>CXWJ01001656.1_pt1 | contig 13557 bp, 24 predicted proteins | sample 590841 | NCBI WGS metagenome assembly CXWJ01 (sample SAMEA3498367, study PRJEB10139) | wastewater metagenome | biome: wastewater treatment plant; material: activated sludge | place: Austria | collected 2015-01-21 | reverse complement strand
ATCGCCGAGCTTGAGAGCATCGCCGAGTCGATCAAGGATGCGGGGATCGATATTGGCCTGGGCATCGAGCGCGGTGAGGCGGTCGATATCGCGCCTGCCGACCGCGAGGCGCAGCGGACCAAGACCGTCGTCGGGATCGCCAAGCGCGCGTGGGGCAAGCGCCTGATCCAGACGCTGACCGACAACGGCGTACTCAACTTCATCACCGCCGAGCAGGCCGCGGCGCTGGGCATCGACGGCCTCAAGTCGGCGGCCGACGTGCGCGCCGGCAAGGTCAAGGGCATCTACCACAACGGCAAAGCCTACGTCGTGACCGACGTGGTGACGGACAAGGACGTGGCCGGCGTGGTCCTGCACGAGGTCGGCGTCCACTACGGACTGCCGAAGATGGTCGGGGAAAAGGAACTCAAGACGATCCTGTACGACATGGCGCAGCAGCGCACGTCGGACCCGGATATCGGTGCGGCCTTCGCGCGCGTGCCCAAGGACACCGATGCCGCGCATGTGAACGAGGAGGCGCTGGCATACCTGGCCGAGACGAACCCGAATCACTCGCTGGTGCAGCGCGTGATGGAAGCGGTGCGGCGCTTCCTCAAGAAGCTGGGCATCCCGGTCGCCGCGCTGTCTGACAACGCGAAGGCGCTGCGGGACATGGCGGTTGATGCGATGCGCGCGGCGGCGGTGGATGGGGCGAAGGTTGCGGCGGGATCGGGCGTGAAGTTCAGCGGCGATCTGTTCGGCGCCCCGACCACGCGCGAGTCCATCGAAGCCGCAGCCCGCGCCAAGGATGCCAAGCGCAACGGCACCGGCACCGGCGCGACGATGCGCGAAGGCGCTGGCGAACTGTTCGCTGGGCCGAGGCCGGAGCAGGGGTCGCTGGTGGATGGCGATGCCGTGACGCGGCCGGAAGGCGGCGGGCAGGGCGCGCTGTTCGCCATCGGTCAACCCACTACCCGCACCTCCCGCACCCAAGCCCTGGTCAACCGCGCGGCCAAGGTCATCCGCGCCCCCTACGAGTCGGCCGTCGATCACCTGCGCCGCAATCCCAAGACGAAGGCGCTGGGCGACAGCGTTGCCGAATACTTCGACGCCGTGCGCCGCCGCATGGGCGAGGTCAATGCCTTGCTACGCCCGGTCACGATGGCGGCCAAGGAACCGGACCTGCGCGAGTTCGAGAAGATCATGGCTGCCGTCCAGAACGGACGCGCGGCCGAGGCGCGGCAGCGGTTCAACGACGCGAGCCAGGCGACGAAAGACCTGGTGGGCGCGTGGGGCAAGGTCGCCAAACTGACCGCCGACCAGAACGACTCGGTTGGCGTGAAGGTGTACGACGCCAAGCTCGGCGGATGGCGCCCGATCGGCAGGGCCGCATCCTTCTGGCCGCGCAAGGTCAAGGACAAGTATCAGCGCGCGATGCACGACCCGGAAGGGCACGCCAAGGAATGGGCCGAGATGGTCAACATCCTGCTGGCCGAGGGCGTCATCGCCGACCCGCAGGACGCGGAAGCGTTCCTCAATACCAAATTCAGCGACGAGACGAGCGACGACTACTTCGCCGGCATCGAGAAGGCACGCGGCGCGGCGCTGCCCGAGAAGCTGTACGACTACAGCTGGGAAGCCGCGATCAACTACAAGGACCAGTGGGCCGAGCGCATCAGCCAGATCGAGCACTTCGGGCAGAAGGGGCCGCAGCAGAACGACCTGTTCGAGAAGGTGCTGGCCGGCACCATCGACAAGGCGGTGCAGGAGTACGTGCAGCGCGTGTCCGATGTGGTCTACAAGCGCAAGTCAAACAGCTACGTCAGCCGCACGGTGCAAAGCCTGAGTTCGCTCGCGACCGGCCTGCAACTCGGTAACCCGGCCAGCGCCATCGTGAACCTGGTCGGTGGCCTGACGCTGACCGGGCAGGCGTTCCCGATCAAGAGCGCGCTGCGCGCCGTCGCCGACATGCACAAGATGCGCGACGCGATTGGCGACGCCTACGCCAAGGGCATCCTGGTCGATGACTTCTTTGGCCTCGCGGCCGATGCCGTGCAGGAGGGCGTGCCGGAGAAGATCAGCAAGCTGACCACTGGCCTGCTCAAGTACGGTGGGTTCAGCACGGCCGAGCATTTCAGCCGCGCCTACAACATGCTGGTCGCCAAGCACTACCTGCGCGACAGCCTCAAGGCGTGGAACGACAACATCACCAGCCGCAAGTCCAAGCTCGCCGTGGCGTGGATGCAGCGCAACGGCTTCGACTACCGCGACCTGCTGCGCGAGGACGGCGACGGGCCGGCGACGGAGAAGTTCCTGCGGACGGCGGTCAACCAGACGCAGGGCAGCTATCGCATCGACCAGACGGCGGTGTTCATTGACGAACCGCTGGGCCGGTTCCTGCTCAAGTATCAGAAGTTCTCAACCCAGGTGTTCCGGATGTTCGTCAAGAACCACCTGCAGCCGTTCATGGATTCGATCAAGGGCGGCGAGAAAGTCACGCTCGAGGTGGACGGCAAGGAAGTCCAGGAGCGCGTCCGCAACTTCATGCCGATGCTGCGCTACTTCGCGGTGGCGGTCCCGGGCGGCATGTTGGCGATGGGGCTGCGCGCGGCCCTGTTCGGCTATGGCGAGTCCGGGCCGGACGACGAGGAAATCAAGAAGGCGATGGCCGACAACGAGACGGCGCGCGCGCTGGGCATGGCGGCGGAACGGGCGTTCGCCGCGACGCTGGCCATCGGCGCGTTCGGATTCGTGGGCAACTACGCCCAGGCGCTGTGGTCGTGGCAGGACCGGCAGCGGTTCAAGAACCCGCTCAACCCGCCCTCGCTGGCGCCGATCGACGGGCTGCTGTCGCTGGTCACGAAGGCATACGACCAGGGCCGGCTGACCGCATCGGACGTGGACGAACTGGTGCAGAACCAGTGGTCCATGTACCGCACCGGCAAGCGCCTGCTGGGCACGGTGGCCGCGGAACTGGTGCCGGACTCGGCGTTCGGCCTGGCCGAGCAGGCGCGCCGGGACCGGGCGTGGGCGCGCAAGATGGCGCGCCGGTTCGCCGACGAGGCCGGCATCGAGGCCGGGCGCCGGGCGCCGGACTCGCCGATCTTCACCGAGAACACGCCGATGAATCGAGCGATCAAGGACGCGCTGCTGGTCGGCGACGCCGAGCGCGCTCGAGCCGAGGCCCTGGCCGGGTTCGACGGCCTGCGGTCGCGGACGGCGATCGACAACATGAAGGCCAGCATCCAGAGTTCGGTCCGGATGTTCCGGCCGGCGCTGGTGATGGAGTCGCAAAGCGCGTTCGTCGCCAAGCGGTTCATGGATTGGGCACGCGCCAACCTGACCGCCGAGGGCTTCGAGCGCCTGCACCGCATCGACTCGACCTACATGGACGCCGCCAAGCGGGCCGGCCTGTGGAACTGGAACGAGGTCGATCCGGAGAAAGAGGAAGCCAAGCGCGAGGACATGGACGAGGCTGCCGCGCGCGCCTACATCGACCGCAAGTTGAAGCAACCCGAATCCACTGGAGCAAGGCCATGAGTTGGACCCGCCACTTGTACGACCCCGTTGGGGCGATCGGCCGCGATCTTCTGGGCGGCGGGCCGCGCCGCGTGATGACGCCGGCCGAGATAGCGCAGGCTCGAGGCGGCGGCGGGCAGTCCGCACGCGACCCGTCCAGGGTCGGCGGCGCGTGGCAGCAGTCGCGGCAGCAACCGTCCGAGGCGTCCTACGAGCGCCGCGAGCGGCCCGAGCCGACCGCGACGCCGATGGCCAAGCCCATGCCGGTGCTGTCCGAACCGACCAAGGGGCCGGCCGCGGCGCCGGTGACTACGGGCGCGACGACGCGGTACGCCGGGCCGACTGGCGCCGGCGTGGCGGTGATCCCGTCCGCCAACAGCGGGCTGCAGGTCGGGCCGGCGGACGGCGGGCTGGCGCCTGGCCGTCCGAGCCGTGCGCCGGTCGGGCCGCTGCCCGGTCAGCCGGGGAACCCGTACACCACCCGGATCGCCAACGGCGAGATTCCGCAGGATCCGCAGGCGATCGCGCAGACCAATGCCGTCATGGCACGGATGCGCGCCAACCGGCCGGTCATGTCGGCGCCGCCGACCACGACGGCACCCAGCCCTACCGGGCGGTTCGGCCGCCGGCCGCGGCCCTAGCGCACGGCGAGGTCGCAGTCCTCGGCCCCGTCGCCGAACCCACCGTCCCAATTCCAGCCGTCCGGGCCGACGTAGGCCACGACCGACAGTCGATCACCGAACCCGCTCGGCGCGCGGTTGTAGCCTCGCGCGCTGTAGCGCAGGACCACGTTCGGGTACGGGTCCATGTGCAGGATCATTAGCCCGCCGCCGGCCTCGTAGGCGGTCAGCGACTGCGGGTTGCCGCAGTCCGTGATCCGGTCGATCGTGAACCGGTGGTAGCACAGGTCCGGACCGTCGTCGGACCAGGTGCAGACTTCCTCCAGCCCGTAGGGGAAGGGCGCCGCCGGCACCGCGCCGCAGGTCAGAAACAGGACCGCGCCGCGCCACCCGTTACGCCATCGCCGCGCAATCCCATGACCCGCCTGGGATTCGTGGTGCCGAAGGGGGGCGTCTACCGACCGTCCCGCATTCCAGCTGTTCATCGCCATTCTCCTACGCTGCGCCCGTGTTCAGCCCGGCCGCACGCTTCGATTTACCCACACTTCCCCACACTACATCCCATAGAATCCCCGCGCCGGTTACGCCAAGACTACGCCAGGGGGAACGATGGCGAGCTTTCGCAAGCGCGGGGATACCTGGCGCGTCGAGATTGCCGTCCTCGGCGTGCGCGAGTCTGCCACCTTCCCGACGCGGCAGGAGGCGCGCGCGTGGGCCGCTGACCGCGAAACGGCGATCAGGGCTGGCAAGCGTGGCGGGGCCGCGCGCAGGCCGCTCAGGGAGGCGCTGGTGCGGTTCGAGCGCGAGGTCAGCCCGACGCACCGGGGCCGGCGCTGGGAGGCGCTGCGGCTGCGGCGGATGGGCAGGGACCGGATAGCCGCCGTGCTCATGTCCGACCTGCGTCCATCCGACTTCGCGGACTGGCGCGACCGCCGGCTGCGCGAGGTCAGCCCGCCATCGGTCGCGCGGGAGTTCAACCTGCTTCGATCGGTGCTCGAGGTCGCACGCCGGGAATGGGGATGGCTGACCGACAATCCGATGCGCGACGTGCGGCGCCCAGCTGGTCGCCCGCCAAGGCGGCGCAGGGTGTCGCCGGAGGAAGCGGACCGGATCACCTTGGCGCTGGGGTGGGATGGAGCCAGTCCGCCGCAGAACGCGTCCCAGCGCGTGGCCGTGGCGTTCCTGTTCGCGATCGAGACGGCGATGCGGGCCGGCGAAATCGTGGACCTGACATGGGATCGCGTGGGCGAGAAGTCCGTCACCCTGCCGCGCACCAAGAATGGGGACCAGCGGGAGGTGCCGCTATCGACTTCGGCGCGCGCGTTGCTGGCGCTGCTGCCGAAGGACGGGGATCGCGTGTTCGGGGTCAATGGGGCGTTACGTGACGCGCTGTTCAGGCGCGCCCGGGACCGGGCCGGAATCGTCGGCATGACCTGGCACGACACCCGGCACGAAGCCTGCACCCGGATCGCTGCCAAGCTGTCGGTCCTCGACCTGGCGCGCATGATCGGCCACCGGGATCTGCGAAGCCTGATGATCTACTACAACCCGACCGCGGCGGAGCTTTCGGACCGGCTGGGATGAACGCTGCCGGCGCGCCCATGCCTTGACTTCGGCTGGCTCCCATCGCCGGTGTCCGCCCATGATGCGGATGGACGCCGGGAAGTCGGGCCTGCAGGCGGCGCGCTCGAGCACGAACCGGGCGGACTTTCCGAGGTAGCGGCCAACGTCGTCGGCGGACCACAGTCGGCGGTCGTCTAGGGCATCGGCCTGCAACTGGATCAGGCGGTCCAGGCGTTCGATGATGGGGTCCGGGGTCATCGCGCAACGCTCTGCGCGGCTAGGCGCCGGCGCTCGTTCTCGGCGTAGTCGAATGCCGCGTCACGCGCACGGCGCAGCGCACGCTTGGATACCTTGTAGGAAACCATGTGCCCATTCACGGTTGGCAATTCCCACGCGCCGGCAAGCATCGGGCCGCCGTACTTGTCCCACGTGAAGCGGACGCCGCCATTGCTAATGGTGAATCCCATTATCGTGTCCTCAACACGCCAGCCGGCAACGTCGGCCAGCGCCTCGCTGATGACCAGGCCGACGCGAATCTCGGCGCGCAGATCATCGACGCTTGGCGGCTCCGGATCCGTTGCACCAAGGGGCTTGCGCGGGCGCAGCAGCGCCTTGGCGAGGTTCCACAGACGACGGGTTATGCTCAATTCGCGTCCTCCAACACCACCAGCGCCACGCGCTTGCCTTCCCAATCATCTGGAACAATGTTGTTAATCCTGCAGACAAGTGGGTCGTGATCAAGGCCAGTTCCAGAAAACAGTGCGAGTCTATTTGGCGCCCCCTCCACCCTCAGCCCCAGTCGGGCTAGGCGGCAGAGTTCGGCAACGTCAGCAAAGTCAATGACGGCCATCAGAGTTTCCTCGCCGAACGCTGCCTCAATCTCCGCGATGCGTTCGATGTTCATGGCACGTCCTCATATCGACCAGGAGCATCGCGCTCCATCCGGCCAGCGATCACTTCTGCACTTGGATAGATACGTCCGTTCCACTCGGCCCACTGTTCTGTGCGATTGGTGTCAGCAATCCACTTCCCAAACATCGAAACCATGCCGAACCACGGCGCGTCCTTTTCGTTGCTGCGGATGACATCGGCGCGTGTCACGTTGTTGGCCGTGATCCACTCCCGCGATCGCGCTTCGTCGTAATGCCGTTTCAGTGCATCGCGTTCGGCCAGCAATGGCGCGAGGCGCGCGTCCAATTTGTCGATGGCGGCTGCAATGGCGGAGGCGCTCACTTCGCCACCCTCACGATCAGCACGCGGGAGCCGGCCCAGTCGTCGGGGACGCCTTGCATCACTCGCGCCTTCGTCGGGCGTGAACGAATCGGGTCATTGGACCATTCACACGCCTCAGCAACCGCCTCCACCGCCCCCGTCGCATCGATCCACCCCTTGCCGGCGTCGGTGGAGAGGGCGGCTGCGACTGTCCGAAGTGCCACGACTACACTCGACTTGTATTGCTTGCTCGATTCGTTTACGAAGGTGAGCATGTCTTGGCAAATGCCAAGTGCGCCATCCTTCGCCGCGCACGCGGCCTTGAGCGCGGCGACCTCGGCCCGCAGCGCGTCGCGCTCGGCTTCGAGGGCTTCCGACTTCTTTTTCTCTTGAATCAGCAGATCGAGGACCGCCGACGCATCAGCGCGCCAACGCTCTAGGCATTCGTCTAGCCGCTCACCTTCCTTGAGGAACTTCTCACAATCGGCCTTCTCGTCCGCGAGAGCGTCGCGCTCGGCTTCTAGGGCGGCGTAGTCGGAGTGCAGGACGTAGTCACCATCCAAATCTTCCGCGAGCGAACCCCAATCCAGAAAGTCCCACCGCTTGACCTCACCCATTGCTGTTCTCCTTCGCCGCGCACGGATGATTGAGAATCGCGCCGCGCTGCTCCTGTTGCTGGATGTATCGCAGCGCCGTCTGGTGGCGAGTCTCGTCCGGATACTTGCTGCCGACTGCGTACAGCAGTTCGTTGTAGGTCGCCGTCAGCCGCGCTACCTCGGCGCGCAGGCGTTCGACTTCTTCCTCCATCGCTACACGATGCGCGTGGATCGCCAGCGCCATGCGTTCGATTGTCGCGTGCAGGTAGGGCGAGTCTGGTACGGCCAGCCGATCACCGCTGGGTTCGCAGAGGCGGAATGTCGAGCCTTTCCCTTTGGTCTGTACTTCCCAGCCCGGAGCTACGGGAATGTAGCTGCGACCGTAGGATTCGTCGCGGTCGATCTTTTCGAGAGGACGCGCAGCCTGCCTCTCGGCCACGCGGCGGCGGTCGTGAATTAGGATGTGCTTCATGTTGATGAAGTAGGACTGCATCGCAACGCGAGTATCCTCATCCGTCACCGGCTCAACCGCCACCGCTTGCGCGGTAAGCGGCAGCGAAGCTGCCCCCTGCGGGGGTCCGATCTGCGGTTCAGTGGTCATCTTCGTCCTCGTGCTCAGGCATGATAAAACTCGTGAAGTTGGCCAACGCTTCCGCATGCTCTTTGTCTGCTGCCTGCTTGCTAGCGGTTGCTTGTTGGAGGCGCTTCAGTGCATCGGTGCAGTTGCCCAAATACCAGTGCATGGGATCGGTGCATTTGTATGTGCTCATCACCCACCCCCAACCGCCGCTTTGAGGGCGGCGCGCATACAGTCTCGCATTTGCTTTTTATCACCGTTGAACGTGATGCCAAGAGCGTTGAACAGTCGATTGCAATCCGCCTCGCTCGGCCCCCACTTGGGGGCGGCGGCGAGCATGGCCTCGTATGACGCTTCTAGACCTTTCGTGCGAGCACCAGCGGCCCACATCTCTGGGGTCAGAAACGACGGCACCATCTTCCACTTGCTCATACCTTCCCCCGCTTCCGCTTCGCAGCCGCGCGGGTGGCGGCGTTGAGGGCTTTCAGTGCGGCCTCAGCCTTCGCGGTATGCGCCCAGCCAGTCCACGATGCCAGCAGCGGCTTCACTTCACGGATGAACACCCGCGTAGCCTCGGCAACGGTAGTCACGCGCTGGTCCGCACGCGACGAACGCTTGTGGGTCTGGATGTCGGTGAACTTGCCGTCCTTGGCGCGCTTCGCATAGAGCTTCTTGCCGGCGGTGCTGCGGTGGGTGGTGCGGGTCATGCTCGCTTCCTCATCGGCTCCCGCCACAGCGGCAGGAAGGGTTCTCGCGCCTTGTTGCCACGCGCCTGCAACTCAACGCGCTGTTCAGGCGTCAACCGCGAGCGCCAGATATGCACCCGCGTCGCGTTCGGGACAGGCGTCGCGCCTGCCAGTGTGTCGGCTGGTCGCAAGTCTGCTATGCGGCTGATTGGAAGCGCGGGAAGCCTGGCGTAGCGGGCGGATTCGGCCATGTCGCAATAGTCGCTCATGCTGCCTCGCAAATTGGTTTGTTGTGCCGGTGCCATTCGTCATGGTGAGGCTTACATAGCCACATCACTTCTAGCGGCTTGGTGTAGTCCGGGTGGTGGGCCTCGACCTTCGTAGCGCCGCACACTTCGCACGGCTTTCGATCCAGCCTGCCATCGCGAAGCGCGTTGCTGACTGCATTATTGGCGCGAGCCTTTACCGGGAATCGTTTGACGAAAGCTGCCCCGCCGCGCCGCAGAGCCGCCCGGCCGGATTCGGTTTTGGCGTATGCCTTCCTGGCTTCCACACGGTGTGGCAGGTTTGCACGCTCTCGCTCATAGGCTTTGTAGTAGTCAACACGCTTCCTGTAGTTCTCGCGCACATCGGCTTTCGTGCATTCCTTGCACTTGCTCAGCAGTCGGTCACCCATTTGCGGGTGCCTGTAGAACTCGCTGGCGGGCTTGACAACCTGACACTTGAAGCATGTTTTTTCGGTGGGGTTCATGCGCCACCTAGTTAAAAGGTATTTCGTCGCTGTCGAAGTCCTCGGACTTCTGAGCCTTGGCCGCAGGCTTCGCGGCCTTCGCTTCCTTCGGCTTCACGCTGAGCGAAATCCATTTCTCGCCGCTCGCGGTGAGCTTCACCCATCCGCTGATCCAGTGCTCGACCCCGCCGAGCAGAATCGTCCCGGTGAGGTTCGGGTGCGATTCGGTTTCCTTGCGCTTGTTGGGGAACAAGCTGCCCTGGCCCTCTTTGAGTTCGTATGCCATTACGCGGCCTCCTGCTGGTTTGTGGCGCACGCGCGCCGGAAGTATTCAAGCGGCAACCTGCCGGTCCATGTGCCGGTGATGAGCTGGCGCTCGTATTCGACGTAGAACCCGCGACCCTTGGGCCTGATAGCCGTCACGGTGACCATGCTGCCGTCGAGCTTGTAGGAGGCGCCCACTACTACGTCATTGGGTTGGGTCTTCATGCTGCCATCGCCTTTTTGAGTGCGCTGCGTTGCTTGGAATCGAACCGGGTCCAGATCGCGGTCTTCTCGTCCGCGTCAAGCTGCTGGGCCTTGAGGTGGTCCGCAGCCGCCGCAGGATCGGCCGGCAGGTGCGCGGCAACGTCTGCCGCTACCTTTTCGAGCCATGCCTGTTCATCGGGGTCCAGGCGCTCCCATACGCCCGCTGTGGGCGTGATAGCCGCGACCGCCGCGTTCCCATCGTCATCCTCGGGCGCGATCCCGCACAGCGCCATCAGGGCGTAGCGGCGGGCGTACGTCAGCGCAGAGCCTTCGCCCTGCGGGTCGGCCTTGACCGGGTGGACGGGGTAATCAGCCTCGACCCGCTGACCGCTGGTATGGATCAGCGCGGTGTTGAGTACCGTCTTGCCATCCGCTACACGGGTCGCCTGAACAAGCGCGAACCCGTTAGCGTGCAATGCCGGCTGCACCGCGTCCATAACCGCCTGCAACGTCACGTAGCGCGATTTGAAGTGCGGGTTGATCGCATCCTTGACCGCAGGCTTGAACGCTGCCTGCGCCTTGATAAGCGCCGCAATCATGCCGTCGCTCATCCCATGTCCTCCGCTTCCTCGTCCCACGGCATCGGCCCATCCGTATCGCCCATCAGATCCTCGGGCAGCACATCCATGTCCGGGTCGGTTTCGATCCGGGGGAACTGGTCGTGGAACTGCTGCATGGCTGCGTTGAAGGTAAGGCGTTTCATGGTTCCTCCGTTGTAAAAAGCCGCCGCGCCGTGGGGTGACTAGGAGTGATCGTCCGACGCGACGGCGAAAGGTCAGGCCGCATCCGGCGGCTGGCGGTTACGCAAAGCAATCGCCCGCTCGCGCCCCTGGCGGCAGGCGTCCATCGTGTTCCGGCCGTACCGCAGGCCCCATGAGACCGCGCCGGCCTGATTGGACAGGTCGCAGCCGATCCGCCGCGCAAACGCGCCCACGGTCGCTGTAACGGCCTTGCGGTCCATGTCTGGCACGCTGGCGATTACGCCGTGGTCCGCGAGCAGTGCGCGGGTGCTGGACAGAATGCCGTCGAGGATCATCGCGGCCCCCGCAGGTTGAGCGAGCCAAACAGCGCAGCGGCGAGAAAGCCAATCGCGATCCACAGCAGGACAAGCGTCGTGGCGGTCATGCGGTCGAGTCTCCGGTTTGGATGTATTCCAATTCGCGCTGCACAGCCTGCACATTGCGCGAGGCTGCATCAGCGTCGGCGTACAACTGGCGCAACAGGTCGAGCTTTGAAGCCATAGCCCTTTCGGGCAGCGGCGCGGTCGGAGCCTCCAAGCGCCGGATATCGGCGTTGATGGCGTCCAAGCGCGCCTGCGCGGCTGCTAGCTCGGCGCTGGTCACCGGTCGGCCCTACAATCGGCGTCATACTCGGCGGCGCAGGTTTCGTCTTCTGCAACCTGCCGCTCCGCCAGTTTGAACAGAGCGTCTTGCAGGGCAGGTTCATTGCTCAGCACTTGGCCGGCATGGGTCAGCGTGCACAGCGCACCAATCGCGCTGCCGTGGCCACTGACGTACTCAAGCGCGGCGCGGATCAGCGAACCGATATGGATGCGGATGCGCCGATGCTCGACGCTGCTGCCTTCGATCCACGTAGCGGCCTCACCGAGCTTCGCGGCATCGGATCGGTAATCGCTTGCCAGCCGCTCAATGGCTTCCTCGCGTTCTTGGTCGCGATCCAACTCGCGATACAGGCGGGCGAGGTCTGCGTCTACTGCTGCGCTCATGGCCGGCCTTCCGCGCGGGCGATAGCGGTGCAGGCGATGGCGTCAATACGCGCCAGCCTGCGGCTACGCTGCCCAGTGTTGAGCGTGCCGTTAACGTCGCCAGTGATGCACTCGCGCAGCGCCGCCAGCAAGTCAGGCGCGGCGGCGATTAGTGCCGCGTTGGCGTATGCCTCAGGGTCGCGTCGATCATCGGTATAGCGGCTCTTTGTAAGGCGAGTCACAAACTCGCCGTCCGCCCTAATGGTGAAGTTATCGCCATCGTCGCCGTGATCGAGTTCCCACGGCCCCGGCGTGTGCGCGGTCATTTGCTTTTCTGCGTTCATGGTCTACTCCTATCGGCCCACCCCGGACCGTGGACAGACTCTAAGCGATTAAACCTAGCCTGTCAACACCTATGCATTTTGCGGCGCAGCATGGGACGCCATTGACACCGCGAAAATGCGCCGCTACAGTGCGCAGGCCATGACACCTCAACAAGTAATCGCACAATTCATTGCCGATGTGGGCGGGGTTAACAAGACCGCCCGCCTGCTCGGCGTATCCCCTGCCCTGGTTTGCCGCGTCCGCAAGGGCGAGCGCACGCTTACACCGGATTTCGCGCTGCGGGTCGAGCGCGCCAGTCAGGGGCGCATCAACAAGGCCGCGCTGATCTGGGGCGCGGCTGCGTGAGCGATGTAGTTCCGCCAGCGGGGATGACCCCCGTGCCCGGCCCGAAAAAGGGGCCATCCGTGGACACCATGGCGGCGCGCCCGGCTGCGAGAGTGCCGGCCCTATGACCGCAGACGCCCGCATAGCAACCGGCCTGCCGGCGCACCCAAAGACCCGCAAGCTGATTCGCAGGCTAGGCCCTTCCGGCGGGTGGTCGCTGGTCTGCCTGTTCCTGTGGACCGCTGGGAACCATCCGGACGGCGACCTTGCCGGCATGACCGGAGAGGATATCGAGCTAGCGTCCGACTGGACCGGCGATCATGGCGCGTTTGTCGCAGCCCTGCGCGAGGTCCGTTTTCTGGACGGCGAGGAATGCTCGTACAGCGTCCACGATTGGGCTTTCCACAACCCATGGGCGGCTCGGCAGGGCATGCGGAGAGAGAGCGCACAACATGCGGCCCGCATGCGGTGGGCATGCGGTGGGCATGCGGAAGTGTCAAAACCGCAATGCCCCCAACCCAACCCAACCCAACCTATACCCAACCCAAAGCAAAAGCATGTCGCCTCGCCTTCGGCTCCGCCCCCGAAAGGTTCACGGCTAGCGCCTGATTGGACCCCGACCCAGGACGAGATCGCATGGGCGAAAGCCAAGCGGCCAGACCTCGACGTCGCTGCCCAAGCCGAGAGCTTCCGCGACTTCTGGCACGCCAAGCCGGGGAAAGACGGCCGCAAGACCGACTGGATCGCGACATGGCGCAACTGGATACGCAACGCCAGGGCATTGCCTCGCGCAGGGCCGGCGCCAATCCCCCGTCCGTTAGTCGGCGGCAGCCCTGAGCGCCCACCAGAGGACCCCGAGGTTGCACGACGCAAGCACGAAGCACACATGCGGAGCCTGATGCCATGACGTTCGAATGGGGCAAGCACGAGGTCAGGAATCGCTCGCTGACCGCTAAGGCGCATTGCACTTTCAACTCCCACCGCCTCGGTATCACGGTGCCGTCCTGGTGCATGCCGGAATCAGACGCCGAAGGCATCGCGCTGTTGCGGATGATCGAGGGGATCAAGGCCGATGAAACCGCCCGCGCAGAAAAGCTACGTCGGGACCACCGAGAGCGTAGCGGAACGCAAGGCCCGCACATGGCGCGAGATCCAGCAGCACAGCCCGGAAGC
>CXWJ01028359.1_pt1 | contig 13560 bp, 14 predicted proteins | sample 590841 | NCBI WGS metagenome assembly CXWJ01 (sample SAMEA3498367, study PRJEB10139) | wastewater metagenome | biome: wastewater treatment plant; material: activated sludge | place: Austria | collected 2015-01-21 | reverse complement strand
GAATTACCTGGTGGACGCGGGGAGCGAGCCGGGGCGGGTGACGTTGAAGGCGACGGGGAGCTGGCCAACGACGGAAGTGAAGCCGGGCGGGGTGGCGGTGCGGTATGTGGCGGGGTATGGGGCGGCGTCGGCGGTGCCGCGGGTGTTTAAGCAGGCGATTTTGCTGATTGTGGGGCACCTGTATGAGAACCGGGAAGACGTGGTGGTGGGGAATGTGCAGGCGGTGAATGTGCCGGGCGGCGCGAAGATGCTGTTGTGGCCTTATCGGGTGATGCGGTTTGACGTATGAGAGCTGGACGATTGAACCGACGGGTGGTGATTCAGGCCAAGGCGGCCGGGCAGGATGAGTTCGGCGCCGAGGTGACGAGCTGGACGGCCTGGCGGACGGTGTGGGCCAACGTGCGGCCGTTGAGCGGGGATGCGTATTTTCAGGCAGCGCAGAAGTCGCTGGAGGCGCGGGTGGACGCGGAGATCGTGATGCGGTTTCAGCCGGGGATTGAGCCGGAGCGGATGCGGGCGGTCCATGGGACGGACGTGTACGAGATTGAGGCGGTGTTGCAGCGGGATGAGCGGCGGCGGGAGACGGTGCTGATGGTGCGGAGGCAGGTGTGAGCGCTGACGTGAAGATTGAGGGCCTCGACGAGTTGGGGAAGAAGATCAACGCGCTGATCGCCAAGGCGGACAGCGCGAAGGTGCTGGCGGCCACGGAGAAGGCGGGGGAGACGGTGGCGGATGCCATGCGGGCGAAGGTGGCGGTGGATGACGGGGGGCTGAAGGGGAGCATCGCCGTGAAGCGGGCGCGGAACCGGAGCAAGTACCGGCACGAGGTGCGGATCGGGCCGCGGTATCCACAGGGGGCGCACGCGCACCTGGTGGAGTTTGGGACGCGGGCGCGGACGACGCGCCCGCGGGGGAAGAAGGCGCTGGCGTGGGAGGGGGGCGAGCACCCGGTGGGGGCGACGGGGAGCGGGACGATGCCGGCCATGCCGTTTATGCGGCCGGCGGCGGACGAAAGCCGGGATGAGGTGAGGCGGGTGTTTATTAACGAGCTGCGGAGGTTGCTCCGGCCGTGACGCAGATTGACGAGAGCACGACGCTGGACGTGGCGCTGCGGCAGCTGATGCTGGAGACGGCGGAGGCGATGGTGGCGCGGCGGGTGTATCCGGTGCAGCTGCCGGACGACGTGCAGCTGCCGGCGCTGGTGTATTCGGTGGTGAGCGATGTGCCGGGGTATGTGAACGGGAATGACAGTGGATTCCGGCGGGTGCGGTTGCAGGTGGACGCCTTCGGCGGGAGCCTGCGGGATGCGCGGCGGGCGGACGAGTCGGCCCGGGCGCGGCTGAGCGGGTTCGACGGCCGGGTGCACGGGGTGGGGATGGCGATCTGGCGGCTGAACACGTACCCGGTGTTCTATGAGGCGGAGGGGTTATGGCGTGTGGTATCGGACTACGCGGTGAGCGTGGTCTGTTAGTGGCGCGGCGGAGAGGCCGCAAACAATAAAACACTTAAGGAGAGTGTGAAGATGGCAACGGCATTGACTGAGCAAGAGGTGAAGGGTCCGTATGTGGCCGAGAGCGGGACGCAGATGACGACGCTGACGTTCGCGGCCGGGGACACGGCGGGCAACACGGTGGTGATGAGCACCGGGCGTTGCCTGCTGCTGGTGCAGAACGAGGGCGGCGGCGCGGGGACGGTGACGGTGACGAGTTCGCGCGACCCGTACGGCCGGTCGGCGGACATCTCGGCGTTCTCGGTGGGGGCCGGCGCGTTCGCGGCCCGCATTTTCGAGGCGATGGGCTGGGAGCAGACGGCCGGCGGTCGGAACCTGGCGTTCACGCCCAGCGCGACGACGATGACGTTCGCGGTGATTCCACTCTAGGGTGGACAGTGGTCAGTGAACAGTGGTCAGTAAGAAGAGAGGTGAGACATGAGTTGTGATATTCCCGAGGAGTTGGTGGGATTCGGCGTGATGGTGCAGTACCTGGACCCGCTGTCGGAAGAGTACATCACGGTCGGCGGGTTGACGGACGTGGAGACGCCGGAGGATTCGACGGCGTCTATCGACGCGACGAGCAACGACACGAGCGGCCGGTATAAGAAGTTCATCCCGTCGCCGCTGAGCGAACTGGGCGAGGTGACGTATGAGGCGAACTTCCGCTGGTCGCAGTGGCAGAAGCTGGTGGCCTTTAAGGCGGACCGGCGGACGCTGACGTGGCGGGTGGTGCTGAACAATTCGCAGCAGACGTACATGAGCTTTTGTGCGTGGATCTCGAAGTTGGGGCCGGTGTCGATCCCGATGGAGGAGCTGGTGAAGGGGCCGTTGGGCTTGCAGCCGACGGGCGCGCCGACCTGGGGCCAGTTGCTCTAACAAGGGGGGCATGATGGCGAAGCGAACGAAGGCCGGCGAAGAGCGGGCGGCGGGCGCGGCGAGTGGGCCGGTGAAGGAGGCGGCGCGGCTGATCGCAGAAGCGGCGCGCCTCCTTCGCTCGGTGGAGTCGCCGGGTGACGTGGCGGAGGTGGCCGGCTACACGGCGGGCCGGCTGGATTCAATGATTTATTGGCTGGAGGAGATTGATGGGCAGCAAGGCGAGCGGATTTCTAGCGCTGACGGAGCGGAAGCGGGTGGCCAGGGTTGACCTGGCCGAGGCGGGATATGAGGGGGTGTACTATGTGTGCGACCTGACGGCGACGCAGCAGCAGACGCTGATGGCGCCGAAGGGGGGCACGCGGATGCGGAAGTATCAGGACGGGTCATTCGACGTGGATCTGTCGTCGATGCCGGCGGACGCGAACGCGAAGTTCCTGATGGCGTGCCTGGTGAGCGACCAGGAGGACGGCGAGACGCTGGAGCGGGCGTTCGCGGCCACAGACGAGCCGTTCGTGGTGTTTCCGAAGAGCGAGCTGGTGTGGCTGGTGGATGAGTGGCGCAAGGAGATGAAGGAGCCGGCGCTGCGGCAGCGGCTGGACGACATTCCGAGCGCGGTGTCGCAGTTGCTGCTGAACACGATGATGCGCATCTCCGGCGTGGAGAAGGACGCGATCGAGGAAAAAAAAGAGAACTAAGCGAGAACCCGGCGCTGCGGCTGGCTTACCGGCTGGTGGCCGGGGGAATCGGGGGGCGGACGGTTGAGGAACTGGGCCGGGTGATGAGCGCGGAGGAGTTTCTGGGATGGGCGGCTTATATGCAGGTGGAGCCGTTCGGAGAGGAGCGCGCGGACTGGAGAGCGGCGGCGATGATGGCGCAGACGGCGAATATGAATCGTGGCAAGGGACGAGGGGCTATTCCGGTGGCCCGATTCCTGTTGCGGTTTGAGACGACAAAGAAGCGCGAGAAGACGATGGAAGAGCTGGAGATGGCACTGTACGGGCAATTCCTGGCCATGGGCGGGAGGCGGACGCGTGGGTGAATTACAGAAGCTTTACGTGACGCTGGCGCTGAACGCGGCGGAGTTCGCCAAGGGGCTGTCGGGGGCGGAGCAGGAGGCGCGCAGCTTCGGTGGGCGGATCGGCGGGGCGCTGAGCGGGGTCGGGGCGGTGGCGCGGACGGCGTTCCTGGGGGTGGGCGTGGCGGCGGCTGGGGGGTTCGCCATGGCCATGGGGTCGGCGATCAACATGAACGCCAGCCTGGAGACGAGCACCCTGCAATTCACGACGCTAATGGGCAGCGCGGAGCAGGCCCAGGCGCACGTGCAGAATCTGTTTGACTTTGCGGCGGCCACGCCCTATGAGAGCCAGCAGATTATTGACGCGAGTCTGAAATTGCAGACGTTCGGCGGGGAAGCGCTGAACACGATGGAGAATTTAACGCTAGTTGGCGACGCGGCGGCGGCGGTGAATGCGCCGATTGATGAGGTGGCGTTCTGGGTGGGGCGGCTCTATTCCAACCTGCAAGCGGGCGCGCCGTTCGGTGAGGCGGCCATGCGGCTGCAAGAGTTGGGCATCATGGCCCCGGCAGCGAAGACGGAGCTGGAGAACATGCAAGCCGCCGGCCTGAGTGGAACGGAGATATTCGCGGCGTTTCAGGGCCAGTTGGGGACGTTCACCGGGGCGATGGAGGCGCAGGCGGGGACGTGGCAGGGGTTGCTATCGACGATCAAGGACAACCTGGCGATGGCGGCGGCGGATGGGCTGCGGCCGTTCTTCGACCTGGCGAAGCAGGGGCTGGAGGGACTGGCGAAGTGGTTGAGCAGCCCAGAGGTGCAGGAGGGGATTAAGAAGATCGCGGAGGGGTTCCGGCTGCTGATTGAAAAGGTGGCGGTGTTTGTGACGCAGCACGTGGTGCCGTTCCTGCAAGAGCATGGGCCGACGCTGGTGGATATTCTGCTGGGGGTCGGCGCGGCGCTGGCGGCGCTGTCGATTATTTCGACGGTGGCCGGGTGGATCGGCGGGCTGGTGGAGGCGTGGGGGGCGGTGAGTGCAGCCGTGGCCGCGGGGTCAACCACGTTGAGCGCCATTGTGGCCGTACTGGGCGGGCCGGTGACGCTGGTGATCGCGGCGGTTGCGGCGCTGGTAGGGCTGCTGGCCGTGGCCTGGAAGAATGATTGGGGCGGGATTCAGGAGAAGACGGAGAAGGTTGTCAGTTTTATCAAGGATCTGGTTGAGAAGTTCATCAGCGGCATCAAGGCGTGGTGGGAGGAGAACGGGGAGCAGATTATTGAATCGGTTCGCCACATGTGGGATCAGGTCAAGATGCTGTTTGAGACGGCGAAGCGGAATATTGAGGACGTGATCGCGGCATTGAAGGCGTTTTTCCGGGGCGACTTCGAAGAGATGGAACGGCTGCTGACGGATATTTGGGAGCGGACGTGGACGGCGATCATTGACACGGTGGCCAAGCTGTGGACGTTTATCAAGCCGAAGTTCGAAACCTGGCTGGAGAATATCAAGACCTGGTTCCAGGAAGACGCGAAGGAAGGGATTAAGACCAAGGTCCACGACATTCTGGAGGGGCTGGCCGAATGGTTCGGCAAGCTGTGGGAATATGTTGGGCCGAAGTTTGTCGAGATGTGGGAGAGCGTGAAGACGTGGTTTGCGGAGAAGGTACAGGAGGCCATCCAGCTCGGCAAGGACATTATCGGCGGGATTGTTCAAGGCCTGCAGGCGGTGGGGCACATGATTACGCAGACGATCATGAGCTTTATGCAGGCGGCGTGGGATCGCATCACGTCATTCTGGGAGATTGAATCACCGTCGCGCCGGATGTATGAAGCGGGCGAGATGATAGGCCAAGGCATGGTAGATGGGCTGGTCGCGGCGATGCCGGCGGTGGCGGGGACGGTTGACGACATGATCGGCCTGCTGGATCAGATTGTTGAGGCGGCGGGGGAAGTGCCGGGGCGGCTGGAGACGGCGCTGGGGCTGGCGGGGAGCTTCGGCAATATTGCGGGAGGGTTCGCGGCGCGGTTCACGCAGCAGGTGATCGCGCCGCTGGAAGGGAGCCTGGGGGCGGTGCGAGAAGACATCACCGTATATACGGACGCGCTGGCGGGGATGTTTGAATCGTTGGGCCTGAGCATGGATTACATCGACCATCCGGGCATTATCTCGACGCTATTGCGGTATATGAATAGCCCGCTGGCGACGGTGGAGCAGCAGGGCATTGCCTCAAATGCGCTGAACATCCTGTATCAGCGACAGTCGCTGTTGCAGGACGAGGCGCGGCTGCAGGACGAGCTGGTTCAGCAGCAGCAGAGGCTGTTTATGCTGGAGCAACAGCGGGCGGATCTGGCCTATTTGCAGCAGCAGCTTGACCTGATCGAGTTGTTGCAGGCGAACGCGCTTGACCCGAATCTGCTGGCCGGGGTGCAGTTCGGGCTGAACGCAGACCCGGGTTCATTGATGACGTTGATGACGCGGATCATGGGGGCGATGATCGACAGGGCGAACAACGAGCTGAGCGGTTTTGGTGTGCAGCCGGTGGCGGCGGATATGCCGGGGCCGGAGCGGGGGTCGGTCAACGTGCAGCAGCAGACGATCAACGGGGGCCAGCACATTTATATCTATGACGCGGAGGTGGGGGAGCTGGAGCGACTGGGGGTGCTGGCGCGATGAAGGTAGCAAGCATCGGCGGGATCGCAAATGACGGGGTGGATTATACGTTGTGGCTGGAGCAGCCGTTCTCGCAGCCGTCGCTGCGGCTGGAGCGGCTGGAACGGGCAGGGGGAGACCCGCTGGTGACGCAGACGCGGTTGCAGGCGCTGACGCTGGCGCTGAAGGCGCGCATATGGGGGGCGGATGAGGATGAGACAGGGCCGCTGCGGGAGGCGTTGTTGGCGGCGCTGGACACGCAGACGGGGGCAGTGGCGCTGATTATTTGTGACGATGACGACACGAATGAGCGGTACCGTTACGTGGTGTGCATGGGGGTGGATGAGCAGCCGGAGGGGGAGGGCACAGGCCAGTATCTGGTGGCAACGCTGGTGACGCACGGGGATGCGCGCTGGCGGTCAACGACGGAGACGGAAGAGACGTGGGCGGTGACGGCCAGCGGGCAGACGACGGTGGTGGCGAATGGGGGCAGCCTGGCGGCGCGGCCGGTGTACACATTCCAGCCGACTGACCAGCGGACAAGCGGCGATTATTATGAGTACCGCATGTTTATTCCCGTCACGTGGCCGTCGTGGTACGCGCGGCGGCGCTATCCGATTAACCTGACGAATCAGGAGTGGGACACGGAAACGCTGGCGACGGCGGGGGACATCTACGCCGGGTATGGCGAAGATAACATCGGCGTGGTGGTCAACGGGAAAGAGGTCAGGCGGTGGATTACGGGGTACGACACGGCCAACACGGGGGTGTGGGTCAATTTGGACTTCGAGCCGCAGGTGGCGATGGAACTGGCGGAGAGTATCGGGTCGGGCGACACGGTGACAACCATCCGCTCCAAGAACAGCTATCCCATCGGCGGGATGCCGCAGTCAGGGCTATTGCTCATCAATAGCGAGGTCTTTGCCTACGACGGCAAGGATGAATTTACCAACACGTTTTTGAACGTGCGGCGGGCGGTTTACGAGAGCACGGCCGGGAATCACACGGGCAGCGAGTCGAGCACGGCGGATACGATCTACTGGCTGCAACATGAGGTGTGGGTGGTCTATGGCGGGACGGCTCACCGAGCGCAGTTTTTTGACGATGATAACCCGTTGTGGACGGCCGAGTATGACGCGCTGAAGCCGATGTTGAACCTGGCCGACTCGTGGAATGATTACTGGGCGATTGACGAGTTCGGGGCCGACGGGCGGGAGAATCAGGAGCGGCCGGTGACGTGGTTGGCTCATGACACGCCGGGCAACTGGACGGAAAAGGTAGATGAACCGTGGGACAAGATAGTGCTGGTGCGTGCTGATCCTACATCTGTGGTTGACGAGGAAGGGGCACCGGATAGATCGTGGTGGTCTCTGTCAATCGCCTTCCCACTGACGGAGCTTTATGCCGAAGGGACGGCGGCGCGGTATCAGAACGAACGCTGGGACGTGCGGTTCGATATGGGGCAGAGCGCATTCTATCAGGCGCTGGTGCCCGCGCCGGCGCAGTTTAACACGTTTGAAACGTGGACACTGACCCATACGGATGATTCCCCGGCGGGTGAGGAGTTGCGGTTCATTCAGGAGTGCGGCGGGGCGGTCGAGGTGCTGTTGGATGAGTTGACCATCACGTATCTGACCTATCCGGCGGTGTCGATGATGACACGGCAAGCCATCTACTCGCTGGCGGCCACGTTGACGAACGAAACAAGCGGCGAGGCCATCACGCTGCGGCTGGAGATGGAACTGGACGACGTGCTGGAAGTGGACACGGAGAATTACACGGTGACGCTTGATAGTGACGGGACGAACCAGTATCAGGCGTTGACCAGGGATACGCGGCGGCGGGAGATATTGACGCTGTTACCGGGGAACAACACGTTGCGGCTGGACGAAACGGGGCTGCAGGAGATGACGGTGACGGTGACCTTCCGGGGGAGGACGTACACGTGACAACGCTGGGTCTACAGGTAGCGGCTTCCGCCGATGACGGCTGGCAGAACGCCGGCGGCACGGTGGCGATTACCGGCAACGACATCGGCGCGCTGAGCGGGTCGAACTTTTGGGCGGGCTGGCGCTTCCAGAACGTCACCATTGACCAGGGGCAGGTATTGACCAGCGCCATTTTTGAGGGCTACGCCTACGACACGAGCGAGGACAACGTTTACGGCAATTTTCACTGCGAAGATGTAGACGACGCGACGGCGTTTGCGGCATCGTCCAACAACATCAGCGGCCGAACACTGACGACCGCTTACACGGCCGTGGGCGTGAACAACGTGGGGGTGGGCTGGTATGCGGTTGATATTACCACGGCGGCGCAGGAGGTCATCGACCGGGGCGGGTGGGCCAGCGGGAACGCGATGAATGTCATTATGGACTGTCTGCTCAATTCCCTGCTGCGGTTCCGGCAGTACGACTATAGCGACGGTTCCTATGGTGCGAAGCTGACATTCACCTATACCGCGGGCGGCGGGATGCCGGTCAAGGCGATCTACTACGCACGTATGAGGAGCACTTCATGACGATAATATGGCTGAGGCAATCGACGGCCGTCTCGGTCGTCGTGGGACCGTTCATCAATGACACGGACGGCAAGACACCGGAAACGGGGCTGACGATCTCCCAGGCGGATTGTCAATTGAGCAAGAACGGGGGGGCATTCGCGCAGAAAAACAGCGCGACAAGCGCCTCTCATATGGCCGGAGGGCATTTCAGCGTACCGTTCAGCACGACGGACACAAACACGCTGGGGGTGATGCGGCTGTACGTGAACGAGTCGGGGGCGCTGCCGGTGTGGCAAGACTTTATGATCGTGCCGGCGAACGTCTACGATTCGCTGGTGGGCGGTTCGGACACTCTCAACGCCGACGTGACGCAGTGGAGCGGCACGAACGTGGCCGCGCCGGCGACCGCGGGCTATCCGGTGGTGACGCACAAGGTCGGCACGGGGACGGGTGAACTCAACGTGGCCGACGGCAAGGTGGAGCTGGTAGACAACGCCATCAACCAGAACAGCGTGGCGACGAACGCCATTGACGCCGCGGCGCTGGACTCGTCCGCCATCACAGAGATTCAGAGCGGGTTGGCGACGACGGCGGCGCTGGCGACGATTGACGATTTCCTGGACACGGAGATCGCGGCGATTCTGGCGGCGGTGGACACGGAAGTGGCGGCGATTAAGGCGAAGACAGACCTGTTGCCGGCTGACCCGGCGGCCGATGGGGACGCGATGGCACTAACATCGGCGGCGGTGGATGCAATTCTAGACGAGGTGGTGGAGGGTTCGACGACGCTGCGGCAGGCGCTGCGGTTGATGCTGGCGTCACTGGTGGGCAAGGCGAACGGAGGGGGAACGAACACGGTGTATTTCCGCGACCTGGCCGACAGTAAGAACCGGCTGGTGATGACGGTGGACGCCGACGGCAACCGCTCGGCGGTGACGAGGGACGCGACCTAAAGGAGATAGAACATGGCACAGGCAGGCGATCAGTTGACGACATTCCGGCGGCGGACGACGGAACTACTGGACGAGATGAACGAGATATACGACGCGCTGGCGGTGGTGGAGGCGTCGGGCGCGGACGATGCGGCGAGGGCGGCGTTCTTCCAGGCATTCTTCGATAACAGTCCGGGCTATGACATCACGTCGGCCGACTTCTTTGCGGCCGTGGTGAAGATGCGCGAGCTGCGGACGTGGCTGGAAACGACGGCTAACCGCGTGCCGCTGTTCAAAATGAGGCTGTAGGGCTATGGCGTGGGTTTACCCGGAGGGTGCGTGGCCGCGGCGGTCGTGGCCGGAACAGGTGTGGCCGGAGGGGGGCGACAGCGCGCCGCCGACGGTGCTGCCGGACGTTTCGTTTGTCAACGGCCTGCTGGTGCTGGCGCTGGTGGCCGACAAAACGGGGCGCATCATCGGGGAGTTGCAGCCGGACGTGGCCGGGGTGGCCTGGAAGCTGAACGACTACGGCCAGGCGCGGATGACGCTGGCGCGGTCGGCGGCGGACGAGAACCTGTTGCGGTTCGGCAACCGGATTCTGTTGCAGTTCGATAACGGGCTGCCGGATTGGGGCGGGGTGATTGACACGCCGCGCGACTGGGATAGCGGCCGGGTGGAGGTAGTGGCCTATAGCGGTGAATACCTGCTGAAATGGCGCATCACCGACCGGGGGCGGTATTTCAGCGGGGCGACGGCCGGGGCGATCTTCCAGGCGGTGATACGGGAGGCTAAGCCGTTCGGGGTGGAATTGGGCAGCGTGTGGGTCGGCGGGGTGGGGCATTCGCCCGAGTACCACTATGAGAGGCTGTACGACATCGCCCAGAAGAGCCTGACGAGCCGGCTGGAGGACGTGGACTGGGACGTGACGGCGCGGCAGGTGAGCGGCCGGATTGCGTTCCGGGCCAACTTCTACCAGAGGCGGGGAACCGACCGGCGCAAGCGGATCGCGCTGCTGGAGGGGGTCAACGCGGCCGACGTGGAATTGAGCGAGCAGGGCGGGATTGCCAACGACATCTATCTGGCCGGGGGCGGCTCAGGTTGGGGCGAGGCATCGCGCATCTATGCCGACGGCAGCGACACGGATAGCCAGTCGAAGTACGGGCTGCGCCAATGGGCGGATGTGCGGGTGGACATCACGCGGCAGGGGACGCTGGACGAGCACGCGGCGATGGAACTGGCGGCGCGCAAGGAGCCGCGGCGGGCGGTGAGCCTGAAAGCGCTGAACCTGCCGCCGGGGCGGTATGGGGATTACACCGTGGGGGATACGGTGTGGCTGGAAGTCTACGAGGCCGGGTTCGGCGGCTATGCGGCGGCGGTGCGGCTGGTGGCGCGTGAGTATCTGCCGCGGCCGAACGTGTGCTCGCTGGTGGTGGTGTAGGAGAACAGGATGAGCGCAATGCAGGATACGCTGGACAGGGAACGGCAGATAGGCAACATCATCGACCGGCTGGTGGCGACGGAGAAGCGGCTGCGGCTGGTGGAGGAGCGGTTGCGGCTGACGGAGGCGCGGCCGGAATTGCTGGTGGAGCATGAAGAAGAGGATTACCGCTATCGGGTGGTCATGGTGACGGACGCGACACTGGACGGGGATTTGATGATCGCGGAATCGACCACACCGATTACGACGCGGACGCTGGGAGGGGANNCGACCTATTACGTGGATGCGGCCAACTCGGTCAACGGGGACGGCTCGTCGGGCAACCCGTGGAAGCGCATCAGCCTGGCGACGGCGGCCAGCCTGAATAGCGGCGACATTGTGCGGGTGAAGGCGGGCACGTACCAGGAAGAGGTGCGCATACCGGCCACTCAGGCGGGGGTGACGTACATCGCGGATAACCCCAACAACAGGCCGGTGATTGACGGTAAATATCATGTGGGGCTGATGAATCAGGAGCCTAGTGCTAGCGCGCGGATGCCCAACCCAGGGTCAGGGAACTATCTGGGGATGGACACGCTGGTATCCATCATCGGGAACAATGTGACGTTTGACGGGTTCGTGGTGCAGAACTCGGCCGGGACGGGGATTATCCCGAAGGGCAACGGCATTACGATCCAAAACTGCGTGGTGTTTTTCTGCTATGGCACGTGCCTGAAGGTCAATCCGGGCACCGCGAAGCAGGAGAACATCACCATCCGTAACAACCGATTCCTGTATGCATCGATTATGATTTTTGACCCGGTGCGATTTACTGATAACCCGGATTGTAAGGCGCAGTGTGTGGCCGGTGTGATGAAGATCGGCAATACGACGGGGCAGATCATCATTGAGGGGAACGAGGTCGCTTACGGGTTTGGCGAAGGAATTAACCTGGGGAAGGGGGCGAAGACGAACTTCGCCACCGCGCCGAACATCTGCCAGGATAATTTTGTGCATGATTGTAGCCACGTCCACATCTACTGCAACGGTATTCAGGGCATCATCGTTCGGCGGAATGTTATTTTTTCATCTATCGGCGCTGAGCTAAATGCCTGGTCGAATGATGAATACCCGGCGGGCATCCGCATCATGGATGAGGCGGATAAGTTTCTAAAAGACGTGCATTTTTATAACAACATCATTGTTAATCCGGGCAAGCTGCTGCAATGGGGTGGGCGGCTTACCCGGTCTAAAAATACCTACGTAGGGTTTAATACGTTCGTACCCGGCGCGGCAACGATTGCCGGTATCGACATCAGCGCGGATCAGAAGGGGATATTTGAGAACAACATTATCGGCGACATGCCGGCCGGGGTAGCCATCGCCAAGGGGGATAACAACGGCGGCGACGCGGCGGTGACGTTCCGGGCGAACAACTGGTCGGTGCTGCCTCAGAGCAAGTTCCGTGGGACGGGCGACGTGACGGGCACGCCGCGACTGGTGAACCCGACGGCGCAGATACGGACGACGAACTATCTGCGGAAGGCCCACACCAGTTTTGCGGCCAGCGGGGTGAGTCACAATTTCAACGCCAACAACTACCGGGTGACGGCCTCCTCGCCGGGGCTGGACAGGGCATCGTCGCGGGCATCGGCCAGCGAAACGACGCCGCCGACGGAACCATTTAACAAGGACTATTACGAGGCCAACCGGGCAAACCCGGACATCGGGGCGGTGGAGTATGGCGGGGTGGTGCCGGATGACGTGGTGGCGGCCTTCAGCGGGACGCCGCGAACCGGTAGCGCAACGCTGGCGGTGACATTCACCGACGCCAGCACGACAACGGGCAACGCGGACATTGATAGCTGGGATTGGGATTTTGGCGACGGCGGGACATCGACATCGCAGAATCCCAGCCACAACTACACCGCGCCGGGGACGTACACGGTGACGTTGACGGTGGAGGATACGGGGCTAAGCCTGACGGACACGCTGACGCTGACAAACTACATCACCGTGGGCAGCCCGCCGGCCAATGGGGTAACGGCGGCGTTTAGCGGGTCGCCGCGGACGGGCGCGGCGGCGCTCCAGGTGACGTTCACCGACCAGAGCACGACGACGGGCACGGCCAGCATCAACCGGCGGGCGTGGACGTTCGGAGATGGGGGCACGTCGAGCGAGCGCAACCCGGTGCACTCGTATGCGGCGGCCGGGACCTACTCAGTAACGCTGACGGTTTATGACGACAACCTGGGGCTGTCGGACGGGGAAACCAAGAACAACTACATCACCGTTTCGGCCACGAACGACGTGCACGCGGGATTTTCGGCCGACGTGACGAGCGGGGCCGCGCCGCTGGAGGTGACGTTTACGGACGCCAGCACGGACACGGGCGCGGCAGTGATTGACAGTTGGGCATGGGACTTTGGCGACGGGAGCACCTCGACTACCCAGAATCCGGTCTACACCTACGGGACGCCGGGCAGCTACACCGTCACGCTGACGGTGGCCGACACGACGCTGGGGCTGAACGACGCGGCGACGACGACCATCCTGGTGACGACCGCGCCGCCGGCCAGCGGCGGGGATGTGGTCATCCGGCAGACGCGGGCGGCCGCGCCGACATCGGGCACAACGTGGGACATCACGGCCGCCGGGCTGGGGGGGATTGTCCCCAAGCT
>CXWJ01021146.1_pt1 | contig 13565 bp, 14 predicted proteins | sample 590841 | NCBI WGS metagenome assembly CXWJ01 (sample SAMEA3498367, study PRJEB10139) | wastewater metagenome | biome: wastewater treatment plant; material: activated sludge | place: Austria | collected 2015-01-21 | reverse complement strand
CCGGGAAGGTCCTTCACCCGGCCGCCACGCACGAGCACGATGGAGTGCTCCTGCAGGTTGTGGCCGACGCCGGGGATGTACGCCGTGACCTCGACGCCGCTGGACAGGCGCACGCGGGCGACCTTGCGCAGGGCGGAGTTCGGCTTCTTGGGAGTCGTGGTGTAGACGCGCGTGCAGACGCCGCGTCGCTGGGGCGAACCCTTCAGGGCAGGCGTCTTGTTCTTCGACACCTTGTCCTGGCGGCCCTTGCGGACCAACTGCTGGATGGTGGGCACCGGGGTGGTTCCCTCTCTGTCGGCTCTCACGGCCCGGCACCTTGCCGGACACGGGGATGTTGCGGGTGGATCTGTGCCTCTGGATCGCGCGCAGGCTCTCCGGATCCGGGCGGTCCCGGGTCAGAACCCCGGGCCTCGGCACGAGGGCGCGCACGACGGCCTGGACGTGCCAGACACAATCGTCGAGGCTACTCCTCGGGCTAGGCGGGGGTCAAAACGCGACGAGGCGACCGCTGGTGGGCAAGGTAGACCGCGGCCGACGCGGCCACCCCCACGATGGTCAGCGCTCCGCCGCCGATGAGCGTCCACCTGGCTCCGAAGGTCTCCCCGACCCACCCGATCACGGGCGAGCCGACCGGGGTCCCGCCCATGAAGATCATCAGGTAGAGCGCCACCACCCTCCCCCGCATGCCCGGCTCCGTGTGCAGCTGCATGAAGGCGTTCGCGCTGGTGATCATGGTGAGGGCGCTCAGCCCGAGGAACGGGACGATGGCGGCATAGGCGGCGTACGTCGGCGTCAGGCCGGCGGCGATCTCGATCGCGCCGAAGACCAGCGCGGCCACCACCACGAGGCGGAGCCGGACCCGCTCCCTCCGCGCGGCGACCAGCGCTCCGGTCAGCGACCCCACGGCCATGAACGTGCCGAGCAGCCCGTAGGCGGTCGGCCCGCGGTCGAAGACCTCGGTCGCCATCAGCGCGGAGGTCATCTGGAAGTTGAGCCCGAAGGTCCCGGTGACCCCGACGATGCCGAGGATCAGGAGCAGGTCCGGACGTCCCCGCACGTAGGCGATGCCGGCCCGGATCGCGCCCGGGGTGCGAGGTGAGGGCTCCGGGGAGTCGAGTCGGGTGGGATCCAGGCGACGCAGCGCCGTGATCGGCGCGACGTAGGACACCGCGTTCAGCAGGATCACCCAGCCGGTGCCCACGGCACCGCCTCCGAAGGCGGCGATCAGCACGCCGGCGGCCGCCGGACCCACGATCCGCGCCGCGTTGAACGAGGCGGAGTTGAGGCCTACGGCGTTGGCGAGGTCGTCGGGCCCGACGATCTCGGACACGAACGACTGGCGAGCCGGGGCGTCGAAGGCGGCAGCGGTGCCGAGCACGAACGCCAGGACGTAGACGTGCCAGATCTGCACCTGGCCGGTGACCGTGAGCAGACCGAGCAGGCCGGCCGGGAGCGCCATCGCGAGGTTGGTGAGCTGGAGCAGCCGGCGCTTGGGCATCCGGTCGGCGACGAGGCCGGCTACCGGCGCGAACAGCAGGAACGGGAGGAACTGCAGGCCGGTGGTGATGCCGATGGCCGTGCCGGAGTTGTCGGTGAGCTGGAGCACCAACCAGTCCTGGGCGACGCGCTGCATCCAGGTCCCGGTGTTGGAGACCACACCACCAGCGGCATAGAGGCGGTAGTTCGCGTTGGAGAGGGAGCGGAAGGTGGGGCTCACGGGGTCCTTGTGGTGGTCGTGGGTCAGTCGTGCGAGGCCAGCTGGTCGAGCAGCGGGGCCGCGGCGCGCAGCGTGGCGCGCTCCTCGGGCGTGAGGTCGGCCAGACGCCGGGCGAGCCAGGCGTCGCGGCGGTGGCGGTCGGCGAGCAGCATCCGGGTCCCGCGCCCGGTGAGGGAGATGAGCTGGACGCGACCGTCGGCGCGGCTCTGGCGGCGTACGACGTAGCCGTCGGCCTCCAGGCAGCCGACGGTGCGCGTCATGGAAGGCGGCTGGACCCGCTCGTGTCCCGCCAGGTCACCGAGGGTCATCTCGCCGTGGCGATGAAGCGTGCCGAGAACCGTCATCTGGCTCAGGCTGAGCGGATTGTCGGGGTGGCGCTCCACCGCCAGGCGGCGGCGCAGGCGCATCACGGAGAGCCGGAGCTCGGAGGCGAGTCCGGCATCGGTGCGGGTCACGGTCTCGACGGTCGGCATAGCGCCCACCATAACTCGTTAGTTAGCCTAACTATTCCGTTGACCCGTCAGAAGTTCGGGTTCACCCGTCAGAAGTTCGGGTTCACCCGTCACAAGTTCGCGAGGTTATGCCGGGTCAACCCGAGGTTCTGCCGGGTCAACCCGAGGTTCTGCCGGGTCAACCCGAGGTTCTGCCGGGTCAACGCGAGGTTCTGCCGGGTCAACCTGGTCAGGTGAGCCAGGCGGTGAGGGGGTGGATCGCGAAGTAGACGAGGAACAGGGCGGCCACGGTCCACATCAGCCCGTGCACCTGCGCCCCCTTGCCGAGGACCAGCTTGATGAACACGTAGGCGAGGAAGCCCGCGCCGATCCCCACCGTGATGGAGTACGTGAACGGCATCAGCACGATCGTGAGGAACGCCGGGATCGCGATCTCCAGGTCGTTCCAGTCGATGCCCTTGACCTGCTGCATCATCAAGAACCCGACGAGCACCAGCGCGGGGACTGCCGCCTCGCTCGGGATGATCTCCACCAGCGGGGCCAGGAACATCATCAGCAGGAACAGCACCCCGGTCACCACCGACGCCAGGCCGGTGCGCGCGCCTTCGCCGACACCGGAGGCGGACTCGATGTAGGAGGTGTTGGAGGAGACGCCCGCCGCACCCCCTGCTGCCGCGGCGACGGAGTCGACGATCAGGATGCGCTGGGTGTGGGGCGGCATGTCCTCCCGGTCCAGCAGCCCCGCCTCGGCGCCGATCGCCGTCATGGTGCCCATCGTGTCGAAGAAGTCGGCCAGCATCAGCGTGAACACCAGCAGCAGGGCGGCGACCACGCCGACCCTGTCGAACGAGCCGAGCAGGTTGAACTCGCCGAGGGTCCCGAAGTCCGGCATCGCGACGAGCTCGTCGGGCCAGGCCGGGACGTTGAGGTTCCAGCCGACCGGGTTGTAGCCCTCGCCCGCGCCCATCGGCCCGATCCGCGCGACGGCCTCCACGACGATGGCCAGCAACGTCGTCAGCAGGATCGAGATGAGGATGGCGCCGCGGACCTTGCGAACCCACAGCGCGATGACCAACGCCAACCCGACGGCGAACACCAGCACTGGCCAGCCCGCGAGCTCCCCGGTCCCCACGCCCAGACGCACCGGCACCGGAGGCGCGTCCGTACGCCGCACGAAGCCGGCGTCGACGAAGCCGATCAGCGCGATGAACAGTCCGATGCCGACCGAGATCGCGATCTTGAGCTGCGCCGGCACCGCGTGGAAGACCGCCTGCCGGAACCCGGTGAGGACCAGCAGCAGGATGACCAGGCCCTCGAGCACCACCAGGCCCATCGCATCGGCCCAGGTCATCTGGGTCGCGATGCCGAACGCGACGAAGGCGTTGAGCCCGAGTCCGGTCGCGAGCGCCAGCGGGAAGTTCGCCACCACCCCCATCAGGAGGGTCATCACGCCCGCGACCAGCGCGGTCCCGGAGGCGATCGCCGCCAGGTTCGGCTCCGCGCCGCCACCGAGATAGGCGCCGTCGGCGTCCTGCACGAAGCCGAGGATCAGCGGGTTCAGCGCGACGATGTAGGCCATCGTGAAGAACGTCACGACGCCTCCACGGAGCTCCCGCTCGACCGTCGAGCCGCGCTCGCTGATCTTGAAGAAGCCGTCGAGGCCCCGCGGCCCCGACGCCTTGGCGTGACCGATCGGGCTGCCGCTGACCCCTTGGACGGGGCGGTTCTGGTGGGGACGCTTCTGCTTGCTCACGGCGCGCAGTCTGGCAGAGCCCCCGGAGCCGCGACAGTCCCCGTTCCGGCACCCGAGCCTGGTGTCGTACGTTGGGACCGTGGACCGCCACGATGAGCAGCCGACCAAGCACGAGATAGGCAAGCGCACCTACCTCGTCGCCGATGTCGAGCCCCTCGACGTGGACGGCGTTCGCACGGTCGCGGTCGGGTGCGCCCTGTGGCTGCTGGGCTTCCTGGGCCTGCTGCCGTTCTATGGCCAGCTGCAGGACTCCGGGCGGTCGTGGTGGCTGTGGACCTGCCTCGCGGGGCTGGGGCTGGGGCTGTTCGGCTGGGAGTACACCAAGCGTCGGCGGCGCCAGCGAGCGCTCGGCCCGCGTGTGGACGGCGGCGGCCGGCGCCGCGCCTGAACCGCGTGGGTCTCGAGCTCAGAACGTCTCGACGTCGTTGACCGTGTCGAAGACATGGTCGGGCAGGGCCGGAGGCCGCTGCCGCTTGGTGAGACTGACCTCCGAGTGGGCTCCACAGCCGTGGTCGAAGGACACGACCCTGCCGTCGTCGTTGGCGTTGCCGTTGGCACACACGCCGAACAGCTCCGCGAGCGGACCGGACAGCCGCATCAGGAAGCCGCAGGTGGTGCACTGCCGTGGAGCGGCCTGCGCCAGCGCCGAGGCGGGCCCACCCTCGCCGTCGTACCATCGCTCGGCGGCCTGATCCCGGCCCTCCGGCGACAGGGTGCGGACCCGGCCGAGCCCGAGCTCGGACGCCACGGCCCGCACCTGGGCGCGGTCCTCGACGCTCAGCCCGTCGTCGCCGAAGGAGTACGTCGGCACCAGCCGCGGGTCGTCCTCCTCGACCGGGAGCAGGTCGCCGGGCGACAGGTCGCCCGGCTGGACACGCTCCTTGTAGGGGACCCAGGCCGGGGCCACGATCGCCTCGTCGCTGGGGATCAGCACGATCTCGTCGATGGTGACGTGCTTGGCGCGCGAGGCGCGCACCACCGTCACCGACCAGCGCCAGCCGCGGTAGCCCGCCCGGGAGCACGCGAACAGGTGGGTGACCACCCGGTCCCCCTCGGCCAGGACGCCCAGGTGGTCCCCGACGTCGCCTGCCGGAACGTCGGTCAGCAGGGCGGCCAGGGCCTGGTCGACGGCAGCGGCGGCGGCGGCGTCGAGCTTGGCGGTCAGCGTGGCACTCACGCAGGCCATGATGACCTATCGGCCCTGGCGATGTCAGACCGGACCGTCCACCCGGCAGGATGGTGCCATGACGCCCTCACGGTCCGGCCGCCCGGGCGGCGACCCCGAGGACGCCGATCGGGCCGACGTCCACGTGGGTCTTGGCCGGACCGCGTCCGGTCGCGGTCAGACCACCCACGCCGTTGGTGCCGGGGCTCGGGCCACCGCCCGGGGAGTTCGCGGGATGGCCCGAGCAACCGGGCGCTTCTCCCGCTACACCTACCGACAGGCGCGCCGGGCGGCCCATGCCGAAGGTGCCGGCGACTCGGGGCTGTCCCGGCTCATCGAGATGCACGCGTTCAACACCGCGGGTGACGCCGCGGTCGCCGTGTCGTTGGCCGGCACCCTGTTCTTCCAGGTGCCGACCGGAGAGGCGCGCGACCAGGTCGCCCTCTTCCTCGGCCTCACGATGTTGCCCTTCGTGATCGTGGCTCCCCTCATCGGACCGTTCCTCGACCGCTTCAGCCACGGTCGCCGATGGGCGATCGGCGCCACCTTGGCGTTGCGCGCGTTCCTGGCCTGGTCGCTGGCCTCGTCGGTGGTGACCGAGTCCCGCTGGATGTTCCCGGCCGCGCTCGGCTGCCTGGTCGCCTCCAAGGCCTACACGGTCACCCGGGCCGCCGCCGTACCGCGCCTCCGGCCCGCGTCACTGACGCTGGTCAAGACCAACGCGCGAGTGCTCCTCGCCGGGGTCGTGGGCGCGACCGTGTCGGCGCCGCTCGCGGCGCTGGCCAGCCTGGCCGGACCGTCGTGGTCGCTGCGCTACGCCTTCCTGCTCTTCGCCATCGCCACGGTGCTGGCGATCCGGCTGCCGGACCGGGTCGACTCCGCCGCGGGTGAAGGAACGATGACGCTGACCGGGGAGTCCGACACGTCCCCGACGGCCGGCGGTCGGATGCGGATGCGGATCCCCGGCTCGGTCGCGTTCGCGCTGCGCGCCAACCTCGGTCCTCGGTTCCTGTCGGGCTTCCTCATCATGTTCATGGCGTTCCTGCTCCGCGAGGTGCCGATCGGCGACTGGGAACCGGGGGTGCTCATCGGGATCGTGATCGGGGTGGCCGGGCTCGGGAACACCCTCGGCATCGCGCTCGCGTCGTTGCTGCGACGGGTCAACCCGAGGCTCACCGTCATCCTCGCCCTCGCCTCCGGCGCGGTGGTCTCCGGCATCACCGCCGTGTGGTACGGCGTGGCGACCGCGGCGCTGCTGGGCCTCACCGCGGGACTCGCCCAGTCGCTGGCGAAGCTCTCCCTGGACTCGCTGATCCAGCGCGACGTGCCCGAGCGGGTGCGCACGAGCGCGTTCGCACGCTCCGACACCACCTTGCAGCTCGCCTGGGTGATCGGCGGGTTCCTCGGCCTGGCGATGCCGCTGATCCCCGAGCTCGGGCTGGGGGTCGCCTCCGCCGTCCTGACCGCGTGGCTGGCGTTAGTCCTCGTCACCCGACCGCGCCCGCCGGCCCGGTCACCGGGCTAGCGTCAGAGCTCGAGCTCGTCGGCGAGCGCCCGGAGCAGCTTGGCCGTCGGTCGGGCGGTCTTGGCCTCGGGATGCCGGCCGTGCCGATAGGTCTCCCCCACGCCGTCGAGCAGCCGGATCAGGTCCTCGACGATCGGGACCATCTCCTCGGGGCTCTTGCGGCGCGCGTTGGCGCGGTTGCGCTGCACCGAGGCCGGCGCGTCGAGGACCCGGACCGACAGCGCCTGGTCTCCGCGCCGGCCCTGGGCGATGCCGAACTCGACCCGGGTGCCCGGCTTGAGGCTGGTGAGCCCGTCAGGAAGCGCGTCGGAGTGCACGTAGACGTCGGGGCCGCTCTCCTGGGAGAGGAACCCGAAGCCCTTCTCGGCGTCGAACCACTTCACCTTGCCACTGGGCACGGCTGGACCTTCCTTGCGTTCGTGTTGATGAGATGCCTCACCGACCAGGCGTACGCCGGTGCGCACGGCCAAGCCTAGGGACCAACCCCGAGGCCCTGCCAACTCATTCCTCGGCGCCCACCCGGGCGAGGTGGCCGTCGAGCCAGGCGGGGAAGGCCGCCAGGTCCTCGAGGATGACATGCGTCCCGGCTGCGACCAGCTCCTCGCGGGTGCAGCCGCCTGTCAGCACCGACACGCTGAGCACGTCGGCGGCGAGCGCCCCCTCGACGTCGTGGACGTGGTCGCCGACATACATCGCGGCGCCCTCCCGACGCAGCACGTCGGCCTTGCCGACCCCCCACACCCACCCCTCGACGTGGTCGACGTCGAGACCGAGGTGGTCCAGGTGCAGCTGGGCGTTGCGCGCGAACTTTCCGGTGACCACCACGACCCGCCCGCCGTGCCGGCGTACGGCGTCCACGGCCTCGCGGGCTCCGGGGAGCAGCGGGACCGGCGCGACGGCGTGCTCGGGGTAGATCGCCCGGAAGCGGTCGCCGGCCGGCCCCACGTCGTGCGGCTCGAGGTGGTCGGCGAGCAGGAGGTCGAGCGGGGGCCCGAGCTTGGAGGTCATCTCCGCCGCCGGGAAGTCGACGCCGAGCTCGGCGCCCAGGGCCTCCAGCGCGGCGACGAACCCGGGCACGGTGTCGATGAGCGTCATATCGAGGTCGAAGCCGACGACCAGGGGCTGGGGCACGATGCCGAGCCTATGTCGGACGTGGTCGGCCGGGGCCGGCTGCCGCGGGGCTGTGGTGCTTGAGTGCCCCGCACACCATGCCCTCAAGCACCACACCCCCGCACCAGTTGGTCGCCGACGCCCACCGCCGGCTCACCCGAGGTGGCGCGCCGGGGAGGGGCCGCGCCTCCCGGGTAGGTTGTGGCCGTGGAGACAGGGCAGGTGCTGCGCCTGATGCAGGAGGTCGCCGCCGAGGTGATCACGCCGCGGTTCCGCGCGCTGGCCGCCGGCCAGATCCACGAGAAGAACCCCGGCGACCTGGTCACCGTGGCCGACCACGAGGCCGAGCAGCGGATCACCGAGGCGCTGGTGCGTGCCTACCCGGAGGCGGTCATCCTCGGTGAGGAGGCGGCGACGGAGGACCCCACGCTGCGCGACCGGTTCACCGAGGCGTCGCACGCGTTCACCGTCGACCCCGTGGACGGCACCAAGAACTTCGTCCACGGCTCCCCCGACCACGCCGTGATGGTGGCCGAGCTGGTCGACGGCGTCGTCGAGCGCAGCTGGATCTGGCAGCCCCAGCGCCTGTCGGCGTACGTCGCCGAACGCGGCCGCGGAGCCTGGCGAAACGGCATCCAGATCTTCCGGCCGGTCCCGTCCCCGGTGCCGCGCGAGTGGCGCGGGGTGACCTCCCGTCGCTCCTGGGTCGGCCGCGAGCTGCCCGGCCTCAGGCCTTTGGAGCTGACCTGGGTGTGCTGCGGGGTGGACTACCCGCAGCTGGTCCGGGGGTACGCCGACTTCGTGGTCTATGCCCGCTCGCACCCGTGGGACCACGCACCCGGCTCCCTGCTGATCCACGAGGCAGGCGGTCACGTGGGCACCACCGACGGCGCGGAGTACGACCCGAGGAGTCTCGCCGGCGGCCTGGTGGTCGCCGCCCGGCGCGAGGTGTACGACGTGGTGACCGGTCTGCTGCGTCAGCAGCGCTGGGTGTGACGAACCGGTCACCGGGCAGCGGTGCCCCTGCCCGTCGCGCGGGTCTAGCGTGAGGGAAACGGCTCGCGACAGGAGGCGTCATGGACCTCACCACGACCTACCTCGGCCTCGAGCTGCGCAACCCGCTCGTCGCCGCCCCGTCGCCGCTCCAGCAGACCCCGGGCGGCGTGATCACACTGGTCGACGCGGGAGTGGGCGCCGTCGTGCTGCACTCGATCTTCGAGGAGCAGGTGCGACGCGAGATCGAGCCGGACTTCGAGGGTGACCACTGGTTCTCCAACCCCGCGGGGCCGGGCGCACCGGACCGCTATCTCGACCTGATCGAGCGGTCCGCGGCGGCAGTCGACGTGCCCGTCATCGCCAGCCTCAACGGGACCGGGAGCGGGGCGTGGACGTCGTTCGCGCGCCAGACGCAGGAGGCTGGTGCGTCCGCGGTGGAGATCAACTTCTATGTGGTGCCCGGTCAGTTCCGGGGTCACGGCGAAGTCGTCGAGGATGCCGTCGTCGACCTCCTGGTCGCGGTGCGCGAGGCGGTCTCGATCCCGGTCGCCGTGAAGCTCTCGCCGTACTTCTCCTCCCTCAACCAGCTCGCCGTCCGGCTCGTCGAGAAGGGCGCCGACGGCCTGGTGCTGTTCAACCGCTTCCTCCAGCCGCGTCTGGACGTGGACATGCTCACCGTCGAGCCGGTGATCGACCTGTCCACGCCAGGGGAGGCTCGGCTTCCGCAGACCTGGATCGCGGCGCTTCGCGAACAGGTGGAGTGCTCCCTGGCCGGCACCGGCGGCGTGGATACGGCCGACGACCTCGCGGCGTACCTCCTGGCCGGCGCCGACGTCGTCCAGTGCGCGTCGACGTTCCTGCGGCACGGGCGCGACCATGCCAGCACGCTGCTCGCCGACCTGTCCTCCTGGGGCGACGACCAGGACTTCTCCTCGGTCTCCGAGCTGCGCGGACGCCTAGCGGTGCCGTGGAAGGTCAACACCGACAAGTACGAACGCGACGGCTACGTCTCCGCCCTCCAGATCGCCCGGCGCGCCTACGTCTGGAAGTAGCCGGACCTGACACTCGCCCACGACGCCGCCCTCCGTGGAAGGCGCCTGGCAGGGCGCGGTGGAGCCGTGGCGACCGACCGGTGCCGCCCGGCCTCGCCGACCGGGCGTCAGCCGAACGCCGCGGCGCCGGCCGTGGCGATCTCCTGGTCCTGCTCCGCGGTGCCGCCTGAGACGCCGACGGCGCCGACCGTCGCCGCATCGCTGACGACCGGCACCCCACCGGCGAAGATCACCAGCCGGTCCCGGTGCACGATGCCCTCGCGCACTGCCGGCGCGTCCTCGATCATCGAGAACCAGCGCTCGGTCGGGATGCCGAGGAAGGCCGCCACCGAGTAGGCCTTGTCCCGGGCGATGTCGGCGGACAGCAGCGCGGCCCCGTCCATCCGGGCGAACGCCACCTCGTGGCCGGCGACGTCGCAGACCGACACGTTCACGGCGACGCCCAGCTCGGCCGCCCGCGCGAGGGCCGCATCGAGGACCGCTCGCGCACCGGCCAGCGTCACCGTCGGCCGGTCTGCGACGAACCCCGCACTCTCCGACATCAGGGCCTCGGGTCGGACGGCGTGGCGTTGATCTGCATGACGACGGCCTTGGGCTCGGTGAAGAACTCCCGGCTGAAGGTGCCCCCCTCGCGGCCCACGCCCGAGTGGCCGACGCCGCCGAAGGGGGCCCGCAGGTCGCGGATGAAGAAGCAGTTGACCCACACGGTGCCGACCCGGAGTCGAGCAGAGACCCGGTGTGCCTTGTGCAGGTCCTCGGTGAACAGCTGGGCGTCCAGGCCGTACGGCGTGCCGTTGGCGAGCCCGACAGCCTCGTCCTCGGTGTCGAACGGCTCGACGATCGCGACCGGACCGAAGATCTCCTCGCACAGGTGCGGGCTGTCGGCCGGCATGTCGACGAGCACGGTCGGCCTGATGGACCAGCCGTCACCGACGCCGCCGGTCAGGATCCGGCCGCCGACCTGCTCGGCGGTGTCGACGTACCCCTTGACCTTCTCGAAGTGCTCCCGGCTCGCCAGCGGGCCGAACTCCGTCGCCGGGTCGAGCGGATCGCCGAAGCGCATCGCCTCGGCCGCGGCCACGAAGCGGGCGAGGAACTCCTCGTACACCGGTCGCTCGACCAGGACCCGGCTGCCGGACAGGCAGATCTGGCCGGCGTTGCGGAAGATCGACTGGATCGACCAGGTCACGGCGTTGTCGAGGTCGGCGTCGGCGAAGACCAGGTTGGAGTTCTTGCCGCCCATCTCAAGCGAGACCGGGACCAGGTTCTCGGCGGCGGCCTTGGCGATGATCGAGCCGGTCCGCGACTCCCCGGTGAAGGTGATCCGATCCACCCGGGGGTCCCGGGTCAGCGCCTCGCCGACCGAGTCCGGACCGTAGCCGTGCACGACGTTGAAGACGCCCTCGGGCAGGCCCGCTTCGAGGGCGAGGCGGGCCATGACGGTGGCCGAGGTCGGAGTGTCCTCCGCGGGTTTGAGGACCACCGTGTTGCCCCAGGCGAGCGCCGGGGCCACCTTCCACGACTCGAGCATCATCGGGAAGTTCCACGGCGCGATGGCCACCACGACCCCGGCCGGCTCATAGCGGGTGTAGGCGTGGTGACCGGAGTCCATCGGCAGCGTCTCGGCCATGGCCATCACGGCATGGTCGGCGAAGAACCGGAAGTTCCACGCGGTCCGGGCGACGTCGTGGCGGACCTGCGCGACCGGCTTGCCCATGTCGTGGGAGTCGGCCCGGCCCAGCTCCTCGCCGTGCGCCTCGATCAGGTCGGCGAACCGGTGCAGCAGCCTCTGACGCTCGGCGTACCCCATCCGTGGCCAGGGCCCCTCGTCGAACGCCGCCCGGGCGGCGCCGACCGCGGCTGCCGCATCGGTGGCCGTGCCCAGCGCCACCTCGGCCCAGGCCTCGCGGGTCCAGGGGTTGACGCTCGCGAAGCGGGCGCCGTCGGCGGACTCGACCTCCTTGCCTCCGATCACGTGGCCGAAGAACGGTACGTCGCTCATGTGGGGTCTCCTGTCCTGGCGGCGGCTTCACGTTCGGCGAGGGTGATGCCGCCCGCGGCCCAGTGGGTCTTGGGGATCTCCCGCAGCACCACCCGGATGCTGTCGACGGGGGCGCCGACACTGGCGTGCACCGCCTCGGTGACGGCCGACATCAACGAGCGCAGCTGCTCGGGAGCGCGACCCTCGGCCAGGGTGATCTCGACCAGGGGCACCTCAGCCCTCCCCGCAGAAGAGCTCGACCTCGCCGAGCGTCGAGAAGCGACAGAGCACGGTCGCCCCGGGAGTCGCGAACACGGCGTCGGTGATGCCGCCGGTGAGCACCGTCCAGCCCGGCTCGACCGCCAGGCCGCGGCGCGCGAGCTCGTTGACGGCCAGGGCGAGCGCCTCGGCCGGATGGCCGAGCACGTCCGCGCCCGTCCCTTCGTAGACCAGCTCGCCGTCGACCTCGACCCGCACGGCCTCGGCGGCCAGGTCGACCTGCTCTGGGCGGACCCCGTCGGGCGACACGACGTAGGCACCCGACGACGCGTTGTCGGCGACCACGTCGCCGGCGGTGAACCTGAAGTCGCGATAGCGGCTGTCGATGACCTCGGCGCCTGCGGACACGGTGGCCACCGCGGCCAGGGCCTGCTCGGCGGTGACCCCCGGACCCTCGAGGCGCTCTCCCATCACGAACACGATCTCGGGCTCCACCCGGGGGTGGATCAGCTTGTCCTGGGGCACCGGCTCGCCGGGTCGCAGCACCATGTCGTCGGTGAGCCAGGCCACCAGCGGGGTGTCCACGCCCATCCGCACCTGCTTGGCCTTGCTGGTCAGTCCCAGCTTCACCCCGGTCACCGCCTCACCGCGAGCGAGCCGCCGGCGCAGTGTCTCGTCCTGGATCCGGTACCCGGTGTCGAGGTCGAGCTCCGGCCACTCGTCGGTGAACTTCACCCGGTCCCGTCGCTCGGCCTCGCAGGCCAGCAGCTCGGTCGCCACGGTGGCCTCGGTCCATGCCGTCACACGCGTCTCCTGGTGGTCGGGGAGGGAGGCGTTCAGGCTAGGGCCCGCGCGTGCCGCCGCCCGGGCACCGTTCCGTGCTGCGGAACGCCTAGGGGGCGTTCGGGAGGTGGCGGGGCCCCGGCGCGGGTCAGGGAAGGGTGACCTGGATCGTCAGCCCGTCGCCGAGGTCGATGATCGCGCCCGGCACCAGCTGGACGGCGATCCCCGGCTGGAGGTCCTCCGGCGGAAGCCCCGGTTGGACCAGCACGGTGCCGTTGGTGGAGCCGAGGTCGGTGACCACCGCGGCACCGTGGTCGGCACCGACGCCGGGCCGAACCTCCAGGTGGGTGGAGGAGATCTCCTGGTGCGGGCTGGGCACAGGCACCAGCTGGGGCTGGTCGTACGCTCCGAAGCGACGCGCCTCCGGGGAACGGCCGACCAGGATCGGGCGGTCGACGTCGACCTCCTCGCCGCTGGAGAAGAGCAGGCGGGCCACCGCCGGACCGGTGGCCCGCGGCTCGTCGGAGGGCACCCCCGACTCCGGGCGCAGCCACGCCTCGGAACGGTCGGGCACGCGGGTCGCCGGGTCCTCGACGGGGGACTCCTGCTCGGGCTCGAGCGCCGCCGCGGCCGGCGGGGGCGGGTACGTCGGAGCCGAGGCCGCGAAGTTGCCGAACGGCGCCCACGTGGGCGGCTCCTCGGCCGGGGTGTCCACCGAGTCGGCCCCGGGCACCGCGGCGGCGTCGACCAGGGTGTCGCCGGCGTCGGGCTCTTCGTGGGCGGGCTCCTCGGGGGCGGGCTCCTCCTCGACG
>CXWJ01011379.1_pt1 | contig 13573 bp, 15 predicted proteins | sample 590841 | NCBI WGS metagenome assembly CXWJ01 (sample SAMEA3498367, study PRJEB10139) | wastewater metagenome | biome: wastewater treatment plant; material: activated sludge | place: Austria | collected 2015-01-21 | reverse complement strand
CTGGTGAGCGTGCTGGCCGGGGACAGCCGGCCGGATCCCCGGCTGCGGCTGGCGATCCTGGCCTTCAAGTCGACCTACTACAGCCTGAGCCTGGCCTATCGGCTGGGCTGGCGCCTGCAGGACGGCCGGCTGGCCCGCCCTGCCCGGGCGGCCGCCCCTTGAGCGGCGACGGCCTCGCCGCGCTGTACCGACGCGTCGAGGCCCGCTATCGCGACCGCAGCCGCTTCACCCGCGGCTTCGTNNGGCATCGCCCTGATCGAGGCCGGAGCCGCCGACCGGCTCACCGGCCTCGACTGGGACGAGGCGCTGCTGGCCGATGCCGAGGCCGCGGCCGGCGGGCGGGGCAGCTTCCTCCGCGCCGACATGCGCACGGCCGAGGTGCCGCCGGGCGACACCGTGCTGCTGATCGACCTGCTCTACCTGATGCCGGCCGAGGCGCAGCTCGCCCTGCTGAAGCGCGCCGCCGCCGCCGCCCGCGGCCGGCTGGTGCTGCGCGTCTTCGATCCCGAGCGCGGCTGGCGCAGCGCCGTCGGCTGGCTGTCCGAGGCCGGCATCCGGCTGGCCCGGCTCTACCGCCGCACCGAGACCCGGCCGCTGCCGCTCGACGCCATCAGGGCGGGGCTGGCCGAGGCCGGCTTCGCCTGCACCGTCGAGCCCTGCTGGGGAGCGATGCCGCTGCCGAACGTCCTCGTGGTGGCGAGGCGCCAGGCATGAGGCCGTGGGCGGTGCTGGCATGGCTCGCCTTGGCGACGCCGGCCCTGGCTGCCGAGGCCGAGCGGCCGCTGGTCGAGCTGGGCGTGCTCGCCATCGGCGGCACCTTCCCCGACTATCCCGCCGCCGACCAGAACCACTGGCAGGGCGCACCCTTGCCCTTCCTGATCTATCGCGGCGACATCCTGCGCAGCGACGAGAGCGGCCTGCGCGGCCTGCTGCTGCGCAGCGACCGGATCCAGCTCGACGTCAGCCTCAACGGCTCGCTGCCGGTGGATTCCAGCGACAACGACGCCCGCGACGACATGCCNNCTGGGCATCGGCCCGGTCTTCGCCACCGAGCGCTACATGGACTATTTCTACGAGGTCGAGCCGCGCTATGCGCGCCCCGGCCGCCCAGCCTACGACGCCGACGCCGGCTATCTCGGCACCCGGCTGCAGGGTTCGTATCGCATTTCATTGGGCCAGCGCCTGTCGATCGTGGCGGGCGGCCGGGCCGAGGGATTTTGGGGAGCCACCAATGACGACAGCCCGCTTTTCCGCCGCAACGTCAACCTGGCGGCACTGCTCGGCGTCGCCCACTCGTTCTACCAGTCGGACGCGCAGGCCCGGGTCAGCTACGATCCGCTGGACTGACGCGCTGGTCCTGCGGCCGCTCGGGCGCGCCGTCGCCGCTGCGCTGCTCGCCGTCGCGATGCTGTCCGGTTGCGCCGCATCGGTGGAGCGCGCAGCCCTGCCGACGGCTGCCGCCGCACCGGTACCGGTGCCCGAAGCCTCGTCACGCAGGATCGTGATGAATGTCACCGGCAGCGAGGTCGCCACCAGCTCCGCCGACTGGGAGCCCTTCAAGGGCGAATGGCGGGCCGCGATGGCTGCCGCGGCCGCTGCCCGCCATGCCAGCTTCTCGGCGCAGGAAGGCGATCCACGTCCTACCGGCGAGCCGGGGACACTGGTGGTCGTCCAGGTCGACGACTATCGCTACCTCACTCCCGCCGCCCGCTTCGGCTTCGGCATCATGACGGGCAACGCCTACATCGATTCCCGGGTCAGGATGCTGGACCTTGAGAACGGCACTCTGCTGAGCGAGGAAAGCTACAACACCTCGTCCACGGCTTGGCAGGGCGTGTTCTCGGCGATGACCGACAAGCAGATAAGGGCGGTATGCGACGAGGTGGTCGCCCAGATCGATCCGCGATGAAGGCTCGCCCGCCTCGCTGTCCTTCGGCTCCGTCCTCTACGCCGGCCGATAGACGATCATGTTGTAGGTGAGCTGGTCGGCCGCGATCTCCTTCACGCGCCATCGGCTGTCCCAGATGACCTGGAAAGGTCCGAAGCTCGACACCCAGTAGCGCCACAGATCCGAGTCGAGCGAGGGGTTCTCGCTGGTCATCGGATAGCCGATCGACATGATCACCTGCTCGCGGGTCATGCCGACCATGACCTTGCCCTTGCGGATCGCGTCCTGCACGTCGGCCGGAAAGCCGGCCAGCCGCGTCTTGGGATCCTCGGTGACGATGATCTTCTCGACGAACTGCTGCAGCGTCTCCTGCTCGCGGCCATAGTCGTGGCCGAGCCGCATCGGCTTGCCGTCGAGCTGCACCGAGGCGTAGTTGCGGCCGTAGCCGGTCACGGTGGCGGGAGCGCCGGCGCCGATCATCGGCAGCTCGGCATAGTTGCCGTCGTTGATCCAGTCGTCCTCGTGATGGAGGTTGCAGCAGGTGTAGCCGACGCGCTGCGCTTCGGTCTCGCCGCCGGGCAGACCCATCTTGGTCAGGGTCTGCTGCGTCTGCTGGCAGCCGGCCAAGGCCCCCATCACCGCGACCGCACCAGCCATCACGACCATCCGCCGCCGAAAGCCCATGTCTCCGCCTCCATGCTCAATGAAAGCAAATGTTACTATCAGGCTTCGTCACATTGACGCGGACGATGCCGTCTCGGCAAGGGCTGTCCCGAGCGCATGAGCCGGTTGCGGCTCGTGCCGGGGCAACGCGGAACTAGGCTGAAATTCCTCATACTATCTGCCTATACAGGCCGCATGCGCCACCCGCTCCCCCACCACCGCCGCCTCACCGTCGCCCGCCGGCTGGCCTCGGGCCATCCCGCCTGGGTGGTGGCGCGGGCGTCGAAGATGGAGCCCGACCAGCTCGAAGACATGATGCTGGAGCCCGGCTTCGGCGGTCTTATGTAGCAACCACACCTCACGCCTGATTTAGGCTCGCTGCCTGCCGTTCTACCCTTGGGCTATGGCTATCCGCACCCGTGACGGCCGGCTGCACTTCCGCGAGTTCTCGCGGATGCTCTTGGAGGTCGTGCGCCGTTCCGACCATCCGATGACCTCGGCCGAGGTGGCCCGCGCCATGCTGCGCCGCCGCCGTCTGTCTACCTCGGATCGTGAGGCCGTGCTGCTGCTGGCCGCGCGCATCGACCGCTACCTGCGCCGCAAGGAGCCGGGCCTGGTGCAGCGGCGGCTCCATGGTCCGCTGGCGCTCGGGTGGGTGATGGCCGAGAAGCCTTACGACAGGGAGTTCCGGCATGGGCGTACCGACACCGGTATGGAAGACGGCGGGATACGAGCATCCGAACGCCGTGGCGGCACTGATGGCCAAGCGGGACGAGCTGGTGAAGGTCCGCGCTCGCTTGGAGGACGACCTGCGCAGGCTGACCTGCGACATCGACCATCTTGAAGGGTCGATCCGCGTATTCGACCCGGAGCCCACGCCAGAGGCCATACAACGCTATCTGCCGAAGTATCGAGCCAAGGGCGGGCATCTGAGGCGCTATCTGCTCAACCGCATGCGGGAGGCCACGGCACCCGTAACGACGCTGGAGCTTGCCGACGGTTGGATGGCCGAGCGGGCGATTCCGATGCACCACGCGAACCATGTGATCGTGCGCCGTCGCATCGGCGCGACCATCATGCACCTGATGCACAAGGGCTTGGTCCGCGCCATACCGACCGAGACGCAGCGGAAGCTGTATGAGTTGGTGAGGGAGTAGTGACAGACGATAGACATTGCCTATCGCTCTTTCAGCATCGATCAATCTCGATTATTGATGGCCTCGCTTGATCGGCGGCGTTGTTGCGCCACCTATTAGGTCGTGCTGGTATGCCCGCATTGCGGGAGAATACCAAAATGCCGGAATCGGCGATTGAGCACAAAGCGCAGCGAGACAAGCCATCACCACCACCTCCGCCGCCTCCACAACCGCAGCCACAACCGCAGCGCCCGGCGGATCGCCCGGACTACAAGGGACAGATTCCGTCTACTCGGACACCGGATCGGCGTCCACCGCCGAAACCGTAGATTTCGATGGGCTCCGATTCGGAATAGAAAAATCTCTGCGGTATCATCAGCGCCGGCGCGCTCATTATGAGCGATGGCATCGATGGGCAATGCTAGCCGTCATACTTTCTGGTTCTGCGGTTGTTCTGCCAATATCGCCTGTATTCTTCGGCTTGTTGGCCGCGACCTTGGCCGCAGTCGATCTGGTATATTCGCCAGCGTTGCGGGCATGCGATCATGACCGTCTGTATCGTCAGTTCTCGCGCCTCGCGAAGCAGATAGCGGTGTCTGCCAAGCCAAACGAGGACCAAATTCGGCAGTGGGCTTCCGAACGAATCGACATAGAAGCTGACGAGCCCCCCGTATTTTGGGCACTCGAAGCTGACTGCTATAACGAAGTAGCTCGCGCATGGGGGCGGACACGCGAACCGTTGAACCAACTTCGCCTTCACCATAGATGGTGCAAACATCTATGCCGTTTCGAAAGCTCAGTATTTGCGCCTACGGGCTCGGCGTAATTCACCCCGCCGCCCGCTGCCAATACCCCCTCCAGTTCCGGCTCCTGCCGAAGGCCAAGGCACCCATGCCGACGCGACGCAGCTGGTTGCCGTTGTCGACCCGGCGCATATCCTCACGCCAAGCCATCTCGCCAGCGTAGAAGGCCAGATAGTGGCCCGAGATGCGATAATGCTGGCCGTACTCGGCCCGGCGCAGGCCCGAGAAGAAGCTCTCGGCCATGTTCGTGCACGCGCCGTTGTCGCTAAAAGCGAAGCTGTGGTTGATCCGCTTCGTCTCGTAGCGGGCGTGCAGCGCATCCCAGGACGAAGCCTCATCGGCGTAGACCGTGCTGCCGGCCTCGACGCGGCGGCGGATCACCGGCACCGCCTCATCCTCTGAGCGGACCACGAAGGGCAGCGTCCGGCCGCCACGCTCGCGCATCACGACCACGACGCGGCGCTTGCCGGTCTGGTTCTTGGCCAGCCGGCGGTCCTTGCGATCCTCCTTCCGGTTCTCCTGCCGGATCGAGCCGCCGATATAGCAGCCGTCGATCTCGACCTCACCCTTGGCCGTGCCGTTCTGGTTGGCGGCCATGGTCTCGCGCAGCTTGTGCGCCAGCACGAAGGCCGTCTTGTACTGCACGTCGAGGTCGCGGCCGAGCTGCAGGGCCGAGACGCCCTTCACGGCGTTGACGAAGATGGCGATCGCCAGAAGGTAGGTTTGGACGGGCAGCTTGCGGCTGGCGAGGATGGTGCCGCTGGTGACGGTGAACTGGTGGGCGCACGCCTTGCACTTGAACAGCCGGCGGACCTGGAAGGTGTAGCACGCCGCGCAGTCGCAACGCGGACAGACCGGCTCGCCGTTGGTCGCCGGCCAGCGCATGTCGATCGCACGAGGTCCCGATGTCATCTCAAGTCGGGGCGCTCCTCGACGGGCACGCCCGTGTGGCCGGTCGATCATACGTCTTTGGCCGAGGCCGGTCAGGCTTCACGGGCTGGGCCGCCGCGAAGGCTCGGCTGGATCGCAAATTGGCCACGGCTCGCGCGGGACTACGGCTGGGGCGACCTCTTGCCAAGGACGAGGGGCCTGAGGCAGAGGATCGCCTGCCGGCGTGGACCCTTCACGACGTACGACGTTCGGTCGTAACTCATATGGCCGAGATAGGCATTGCGCCGCACATCATCGAGGCGATTGTGAACCACGTGTCTGGTCACAAGGGCGGCGTGGCCGGGGTGTACAATCGCGCGGAATATGCGCATGAGAAGCGAATAAGCCTTCAGCGGTGGGCCGATCACGTCGAGTCGATCGCTAACCAGTCGGTGAATCCCGCTTCCGCCATACCGGACGATGCCTGATGTCATGGCCGAGACCCTGGCGAGCATCATGCCATCGTGCCGCTGCACAAGGTGCCCGCACCAGGAGCGGTCGGTGCCGACCAGTTCCGATTGTGGGAACTCGTCGCGAGGAGCTTCCTGGCCGCTCATCTGCCGGACGGGATCGATGCCCGCATGAGCGTCACTGCCTCGGTCGCTACGCCGCTGGGGCCGAAGCCGTTCTCGGTGAGCGGCAGCGTCGTCAAGGTCCCCGGCTGGCGTGCGGTCTACGGCACCGAGGCTGAGAACGAGCCGGATGACGTTCCGGGCCACTCGAAAGCCCAACAGGAGCCGACGGCTGCACGCCTGCCGCCGATCGACGACGGCGAAGCGGCGCGCGCGACGGAGGCACGGGTCGAGACGGTCAGGACCGAGCCGCCGCGGCGGATCACCCGTGGCGAGCTTCCGGTGGTCATGGGCCGGCTGATCGATCAGGTCGAGGATCCCGCCCTGAAGGCGGCTCTCGCCGATCCCGTCAACCCGAACGAGCCGAAGGGCCTGGGAACGGCGGCCACGCGAGACGGCATCCTGCCGAAGCTGCTCAAGAGCGAATATGTCTCGCTGCTGAAGGGCAAGGACCCGCCGATCAAGGTGATGGAGGTCGGCTTGGCGTTCATCACCGCCGTTCGCGGTGTGTTCCCGGCCTATGCCGATCCAGTCGGGCGAGCCGAGTTCGAGGCTCAGCTGGCCGAGATCGGCCGCGCCGCGACACAGGCGGAGGCGCGGCTCCGTGCTGCGGCATTCAAGGACCAGACTCGTGCCCGGTTGGCGGAGCTGATCGACGCTGTGGCTCGCGCCGGCAGCGTCGACGTCAAGCCAACGTCGCCCGCATCATCGTCGAGCAAGGCGGAGCAGTGGCCCACGAAGGCGATGGTGAAATTCGCCAGCTCCATTGCAGCGCGGAAGGGAATCAAGCTGCCGCGCGGGCTCAAGAGCAATAGCGTCGTGTGCCGAGCGTTCCTGGACCAACATGCGCCGGGACACTCCCCACGGTAATCAGGTTCCATCGGCAGTCGTTGCCGCCCTATGGATGCGATGCTCCGTCACGCCCGCACGCTGGTACAGGCGCCGGGCATCGATTTTGCGGCTGAGATCTTCACGGACTTCGCGGCCCGCAAGGCGTTCATCACCAGACACGCGCCGTCCAACAGGGCCGGCGGCAAAGCGAAACGGCCGGAACAAACTCGGAAGGTAAAGACGTAGCGCCGAACCAGGGACGTCCGCCAGGCACATACCGATGGAGCCGGCGTCTCACCGCCCGGGCTCGAGCGTCGCCTGCACGACCCGCAGGTTTTGTCCTGACGCCCAGCGCCGTCGCCGCTTGGGCCGTGCCGAAGGAACCCCAGAATTCAAGACTCTGGCCACAGAAGGCGCTCATCCTAACTTTCTGCCTCTAGGCCGTCCCGGTTAGGCCACCATCTTCGCTCGACGATCTGTCATCCTATCGAAAGGTGGCGCCCCGCTCATCCATACGGACCGGGCGCCACGTGGTGGCAGTGGTGATGACCGCTCGCGCGTGTAAAGGCAGACTGACCAGAGTTGGAGACCTTGAGCTCGAATCCCACCCGGTCCGCCAGCTCTGACCAGTTGGTTCGCTCTCCCTCTCAGCTTGGCCACGGCTATAACCCACTGAAATAGCATTATTTTGGCTTCGGCTGTTCACCGTGCCAGTTCACCAAAAGCCACCCAATCCGCTTCTCCAGCGCCGTTTTCTCCGTCCGCAGTTCACTTTGCCCATTCGGGACTCACTTGCTTAAGTCATTGATATCGAAAAGCTTTTCTGCCATCATCTGACTGCCGCGTTTGAATTCCTCTCGCCTATCCATGATGCAGTTTCGATCTCGGGGAATCGTTCCGGATCAAGGAGTTGGCATTCTCTTGGTATTGACCGTGGATCGCGGGCACTGTCGCTTGCGCTGGGCGAGGACTCCGCGGAAATGGAGCCCGATGGACGCCAGCGGGACTGAAGGTCGGCTGCGGGAACATGTTGGAGCACTAGCCGGCACGATCGGCGAGCGGCACTTCCTCCGGCCGCGTGCCCTCTCCGCCGCAGCCAATTACATCGTCGAGGAGTAACGTGCGCAGGGCTACGCGCCCAAGCGCGAGACGTTCACGGCGAACGGGGTCGGTTGCGCCAACTTCGTGATCACCCGGCCGGGCCGACGCGACGAACTCCTGCCGATCGGCGCGCACTACGACATCGTGCGCGGCAGCCCCGGGCGGACGACAACGCGAGCGGGGTGGCGGCGCTCTTGGAGCTGTCGCGCGCCTTCGCTGCGCCCGCGCGTACCGTGCGGTTCGTCGCCTTCGTCAACGAGGAGCCGCCGTTCTGCTTCACCGAGCACATGGGCAGCGCCGTCTACTCCCAGGCGGCGCGGGCGCGCGGCGAGCGGATCGCGCTAATGGTCTCGCTCGAGATGCTCGGCTACTATGCGCAGCGACGTGGGCTGCCGGAGTACATCCGGTGCCTGCGTCGGCCGGATGGATTCACCTGCCCTCGTTGCGGAGTGCTCGGGGAGCTGTGGACGATGTCGGATTGGCTGCTGCGGTGCCGGAGCTGTCACGAGCGCACAGCCGGCACCATCTATGTTGGAACGCGCAAGCCGTTGCGGATGTGGTTCCTGGCAATGTGGCTGGTCACCAGCCAGAAGAACGGCGTCAGCGTCCTAGGGTGTAAATCGGCATCCAACGGCGACCCCGGTGCGGGGCTGGCCTAAACTTCTGAATTCACGGTACAAACCGGCATTGTTGGGGGCCGGTCGGGACCCCACCTCCCAGCTGAATAGATGCGATTATTCGGGGACTTGGTGGGATTCGGACGGCGATCGCACTTCGGCGCCGAAACACATGCTGCCCTGCGCCGAGACCGCTTCCATGCTGTTCTGGGCGCTCCTCGTCTCGGGTCAGATCACCATGCGCCGGGTCGATAGCTGGCCGACCCTTGACCGTTCACCCACCGACCTTGATCTCGCCGCCTGATCCACTCCACTATGCCAACTCGGAGCCCGTGCCGCCCAATCTCCAATAACCTCGCGACACGACCAGAAAGAGTTCGCGGCGTCGACCGACGAAGAGACGAAGCGCATCGAGGATATTTACGGCGAGGTCTCCGGTGATGGTAGCATCTGACTCTGAGGAACCGGACATCAATTATCCGGAGTGGACCGACTACCGCAAGAAGAACGGTCTTGATCCGCTCGGCATGCAAAACAGCAGCGTCAATCTGTATCAAACTTTCCTACCCGGCATCAGTAACGTGACGCTACGCATGCGCTACTACGGACTCTATGCTTGGCTCTGTCGCACATACGCGCAGGAAGTTAGCCACACAGACCCGGAGCGGTGGCAGCGCTTCGTGCGCCGCGCTGAAGCCTTGTACGCCCTGATAGCCTGCCGCATCGGTAACGAAAGGGGCGTGGCGGGAATCGAATGGGCGCAAAAGGCGCTCGATCACGCGAACAGCGATAGGATTGACTTCGCCACGGCAGCAGAACCCGGCAGCGAAACCTACTATCTGCGGCAGGCCTGGGGCGCCTACGGCGCGGCCTATGGCAGTCAGCTCCATGCCATCGGCATCTTCTGGGAGAAGCCTGGGATCGAAATCCCTGTACCCAGCGAAGCCATTGGCGAGCGACTGGCCCAGGTCTTTGCAGACGCCCTCGGCGACCTGGCCGCCCTGCTTTATCAAATCATTGATCGTGGCACGGTCACACTCGCCGAACTTGATTGCCTTGCTGAACTGGCGCCCTCTCAGATCAGCCTGGTAAGCGCCGAGCGGGCGCTCTATCAGGAGATCCTGCTCACGCCGGACAAGCCTGACGATGCGGCCGCGCTCTCCCGGCGACTCAGCGTGCTGCTCATTCTAAAGGTGACGGGCCTGCTGGAGCGCGATCCCGGCGCTGATGAAGTGCGCTGGATTCTCTATGCCGGACATGACCAGCATGGACGGCCGCTCGAGCTGGAATCGGCGGCGCTCGAAGCGCAAAGGCAGCGCTGGTGGGTGTATCATGCCAACGACCTCTGCCACGTCGCGCTGGAAACTCTGCTCAAATTTGCACTCGACACACTTGGCCAGTACCCGGCCGGCCTAACGCTGGCGCGCCTGATCCCGCTCTGCGTTGATCGTCTGCTGGATGAAGTGGACGAAAAACCCGGCCGCTGGTCCGGCTTCCTTGCCACGCTGCAGCCGGCGGCCAACCCGTACGTGGCGAGCGATTTCCAGTCGGAATGGTCCCTTAGCCAGCAGATCATGAAGGGCGCGGGGCGCAGCGATGAGAGTGACTGCGCGCCGGAGATCGCCTGGAAGGCGGTGATGCTTTTAGGCATCCTGCATCGGCGGGTCCGCGATGAGGATCACGAAATCGCCGCCGAGCTCGGCAGGTTCAGCTCTGAGGCATTCCAAACCCTGCTGAGCATAACCCGCTTTCTCGACCACCATATGGACGAGCCGTTCCGCAAACCACTCGCCCGGCTCCTCGAAGAACGAGTTGTCCGGCGTCATCTCTGGGTGGCGGCGCGCAAGCTCCAACATGGCGACTACACGTTCTTGATCGAGGCCGACGAAGGTCGCATCAGGCTGCGCAAGAAGGACGGTCCGGTCTTCACGAACCCACGTCTCGGGCCTGCAATCACCTTCCTGAAGGATATCCATCTGGTCGGCGGCCAGGGGCTTACCGACTACGGCGCCGAGGCGGTCCGCGGCGCATGAGGCTCTACGAACGCTTCGCCGACAAGGGCTATCACACGAGCGTCGCGACCACGTTCGGCATCGATTTCGATGCGTATGAGACCATCGTTCTTTCGAGGTTGCGAGGTGCCGGCTGCCGCAACAACATGGTCATCACAGACAGCCGCATGCTTTCCCATGCGCTGGGTGGCGCGTCCGATCTGCCGCAGCACGCGGGCACGCGCTACACGGTCAGCGGAACGGTGGCGGCCGGTGTTTTCCACCCCAAGCTGTACTTGCAATTCGGACGGCGGGGCGGCCGGTTGATCATCAGCTCGGCGAACCTGACACCATCCGGTCTTGCCGGCAATCTCGAGCTCATCGGCATGATCAGCTGCAATGATTCGGGCACCGGCGAACAGCAGCTCATTGCACAGGCCTGGGACTACGTCGCCGGCCTGATCGATGAGCAGCGGCAAAGCGTATCCGATCAGCGGGAGTGGATGCAGGTGCGCACCCCCTGGCTCAGAAGCGCGATCCCGGCGACCGGGCCTGTGCGCCTGCGCGATGGAACTCTTGCGGCCCTGCTGATCACTGACCAGACCACCGGCATCGGTGAGCGCTTCGCCGGTCTGATCGATGAGCCTGTCTCCCGGCTGATCGTCATCAGCCCTTATTGGGACCCGAACCTAGCCGCACTTTCAGATCTCACCGGCCGGCTCGCCCCGATAAATGTTTCCGTACTGCTCGATCCCGAGACCCGAGAATTCCCGAAAGATGCGGTAGGCCGCCTGAACGGCATCCGGCTCTACGGCCGCGACACCTTCCGCAAAGGGCGTTTCATCCACGCCAAGGCGATCATCGCGCAAACCGAAAGCGCCGATCACATGCTGCTCGGAAGCGCAAACTGCACGCGGGCGGCCCTTGGCATCGGCGGCTTCGCCGGCGCCAACGAAGAGGTTTGCCTTTACCGCCGCCTGCCCCCGGAGAGCGTGCTCGGTCTCCTCGGACTGACAGGCCTCCTCACCGACGAGCGGATCATTGATCCGGCAGAATTGGAATCGCCTCTCACCGATGACGATCTGCCGCTCGACGAGCTGGCCGCGCAAGCGCCGGGACAGTTCGAGTGCCGGGGCGACACGCTCATTTGGCATCCGCCCACCATCGATGACCCCGCGGCGTGCAAGGTCGCGCTTCTGGATCGCCGCGCCATACCAATCGCCTGCCAGCTCACGAAACTGACCTGCAGCCGCGGCATGGCGCTGCGCTATCAAATCACCGGGACGGGAGAGCGCCCGGTTTTCGCCCAGGTCACATTTCCTGACATGGCGGAATCGGTCCCGGCAATCGTCACGCAGATCGATAGCCTCCGGATGGAGATACGGGAGCCACACTCATCGAGCACCCGCAGCAAACTCGAACAGCTCGAAAACGACACCGAAGCGGGCCTTGAGCTTCTGGATGTGCTCGGCGAGATCGAAAAGATGGAGGGCGGCGAGACTGCGGCCAGCGAACCGCTCTCCATTCCGAAGCGCCGTAAGGATCAACTGGAGCCCGATCCGTCTCGCTACCAGACCCTGAGCTATCAGGATTTCATCAACGGACGGCGGCCGCGCACAAAAGGGATCGGAGCTGCATACAGTAGCCTCGCCGCGAGTGACGTCTCAATCGTCCGCGGCATCCTCAATCGCATCATCGGCCTGAATGCAGATGATGATCATAATGACTATGACGTACGTGATGACCAGCACGACTTCGATCTCGGCGACGAGACCGCCGATCCGGAAGGGGANNCTTGCACGAGGCGGCGAGTTCAACACGCAGAAAACTCGGTCCGGTCATGCTGAGTCCGCGGAAGACAGGCGGCGCCGCCACGCGACGCAGCGCCGGGCAACGCAGGATCAGATCGTCAAGGCTGTCGAAAAGTTTCAGAGGCGGGTGAAGGAACGGCAGAACAGTAGCGCCCTCATCAACAACGATCTCCTGCGCCTGCGGACACTCCTAATGGTTCTTTGCACGGCGGCTTTGCCAACACGAAGGGGCGAGGAGTCCGAGAATGAGCTGCGCTCGCGGCTGCGTGTGTTGTCGGTCGAAGGTCATGAGCATAGCTGGCCGATGGTCATGGGCCGCTTGCTGTTCGGATTCTTCGGCGGCAACAGCCCGGCCATCCGGCAGCTACACNNTGACGAACGAGCACGACCAGATTCCCGGTGATTTCAATGAATGCTGGGCGACCTCCTACTGGTGTTTCCAGGCCTGCCTGCAGGCCCCTCTTTCCAGACCGGAGCGCAAGCGGATCGAGACCTTTTTGAGGCCGGTTGCCCGCACCGCCTGCCTGCTCACGCTGCCATCGAGGGACGAGTTGCTGGGTGAGAATGTCATCGAGCTGATGGACAGAATGAGCGAGAGCTATGCTGGAAGGCTCTGCATTGACCCAGCGGCCATCACGAATGGCCACCGGGCGATGGTGGAGGAGCTCTTCGCGGAGCGCACCAAAGCGACATCGCTCACAACGCCCTCGGCCTGCAGGCCATGCAGATAATCGGCGGCGCGCTGTGCATGCGCAGCCGCGGCGACGATCACGCGCTTGTCGCCGCGCAGCAGCTGCAGCCAATGGCCGATACAACTTCGACATCAGGCTGATGGTCGACACGGTTCGGCGGTACTTTCTGCTGCCGCTGGAAGTCGAAGCTTGCGATAGGCCTCAGAGGAGAGCCAGCCTGTCACGACTTTCTGGAATGACTTGTCGTTCATAAATCGGGCAAAGATCTCTTCATTCTGATCCATCCGCTCAACAAACAAAGCCTCCAGAAGATTCTTGAAGACCAGCTCAAACTTGTCGCCGGGATTGACTGCCGCCGCTTGCCGTAGCGCTTTGTCCGAGATTGCGGCCTCAACGATCTGATCGAAGAAGAGCTGATCCGCCTGATTGAAGTCCGTGCCGAACCGGTCGTTGACAACATCAATCAAACGCGACAGGGGCAGCGCTTCTTCGTGGAGGACGCCTGATCCCACTTCGGATGGGCCATCGAGACGATTGG
>CXWJ01012738.1_pt1 | contig 13584 bp, 15 predicted proteins | sample 590841 | NCBI WGS metagenome assembly CXWJ01 (sample SAMEA3498367, study PRJEB10139) | wastewater metagenome | biome: wastewater treatment plant; material: activated sludge | place: Austria | collected 2015-01-21 | reverse complement strand
GTCCAAGGTCCACGTCGAGGTCGACCTCGACGGCACCGGCAGCGCTGCGGTGTCGACCGGCGTGGGCTTCTATGACCACATGCTCGCCTCGTTCGCCAGGCACGCGCTGGTCGACCTCGTGGTGGAGACTCACGGCGACACGCACATCGATGCCCACCACACCGTCGAGGACACCGCGATCTCGCTCGGCGAGGCGTTGCGCGACGCGCTGGGAGACAAGGTCGGGATCCGCCGGTTCGGCGACGCTTTGGTGCCGCTCGACGAGGCGTTGGTGCAGTGCGCCGTGGACGTGTCGGGTCGTCCCTACTGCGTCCACGTCGGGGAGCCGGTGGGCCAGGAGTACGTCACGATCGGCGGCGACTACCTCGGCTCGCTCACCCGCCACGTCTTCGAGACCCTGGCCTTCCACGCCGGGATCGCGGTGCACGTGCGAGTGCTCTCCGGTCGCGACCCTCACCACCTGGTGGAGGCGCAGTTCAAGGCGTTCGCCCGGGCGTTCCGCAACGCGGTGGCGGTCGACCCACGGGAGAGCGGCATCCCGTCGACCAAGGGCTCGCTCTGAGAGGTGTGACGCTCAACCGATGAAGCAGCGCCGATGAAGCAGCGCCGATGAAGCAGCGCCGATGAAGCAGGTAGCCGTCCTCGACTACGGGTCGGGTAACCTCCGCTCCGCCGTGCGCGCCCTCGAGCGCGCGGGTGCGGCGGTGACGCTCACCTCCGCGCGCGCCACGGCCGAGGCGGCCGACGGGCTGGTGGTCCCGGGGGTCGGCGCGTACGCCGCCTGCATGGCGGGCCTGCGCTCGGTCCGCGGCCCCGAGATCATCGGCCGCCGGCTGGCCGGCGGCCGACCCGTCCTCGGCATCTGCGTCGGGATGCAGGTGCTGTTCACCCGCGGGGTGGAGCACGGCGTCGAGACCCTCGGCTGCGACGAGTGGCCCGGGACGGTCGAGCGGCTCCAGGCACCCGTCGTACCCCACATGGGGTGGAACACCGTGGCCGTCCCCGAGGGCTCGCAGCTCTTCGCGGGCGTCGAGCGGGAGCGGTTCTACTTCGTCCACTCCTACGCCGTGCGCTCCTGGACGTTGGTCACCGACGGTCGGACCCGCCCGCCACTGGTGACCTGGGCCGAGCACGGCGGAGACCGGTTCGTCGCGGCCGTGGAGAACGGCCCGCTCGCCGCCACCCAGTTCCACCCCGAGAAGTCCGGCTATGCCGGTGCCGCCCTGCTGCGCAGCTGGGTCCAGAGCCTGTGAGGAGCCCCATGACCGAGCGCGTCGAGCCCTATCTCGAGCTGCTGCCCGCCGTCGACATCGCAGGAGGCCAGGCCGTCCAGCTGGTGCAGGGCGTCGCCGGGTCGGAGAAGCGCTTCGGCGACCCGCTCGAGGCCGCGCTGCGCTGGCAGGATGCGGGCGCCGAGTGGATCCACCTGGTCGACCTGGATGCGGCGTTCGGGCGCGGCCACAATCGCGCTTTGCAGGCGGAGATCGTCGGCCGGCTCGACATCGACGTCGAGATGAGCGGCGGCATCCGCGACGGCGAGTCCCTCGAGGCGGCCATGGCCACCGGCTGCCGCCGGGTCAACATCGGCACCGCCGCCCTGGAGCAGCCGGAGTGGTGTGCCCGCGCGATCGAGGCGTACGGCGATCGGGTCGCGGTCGGGCTGGATGTCCGCGGCCGGACGCTGGCGGCTCGCGGGTGGACCCGCGAGGGAGGCGACCTCTACGAGGTGCTGGCCCGGCTGGACGCCGAGGGCTGCGCTCGGTACGTCGTCACCGACGTCAACAAGGACGGCATGCTCCAGGGTCCCAACCTCGACCTGCTCCGGGCGGTGTGCGCGGCCACCGACCGGCCGGTGGTCGCCTCGGGCGGGATCACCGAGCTGGCCGATCTCGAGGCGCTGCAGGCGCTGGTGCCGGACGGCGTGGAGGGGGCGATCATCGGCACCGCGCTCTATGAAGGCAGGTTCACCCTGCCCGAGGCGCTCGCCCTGACCCTGCCCGCCGGGCGCGCGTCGTGAGCCTCGCCGTACGCGTGATTCCGTGTCTGGACGTCGACGCCGGACGCGTGGTCAAGGGCGTGAACTTCGAGAACCTCCGCGACGCCGGGGATCCGGTGGACCTGGCGCGCCGCTACGACGCCGACGGTGCCGACGAGCTGACGTTCCTCGACATCTCGGCCTCCCACGAGGGGCGGGCGACCACGATGGAGATCGTGTCGCGGACCGCGGAGCAGGTGTTCATCCCGCTCACCGTCGGTGGTGGGGTGGGCTCGGTCGACGACGTCGACCGGCTGCTGCGAGCGGGCGCGGACAAGGTGTCGGTCAACACGGCGGCGATCCGCCGTCCCGAGCTCGTGGCGGAGATCGCCGACCGGTTCGGGAGCCAGGTGCTCGTGCTGTCGTTGGATGCCCGGCGGGCCGCGGGGACTCCGTCCGGGTTCGAGGTGACCACCCATGGGGGGCGGATCTCGGCGGGGCTGGACGCGATCGAGTGGGTGGTGCGTGCTACGGGGCTGGGCGTCGGGGAGGTGCTGCTCAATGCGATGGACGCCGACGGCACCCAGGACGGCTTCGACCTCGAGCTGATCCGCGCCGTGCGCCGTGAGGTCACGGTGCCGGTCATCGCCTCCGGAGGAGCCGGGGCCGCCGCCCACTTCCCCCCGGCGGTCGAAGCCGGCGCGGACGCCGTACTCGCGGCCAGCGTCTTCCACTTCGGCACCGTCTCGATCGGTGAGGTGAAGGCCGCCCTCGCCGCCGCCGGCCATCCCACCCGCTAGGTCGACCCGGCAGAACTTCGGGTTGACCCGGCAGAACCTCGGGTTGACCCGGCAGTACTTCGCGTTGACCCGGCAGAACCTCGGGTTGACCCGGCAGAACTTCGCGTTGACCCGGCAGAACTTCGCGTTGACCCGGCAGAACTTCGCGAACTTGTGACGGGTCAAGCCGAACTTCTGCCGGGTCAACCTAGTGGGGGGAATAGCCTGACGGCGCGCTGTGGTTGCTCGGAGGGCGACAGGACGCAGTACGACGGGGACGACGGGGACGACGGAGACGGGGCTCGGTGAGCGAGGGGCGAGGGCGGTCGACGACGCGGCGGGGGTTCGCGGTCCTCGGGGTCGCCATCCGCCGGGAGCCCTGGGTCTTCGCCGCCTCGGCCCTGGGCAGCGTGCTGTTCGGCGCGCTCACGGTCGCCGATGCGTGGGTGCTCGGCTGGGCCACCGACCATGCGATCGTGCCGGCGTTCCGCGACGGACAGGTCGAGACCGGCGTGCTCTGGACGGTCTTCGCCCTGTTCCTCGGGGTGGCCGTGCTGCGGGCGGTGGGGATCGTGGCGCGCCGGCTCGGGGCCGGGATCATGCAGTACCGCATGCAGGCCCACGACCGGCGCGCCGTCACCCGGCAGTACCTCTCGCTCCCGCTGGAGTGGCACCAGCGCCATCCGACCGGCCAGCTGCTGTCCAACGCGAGCTCCGACGTCGAGGCCGCCTGGGGACCCATCGCCCCGCTCCCGATGGCGGTCGGCACGGTGGCGATGATGGCGATCGCCGTGGCGCAGATGCTCGCCGCCGATCTGGTCCTGGCCCTGGTCGGGCTGCTCGTCTTCCCGGCGGTGATCGCCGCGAACCTGGCCTACCAGCACCTCAGCTCGCCATTGATGACCCGGGCCCAGGCGCTGCGGGCGGAGGTGAGCGAGATCGCCCACGAGTCGTTCGACGGCGCCCTGGTCGTGAAGACGCTCGGACGGGAGGCCGAGGAGACCGATCGCTTCGCCGCGAAGGCCCACGAGCTGCGCGACGTCAACATCCGCGCGGGCCGGATCCGCGCCGCGTTCGACCCGACGCTGGCGGCGTTGCCCAACCTCGGGGTGCTGGTCGTCCTCGCGGTCGGGGTGGCGCGGGTGCTGTCGGGCGCCACCGCAGCCGGAGACGTCGTCACCGTGGCCTACCTGCTGACGATCGTCTCCTTCCCGATCCGCTCGATCGGCTGGCTGTTGGGGGAGTTCCCCCGCAGCGTGGTCGGCTTCGACCGGGTGCGGTCCGTGCTGGCCGCCACCGGCGAGCTGGCGTACGGCGATCGCTCGCTGCCGCCCTCGGAATCCGGTGCACGTCTGGACGTGACCGCGCTCGGCTACGCCTACACGGCCGATCAGCCGCTGCTGCGCGACCTGAGCGTCGCCGTGGCTCCCGGCCGCACCGTCGCGATCGTCGGCGCCACGGCTTCGGGGAAGAGCACGTTGACGATGCTGCTCGCCCGGCTGGTCGACCCCGACGCGGGCACCGTCCGGATCGACGGGGTGGACCTGCGCGAGCTGCGGCACGGCGCGCTGGCCGAGGCGGTGGCCGTGGTCCCGCAGACGGCGTTCCTGTTCGACGACACGGTGCGCGGCAACGTGTCCTTGGGGCTGGACCTGGCCGACGGCGAGGTGTGGCAGGCGCTGCGGGTCGCCCAGGCCGAGGGTTTCGTCGCCGAGCTCCCCGACGGCCTGGACGCCCGACTCGGCGAGCGTGGGACCTCCCTGTCGGGTGGGCAGCGCCAGCGCATCGCCCTGGCCCGGGCCCAGGTGCGCCACCCCCGGCTGCTGGTGCTGGACGACGCCACCTCCGCCGTCGACCCGGAGGTCGAGGCGCGCATCCTGGCGGGGCTCCGCCGAGACGGCGCCGGCACCACGCTGGTGGTCGTCGCCTACCGCAAGGCCACGATCGCCCTCGCCGACGAGGTTCTCTTCCTCGACGACGGGCGGATCGCGGACCGCGGAACCCACGAGGACCTGCTGGTTCGCAACGCCGACTACGAGCGACTGGTCAACGCCTACGAGATCGACCACCCCGATGACGCCGAGCCGGCTCTCGCCCGGGAGCGAGCATGACGGCGAGCGGCACCCGGATGAACACCGGCGAGGACATCGGGGCCCTGGACACGATCCGCCGCGGCGCCCGGTTCTCGCCGGAGCTCACGGAGGGCTTCGCCACCACGCTGGTGCTGGCGGTGGTCGCGTCCCTGGGGCAGGTGGTGGTCCCGGTCGCGGTCCAGCAGACACTCGACCACGGGCTCGGCGCGGCCGGTGGGCCCGATGTCGGATTCACGGTCTCGATGGGGGCCGCGGCTGCGGCGGCGATCGTGGTGACCGGCCTGGCGTCGTACTTCATGACCAGCCGGCTGTTCACCACATCCGAACGAGGACTGGCCACGCTGCGGATCAAGGCCTTCCGCCACGTGCACGACCTCCCGATGCTCACCCAGACCACCGAGCGCCGTGGCGCGCTGGTCGCCCGGGTGACCAGCGACGTCGACCAGGTCAGTCAGTTCCTGGTCTTCGGCGGACTGCTGTTCATCGTCAGCATCGGCCAGATCCTGGTGGCGACGGTCGTGATGGCGCTCTACAGCTGGCAGCTCACCCTCGTCGTGTGGCTCGCGTTCGCCCCGCTCTTCTTGTCGCTGCGCTACTTCCAGCGGCGGCTCTCGGCCGCCTATGCGACCGTACGCCGCCAGGTCGGGCTGATGCTGTCCGCCATCTCCGAGCCGGTCGTGGGCGCCGCCGTGGTGCGGTCCTACGCGGTCGAGGCACGCACCCAGCAGCGGATCGACCAGGCCGTCGCCGCCCATCAGGCGGCCAGCACGCGAGCCCAGGGCTTCACCGCGTTCTCCTTCTCCCTCGGCGGGATCTCCGCCGGGCTGGCCAACGCGGGCGTGATCATCCTCGGCATCCGACTCGGGCTCGCCGGTGACCTCACCGCGGGCCGGATCCTCGCCTTCGCGTTCCTGGTGACCCTGTTCGTCGGCCCGGTGCAGATGGGCACCCAGATCCTTACCGACGCCCAGAACGCGCTGGCGGGCTGGCGGCGCGTGATCGGCATCCTGGAGACACCGGCCGACCTGGTCGACCCCGGCCCGGCCGGCGCCACCCTGCCGCGGGGGCCCGTCGACGTGGCCTTCGAGGGTGTCACGTTCGCCTACCCCGGGGGCCCACCGGTCCTTCGCGAGGTCACCCTGGGGATCGCGGCCGGCACCCGGGTGGCGGTCGTGGGGGAGACCGGCTCGGGCAAGTCGACCTTCGCCAAGCTGCTCACCCGGCTGATGGATCCCGACGAGGGCACGGTCCGGCTGGACGCCGTCGACGTGCGGGACCTCAGCGGGGCCTCGCTGCGCCGGTCGGTGGTGCTCGTGCCTCAGGAGGGGTTCCTGTTCGACGACACGCTGCGCGCGAACGTCCGCTACGGCCGGCTGGAGGCCGACGACGAGGCGGTCGAGGCGGCCGCCGACGAGCTCGGGCTCGGCGACTGGCTGGCCGGACTTCCCCACGGGCTCGACACCCGCGTGGGACAGCGGGGGGAGTCGATGTCGGCGGGGGAGCGGCAGCTGGTGGCCCTGCTCCGGGCCCAGCTCGCCGATCCCGACCTCCTGGTGCTGGACGAGGCGACCAGTGCCGTGGACCCGGCGCTCGAGGTGCGGATCGCCCGCGCCCTGGAGCGTCTGATGCGCGGGCGAACCTCGGTCACGATCGCCCACCGCCTGTCGACTGCAGAGAACGCCGACGAGGTGATCGTGATCGACCGCGGCCGGATCGTCCAGCGTGGCTCCCACGGGGAGCTCGTCACCCAGGACGGGGTCTATGCCCGGCTCCACGCCTCGTGGGCCGCCCAGCAGGGCGGCGGCTCCGGCCTCGATGCCGCCGACCGGAGATAATGGCACGCGTGACCGCGCTCGACCCTGCCCTCGCCGCCCGCCTCCGCCGCACCGCCGACGGGCTGGTGCCCGCGGTGGTGCAGCAGTACGACACCGGCCAGGTGCTGATGCTGGGCTGGATGGACGACGAGGCGCTGGCTCGCACCCTGGGGAGCGACCGGGTGACCTTCTGGAGCCGCAGCCGCCGGGAGTACTGGCGCAAGGGCGACACCTCCGGCCACCGCCAGTGGGTCAAGGAGGTGCGCCTCGACTGCGACGGCGACACCCTGCTGGTCACCGTCGACCAGGAGGGGCCGGCCTGCCACACCGGCGACCGCAGCTGCTTCGACGCCGACCTGCTCCGCGGCGAGCCCCGTGCCGACGGCTGAGGGCCGGCCGACGCCCGAGGCGCCGGTCCGGCGGACCTTCGGGCCGGTGGTGCTGATCGGGCTCGGGGGCAGCGCCCTCGCCACCGTGGGTGCCACGAAGCCCTGGTTCGAGGCCGAGCCGGTGACGGACCTGCCGCTCGGCCCGGCCCTCGCCGGCACCGGCGGTCAGGTCCCGCTCGCGGTGTCCCTGGGTCTGGTCTGCCTGGCCACCTGGGGGGCGCTGCTGGTCACTCGCGGCCGACCGCGCCGGGCGCTGGCCGCGCTGGGTGTCCTCGCGGCCGCCGGCCTGGTGGGAGCCTGGGCGTGGGCCTGGTGGTCGGTTCCCGAGGCACTCGCGCGTGACCTGGCCCAGCTGGGGGCGACCGCGGTCGAGACGACGGCCGGCTGGTGGTGGTGGCTGTCCGGTCTCGGCGCTCTGGTGGCGCTGGTCGCCGCAGCGGGCGCCGTACGACTGGTGGCGTCCTGGCCCGAGATGGGCAGCCGGTACGACGCGCCGTCAGGCCCCCCGCCCGCCGGCGATGCCTCTGCCGCGGACTCCGAGACGTCCGGCCGCGACCTGTGGCGCGCCCTGGACGAGGGGCGTGACCCCACCAGCCCGGGGGAGTGAATAGACTGACCGCACCGTCGGCCGGCCCGTCCGGCCACAGCGAGGAGGAGACCCCGCCCATGAGCGCACACCACGGCAACACCCTGGCCGCCTGGACCGGCGTGGCGCTCGCGATGGTCGGGTTCCTCGTCGGCGGCATCGGGCTGATGCTCTCGCCCGTCAGCATGCCGCTGTTCTGGGTCGGCACCGCGCTCGCGGTGGTGGCGCTGCCGGTGTTCGGCGTGATGGCCAAGATGGGGATGAACTCCTAACCCGTGGCAGTCACGCCGCCTGCCCTCGCCGAGCCCGCGGTCAGCCGCTGGCAGCTGCTGCGAGCCCCCGTTCTCACCCTCGCGGGACTGGCGGCCGCCGCCGCCGCGCTCCATGCCCGGGATCCCCACGTGGCCGGCAGCTGGGGCTTCTGCCCCTCGCGCCTCCTGTTCGGGATCGACTGTCCCGGGTGCGGCGGACTGCGGGCGGTCAACGACCTGACCCACCTCGACCTCGGGGCTGCGGCCTCCTCCAACCTGCTCTTCGTCGTCTCGCTGCCGCTGATCGCCTGGGTCTTCGTGCGCTGGCTGCGCAGTGCCTGGCGAGGGGAGCGCTACGCCCCTGCCGCGTTGGAGGGATCGCGGTTCTACGTGGGCCTGGTGAGTCTCATGGTGGTGTTCATGGTGGTCCGCAACCTGCCGTTCGGGGCCTGGCTCGCCTCCTGACCGTCAGTTGAAGCTGTCGAAGTTGGTCGTGTAGGTCGTGTCGATGACGCCCGAGACCTGCAGGATGACCGACACGACGCCGAGCGCCAGGCCGACGATGCCGAGGATGAAGCCCCAGTTCGCCAGACCCGCACCGCCCTTGGTGCCCTGGGACTCGGCGATCTCCTTCTTGGCGAGGTAGCCCGTGATCGTCGCGACGATGCTGAACACGAAGCATCCGCAGCACAGGATGCCCAGGATGCCGGTCACCAGCGCCACGATCGCCATCGGCGGGGTCTTGCCGGCGCCCTGCGGCGGGGCGCCGTACGCCGGCGGCGGAGCGCCGTACCCTCCCTGGCCGTAGGCGGGAGGCTGGTCGCCGTAGCCCGCCGGGGGCTGCTGCCCGTACGCCGGGGGCTGCTGCCCGTACGCCGGGGGCTGCTGCCCGTANNCTGCCCGTACGCCGGGGGCTGCTGCCCGTACGCCGGGGGCTGCTGCCCGTACGCCGGGGGCTGATCGCCGTACGCCGGGGGCTGCGCGCCGAACCCGGGGTCCTGCGGCGGCTCGCCCGAACCTCCGGGCGGCGGAGGGGGCGGTGGTGCCTGGTCGCTCATGCGATCTGCCTTCCGAGTTCCGGGCCGAGCGGTTCGACCCCCGTTGGCGGGAGGCTACACACCGCCCATGCTCCGGGTCACGTGTCCCGAGCGTTGGTGTCGCGTGAGAGGCTGGGGCCGCCCCACTAGCCCCGTGCCACCGTCCGGAGGTCTCGCGTTGTCCGTGCTCGACGAGATCGTGGCCGGCGTGCGCGCGGACCTCGCGGTCCGAGTGGCGGCAACCCCCGAGTCCGCCCTGCGCTCGGCGCTGACCGAGGTGGACCCGCCGCGCGACCCGATGCCGCACTTCCGTGGTCCGGGGTCGAGCGTGATCGCCGAGGTCAAGCGGCGCAGCCCGAGCAAGGGCGAGCTGGCCGAGATCCCCGACCCGGCCGCGTTGGCGACGGCGTACGCCGCCGGGGGCGCGGCCGCGATCAGCGTGCTCACCGAGCAGCGCCGTTTCGGCGGCAGCCTCGACGACCTCCGTGCCGTCCGGTCCGCGGTGGACGTGCCCCTGCTCCGCAAGGACTTCGTCGTGGAGCCCTACCAGGTGCTCGAGGCGCGCGCCTGCGGCGCCGACCTGGTGCTGCTGATCGCGGCGGCGCTGGACGACGACGCCTTGCGTCGCCTCCACGACCTGGCCCGCGAGCTGGCGATGCAGGTGCTGGTGGAGGTGCACGACGAAGCCGAGACCGAGCGGGCGGTGGCGTTGGGTGCCGAGCTCGTGGGCGTCAACGCCCGCAACCTCAAGACCCTGGCCGTCGACCCGACGACGTTCGGCCGGCTCGCGCCACTGGTCCCGCACGACCGGGTGCTCGTGGCGGAGTCCGGGATCTCGGGCCCGCGTGACGTGCAGGGCTTCGTGGACCAGGGCGCCCGGGTGGTGCTGGTCGGGGAGGCGCTGGTGCGCGACGGGGAGCCGGCCGCGGCGGTGACCGCGATGACCGGGCTCACCCCGGCGACCCGGGCGCTCGACGCCGGAGACGCTGTGAGCCGGCGGACGGCGGCTCTCTGATGGGCGGCTTCGAGGCCGACGAGCGGGGCTTCTTCGGCGACTTCGGCGGCCGGTTCATGCCGGAGGCGCTCGTCGCCGCGCTCGACGAGCTGACGGTGGCCTGGCAGGAGGCGATGGCCGACCCCGTCTTCCGGACCGAGTTCGACACCGTGCTGCGTGAGTACGCCGGCGTCCCCAGCCGGCTCTACGACGCAGCACGACTCTCCGCGCTGGCGGGCTGCCGGATCCTCCTCAAGCGGGAGGACCTCAACCACACCGGCGCCCACAAGATCCGCAACGTGATGGGCCAGGCCCTCCTCACCCGGCGGATGGGCAAGACCCGGGTGATCGCCGAGACGGGCGCCGGCCAGCACGGCGTCGCCAGCGCGACCGCGGCGGCGTACTTCGGGCTCGACTGCACCGTCTACATGGGCGCCGTCGACACCCGGCGCCAGGCGCTCAACGTGGCTCGGATGAACCTGCTCGGTGCCACGGTCGTCCCGGTGGAGTCCGGCTCCGCCACGCTCAAGGACGCGATCAACGAGGCGCTGCGCGACTGGGTGGCCTCGGTCGACCACACGGCCTATCTCTTCGGCACCGCCGCCGGCCCGCACCCGTTCCCGAGCCTGGTCCGCGACTTCACCCGCGGCATCGGCGACGAGGCGCGGGTGCAGTGCCTGGAGCTGATCGGCCGGCTGCCCGATGCGGTGGCGGCCTGCGTGGGCGGCGGCAGCAACGCGATCGGCCTGTTCACGGCCTTCCTCGACGACGAGGCCGTGGAGATCCACGGCTACGAAGCCGGAGGAGAGGGCGTCGAGACCGGACGCCACGCCGCCACGATCGTGGCCGGCGACAGCGGGGTTCTCCACGGCGCACGCACCTACGTGCTCCAGGACGAGGACGGGCAGACCATCGAGTCCCACTCGATCTCGGCGGGCCTCGACTACCCCGGGGTCGGGCCGCAGCACGCTCACCTGGCCGCGACGGGTCGCGCGAGCTACCACCCGGTGACCGACGCCGAGGCGATGGACGCCTTGGCCCTGCTCAGCCGCACGGAGGGGATCATCCCCGCGATCGAGTCCGCCCACGCACTGGCCGGTGCGCTCCGACTGGCGAAGGAGCTGGCCGCGACCAAGGGGCCGGACGCCACGATCCTGGTCAACCTCAGTGGCCGCGGCGACAAGGACATGGGCACCGCCATCGAGTGGTTCGGGCTCGGGGACGCCGCGGGCGAGGGCGTCCGATGAGCGTCGCGCCGGCCTTCGCGCGGGCCTGCGAGGAGGGTCGTGCCGCGCTGGTGGGCTATCTCCCGGCCGGGTTCCCCTCGGTCGCCGGGGGCATCGAGGCGCTCCGCGTCCTGGTGGACGCGGGCTGCGACGTGATCGAGGTGGGGCTGCCCTACAGCGACCCCGTGATGGACGGCCCCACGATCCAGGCGGCCGCCCAGCAGGCGCTCGAGGCCGGCGTCAGGACCACCGACGTGCTGCGCACCGTCGAGGCGGTCGCCGCCACCGGTGTGCCGACGGTCGTGATGACCTACTGGAACCCCGTCGAGCGCTACGGCGTGGAGCGGTTCGCCGCCGATCTCGCGGCCGCCGGGGGCTCGGGGCTGATCACCCCGGACCTGACCCCCGACAGCGGCGCGGAGTGGATCGCCGCCGCGGACGCGCGCGGGCTCGACAAGATCTTCCTGGTGGCGCCGTCGTCCACCGACGAGCGGCTCGCGATGACCGCGGCGGCGTGCCGCGGCTTCGTCTACGCCACCGCCGTGATGGGGGTGACCGGTGCCCGCGCGACGACCAGCGACCTCGCAGGCCCACTGGTGCGTCGCGCGCGACGGGTCACCGACCTGCCGATCGGCGTCGGCCTCGGCGTGGGCACGGGCGCCCAGGCGGCCGAGGTGGCGACCTATGCCGACGGCGTGATCGTCGGGTCCGCGCTGGTGCGCGTCCTGCTCGACCATGCCGACGACGAGGCGCAGGGGCGCCGTCGACTGGCGGGCCTGGTGACCGAGCTCGCTGACGGGGTCAGGGGGGCGGGTGCGTAGGCCGGCCGGCCGCCCCTGGATCCTTGCGCTGCTGCTGGCTCTGGGTGCGACGTTGGGCGGCTGCGGCGACGACCCGGTGGCCTCGGTCCGCGACGGCGACGACGACGGCCTGCACGGCGCGGTCCTCGTGGAGCAGTACGTCGTCCCCGACGTCGCTCTCACCGACACCTCGGGCGCGGACTTCAGCCTGGTTGCGGACACCGACAGGCCGCTGACCCTGGTGTTCTTCGGCTACACCCACTGTCCCGACATCTGTCCGCTCACGATGGCCAACATCGCCTCGGCGATGACCCGGCTCAGCGACGAGCAGCGCGCACAGGTCGACGTCGTGGTCGTCACCACCGATCCCGCCCGCGACGACGCCGCGACGCTGCGGGCCTGGTTGGACCGCTTCGACCCCGGCTTCCTCGGACTGACCGGCGACCTCGAGACGATCACGGAGGTGGGCAAGGCGATGGGCGTGTTCATCCAGAAGGGCAAGAAGCTGCCCAGCGGCGGCTACGAGGTCGACCACGGCACGCCGGTCGTCGCCATCGACGCCCAGGACCGCACCCCGGTGGTGTGGACGCAGGGCTTCTCGCCGGCGGAGCTGGCCGAGGACGTCGCCGCAGTGCTGGCCAATCCCGAGGACTTCGAGCAGGAGAGACCGTGATGAACCCTTGGACGTCCCTGCCCGCGAGCCTGTGGACCATCCCGAGTCCGGACCAGGGCGTCTGGCACCTCGGACCGGTCCCGATCCGGGCCTACGCGCTGTGCATCATCGCCGGCATCCTGGCCGCCATCTGGATCGGCGACCGACGCTGGATCGCCCGCGGCGGGCGGCCGCAGGAGGTGGCGGACGTCGCGCTCTGGGCGGTGCCGTTCGGGGTGATCGGCGGCCGGATCTACCACGTGATCACCGACCGTGACCTCTACTTCGGGCCGGACGGCAACCCGTGGGAGGCGCTCTACGTCTGGCACGGCGGACTCGGCATCTGGGGTGCGATCTCGCTGGGTGCGGTGGGCGTCGTGATCGGCGCACGCCGCCAGGGGATCAAGGTGCTGCCGCTCATGGACGCCCTCGCGCCGGGAGTGCTGGTGGCGCATGCCCTCGGCCGGATCGGCAACTGGTTCAACCAGGAGCTGTTCGGCCGGCCCACCGACCTGCCGTGGGGGCTGGAGATCGGCGCGGCGCACCGCCCGGCCGGGTACGCCGACCACGCGACGTACCACCCGACGTTCCTCTACGAGTCGTTGTGGACGCTCGCCGCGTTCTTCTTCGTGATCTGGGCGGACCGACGGTTCCAGCTCGGCCACGGCCGGGTGGTCGCGCTCTACGTGATGTCCTACACCGCTGGTCGCGGCTGGATCGAGATGCTGCGGATCGACCCGGTCCAGATGGACGACGTGTTCGGCCTGCGGCTCAACGTGTGGACCTCCCTCGTCCTGTTCGTGCTCGCCTCGGCGTACTTCGTGTGGGCGGGCATCACACACCCGGGGCGTGAGGAGTCGGTCTACCGTGAGGGTGCCGGCCCCGACGCCGAGGCCGCCTCCGCGCAAGAGCAGCCGGCAGACCAGGAGGAGACCTCATGACGATCGGCTGGCTCACCGCTCTGCTGGCAGGGCTGCTCGCTCTGGTC
>CXWJ01010204.1_pt1 | contig 13592 bp, 8 predicted proteins | sample 590841 | NCBI WGS metagenome assembly CXWJ01 (sample SAMEA3498367, study PRJEB10139) | wastewater metagenome | biome: wastewater treatment plant; material: activated sludge | place: Austria | collected 2015-01-21 | reverse complement strand
CCGGCTCAATAAGTCGCCGCAATTCGCCGCTATCGAAGGATTTAAGCCGGTAATCATCGGCGCCGGCCCGAAAGGCTTCGCGTGCCTCTTGCCAACTGCGAACGACCGTGACCACGATGATCTTCGCCGCCGATCGAGCGCGCAAGGCGGCAACAATCTCTTTCATGACCGTCATCGATGAGGCATCGACCAGGGCAACATCGAAATCCGGGCCGGTTAAGCCCGGAGCGACCTGCTCCGGGGCCAGAATCGCTAACTCCACGACGCCCTTACTAGCCATATCACTGATTTGCTGGACCCAGCTATCGGCCGGCGAGGCGGTGATCAGAACTAGTTGGGTAGCCATATCGATTCTATCCATCGGGTTACTCTTCAATCGGCAACCAGAAGCGCATCGTGGTGCCCTGGTTACCCGTGTGTTCAACCTTGATCCCTCCCCCGTAAGTCTCAACGATTAACTGAGCCATCAACAAGCCCATGCCGGAACCTTTCTCATCCTTCTGTTTCTTGAGCGGATCCTGGAACAAAAGTTTTAGTACCTCATCCGGTATCCCCCGGCCGGTGTCGGCAATGGTCACGATCAGATGGCCGCTTTCACGCCTTACCCTGGCCGTCAGTCGTTTGGTAACGGCATCGGACATAGCCTCGGCCGCGTTATCAGCCAGGATATCGATCAGGCGTTTGATCAGTTCCGGACTGGCCCGGACCCGGTCGTTCTCAATAGTCTCGCATTGGGTCGAGCAGTCGATCGCCCGATAAGTTTCGCGCGTCGTCGCCAGATCGTCGATCCGCTTAGCCACTAACTCACATAGGGGAAATGGCTCAACGTCTTCAGCCGATGGCGGCGCCAGGGGTATCTTCTGGATGCGCCGGGCGACTCTCTCCATCACGCGGAGATGATGGGCCACGGTATCATTCAAAGCCGGCCCCAGGTCACCGCGCAGCAAATTCAGTGTGTTCAGGATCGTCGGTACGTCATTGCCTATCTGATGCCGATAGGTGCTGCTGATGATCCCCATCCAGGCCAACGCGGTTCGCGTGCCAACCTTAACCCGGGCCTCATTCAACTCCCGATACTGCTTAACGTTGTGCAATGCCGACGCGATCTGGTTCACAATGTTTTTGATGAGCTGGTGATCATCCAGACTGAAGCGATCCGGCTGGGGGCTTTCCAGGTCCAGCACCCCCAGCAGTTCACCGCCAAAGAATATCGGCGCCGCATACTCCGACCGTGTACCGAGCAATATAGGATTATAGTGGTCGTCCTGGTCGACGTCGTCGGCATAATACTCCCGGCCGGTCTTGGCCACCCAGGTCATAATGCTCTTCTGGCGATCGATCGATTGGACATTTTCCCGAATCTCGACCGGATAATAACGGGTGGGGATCAACTCCAGCGAGCGCTTGGCGTCGTCGTAGACGCCCAGATTCAGCGAGACGGGGTTATCGCGTTCGCCGAACTGCTNNCTGGCCGATTTGGGCCAGAAGTTTAAAGTCATTGGCCCGCCGTTCGGCCGCGTCGGCCAGTTGCCGGATGCGGATGGCCGCCGCGGCCAGGTGGGCAAACATCTTGATCGTATCGATGTCGTCGTCGCTAAAGCGATGAGCGGCGCGATAGTTGACGAACATCACGCCCATCTTTTCCTCAACGGCGCGCAACGGAACGCCGAAAGAAGCTGTCATGCCCTCCAGCCGGATATAAGCGCCGCCCAATACACTGCCGTCAAAGTCGCCGTCCTCGACCCGCTGATACTCCTCGTCCAGCCGCAACAACTTGTAAGGCGTCGACGACACTTTATCGAGTTTCCCCGGTTCAACGAGCGATCGCGGATCGCGCTGCTCCGGGTGGCTATAGCCCCAGTCGATCAGCCCTTCGCCGGCTTCGTCACAGGCATATAACACCACAGAGTCGGCCTTCAACACCGTCCGGGTGTAGTCGGCGATCTCATTCAACGTCTGTTGCCGGGTATGTTGGGCCACCGCCTCGGCCACCACCCCGGCCGCCTGGCGCGTTTGCTCCACCTGCGTCAATCTGGCCTGGCTATCGTTATACAGCCGGCGATTCTCGATGGCGATAGCCACGTGGTTCACGTAGGTGACCAGCGATTGGCGCAGTTCTGTGGTGATGGGTTCGTTCGTGAATTTATTGTCGACAACCAGGATGCCGATGGATTTCTTGTTGGCTGTCAGGGCCACCACCAGCAAAGGAAAGGCCGGCTGAAAGGCGGCCATGAACGCCGGCGGCAATTGCTGCTGCTCCAATTCATATACCAACCGGTAATGTTGATCGGCCAGAACCGTGCTGAAAACCCCGGCGTCGGCCGCCGGCAGGTTCAGTTGGCCGATGGCCTGGCCGATCGGCGTCGGCTTCAGCGCGCCATTTTCCAGCAGGGCAATATAGCGGTCGAACCCGACCGCGCCCCCCTGGCGTTCATCGCCGCGCCAATCGATCCGCGCCGCGGCCTCTTCGTGGTGGCCAATGCCCTGCCGGCCGATGAGCCGGTCGCCGTCGGTCAACAGCAGCGCCGCCCGGTTGAAGCCCAGCCCATAGCCGGCCGTCACGCCGGTGAGAATCACGTGGAAAATTTTCTCCGGGTCCTGGGCGGCCTGGACGTACTCGCTGACCTTGAGAAATACTTCCCGCTGAATATAGGTTCTCTTCTCGGCCGTCAGGGATTGTGAGGTTTGCAGGGCGATGGCCCCCTGCCCGGCAAAGCGATCCAACACCTCATGGGCGTCCGGCGACAGCTTATAAGCCGGCCGGTCGTCGCCCAGGAAAAGCACGTCGGTCACTTCGCCGCTGCCCACCCGCAGCGGCACGGCGATGCCATATTCGAAGCCGAGGCTGGCGCAGAGCGGATCGCTGAACGGCGAACTGCTGTAGCCCGGACAGGGGCAGCTTTCGCCGCTGCGCGCCGCCTGGCCGATGATGCCCTCGTCGTCCCCCACGCGGCGGTGCAGGAGCGCCGCCGGCATGTTATGCAGGGCAGCCACTTCCAGTTCGCCGCGAAAGCGTTCGTAGCGCAACAGGCAACCCGACCGGCAACCGACCATCTCGGCCGCCAGCCGGACGAATTCGTGCATCAGCCGCTCCGGGTCTTTCTCGGCGCGGATGTGGTGGGTATTGACGTCCAGCGTTTCCAGCAGTCTGGCCCGCAACTCGGCCTCGGCGAAGAGCCGGGCGCGGTCGATGGCCACGGCCGCCTGGGCGGCAAACGCCTTGGCCAGATCAACTTGTTGCCGGCTGAAGTGCCGTTCGTGGCCCACGGCGTCAATGCTGAATGAGCCCAGCAGTTTGTCCTCGACGCCCACCGGCACGATCAGCGTCGACTGAATATTCAACTGGTTCAGCAGGATATCTTTCACCGGCCCCAGGTCGTCCTGTTGGGCGACGTGGTTAATCACCAACGGCTCGCGCAGGTTAAGCAGCCGCTCCTCAGCGGTCACGCCCCGCAGGGGAATCTGTAGCCCCACCGCCTGCAGGTCGGCCGGATATTCGGCCACGACCTCGCCGAACTCATACGGTTCCTCAAACAGCAGCAAGCCGCTGTGTTCGGCCTGGAAAAACTCGACCGCCGCCCGACAGACGCGTTCGGCCACCCGCAGCAAATCCAGCGACGAGGCCAGATCGAGCGATAACCCCAGCAATGTCTGCCGGTCGTCGGCCAGCCGCCGGGTGTTGGTGACCAGCCGGGAATTGCTGATGGCGATCGCCAGATGATTGGCCAGCGCCCGGACGGCATCGCGAAAGGCCGGCGAAAAGGCGTGGGGTTCATAGGCCTGGACGGAGATAGCGCCGATCACCTCGCCGCCGGCGGCCAGGGGCACGTGCAGGCACGTCTGGCAGGGATCGCCGCGGGACAGGGACGAGATGCCCAGCTCGGCGCAAACCTGGTCGCGCTCGTCGCCGGTCCGGCTGAAAAATTCCCGCCCGGTGGCGATCACGTGGCCGATGATGGTGTTGGTCGCGGCCCAGTCTATCGCCAGCGGCCCCTGTTCCTCCAGGATACCTTTGTCATAAAACAGGGGAAAAGAGATGGTTCCCGTCTGTCGCTCCACCATGGCGACCACAAAAGTGGGCGTCCGCAGTTGCTCGCGCACAAAATCCCAGGCCAGTTGGAGTTGCTCGTCGCGGTCGGTGGTGCGGGTCAACTGGCCGGAGGCGCGCACCAGGGCTTCCATGTAGCCGGCATGGGTGCGCGTTTCTTCGAAGGCGCGGGCGTTGGCGATGGCCAGGCTGGCCTGCCCGGCCAATATTTGCAGCGGGACGATGTCGCTGCCCTGGGCAAAGGAGCCGGCGGCCTGGCTATAGGCGCACAGCGACCCCAGGCTACCCCGCTCGCCGGGAATGGGCACGCAGACCAGCGATTGGAAGCCCATCTCGCTCAGCCAGCGGAACTCCTCGGCCGCGTCGGCCAGGTTGGCGATGGACTCGGTCTTGCCGGTGGCGATGATCCGCCGGGTGAGATCGTCAACCGCCTCCCGGCCCGGTTGGTCGACCGGCGCCAGGTCAACCGGCCGGCCGTATAGCGCCGGTTTGTTGGACACCGCATCCAATAGCCGAATTTCCACCTGATCGACCTGGGCCAAAGACAGCGCGGCGGCCGAAATGTGGCCCAGGACTTCGCCCAGGTCGTGCTTAGCCAGCACCTCGCGGTTGATGACCCGCAGCCGCACCTGCTGGCCGGCGGCGCGAATCAGGCTCACCAGTTCGTCCTTGTCGAATGGCTTTTCGATGTAGTGGTAGGCACCTTCGCGCAACGCCGTCTGCCGTTCTTCGGTGCCCCAGCCGGTGGCGATGATGCATTCGATCTCCGGGTAGCCGGCCTTGATGTCGCGCATCAGCCGCAGGCCGTCGGGGGGTGGGATGAGCAGGCGGTCGATCAGGGCCACGTCGTATTGGCCGCGGTTGTCGTCGATGAGGCGCAGGGCCTCATGATAACCGGCCGCGGCATCGACCGCGAAGCCGATTTCATCCGTTAGATAGTCGGTCAGCGGCCGGCGCAGGCTCACCTCATCTTCGACCAACAATAATCTCAGGCGATCGGGCGACATGGTAACCTCTCAGGGCCTGACCGGCATGGCCGGCAGATCGACCAGGAACGTCGTCCCCGTCGGCACCAGGCTTTCCTCGATGCTGATCTGGCCGCCCATGGATTGGATCAGGCTGCGGGCGATGAATAGCCCCAGACCAGATCCGCCCTCTCTGGTCGTGAAGCCCAGCGCAAATATCTTTTCCCAAAGCGCGTGATGGATGCCGGGGCCTGTGTCGGCAAAGCGAATGTGCAGGCGGCCGCCGGCTGGGTCGGGCAGCAGCCGCGTGCTCACGTGCAAGCGGCGCCGGCGCACATCCATCTCGGCCAACTGTTGGATGGCGTTGAGCATGAGGTTGAGAAACACCTGCTGGGCGTGGACGCTGTTGCCCTGGGCCTGGGGCAGGTCGGGGGCCAGATCGAGGTCGATGTGGGCCTCGCCGCGCAGGGCGATGAGGCGCACCTGGGTCTCGGTGGCCAGCAGGACTTCATTCACGTCGATGCCCTTCTCGGTCGTGGTGCGCATCATCTGCTGGAAAGTCAACACGGTTTTGCGCAGTTCGACGACCGTCTGGGCGGTGCCGGCGGTCGATTCCTTGACCTGGCTCAACGCGGCGGCCATGTTCGCCGGCGCGCCGGCGCTTTCCAGTTGCCGGATGCGCCGCGCCAGATTGCTCATCTCCAGATCCAGGCTCTGGACCTTGTTATAGACCTCGTGACCGAACGCCGAAGACAGGTGGCCGCTCAGCAACACGCCGGCGTTGGCCTGGAGCCGCTGTTCCAGCAACCGGCCCTCCAGCACCGCCTGCAACAGGTAGGCGGCGTTTTGCGCCTGGTGGAAGTCGGGCCGGGCGAACGCCTCGGGCCACAGGGTAAAGAGAAACAGGGCGTGTTCTGTGCGCCCTCCGGCCGGCAGCGGCACGGCCAGCACCGACTCGAACGGCAGCAAATTCTTCAGCTTCTGCCAGCGGCCGGGGTGATCGCGCGACGTATGGCCTTCCAGGAAGTGGCGCGACTCGCGCACCACGTCGATGATCGGGCTATCGGGTAGGGAGTAGATCGCCGCCGGATCCAATTGCAGGTGGCCCGCTTCGGTGATGACGGCCACCCCGCCGGAAGCCGGGTCGAGCTGGAAGATGATCCCTTTGTCGGCCCGTGTGTCTTTGACCAGCCGGCTCACTATCGTCTTCAGGCGGCCGGTCGTCTGCGCTTCCTCCTGCAGGGCGGCCGACAGATCGTGAAAGACGGCTATGTCGGCCCCGATGCCCTGGCCGGGCTGGTCGAGCGGCAAGGGAAAGGCCTCGCCCCGGCCCACCTGGAGCAAGGTCTGGGTCAGCTCGTCCTCTTTGTTCATCGGTTTGGCGAAACAGGCAACAATGCCCAGGGGCTGCAACGTGGGCCACTGCGCGGCGATCAGGTCCGGCCCACTCATCACGGCAATGGCCATGTTGTTGCCCAGCTTGCGCAATCTTTGGATGGTCGCCGCGCCGTTCATCCCTGGTATATCCAGATCGAACAGGCCGAACACGAAATCGTGCGTGGCGCACAACTGGACGGCCTCATCGCCCGACCCGGCGCCATACGCCCGGCAGCCGTGTTCTTCCAGCCAGGTGATGAGCGGTTGGCGGATGTCGGCGCGGTCTTCAACGACCAGGATCGGCCCCGCTAAATCGATGCGCGCCACGTCGGGCAGCGGGGGCGCGGTTTCTTCCGGGCGCGCCGCCGGCCCGGCCGGCTCGCGCGCCAGCCGGTCGAACTGCTCCTTCAACGACTCGGCCCGGAGCAATTGCTCGATGCGCCGGCGCAGGCTCAGGCTGAGGCGATGGCCGGGCAGGTCCAGGCGCAGGATGATCGCTTCCAGCCGATCGCCCGGCCAGAAGAGGTAGTCCGGTTTGATGGGGCGATTCTCGGCGGCCAGCTCTCGCGCCGGGATGTAGCCGTCAACGCCGGGGATGACCTCGACCAGAACGCCGTCGGCGAAAAGGTGCTTCACCGTCGCCGCCACCACGTCGCCCGGACGATGGCCCCGGGCGAATTCGCCCCACGGGTCGCCCAACGCGGCGCGCACGCTTAACTCGGGCGTTCGCTCGCCGGGGCCGGCCGCGAGCCGCACGGCCTGCAGCGTCTCCCCGACGGTGACGACGGCCCGCGGATCGATATTGCCCGAAAGCGTCAGCTCGCGGCGGCGAATGTAATAGCGGTTGTCGCCGGCACGCACGAAGACGCCAAAGGGATAAATGGACTCGACCTGGCAAGTGATTAACTTCGCCGTTGATTCAGTCACTTGTTTCTTCTCAAAAACCAATCTCCATCGTCTAACCAGTATAAGGTCAGAAGCGCCGGCGCAATCTAACAATTGGCTAACAGGGCCTGAGCAACGGCCGCCCGGCCGGATACCCCGCACAGCTTCGCATAAACACGAATATCCGGCAATTATGAAATTATCCCTGTAATAGTCGCAGCTTTTTGCCGCCTAGCGGCCGATCATATTTCGGCGGCCAGCACGTGCCACACGTGGCCGNNACGCGCTCCACCGCCGGCCCGTCGTTGCCCGGTGTCCCTTTCTGCACCAGGTCGGCGAGTTGGCGATTGAGCCGCTTGCGGCTGCCTCGTGAGCGGCGTTCGTAGCCGGCCTGGTAGCTGTTGGGCAGATGCCAGGCGACGTAATGGCCGCCGGGCCGCCCCTGCCGGCCGGCGGTATCGACAAATTGGAAGACGGCCCGGCCGCGCTGCCAGGCCCGCTCCTGGAACCGCTCGGCGCTGTAGCGCTCGCCCACGGCGAAGTTGCGCCGCCGGCGCACGCCGGCGGCGCGGTCATACTCCAGTTGGGTGCGGGCGGGGATGCCGGAGATGGCCGTCAGCGTGTCGCGGCTGATGGGGCTTGGCGGGCGGCCGCTGTGGAAAGCGGCGTAGAAGGCGGCCCGCACGCCCTGAATGCCCCCCAGAAGCGTCGCTACGGGTAATTCGACCGGAAATCCCTGACATTTGCCGCAATCGAGCGTGTGGGCGATTTTGGGCGCGCCGCGCAGCCACAGGCGATCCTGGTCATCGCGCTGCCAGAAGAGGCCCTCGCCCTGGGCCAGCAGTTGCCGCAGCCGCCGGCCACAGCAGCGCAGCGGCGATTGGGGATCGGTCAATTGCCGGCGGGCCTCGTCGAGCGGCAGCCAGCCGCGGCCGGGGCCGTCGATGACGCGCAGCAGCCACAGCCGCGCCGGGGCCTCCAAATTGGGGGCCAATTGGGCCGGCCGGCGTACGTCGGGGGCCACTGGCGCTAGTCCAGTGGGGAGGGCGGTCGTTGCGGGTGACAAACGTCCGTAGCCGGATGACATTTGTCACTATTAAAGGCCGGCCGGCTTGCGCTATACTGACCAATATTTACCTGTTTTGAGCAACGTTGCGCGGTGTTGCTCAGATTTGCCCAGCCGTCCCCTTGCCAGGCGGGTAGGGTATGGTTTCGGGGCCGGGCCAGGGCTTGGTCAGTGGATTGTGTCGCCGCGGGCACCAGTCGCGGCCTCGTTGCGGGTTTAATCAGTTCCATGGCGGGAGGTCGGCGAGGATGGATCTGAGTGACGAGCTTTTAACGGTGGGGGAAGTCGCAACTTATCTGCGGATGTCCATTTCCACGGTCTACCGGCTGGCGCGACAAGGGCGGCTGCCGGGCCAGAAAATTGGCGGGGTGTGGCGTTTTTCGCGCCGGCATTTGGCGGCGTTGGTGGCTGAGGGGGGTGGGGGGCAGGCGAAGGGGCCACCGGAGGCGATGGCTGGCGCCAAACCATAGGCTATTTTCAGCATTTGATAGTGTGGCCCACGGCCCAAGGAGGATCGATGACCCATCTCTTACGTATCCACATTGGCCCCGTTCAGGAATTCATCAGCGCCGCCCGCCGCAGCCGCGATCTGTGGTTCGGCTCCCGGCTGCTGAGCGAGCTGAGCAAGGCCGCCGCCCGGGCAGTGGCCGACCGCGAGCCGGTCGGCCTGGACGCGCTCGTTTTTCCCGCCCCGGCCGGCTTGGCCGACCTGATGCCCGACAGCCCATTCAACGTTGTCAACGAGATCGTCGCCGTCGTCGCCGGCGATCCGGCCGAGGTGGCCCGCGCCGCCCGCGCCGCGGTCGAGCAATGCCGCGACACGCTTATCGATCAGACGTTCACCGTCTTGAAGCCCATCCTGCAGGGTGGGGGGACCTGGGACGTGGCCGAGGCTCAACTGAAGGAGTTTGTCGAGTTCTACTGGGCGGCCGTGCCCCTGAACGACGATTACCCCGCCGCCCGCGCCCTGGCCGATCGGCTGCTGGCCGCCCGCAAGAACAGCCGCACCTTCGCCCCGGTCGATTGGGGCCGGCCGCGGCCCAAGTCGTCGCTCGATGGCGCGCGCGAGTCGGTCGTCCTGCCCACCGACGGCGGCGACCCCGACCGGATGTTCGAGCGCTACCGCGCCCGGGGCGGCGAACAACTATCGGGCGTCGATCTGCTCAAGCGGCTGGGCAAGGCCGACGACGACAGCCACTTTCCCAGCACATCGCACATGGCGGCCATGCCGCTGCGCCACAAGCTCGACCAGGCCCCGGCCACCGCCGTCGCCCAATGGGACGCCTACCTAGGCCCTCTGCCGGCCCGCGTCCGGGGGCAGGTGCGGACCTATCACCGTCTGCCTTTGAACGTCCTGGCCCCCTACGACGGCTCGCTGCTCTTCCCCTCCCGGCTGGCCGAACATCTGGACGGCGCGGCGCGGAAGGCAGCCGAGGACAAGCTGCGCGCCTTCCTGGCCGAGGCCGGCATCAAGCTGGGCGACCTCAACCCGTATTACGCCCTGCTGGTCGGCGACGGCGACGCCATGGGCGAGACGATTAAGGCCTTGCCGACGGTCGCCGCCAACCGGGAGTTCAGTCGCGCCCTGGCCGGCTTCGCCGCGGCCGCGCGGGACAGCGTCCAGGCCCACGAGGGCGCGGTCATATTCGCCGGCGGCGACGACGTGCTGGCCCTGCTGCCGGTCCACACCGCTGTCCAGTGCGCCGCCGAGCTGGCGCGAACCTTTAACACCGGGATGCAGGCAGCCCTCGCCGGTCAGCGCGATGGGGAAGGTAATCCCATCCGGCCGCCGACCTTCTCGGCCGGGGTGGCCATCGTCCACCACCGGGAGCCGCTGGAGGATGCGCTGGAGCTGGCCCGGCGGGCCGAAAAGCGGGCCAAGGCCATCACCGGCAAGAATGCCCTGGCCGTGGCCCTCGACAAGCGCGGAGGCCCGCCCCGGCTGGTGGCCGGCCAGTGGGGGACGCTCGACCGGCGGCTGCTCGACCTGGCCGCCCTCCATCAGGCCGGGGTCATCCCCGACCGGCTGGCCTACCAATTGCAACGGAGCTATCACCGGCTGGGCGGGGCCACGGCGACCGACCCGGCGATTGACGCTATCCTGGCGCTGGAAGCCGAGCGCATCGTCGGCCGCAAGCGCGTCGCCGGCGGCCAGAGTCCCGTGGCCGCCGCCCAGCAGGCCTACGTCAAATCGGCTGTGGCCGCGGCCGCGTCTCCGGCCGCCGCGGCCGAGGAGCTGGTCATCGCCGCCCTGCTGGCCAAAGTCAACGCCATTGCCGACCAAACGTTTCCCTTACCGGTACTGGAGGATGCCACGTCATGACGATCTGGATCATCGAACCCCATGATCCCCTGCTGGCCCGCGACGGCCGGCCGTTTGACCCCACCCCCGGGGCACGGGCCCGCTCGCTGCCTTTCCCTTTCCCGTCGACCACGGCCGGGGCTATCCGCACCCGGGCCGGCGAGGAAGGCGGCCGCTTCCCGGCCGAGCTTCCCGAACGCGCCGGCGAGGTGAAAGCCGTCACCATTCGCGGCCCGCTGCTGGCCGCGCTAAACGACGGCGTGGTGCAAGAGTATTTTGCCCCCGCCCCGGCCGATGCCCTGCTCATCGACAACCAGGCCGGCAAGCTGGATGTGTTCCTGATGGGGCCACTGACGCTGCGGCCCGGTGGACAAACCGACCTGGCGGAAGTAAAGGTGGACGGCGCGCCGCCCCAGCCGCCACTGCTGCTCGTCGGCCCGCCCCGGCCCGAATTCCGCAAGGCGGCCCGCCGCCAACCGGCTTTCTGGAAATGGGCGGTGTTCGCGCGCTGGCTGACAGGCCCGGGCGACGCCACCGCTCTGGACGCCGCCAAGCTGGGCATTGCCGGCCCGCTACACGACCGGCGCAGCCACGTGGGCATCAGCGCCGACTCGCTGACCGGCCTGGAAGGGGCGCTGTTTATGACCGCTGGCCTGTCCTTCTGGCACAACGCCGAGATGGAGTCGCCGCGGCTGTCGGGCGCGCGGCAGCTGGGGCTGGTGGTCGACGTGGACAACCTGGGCCACCTGGCCATCGATCCCGGCTATGGGCCGATGGGCGGCGAGCGGCGGCTGATGTATTGGCGGCCGGGCGGGGCCGGGGCGGGCCTGCCCGCGGCGCCGGCCGACCTGCGCGCGCGCATCATCGCCGACCGCCGCTGCCGGGTGGTGCTGCTGACCCCGGCCTATTTCGAGCGCGGCTGGTGGCCGGGCTATCTGACCGAGCCGCGGGCCGGGGTGAGCGCCACGCTGGTGGCCGCCGCCGTCGGCAAGGCGCAGACGGTTTCCGGCTTTGGGCTGGCCGAGGGCGAGAAGGGGCCGCGGCCGTCGCGCCGGCTGGCGCCGGCCGGCTCCGTCTTCTATCTGCAATTGAGTGACACCGGCGACGCCGGCGCCTGGTTCGATGAGACCTGGATGAAAGCCATGAGTGACGCGCCCGCCGACCGGGACGCCGGCTTTGGCCTGGCCGCGGTGGGCGTCTATGCCGGCCCGCGGCCGCTGAACATTGAGGAGGAACCCCATGCGTAACCCACCCCCAGCCCTACCGGAGAAGAAACCGGAGGAATCGCGCCGGGCCGACCCGGACGNNCGCGGCGGCCGCTTCAACGGCGATATGGCCGCCATGCGGCTGGCCGAGGATCAGCTATGGGGATCGACCCAGAGGGGGTCGTTGGTCACCATCGCCGTCACGCGCTGTTCGTCGGGCCAGGAACTAAGGGCGCGCGATACTCACGGCCAGCCGGTCGACGTGGGCGCGGTGGGATCGCCCTATAGCTACGTCGCCTTCCCCCTGCGCGAATCGCACGGCAAGGTCTATGAGGGCATCACCTTTGATCTGGAGCTGACCTTGCCGGCCGGCGACAAGGCGATCACCGAGGACGTGCAGGCCGCGCTGTGGGCCTGGGAGACATTTGGCGGGGTGGGGGCGCGCACGCGGCGCGGCTTTGGGGCGCTCCATTGCCGGAGGGTAACGCCGTGCCTGGGCAGCGCCACTTTCAACACGGCCGATTGGCGCTGGGAATACGACTGTGCTTCAGCCGAAGCAAGATTGCGTGAGGATGTGGAGCATTTTGTCCTCGACGGCCACTTTCATACGGACGTGCCCCGCCTGAGCCGCACTTTAGAGCGCTATAAGCTCACAAACCCCCATAGCAATGCCCTGAAGGTGTGGGAGCATCTGTTTGGGGAATTGCAGAACTTTCGCCAGAACCGTCCCAAAAAAAGATATGGCCGCAGCAACTGGCCCGAACCGGACGTGATTCGCGACTATACCAACCAGCGGTTGGATGGACTCGACCACGATCAGCCGNNCAAGGGACCGACCACGACCGGCTGGCCTCGCCGCTCATCCTACGGCCGCTGGCCTGCGCCAATGGGCGTTACGTAGGTCTGGCTCTGATTCTCGAAGCGCGTCGCGTGCCACCAGGCGGCCTGGTGCTCAAAGGCACAGCGCTCACCAAAACCGTCCAATCAACATTGGACGACAAAGAAGCGAGACGAATATCCGCCAAACACACCTGGCGGAAGATGGGGATCGACGTTTTGCAATATTTTCTGGATGGTATGAAAAAGGATATAGGGAGCTCTCATGAACGCTAAACTACTCTTCGTCCACGCCCTCAGCAGCCTACACCCCGGCACCGGCCAGGGCGCGGGGGTGATCGATCTGCCCGTGGCCCGCGAGGCGGGCACGGGGCTGCCCTATCTGCCCGGCTCGTCGCTCAAGGGCGTGCTGCGCGACCGCTGCCCGCAGGCCGACCGCGCGCCCGTCTTTGGCCCGGAGACGACCAACGCCGCCGACCACGCCGGCGCGGCCGTCTTCGCCGACCAGCGGCTGCTGCTGCTGCCGGCGCGCTCGCTGGCCGGCACCATGGCCTGGGTCACGTCGCCTTTCATCCTGCAGCGCTTTCGCCGCGATTGCCTTAATATGGGCCTGACGCCGCCGGCCGATACCTTTCCGGCCGGCCCATCGACCCTGAAACGGGCGCGGGTCATCAACGGTTCGCCCCTGCTCTTCGGCCCCGGGGCCGCCCAAAAGGTGATCCTGGAAGACCTCGACCTGGAGGCCCACGTCAACGTGCAATCGGTCGTCAACTGGGCCGGCTGGCTGGACAAAAAGCTGTTCCCCGGCGACGCCGAATGGCAGGAACTGTTTCGCCTGCATTTCTGCATCGTCCACGACGACGTGCTCAGCTTTCTGCTGGACACGGCGACCGAGGTCATCGCCCGC
>CXWJ01001591.1_pt1 | contig 13608 bp, 6 predicted proteins | sample 590841 | NCBI WGS metagenome assembly CXWJ01 (sample SAMEA3498367, study PRJEB10139) | wastewater metagenome | biome: wastewater treatment plant; material: activated sludge | place: Austria | collected 2015-01-21 | reverse complement strand
TCGGAGTAATCGCGCTGCTCGCTGATCTCGCGGCCGAGGAAGACCAGTTCCTGCTTCTCGCCATACACTCTTAAGCCCATTTCGGTGCTCATCCCGTATTGGGTGACCATCGCCCGCGCCAGGCGCGTCACCTGCTGCAGGTCGTTGCTGGCCCCGGTGGTTATCTCGCCGAAGACAAGTTCTTCGGCCACACGGCCACCCAGAGCGGTGGCGATGATGGCCTCGAATTTGGAACGGGTCATAAAGCTACTATCTTCATCCAGATACCACGTCACGCCGCCGGCCATGCCACGCGGGATGATGGTCACCTTGCGCAGGGTCTGGGCATGGGGCAGGTAGTGGCTAACCATGGCGTGGCCCGCCTCGTGGTATGCGGTCAGCTCTTTTTCCTCGCGCGACATGATCCGGCTCTTGCGTTCCGGGCCGAGCTGGACGCGCTCGATGGCTTCCTGGAACTCGCTCATGCCGATGTTCTTGCGGTTGCGGCGGGCGGCCAGCAGGGCGGCCTCGTTGACCGTGTTCTCGATGTCGGCACCGACAAAGCCGGGCGTAGCCTTAGCCAGCACGGTGACATCGACGACATTGGCGATGGGCTTGCCGCGCAGGTGGACGCGGAAGATGGCCTCGCGGCCGCGCACGTCGGGCCGGTCGATAACGACGCGGCGGTCGAAGCGGCCCGGCCGCAGCAGCGCCGGGTCGAGGATGTCGGGGCGGTTGGTGGCGGCCAGGATGATGACGTGGGTGTCGGTGTCGAAGCCGTCCATTTCGACCAGAATCTGGTTGAGCGTCTGCTCGCGCTCGTCGTGGGAGCCGCCCAGACCGGCCCCGCGCTGGCGGCCCACGGCGTCGATCTCATCGATGAAAATGATGCACGGACTGTTGCGCTTGGCCTGCTCGAACAGGTCGCGCACTCGACTGGCCCCGACGCCGACAAACATTTCGACGAATTCCGACCCGGCAATGGAGAAAAAGGGCACGCCGGCCTCGCCCGATACGGCCTTAGCCAGTAGCGTCTTGCCCGTGCCGGGGCTGCCGACCAGCAGGACACCCTTGGGGATGCGCGCACCGAAGCTGACGAACTTTTCCGGCTCTTTCAGGAATTCGACGATCTCTTCCAACTCTTCCTTAGCCTCGTCACAACCGGCCACGTCCCCGAAGCCGACCGTCGGATGGTCGCCGGTGAACATGCGCGCCCGGCTCTTGCCGAACGACATGGCCTGATTGTTGGTGCCTTGCGCCTGGCGGAAGATGAAGTAGAAGAATCCGGCGATGAGCAAGACCGGCAAAAAGATGCCGATCAGATTGAGTACGCCGCCGTTGCCCCACGGGCTGGGCCGCTCGTAGGTGATGACCGGTTTGTCGTCGCTATAATTATCGCTGGTGACACCATAGGTCGCCAGCACCTCTTCAATTGAACTGACGCTACTGACGGTAGCGCGGGCCGGCTGGCGGTCAGTGGTGGCGTAGATGACCGTCACGTCGCGGCCGTTGCCGGCCACGATCAATTCAGCCACTTCGTTGGCCTGTATCTCTTGCGCCAATTGACTGATCGGAATGTCATTTTGCGCCGCCGGCGCGGAGCTATAGCTCCACAGAACGGCCGCAATTGCCGCCCCTATCAGAAGGTAGACGAGCCACCTTGTCAAGCGGGTCGAATTCATGGGTAATCCTCCGGCTACGCGCCGAATCTCTTGCCTACCATTTTAGCCGCTGTAGGCCAGGAATACAAAGTACCATAAGGGGATGAGTCCCAGCAGCGCGGCGACGGCCAGAATACCGAGGGCGATGGCCGCCCAATCGCGGGCAGCTCCATCGCGGCCGACTGTCGGGGGGGCGGTGGTTGGTTGAACCGTTTCACGGCTGGGGCGGCCTATCCCCGGCCGGCCCTCGCCGCCATGAATGATGATCTCGTCGGTGGGCAAATAGGCCGGGTCGTTGTCGGTGGGGCGTGGGTAGACGACGGTCGATAGTTCGTAGGCCGGCATTTCAAGATCGAGCAGCGAGATCGGCGCTGTCGCTTGCAGGCTGCTTTCCCGGTAGGCGCTCAGGATGCGGCCGAGCTGGTCGCCCGTCCGGTAGCGCGCCGCCGGCTCTTTCGATAGGACTTTCAGCAAAATCTGATCCAGTTGGTGCGGCACCAGGGGGTTGAACTCCGAGGCGCGGGGCGGCGGTTCCTGCATATGCTTCAAGGCCAGGGCGGTAGGTGTATCGGCCAGGAAGGGCAGGCGGCCGGTGAGAAGCTCGAACAGCACGACGCCGATGGCATAGACGTCGGCTGCCGGCGAGGCCGCCTGGCCGGCAGCCTGTTCGGGCGAAAAGTAGTGGGGGGTGCCCCAAATCTGGCCGTCCAGCGTGTGCTGGGTGGCCTCGCTCATGGCCCGGGCGATGCCGAAATCGGCCACCTTGACGCGCTCGTCGCGGGTGATGAGCATGTTCTGGGATTTCACATCGCAGTGGATCAGGTTGGCGCGGTGGGCATAGCCGATGCCGGCGCAAATCTGGATGCCCAGGTCGAGGGCCTGGCTGATGATGAGCGGCCGGCCCTGCTGGTTTTGTAGGCGCACCAATTGCTTCAAGGTGCGGCCGTCGACAAACTCCATCACGATGTAATGGCGGTTGTTGTCTACGCCGATGTCGTGGACGGTTACGATGTTGGGGTGGGACAGATTGGCGACGGCATGGGCTTCGCGCTGGAAGCGGCGCAGGAAGCCCTCATCATCGGTCAGATTTTCGTGCAGCACCTTCACGGCCACAATGCGACCCAGCGAAAGATCCTGCGCGCGATAAACGACCGACATGCCGCCGCTGCCGATGCGATCCAGGACGCGGTAGCGCCCGTTAAAAACTATCTGCTCGTCTGCCATACTATAGTGTAGATTGTAGAGCGGAGAGGGCACGACCGCAAGAAACGCTAGGCCGGGCGTCATCTTGCGGCCCCATCAGGGAACCGTGGGCGACGGCTGCGGCGTGGCGGTGGGCAAGGGCGTGGCGGTGACGATGGCCGGCGGTGGCGATTCGTTGGACGGCGGCTCATCCGTCGGTTGCGGCGTTGTCGTGGCGGTGGGCGTCGCCGCGGGCGATGTGGCCGTGACGATGGCTGCCGTGGGGGCAACCGTGGGCTGAATGACCGCCGGATCGGGGGCGATGGCGATTGGCCGCCGCTCGCTCTCGGCCAATATCCCACCCAGCCCGTCTTCCAGCCGCACCAGCCACTCATACGTGGCGGCCGTGGCTTCTCCGGTGGACAGCAGGCGGGTCGCGGCCGACGTGTCGGCCGACAGGACGTAGCGACTGCCATAAACCGGCTGGGCGATATTGCCCAGCGGCTGGAGTTCGATGCCGTCCACCATATAGACCACAAAGCGCTCACCGGCGGTCAGGGGCAGCGGCCACATCCAGTTGAAATTGATCACTTCCGTATCGAGGGCGGCATAGCCCCCATCGGGCAGCAGCGAGCGCAAGACCGCGCGGGCCGGCGCGCCATAGCTGAGGCCGAACTCGGCCGTCCAGTGCCAGACGTTGGCCGAGGCGAAATCGACCACGTAGCCGACGCCGATGTCGGTCGTCGCCCGGTTCAGGATGAGCGGCCGGTGGGAGTCGCTATTGACCCAAAACTCCACTGCCAGCCGTGGATCCGTGAAACCCCAGGCGGTCGCTTCGCCGGCATAGCCGCCACGGTAGCCGTTGCGCAAGAGGCGTTCGGCCCCGGTGGTGCCGTCGGAACCGGTGTGGGGGTTGTCGGGGAAGCGCGATTTGTCGAGGGCATGGGCCTGGGCGGCAGCGCTCAGTTCAAAGTTGTAGGGCAGCGGCGGCAACTCAAAGCGAGCGCGCGCGGCGTTGATATAGGCCAGCAACTGTTCCGGCCCGCTCATCTGCGGCGGGAAGGGAATGGGGTCGAGGACAAACACCTCGCTCAGCGCGCCCACGGCCGGATCGAGCGTAATAGCTCCCTGGGTGTCGGCGCTCCACGCGGCCACCGCTTCAGCCGCAGGGTTGGCGGCCAACGGCAGGAAGAAGGTGGTGATGCCGGGGTCAACCCGCACCCAGTGGCCGACTTGCGTCCGGCCGAAGCCGTTGTCGGCGGTCAGGGACACGTAGTAATCGCCCGGCCGCCGGTAGTAATGGCTGACGGTGGCCCCTTCGTAGGTGCGGCCGTCGCCCATGTCCCAGGTGAAGCGGTTGGTGGTCGCGTCGCCTAACGCCTGCCCGGCCAGGGGTTGGCCCACGGCGGCGCGCTCGGCCACAACCATGTCGGCGATGGGGGCCTCGCCGACGGTCACGTCCCACACGGCCTCGGAGCGGCCGAAATCGTTCTCGATGGTCAGGCGGACGCGATAGACGCCGCCCTGCCGGTAGGTATGGGCCGGTTGTTGCTCGCCCAATAGCGTCGCCCCGTCGCCGAAGTCCCAGAAGACGTTGAGCGGCGGTTGGCCGCCGCCGGCGTTGAGGAAGGTGACCGGTTGGCCGATAGCCGGGGAATCGTCATCGGGCCGGAAGGCGGCCACCGGGTCGGGTAAGACCGTCAACTCGAAGCGGCGAATGACCCGCCCGCCGGGGTTGGACGCCTCCAGGGCAATGGTATGCCGTCCGGCCGTGGGGAAAACGACTTCCGGCGCGGCCAGATCGAGCCGCCGGCCGTCGCCCAAGTCCCAGACGGTGGTGATGGGGCCGGGGCCGGCCACTTCGGCCTGGAGTTGGATGGGTTGGCCGACGGCCACCCGTTGCTGGGCCAACACGTCGCTCACCAGCGGCGGGATGCCCAGCCACAGCGGCGCGGCGGCCTGTCGCTCGTCACCCTGGTGGCGCAATATGGCGGTGGCCGCCTGTTCCGGGGCCAACACATCGGCCGTCTCCACAACTAAATCGATGGCGAATTCCACCGCGACGCCTGGCGACACGACGGGCAGCCAGTCGATCTGTTGCTCCTGAATGTTGAAGGTGGCCCCCGACGGCAGGTCATAGATGTCGGCCGCCAGCCCGCGCGGCAATTGCAGCACCACCGAGGGCGTCAGCGGCAACGGGCCGTTGTTCGTGACGCGCACGCTCAGACGCAGGGTATCGCCGGGTAGACCGACAGGGGGATCAACGATGACTTCCAGCGCCAGTGGCCCGCTATCGGCGCGGGCATAGCCGGAATAGAGGACAGCCGAAGAGGTTGGCCGCCAAAACAACAACGCGGCTCCCACCAATAGCGCCAAAACGCCGACCGGCAACAGGCGAGCACGGGAAATCATGTCGCCCGCAGTTTAGCAGAGAGACGCGGATAGAACAAGTGGGCCGCGTCAACCGACATGGGGTTTCGGTTGACTGATATAGGAACGCGGCGAGCGCGGAAGAAAGACGCGGAGACCGCTGAGGGGCAAGGAGGGAATCTCTACACCCTCCGTGCTCCTCAGCGTTCTCCGCGTCCTCTTTTTAACGGTCTAGTAGTGGACGACGCGCCGCAGGTTTTTGGCCTGCTCAACCCAACTTTGCACCTCGGAGGCGTGCGGCAGGCGACGGACGAGCTTCTTCTGCTCGTTGATGTCCACCATACGCTTGTGCAGGTTCGATGGGTTGCGCTGGGCCAACTCCACGACGGTGTCGATGCCCGACTGCTCCAGCAGGTCGGCATATTCCTGGGCGACGCCCTTGATGCGGAACAGGTCAACGTGATTGACCCAAGTCAGGATCATGCTTTGGGATATGCCGGATTGATCGGCGATGTGCTTGCGGCCGCGGCGGGTGGCACCGTTAACCATCAAGTCGAGCACGGTGCTGATGCCGACGGCCCGCAACTTCTGTCCATAGACGGCCCCAATACCTTCGATGTATTCGATTTCCTTGCGGAACTCGGAGCCGGAACCGAACGAACGAAGGTAGTTTTCCAAATCGGCGCGCAGTTCCTCGGGTGACGGCTCGGCGGCCAGATTGGCGGCGTCGATGGCCGCGGCGTCGCGGCTGACGACATCTTCGGTATCGTCCATGACCCCGGCGACCGCGGCCCCTATCGCGGCCATGCCACCGCTCAGGGCGTCACCAGCGGCGTCGTAGGCATCGCCGGCCTTGTCGCCCACGTAATCGACGGCATCACCGATAGCATCGCCGGTATCATCCAGCACATCACCGGCGCTATCGGCCATGCTTCCGACCGTGTCACTCACGGCGTCATAGGCACCGGCGGCCTCGGCATCAACGGTATCGACGACGGTACCGACGCGATCACCCATATCGGCCGTGACATAACCAACGTCTTCGATGCCTTCTTCGACCACGTTGCCCACATCACCGGAGGCGGCCAACGTGCGATCGACCGAGTAATCAACCCGGTCATCGAGGGCAGCGGCGGCGGCAGCGGCGCCGGCCACGCCCGCCGCGCCCGTCGCGGTGGATGAGGTGCCCGCGGCGGCGCCGGCGGCCATCCCGGTCATCGCCACGTCGGTCGCCGGCGCGGTTACGGTGCGCGTGCTGCTGTAGGAGGACGACGCTGTCGTCGGCCCAGCCATGCGCGCGGCGGGAGCCGGCTGGACGGCCACGCGATCGCTGCCGCGATCCAGGAACAACAGGATGATCAACAGCAGTTCGATGGCTTTAATGACCAGGGGGATCGTGCCGCCATTGAAGCCCGCGCCGATAATAAAGTAACCAACCAGGGTTATGAGCGTATAAATGAGGAGAATCCAGCGGATTGTGCCGCGGCTCCCCGACGCCGTCCAATAGAGCGCCAAAAGCACCAGGTAGCCGACGCCATTGAGGACGAGCAACCACATTGTGCCGCCGCCACCACCCAGCCAGCCAAAACCAACAAGGATATGCAGCAAGCCTGTTGCCGCGGTCAATAAGGCAATCAAGAATTTCATGTGACTTCCTCCGTTCAACTTCTATCGTGTATTGCTACGATATTGTCATAAGAAACCTGAGCTTCCCATGAGAACTATAGATCATTTTCTCTGATAACACAATATTCAACAGAAGTTGTAAGAGGGAATTGGATACCCACTAGCTCACTACATCTTCGGGATCGGGCTGATCTAACCCCACTTGCGGGCGACCCGTAGGGAGTATTGTGATATAAAATCGGATGGGTGAAAGGGATACGCCGGTACATAAGACCCGGCCCATGCCATCAACATGTAACTGTCTTTAGGAGTCTTTTATGTCTGCGATCGAGTTGGCCGTCATCGGCGGCAGCGGTCTGTATCACATGGCGGAATTGACCGAGATCGAAACGGTCGAACTGGATACGCCCTTCGGCGATCCGTCGGATGTGGTCACGGTGGGGACGCTCCACGGGCGGCGGGTGGCTTTCCTCCCCCGCCACGGCCGCGGCCACACCTTGACCCCCAGCGAAGTACCCTACCGGGCCAACATCTTCGGCCTGAAAACACTGGGCGTGAAGTACATCATCTCGGTAACCGCCTGTGGGTCGTTGCGCGAGGATTTCGCGCCGGGCGAAATCGTCGTGCCCGACCAGCTTTTCGACTTCACCAAGGGCCAGCGCGATCGCAGCTTCTTCGGCCGGGGCATCGTCGCCCACCTGTCCGCGGCCCACCCGTTCAGCGGCGAAATGAGCGCGGCCCTGGCCCAGGCGACGGCCGCGGCGGGCGGGGTCGTCCATCGGGGCGGTTCGTATATCACCGTCGAAGGGCCGCGTTTCAGCACCCGCGCCGAGTCGGACCTGTTTCGCCAATGGGGCATGAGCATCATCGGCATGACGACCTGCCCGGAGGCCTTTCTGGCGGCCGAGGCCGAGATCGCCTACGCCTGCATGGCCCACGTCACCGATTACGACTGTTGGCACGAGAGCGAGGCCCACGTGACCACGGAACTGGTGGTGCGCACCTTGATGGCGAATACGGCCACGGCCCAGGCCGCCATCAGCCGCCTGGTGGCCGATTTCGACCAGTGGGCCGGAGAGTTCACCGCCCATAGCGTCCTGCGCGACGCGCTGATCACCCAACGCGACCGCGTTGTCCCGTCGCGGCTGGCCGAGCTGGAGCCGATCATCGGCAAGTACTTCGATTGATGGCCGTTCTGCGTTCCGGTCGGCAGGCCTGGCGGCGGTGGGTCAGCAAGTGGCTCGATGATCGCGATCGCCGGCGGGACGGGCGCGAGGCGCTGCTGCTGCTGGCGGCGATGCTCTTCGTTTTTGCCAACGCCATCGCCTATAGCCTGGTGCGCGAGGCGGGGCTGCGCTGGGCGCATCTGGCCGCGCCGCTCGTCTGGCTGGCCATGGTCGCGCTGGCTCACGGCGCGCTGCGCACCTTTCGCCCGCGGCGCGATCCCTTCCTGCTGCCCGTCTTCGCCCTGCTGAGCGGCTGGGGCTTGCTGCTGCAAGACAGGTTGGCCCCCAACTTTCTGGGACGGCAGACATTGTGGTTTTCGCTGGCAACGCTGGCCTTGCTGGCCGTCGCCATTCTGCCCCGCACGCTGCAACCGTTGCGCCGTTACCGTTACCTGATCCTGTTGGGCGGGCTGGTGTTGTTGGCGATTACGCTGGCCTTTGGCGTCAATCCCAGCGGCAGCGGCGCGGCGCTCTGGCTGCCCATCCCATTCCCGTTTCTGGGTCTGGTCTATTTCCAACCGTCGGAATTGCTGAAGCTCGTGCTCGTGGTCTTTCTGGCGAGCTATTTCACCGAGCAGGAACCACTGCACCACTACCGACGCCAGGCGGCGCGGGCGGAGCCATCAACCCGGCGCATGGGCGCGGCCTTCCAGCGTCATTTGCCGTTTCTCGGCCCCTTGCTGTTGATGTGGGGCTTCACGATGTTGTTGCTGGTCTGGCAACAGGATTTGGGGGCCGCGGCCTTGTTTTTCATCGTCTTCGTCGGGCTGGTTTATGTGGCGACGGGCGAGCGATTGTATGTCTTCAGCGGTCTGGTCATGTTGTTGCTGGCCGGGGTCATCGCTTTCTTCGCCTTCGACACCGTGGTCGCGGGGCGCGTGCTGAGCTGGATCAACCCCTGGCCCAACGTCAGCGACCGCGCCTACCAGATCGTGCAGGCGCTCTATGCCCAGGCCGCCGGGGGCATCCTGGGGCAGGGTATCGGGCAGGGTTTCCCCGACTATATTCCCGTCGTCCATTCCGATTTTGCCCTGGCGGCCATCGCCGAAGAGTGGGGGCTGATCGGCAGCCTGAGCGTCGTCGCCGCTTACGCGCTGTTGGCCGTGCGCGGTCTGCGCGTGGCCGTCCACAGCATTCGCGGCGCGCGGCCGAATTTCTTCCACGCCTATCTGGCCGCCGGGCTGGTCACGCTGCTCAGCGTGCAGGCCTTCCTCATTATGGGCGGCAGTACGCGGCTTTTGCCACTGACCGGTATTACCCTCCCCTTCGTCAGCTATGGCGGCAGTTCGCTGCTCGTCAGTAGTGTGGCCGTCGGCTTGTTGTTGTGGCTATCGGCCGCCGCCGAGCCGGTGCCTCTCGTCCCACCGGCCGATCGCCACCTGGCCCGGCGCGTCGCTCGATTGGGAAGCGCGTTTCTATTGGTCTATTTCATCATCGCCCTGGCCCTGGCCTATTGGGGCGTGGTGCGGGCCGAGGCGCTGGCGGCCCGCGAGGATAACCCGCGGCTGGTCGAGGCCGAACGCCGGGTGAACCGGGGGCGCATCCTGGCCCGCGACGGCGCGGTGCTGGCCGAATCGATTGGCCCGCCCGACAACCTGACGCGCCACTATCCACTGGCCGGCGGCGGCGGCCCAGCCGTCGGCTACTACAGTCTACGTTTTGGCGCGGCGGGCAGCGAAGAGGCGTTCGACAGCCATCTGCGCGGCCGGAGCGAGGCGTTCTGGCCCGAAGCCATCCGGCGGCTGGCCCACATTGCGCCGCGCGGCGGAGACGTGCGTCTGACGCTGGATGCTGGACTGCAAGGGGCGGCCACGACGCTCATGGCCGAGTCGGGCGCGGCCGGCGGTCTGGTGCTGCTGGAAGTGACTATAGCCGGAGATCTGCCCGTAGCCGACGTGCGGGCGATGGTCAGCGCGCCGGGCTACGACCCCAACCGCATCGATGAGGAATTTGAAACCTTGTCGGCGGCCGACCCCGGCCCGCTGGTCAACCGCGCCGCCCAGGGCCTCTATCAGCCGGGGTTGATTGTGCAGCCGTTCGTCACAGCCGCGGCGGTCGAAACAGGCGAGTTGCGCCTCACCGACCCGTTGACCGATGCCCACCTGCCGGTTACCCTGAACGGTCAGGTATTGCGCTGCGCCGCTCCGCGCGCCGCGGGCAGCCGCGCCTATACCTGGGCCGATATGGCTGTCCTGCGCTGCCCGGCCCCGCTCCAGACACACGGTAACCGGCTGGGCGCGGCGGCGCTGGATGACGCCTTCGCCCGCTTTGGCCTGCACCGCGCGCCGGGGCTGCCCATCCCGACCGAGGGCAGCACGGCGACGATTGCCGATCCCGGACTGGCGGCCATCGGGCAAGAGGCGCTCACGGTGACGCCGTTGCAGGCGGCGCTGGCGACGGCGGCGCTGGCCGCTGATGGGCAATTGCCGCCGGTGCGTCTGGTCGAGGCATTGGCCGTGGCCGGCGGCCAATGGGAAATTCAACTGCCCGACGCGGCAGCGACCACGGCGGCCGTCACTTCGCCGGTGGCCGCGGCCGTGCGCGCCGGGTGGCCGGTAGTTGATGACGTGGCCGAGTTCGCCGTCACGGCGCTGTCCGGGCCGCAAAATAGCCGCACGGCCTGGTATCTGGGCTTTGCCCCGGCCGATAACCCGCGTTACGTGATCGCGCTGGCGCTGGAAGGGATGGATAACGTCGCGGCGGCGGAAGCGATAGGCCGGGCTGTCCTGGCACAGGCAATCAATCCCTAGTCGAAGCTAGTAGCCGGTCAGCGCAGGTAGATCGGATTGCTGTAGATCCAGCCCCGCTCCCGGCCTTCGTACGGGATCAGGCATTCAACGCGATAGGCGCCGGCTTCGGTGGGGATGTAGGTCAGGTTGCTCTCGCGCTCGACCTCGCTCACCACCGCGCCGTGACAGACGACGCGAATGCGGCAGCGGGCCGGGGCGCGAATTTGCAGCGTGGCCCCCACCCCGACCTTCATTTCGTCGCCCATGATGCCGCCGCCCGCGCCCTGCACGGTGAAGCGAAAGTCGTCGGTGGGGCCGGCCATGTCGTAACCCACCCAGCTATGGCCGCGGCCGATGGCCCGCACCAGCAGCCGGCGGTCGTGGTCGATGTCGCCGTTCAGCGCCTCCGGCAGCAGGACGTGGGTATTGACGGCGCGAAAGAGGAATTCATAGGGATAGATTTCGCGGTGAATGGGGCCGAGATGCATCGGCGTACCGTGGGCATCGCTGTTGCCGATGGCGGCCACGCGCAGGCCGCGCTGCAAAAAACCATCCCAGAGCGCCAGCGTTCGGGCATCGGGGCCGACCATGTAGCGTTCCGGCCGCAGGGTCATGCGCAAAGCCACCAAAGAAGCCAGGATACGGTTTTTCCAGCGCATCCGCTCCAGGCGTTGGGCAATCGTATTCTTGAACACCGACATGTAGTTCCAGATTTCCAGCCCGCTGAAGCCCTCGATCTCCCAATCGTGCCAGCCCAGATCGGGCGCGTCGATGAGCGGCAGATCATCCTCATGGGGATGGGCCAGGAAGCCGTAGCCCCCGGCCTCGAGCGTGTGGTCGATGAGGGCTTGCGGGTCGGCGGCGAAGGCGGCCAGTTCACGGCACGCTTCATAGGCCAGGAAGTGGCTGGCCTGCGGCCGGCGGCGCACATTGTGGACTTCCTCGCCGGTTAGCAGCAGCACGCGGCCGTGCTCACTCTCGTAATACCCCTCCACCCCCGTCACGTAGACGTTGTGGTCGGTGACGATGATGAAGTCCAGCCCGGCGGCGATGGCGTCGTGGGCCACGGCGGCATGCCACTTCTCGCCGTCCGAGTAGCGGGTGTGGATGTGCATATTGCCGCTGTAGTGATGCCATTGATCGGCCATGTGGTTCCGAGGGGTAACGTTTGCCCCCTGAATCCTATCCCGTTTATGAACCACGAACAAGGGGGATGGTTCGTTGCCTGTCGGCAGTTCTATGCTACATTTTATGTCTAATGACCAGAGGGAAACTTCATCAACGATGCAAATGGATAATGGTGACGATGGGGCTATTGCTGGGCCTGGTGGCCTGCGATCCCGGTGGGCGACTGGACCAGCTGACGCCCCAGCCGCCGCCGGCGACGCCGCTGCTGCTGGGCGTCACGGCCGAGTCGCCGGGCATCGGCGCGGCGGCGACGGCCGGGCCGGAACAGCCATTGGTGACCGCCGACGCGCCCATTCTGCTGCCGACGCCGACCTATGACGCCACCCGACCGGCCTGGACGATCCTTTATTATGCCTCGGCTGACACAGCGGGCCGGGCCGGGTTCGTCTGGGATGACCTGAACGAAATGGAAGCCGCCGGGCCTACCGACCAGGTGCAGGTCATCGCCCAGATCGATTGGCCGACCGACGGGCCGGCGGCGACAGCCGAGGCCCTGCGCTACAAAGTCAACCCGGATGCCGACCCGGCTCAGCTGGCCTCGGAAGCGGTGGCGACGCTGGGTGAGGTCAACATGGGCGATCCGGTGGCCCTGGCCGAGTTTGTGTCCTGGGCCATCGCCACCTACCCGGCCAACCGGTATGCCCTGTTCCTGGGCGATTTCGGCGGCGGCTGGCGCGGCTGCTGCTTCGACGCCACCACCGGCGCGACGGGCGAAAGCGATCACCTCAGCCTGACCGACATCGACCAGGCCCTGGCCAACGCCGCCGGGCAGACCGGGGCGCGGCTGGAAGTCATCGCTTTTACGGCCGGTCTGATGAGTGATCTTGACGTGTTGCAGACCATGCAGTCCCACGCCGCGTTTGCCGTGGCCTCGGCCGGGTTGATGCCGGGGTCGGGCTGGGATTACANNATAGCCGGCGACGAATTCGTCGGGCTGGCCGCGGTCGATCTGGCTCGCGTGCCGGTCGTGACGGCAGCGGTGGAGACGCTGGCCCTGACGCTGGGCAACGATCCGGCGCTCCACGGGGCCATCGCCGCCGAGGGGCGGCGCGGCGCGCAACGNNCGGCCATCATCGCCGAATCGGCCCCGGCGGGCGAGCTGCAAACCGCGGCTACGGCCGTCAGTAGCGCGGTGGCCGAGTCGCTGGTGGCTTACGATCATGGCCTGGGGCTGCCCGCCGGGCGCGGCGTGGCGATCTATTGGCCGGCCACCCCGGCGGCGTTCGACCCCCTCTACAATCAGGTCACCCGCCTGCCGTCGTGGGCGGCCTATCTGACCGCGGCCGAACCGGCCCCGATCGACGCCTTGCGGGTCATCGTTGAGAGCGCGCCGCGCGACCCCATCCACATCGCTAACCCGGCGCTGATGCGCGCCGAAGTGATCGGCCAACGGCTGGATGAGGTAGCCCTGGTGGCCGACCAGGAAGCGGCCGACGGCCGGCGGGTGTTGCGCCAATACCAGCCGGTTGAGCCGGCACCGCTGACGCTGGCGGGCGGAACCAGCGCCACACTATGGCGCGACGGCCGGCACGAGTCGCTCATCATCTGGGACGCCACGGCCGCCTACCTGGCCGACGCCGCCGGAGCAGGAGATTTTGCCGTCCTGCGGGCGGTCGATCCGTCGCCCATCGGCTCGCAACTGATCGC
>CXWJ01004298.1_pt1 | contig 13610 bp, 6 predicted proteins | sample 590841 | NCBI WGS metagenome assembly CXWJ01 (sample SAMEA3498367, study PRJEB10139) | wastewater metagenome | biome: wastewater treatment plant; material: activated sludge | place: Austria | collected 2015-01-21 | reverse complement strand
CCCGCAGAGGAGATCTTCGATATGAACAAAGCCTTGAATTCGAACGATCCCCTTGCATACTGGCTGGCGCAAATGCGCAAAGCCAACTGGCAGCATCTGCTGAAGTTCGTGGATGTGAAAATTCCAGTGAAGACAAGGAAACAAGTTTTGGCAGAAGCAGCGCTCCAGCGCTTCGAGCTCACCATCTGTGATGGACGTGGAGAAGTCTGGCAATTGTGGACCGATCTCCGCAAGAAACATCGCACGCTGGTGATTCAGTTCCGGCATTCGGAGTCGGACTGGTCACGTGGATTGCCAGAGTTTGTGGACCTGGAAAAGAATGAACCGCTCGGCTTTGTGAACATCGCCGGGCGGTTGTTCTGTAAGGTGAAGTAAGGAAATAAAATTCAACTTGATCCCCCATGCCATTTGGCGTGGGGGATTTTATTTTCAAAAGGAGATTTGATATGCGTCCTCCCGCTCTTGAAAAGGCCGGTTTCTACCCAACGGCTGAACACGTCGCTCAATTACTCAAAACCTATTTCAAGCCTGCCGACTCCGGCAGGCTGCTCGATCCCTGTGCCGGTGAAGGTACAGCCGCTTCCATTCTGGCAAAAGCCTTGAACTGCCAGAGTTGGGGTGCGGAACTTTCCCCAGCCCGTGCCGCACTCGCTGCTGAAAAAATGGACCGCCTGTTCAATACACCCTGGAGTTCCTGCCATCTGACGGGTGAGTCCATCACGCTGTTGTTCCTCAATCCGCCCTATAGCCATGATCGTCTGGGTGACCAGAAACGCCTGGAATTGGAGTTTCTGAAATCCACCACACCCAAACTGATTCGCGGTGGGGTCTTAATCTACATCGTCCCGCATCCATTATTGCGCGATCTGGATGTGGCTTCCCACCTGGCTGGGTATTACGAGAACATCCGCATCTACCGTTACCCTGACACCGGATTCAATCAGGTCATTGTGCTGGCGACCAAGCGGGTGAAATACAAGATCCCATCTCATGAGGAAGTCCATCAGGTGCAGGCTTGGGCAGATGTCGAACCGCCCATGTTGGTGGAAGTGGATGAACCGTTGTATGAACTACTTCCTGCAATTGACAAAGGATCGGGAGGACAACCCATCCGTTTCTCCCGCCTGGATTGGCAGCCGGAAGAGATCGTGGATGCCACTCAGAAACGCGGATTGCATTCCTCCAAGGAGTGGTTGGACCTGCTCAACCCGTCACGTGGGTTGGGTGAATTGAAGCAACCGGTCATGCCCTTAAAGAAGGGACACATCGCGATGTTGATGGCATCCGGCATGATGGGAACGCTGCGACTGACCGATGATGACGGTAAACCGATGCTGGTCAAAGGTCGGGTGGTGAAAGTCACGGAGAAGATCGAGGAAAACACAGACAAGAAAGGGAATGTGACCTCTGAAATCTTCCGTGACCGTTTCGTTTCCACGGTTGCCATCCTGCGCCAAAACGGGATCGAGATCATTGATACCGTTGATCCGCTCTCCAAGTTCATGCACAAGTATGGAGATCAGATCGGAGCGCACATCCTGTCCACCTACAGACCTTTGTACAACTTCGATCCAACTCCGGAAGAGATAGGAGTATTGGACACCCTTGGAACGAAGCGCAAGCCATTGCCTGGACAGGAGAAGGCAGGGTTGTTGCCGGCGCAACGGCATGCGGCAACAGCAATTGCCCGATCAATACGCAAGAATGGTGTGGGGAATATTCAGGGTGAGATGGGACTAGGAAAGACTCTTCTAGGCACAGCAACTCTCGAATTACTCAATGCCTACCCAGCCATAGTAATGTGTCCGCCGCATCTTGTTCCGAAATGGATTCGAGAGATCGAGGAAACTGTTCCAGGGGCAAAGGCGATGGAAATCGCCCGTATCGGTCGCAATGCAGATGATCCTGGGGATGTGAATGATGTCCAAAATTTCCTCAAACGATATAAGTCCGGCGAATTGGGACAAAAGCCTGTAGCAGTGATTGCCCACACCTCTGCAAAGTATGGGGCGGGCTGGGAACATGCGGTAATGCGCAGGAGATTTGTGGATGAAGACGATGGACGAGTATGTGAAGCCCTTTGTTGTCCAACCTGTGGTTCTCCAATTCAGATCGATCTACCAGGCGGCTTCGTCAAGGTTGCAACAACGCTGGATGACCTGGGAGATAAACGACGCTTCTGCAAAGAAGAAATCTCCGGCTATGAACTGGATGAACACAAACGCTTGAAACGTGATGAGCATGGCAATCCAGTATGGGGCAAGCGAAGCTGTGGAACGCCACTCTTCCAATTCATAGGACGTCGCTGGGCAATTGCAGACTACATTTCCAAACATGCCAGGGATCAGTTCAAGATGCTGGTGGCAGATGAATGTCTTGTTCGGGATACGATGATCGAGACATCAAAAGGGGCAAAACCCATTCAAGATATTCAAGTAGGGGATTATGTCCTTTCGTTCAACCACTTGACCAACCGAACCGAATACAGACAAGTGCTGCAAACCATGAAGAATCCCGCGCCAAATAAATTGATCAGGGTAGCGGGAATTGTCTGCACGCCAAATCACCCGATATTCACGAAGGAGAACGACTATGTCGAAGCACAAAAGATCGGTGGAGCGGTTTTGCATATATTGCGGAATGAGGTTTATGACCTACCCCAAAGGAGCAGAGACTGCAAAGTATTGTTCAAAATCCTGCGCTTCCCTGGATCGAGATCCGGAAATAAACAAGCGGGCAGCCGAAAAGCGACGCAAACCTCCTGTAATCAAATACTGTTTGGAATGTGGAAAACGATACGTAACACCCTCGCTGGGGCAAACCTCTGCAAATCGGAAATTTTGTTCCCCAGCCTGTACAACTCGATACCGTTTTCGCGACCCAGCATTGAGAAGATGGTATGCAGAAAAGTTGTTACAGGGAGGCAATGGCTGGAAGGGCAAGAAAAACCCACAAACAGCAGAGAGGATGCGATTAAACAACCCGACCAGGGACCCCAAAGTAGTGGAAAAAATAAAACAGAAAATGAAAGGAAGAACATTCCTATCCCGTGGTGGAAATGGAAAACTCACAAAACAGCAGGAAGCACTTTGTCGGGCACTTGGTTTACCAGACTCTGCAATGGAGTATGTAATCAAAACCGAAAATGCGAAACAAAACTTTCAACATTTGCCTACCTCCTACAAGGTAGACATAGGCATCCCGGAGGTTATGCTTGCCATCGAGGTGGATGGACGAACCCACACATCGAAGAAATGGAAATTTCTGGACCGCCGCAAAACGGCGGTCTTGAATTTTCTAGGGTGGAGCGTGTTGAGATTCTGGAACAAGGAAGTGGATCAGGATTTGGAGAAGTGTGTCCAGACGGTTATGTCTACAATTTCGAGGTTGAGGGAAACAACAACTACTTTGCCAACGGAGTCCTAGTCCACAACTGCCACCAGTTCAAGTCCAAATCCTCGGATCGTGGCATTGCATTTCACCAACTCGTTGAGGCAACGAAATACACCCTAACCTTGACCGGAACATTCTTTGGAGGAAAGAGCACTTCCATATTCTGGCTGCTCCATCGCTTGAACGCCGGCGTTCGCAAAGACTTTGCCTTCAATGACGAAAAACGCTGGGCGCGCTTGTATGGCGTGTTGGAGATGACCCGCAAAAGCAAACGCGCCGAGGACGATGGTGATGAAGATGGGTTTACCGGCAATCGACGGTATCAGAATCAAGCTAAAGAACAACCTGGCATTTCCCCTGCCATCGTGAACCGTCTACTGGACACCACGGTATTCCTGTCCTTGAAGGATCTGGGGCTCGCATTGCCTCACTACGCCGAGGAAGTGGTGACACTGTCGATGACCGATGAACAGAGCAGTCAATATCGTGGAATGGCAAAGAAATTGTATGACCTTGCCATCAAGAACCGGCGTTATCTCTCGACCTGGCTGCAATGGACGCTTGCGCGTCCAAACTCTGCCTTTCGGGATGAAGTTGTGGAGGTCGATGAAGTCAATCAGAAAGGAGAAGTCATTCGACGAAAGGAATTGATGGCATTGCCAGCTGTGGTTGACGAGGAATCTATGCCCAAGGAATCCTGGCTGGTGGATTTCTGTCGAGCCGAACGCCAGCAAGGGCGCAAGGTGTTGATCTACCTGCGCCAAACAGGAACCCGCGATATTCAGGACCGAATCTTGAAAGTCCTGCGAGATGGCGGGGTGCGGGCAGAAGTTCTGACCAGCGGTGTAAACCCACGAAAACGCGAGGAATGGATCGCCAAGCGTGTGGTTGGTCTCGATGCATTGGTGGTCAACCCTCGTTTGGTGGAAACTGGGCTTGATCTGGTTGCCTTCTCATCGGTAGTCTTCGCCGAAATTGAATATAGCCTGTATACCCTGTGGCAGGCTGTTCGCAGAGTGTGGCGGTTGGGTCAAACCAAACCGGTGAAGGCAATCTTCTCGGTCTACAGCGAGGCGATGGAAGCAAGAGCGCTCGCTTTGATGGGACAGAAGATGAAGGCAGCGCAACTCCTTTATGGGGACGAGGTCGGAGGTGCCATCATCGAACAGGATGAAGGTGACATCCTCATGAAGTTGGCACGTGAAGCGCTTGAGTCTGCGGACCTACCCGATCTGCAATCCCTGTTTGCCGATGAAGTAGTGGTTTCCAATTCGCCAATGGGTTGCCCGACAGTTCCAAGTGCGCCGTTACCAGTTCCTGAAATGCCCAAGACGGTTTCCTGGTCTGATTGGATGACCAACAAAGGTGTAGTAGGAAGAGTTGCCGGCAGAGCACGTCCCAAGCAAACGACGCAAAATCAAGTATCGCTTTTCTAAACGACAGCAGTCCGGGCTACACACCCGGACTGCGCTATCCTATGATGGAGGTTACTATGGAAAAACAACCAAGATGCAAAAAATGTGGTCGGCGGTTGAAATCGCCCCTGAGCATTGCTATTGGCATGGGTCCCAAGTGTGTAGGGAATAAGCCCACCTCTGGTAGAAGTGTTCGTGTCCAGAGCAAACCAAGTTCTCGCACGGCTTATTCTGATAAGTTGCTAGTCCAGGTGCAAGCACCCCTTTTCACGGGTGAATTGCCAAAGAAGCGGCTGAGCAAGCGAGAGTTGTTCCGCAAACGCAGAGAGGAACGCCGACGATTGTTCGAGACCCGATTGCCATTCCAATGCGGATTGGTGATGCCGGCGAGAAAGCCGCTGGTTTACACTCCGCTGGAAGATGGCTCATGGCAGGAGACTTATAGTGGGAGGGTGATCTCGCATGAAAGGTTGCAACAATATTTGACGAGATATAGGTTCATATAGAAAACTAGCCCCTGACAGGTTGAAAATCAGGGGCTTTTTATTTTAAGAAATATTTTGGATAGAAAATTAGATTATTTGTGAATGAGAATACTTGGACGTGTCTCCCAAACCATGTTTTTTGGTCCAATACTTATTAGTCCTAGTTTTGTTTGAATATCGCCCTCTGCTCGACAAAAGAGGCGGATGCCAGCGCACTCTTTTTGCATCGCAAGAACTAGCCAAAAATATTGTCTGCCTAATAAAGATTTATTGACTGGTCGCAAATCCCAATGTGGCTCTTGTTTTCTATCTCCAAAATATCCCACAACAACAGGCGAAACTTGACCAACTGCAACATCAGTGCTAACTTCTCCAAGAGATGCTCCAACCGTGTTTAAGGAAATTTCAGGGGCAAATTTCAAATTAACCTTTTGAGGCTCTCCCTCGTATAGGTCTTTTGGGAACAGATCATATACCTCAGGTTGAAATGTACCACTTACAGGGCGAATGTTCCCCTGACAGCGTGCAGCTACGAAGCGAGTACCTTTTTCAAAATTTTCCCTGGGAATTTCAAATTCAAAAACCAAACGCACTTTAAATAAACTTAAGTTTCGTCCTGAGTGTAGAATATTCTTTGTTTCATTAGACGTTAAGGGACTCCAGTCAGGCCTGAAGACGCGGACTACACCCCGGGCTTCGCTTGCTAGTGTAGCTGAAATTGCTTCAATGGCATCTGTAGAAGACTGTGTGAATTGCTTGGATATATCATTAACGGCGTAATCAGGCAATGATAGTTCATCCTCAAACCATACTTCATCCATATTAAGTAGCTCCTTGTTAGTTTTGTCGCTAATCTGCATTTCCAATTAGCATGAACGGGGCCCAATAGTAAGGGTCTGTATATTTCTTGCGTAATATCAATGTTGCTTTCTGAAATGCCTGAGCTTTGCTCATTAACGACTGTCCACTTTTATTCCACGCAAGCATATAAAAATTACTCATCCACTCACGTGTAGTTTGAGCGTTGACAGACCAGAGAGTTAATAATGCAGATTTTGATCCAGCATGAAGAATTGCACGAGAAAACCCTGAAATATCATCCCCTATTCCAACTTCGCCAAAACCGGTTTGGCATGCACTCAAAGTTACCAACTGCGAACGTAAATTTTGCGACATCCATTCTCGGGCAGTAATTTCCCCACTGGCTAATATAACGGATGACGCTAATGGATCTTGCCTGTTATAGTAGCCATGACATGAGAGATGAATTAAACCTGACTTATCAAATGAATCTATAATCTGTTCAGGAGTAGCATCTCCATCAAGTTGGGGGGTAACATTGAAATATGTTGCAATATCATTAGCTTCTCCAAGGAATATTTCTCTCTCAATTACATCCTCTGAGGGTGTAAAGCCAACCACCAATGGATTATTAATTTCCCTACTTATATTAATTCGGGCTAGTGTACGAGAAAGCGCTGCTATCGATGGGGTGTAGGCTACTGCCTTGTGAGCAATAAAAGGTTTTCCATTAACTGATAGGGCATGTAAGGGCACTAAATGCATCCAACTATGAGGTATAAAATATACAAGATTTACATTTCCTAATAATCCCATTAAAGGAGTTAATATTTCTTCTCCTAAATCGAGCCAATCATGCCTAGAATAACGATTGGGCGTACGTTGTAATATTTCAGAATTATAGGATTCTATGTATCGCTGAAAGATGCGGTGGCTTGTTATAGGAATTCGAATAACTTGTGGTGCTATCCAGTCACTATTCATTATAAACACTGCAATTTCGTTATCAAGCACGAAGAATTCAACAAGGGCTATTCCTGGACCCAGCCTTTTGGATAATTGCTCAATGTCTTCCCAAGTAGGTGCTTTCCCGCGCCGAAGTGCAAGGTATTCTTGGAATTGCGGAAAGTCTGAAAGCATTTTTTGCCATAATGAATCCAGGTTATCCTGTAAAACTTTACATTGTCTAGCAATGATTATTTTCTCTTCTTCCTGATAACTTGGTTGATATAAAGTATGCTCTAAATTGCGTAACTGTGACAGCAATTGTTCTTCTTGTTGTATTAAGTCTAAAGGAAACTCTGCTGGGCGAGGAAAGTTGGTTCTTCCAACTTGATTTAAAAACAACCTTCCTTTTGACTCTTCTGCTGCCACTAGCCCATCTATGCAACTAGATGGGTCATTAGTCAAATTCAAACAAGTTTGGATCATCATTGCATATATTACGCTGTTTTCTTGAATTTCAACTTGCATGCTTTCAGGTTGGAAGGAAAAACGATAAAGTTGCTCGCCAGCCTTTAAAGCCAGTTTGTAGAACTTTAATGCGTCTTGCCACAATTGTTCTCTAAAATAGACATTAGCAAGATTTGTTGATGTAATTCTGCAATTTAGCGGATCTTCTTCAACGCTGCGAAAGGATAAAGCTTTCTTGTAACAATCTATTGCCAAATGTAGATATTCTGGTCTACTCTCCCTGAACAATGCATAATAGGAATTGGCAATATTATTCATTGNNACCCATATGCACCATAATTCTTGCGTAATCGATTGGGGATGACTTTTCAGTGTAAACTTTTAATGCTTCTTTATAACTTTCAATAGCTTCCTGCACAAACAATGGACCTCGGTTAACTAAAGCTATTCCTAAATTCCCTTGTGTCATTGCGTAATCATAAGGGGTGGTTTCAGGTGCATATACTTTGAGAGCATCTTTATAAAAAGATGCGGATTTTTGGAGGTTCTCATCCCGATTTCCGGTTGGTAAGTCAAAATAAGCTTTCCCTAAATTATTCAAAACCATTGCTTGGAATAATTGATCTTGGTCCCCGTAAAGAGAAAGTGCTTTGTTGTAGCAATCAATTGCCTTCAGGACATTTTCAGATCTATCCCCAAGGGCTAGTTCTATATAAGTTGCTCCTAAGTTGTTCTGAATTATCGAATGCCTTTTAGGGTCTGCTCTTTCAGTATAGACTAAAAGGCTCTGTTGGTAATAAGAGATTGCTTTTGCTAGATTTTCACTCCTGTTTCCGTTTGGCAGGTCGGCATAGGCTTTTCCTAAGTTGCAGGTAAGTCGTCCGAAATCTATAAGCGAAGTATCAAGCGTAATAACTGAAAGAGCTTCTTCATAACAATCTATTGCTTTTCTTAGATTCCTAGCCCTTTCAGCATTTCGTAGATCAGTATATGCTTCCCCTAAGTCGCCCAATCGCAATGCTCTATACATAGGATGCTGGTTAGCAGAGGTTTGATTGATAATTGTATTTAGTAGTTCAATCTTTTTGGTGATAACATCTAGATTTTTATCGGTTATCTCCTCTAATTCTTTGATTTGAATTTCGTATTGCTCTAACCCAGTTGGAATTTTCTGATGTGGTTTAAATTCTGCAAAACTATGATATAGATGATCAATTTCTTTGGCCGTATTTAATAAAACATCTTTTAGTATGATACGTGGCACCACAGGTACATTGGTCAGCCATGAATCTTGCCAGTGTCTGCCCAATTTTTCACACAAGAATATTAATAACATTATTGCTTGTTGTGCTATTTGTTCATTTGGCACTTGTATGGATGGAGAAAATATTAGCGGGTGATAATTATCAGGTTGATAGATTAGCAGGCTTGTGTCAATGGAAATACCTGTTTGGCAGTTCGGGCAACTATAATTATATAGATTTCCATTTACAACCTTATCAAATAAATCTGGTCTTTCGGATTTGTCTATTATGAACCAGATATCGACGGTGAATTTTTGGTTGCACCGCGAACAGATTTCATGACTTGATTCTTTTTGTGAATTGGGCATATTCCACCGCGCTACGGTCTCGACATTGCCAATACTACTTTTATTATTTTGTTATTTGATCTCTGCAGGCAATTCAATTGGAGAAATTCTGGAATCTTTTACCAATCTCTTCCTGACCTCACCAGTCGGCGCTATCAAATTTACAACCCTACCTTCAATTGCAATTGCCTTGACGTTGATATCGTTGTATCTATTAAGCCTATCCCTCCAGGTGCTAATGTGATCTTTGACCTCTTTTTTCATTGAGTCGTACAATTCAATTGTGTTGTCGATGATACTCTCAATACTGTTTTTGAAGGCAGGGCTGTGGATGTAATCAAGAACCGCTCGCGTTGCTTCATCACGCTGTTTGTTGCTCAATTTCAATTTGGATATAGTAATAAGTTGCTCTCGCAAAATCGCGATAATCGTCATTGTGCCAGCGGGGTGAATGATAATGACACTTTTGGTAACAGAAAAGCCGAAATCGGTTTTTGAACGCTTTGCATTCGTAACAAGAATGGCATAGTCGGCATTCCGGGTTTGTTTTGCGGTAAGTGTTTGCTGAATATGACTATTGCTGAAATTGGAGACTCTTTTTAATTCATAAACGATTATTCCAACTTCCTTGTCACCGTCTTTTATGTAATGAACAATATCCCCGCCTTTTCCTGTATGTTCAAATCGGTCGAGTGGGAATTTATCCTGTAAAGCCAGGAGCATTTCCTTTTCATTCGCAAAGCCAAGTTCAGACGGAGTTTTGTTCTTCCGGAGTTGTTCCTGGAGTTGCTGGATTTTCGCCTCCCGCTTTTGGATTTCCTCTACGTTCTTATTTTGCAAGGCACTAAACTGCCTGTTGAGTTGATCGTATTTATTTGCTTGAATTTTCTTCTCCCGCTCAAATCGATCTTTGTCTTTCTTAAGTGCTTGGTTTGATTTTTCAATCTTTTGTGTAGCTTGTTTTTCGAGCTTTTTCTGCAAATCATCCATTAAATGTTTTTGCTTTGCCTTTTCCAAATTAAGCAGGCGATTTGTTTCTGCTGCAAGCCTGTTCTTGAAGGTCTTTTCAAGGGCGGACTTTTCTTTTTTCAGTTTCTCTTGTTCTTTTTGGGCAGATTTTTTAACCGCCTTGATTTTCAAATCCAGGCTGGCTTTGAATTTGGCATCCATGCTTGCGGTTAGCTTCTTCTTATCCTCTTCAAATTTTTTGATCAGGCTTTGTTCCCGCTTTTTTAGATCCCTTTCTTTGTTTTTGATCGCTTGAAGTCTTTTTTCTTTTTCATCCCATATACCTGTAATCTTTTCAAATATCGATTTGGAGACTTCTTGCTTGCAAAGCGGACAAATGTATGATTCCATGATAATTTCTCCTTCGTCGATGAAAACCGACCCTAGAAATCTTCTTCCAGCCGATACCCGAAATCTTTTAGCCATTTCTTGGGCTTTTCATAATCGGGAGTTTGAACTGCAATGATGTTCCAAAACTTTTGTGTATGATTGGGTTCTAAAAGATGAGCTAATTCGTGGACGATTAAATAGTCAACCACATACATTGGTGCTTTGATAATGCGCCAATTGAAATTGAGGTTGTTCTTGGGTGTGCAGGATGCCCAACGGTACTTAAGATCGGAAATCAGCAGTCGCTCGTACTTGACGCCCATGACTTCTGCAAAGTGACGAATGCGGGGGAGTAGTTTTTCCCTTGCTCGCTCAATGTACCATGCCTGAAATAACTTTCCTGCTTGGTTTTTCTCTCGCCGTGGGAGATAGAAGCATCCTTCGAACTTCAATCCCTCAAGTTTTGTATCCATAATTTCAAGGCGATAATTTCGTCCCAAGTAAAGAACTGTTTCACCCGTTATAAATTCCTTCTTGACTGGTTCAGGCGGGTATTTCTGCGGATGACGAGTTTTCTCGAAAATCCACAATTTTTTCTCATCCACCTTTTTTCTGATCTGCTCTGTGGACATGCCTTTTGGAGCACGGACAAGAATCGAACGATCACGCTCTACAATAATGGAGAGCGTTTTACGATCTGAGTAAACTACCCGATAATCCTGTTTCATCATTGCCGTGTGAATACGCTAGGATTGGCGCGTGCCCATTCCATAATTCTTGAAATAATCTGTTTGTACTTGGCAAACATATTGGGCAGTTGGATATATTGTTCAGAGATCAGGAGCGCCTGCAGTTCGGCTTTGAGGCGATTTTGCGATGGAACCGAGTTCCAAAAGCCACTAAATTGAACCTCATTCTCAATCAGGTTATAAAGGTTTTGAGTGAGATCCACGTTTCGCGCTATTTCATCTTCACTGAGAGCTTGATTGTCGAAAAGTTCCGCCCGCAGGAAGTTAAATATGGGCATTTGTTTCTTGCGATCCAAGCCGTAAGTAAATTGTTTTTCTTTTTCTGTGATCTTCTTGCGAAGTTTTTCCAACTCCTCGTAAATTTTCTTCCAATTCTCGGCGAATGCAAGAAGTATCCTCTCAAGCTCTTCGGCAAAGGAAGCAAACAGTTCAGGATCCTCACTGATGTTCAACTCAATATAGTGCCGAATGGCGTGTTCGACTTCGGCTGCTTTGGTTTTGTCACGCTTGCGTTTACTAACCCCTTGTTCAAACTCGGGATTGAGAATAGAGATAGGCTCCACTTTTTGCTCAATGCCTTTAGATTTCAGGAATTCATCTGCAATTGCACGTAGTTTGGGTGGAATCCCACGCATGCTGATGCGGGAATCTTTCAAATGACGATATGCCAGTTCGTTGATGGCGGAAAAGTTCAAGTAATCCTGCCACATTTCGAGCGCTTCTTTTCGTGGCATGACACTATTGAAGGCACGGGTTAGCTTTTGAAAAAGAAGGATGTACTCGAAACGGACTTCTTCATCATAGAAAAGGTCGAAAAAAGCATCTGAGTCAGCGATGTCATCTAAGTTGTATTTCTTCAGGAAATCCATAATTTCCCGATGAACCTGAACCAGGTTGTTGATGTCTTCATTTTTGCTGGACAAAGCGTCGATAATTTCCTGCTGTTCGCGTTCAGCATAGGAGTCAAGTGCTTTTTTCAGGTCATTGCCAATACCGACATAATCCACAACGAAACCTTTATCTTTATTGTCGTTGCTTACGCGGTTGACACGCGCAATGGCTTGGAGCAGATTATGATCCGTGATGACGCGGTCGAGATAAAGGACTTGTTCGATAGGCGCGTCAAAGCCTGTCAAAAGCATATTGTTGACAACTATGATACCCACTTTGCCATTGACGGTTTGATCGCCTTCGGTCTCTTCTGCGTCAAAAGGAAGTTTGAAACGGCGGATACTGTCCTTGTGATAAGTCTCGTTTGTGTATTGCTTGACTTCCGTGGAGTCGTTGCGATCTCCCGAGATGACCACAGCGGTCTCGATGGTTTTCAACAGATCCACATTGATCTGGTTTGGGTTGGATTTCTCCAATTCAGCGGCGATTTCTTGTAAAGCAATATCCAAATGTTTTTTGTATCGGACTGCCGCTTCACGGGATGTGGCTACAACCTGCGCTTTGAACCCATTGGGAAATACTTCGTTGACGTAATGCCATAGCATGTCTTTGGCTTTTGCGGCGATGACTTTATCGGCTTCTAGGTAGGCATCACGCGTACCAAAACCCAGGATTTGCAGACGTTCTGCTAGGTTGTATTCACTGAACACATCGGCAAAGCGCTGATCCATGCCCTTTTTGTCGGTGATTTCGGCATTATGAGTGCGACCTTCATATACAATCACCAGAGTCGTGCCATCCTCAATGGACTGCTTCATGGTGTACTTGTCGATGTATTCCCCGAAGGTGGACTCGGTCTTATCTATAGGCGTGCCTGTGTAGGCGATGCGTGCTGCATTTGGCAATGCCTTTTCCAGATTCATGCCAAGTAGTTTGTACTGTGAACGGTGCGCCTCATCGATCATTACCAAAACATGAGGACTCTCATTGAGGATGGGAAAGATCTCGCGCAGGTCGGCTTCCTGGAATTTCTGAATCATCGCCATAATCAAGTCGGGCGTGTCAGTCTTTAGCAATTCCTTCAAACTGCGGTTGGGACGTTTCGAATCGGGGTTGATCCAATCGGCTATTTTGACGGTTTGTCCTATGCTCTTACCTGTACCGCTCAGTTGATCTTCCAGTTGTGTGCGGTCTGTGACAAAGACCACTTTCCAGTCATTGAAGAAAGAAATGTTGCGCATCACCCGCACCATGAACATCATGGTTAGTGATTTTCCTGAGCCTTGCGTATGCCAGATGATTCCAGAGCGTTCCTGCTTGTTTTTGCCTTCCATCAAACGGCGAATACTCTTCTTCACCGCGCGGACCTGCTGGTAACGGGCAACCACCTTGATGGTGTGACCTTTATCGCTTTCGCCAAAAATAGTAAAAGATTGGATCAAATCCAGGAGATGACGCTTGGTCATCATCCCAGCGACGAGCCGCTGTTGGTCGTTGGGAGATGTCCCACGGCTGGGAAGGTCATCCAATGTAA
>CXWJ01011876.1_pt1 | contig 13615 bp, 17 predicted proteins | sample 590841 | NCBI WGS metagenome assembly CXWJ01 (sample SAMEA3498367, study PRJEB10139) | wastewater metagenome | biome: wastewater treatment plant; material: activated sludge | place: Austria | collected 2015-01-21 | reverse complement strand
ATGTAACACCAACACCATACGGACCAGCGTATTCAGTCTTCGATGAAATTTGGTTAACGGACACAAACACACAACGATCATTAGACACACTATGGAATAGATATTCCGGGCATGCGGGTGGATGGTTGTTCGTTGGTGATGCAACCGGACGCGCACGCAAAACAGCAGCATCACAAAGCGATTACAAGATTATCTTAAATGATAAAAGATTCAAAGCTAACGTTCGTTTTCCTAGCGGTAATCCTATCGTGCGCGATCGTTTGGCTAGTACAAACGCTTTGCTTTGTAATGCGGCAGGTGAACATCGATGTTTCGTTGATTATAACTGTACACACTTACGAGACGACTTGGAGAATCGCGCATTACTACCAGACGGAAATCCAGATGATGCTGACCCAATGAGTGGTCACATTACTGATGCGCTTGGATACGTGATACACAAAATGTTCCCGATGAAAGTTGATTCGAGAGGGAACGTTTCATCTTCTACAGTTAGCATATCAGGTTAAAACATGGCAACAGTAGCTGAACCATCGACTAACGGCAAACCCGCAACATATAAGTCGAAAGCGCAAGTCTCAGTCTCTGCGATGCGAGGGCAGACAAACAAAGTAGAGCATGCGCCACCGTTATGTCATAAAGATTATGACTTAATGATGCGCGATCCTACTATTAAAATCGCAATCGAGATTGTCACTGCGCTTGCTATGAAAGAGCCGTGGATTGTCGAAGGCGAAGACCAGCAGTGCAACGATTTCATTTATCGGCAAATCGAACCATATCGAAAGAGTATTCTTCGCTCAAGCTTGATTGGATTTATTCGCCGGGGTTGGCGAGCATTCGAGAGTCGATACGACTTTGAAACTGTTGATGGTACTTTGCGTCAAGTGTTAACAGGTGTGAAGTCACTTCGGCCCGAACGTACATGGAAAGTTATCGACCCGCAAACGGGCGATATGTTGGGGCTGTTGCACCAACAACTTGACAATACCAACAATCTTTTCACTGAAGCTGTCTTTATCGATGCGCAACATTCAGTGTTCGTTAATCAAGACGACGACGGTTATGGTGAATATGGTTGGGCAACATTAGAAGCTGCATGGCGTCCGTGGACAAATTGGCGATCAACCGACGAAGGGGCGATGCGTTACGATCAAAAAGTTGCTGGTGGATTTCTTGTTATCAAGTATCCAGTTGGCACAACTAGTTTCTCTGAAGGCGGTGGTACGAAAGCCGAGATAGATAATTCGCGCATTGCGGACATAATGGGAGCATCGTTAGAGAGCGCGGGCATTGCAAAGATTCCAGTGAAAGTTGTTGACGACTTAACCGGAACAGATTTGCCTGAAGTGCACGATCAATGGAAGATTGAACACGTTGCACCATCGGCGGGATTGCAACCAAACTTTGTGATTCGTGCAAAGTATCAAGACGCATTGAAGATGCGAGCATTCGGTTTACCAGAACGCTCTGCTACTGAGGGAACACTTGGAACAAAAGCAGAAGCTGAAGCGCACGCGGATATTGCGATGCTTGTTAACCACGAACGGCACGATAGGATTGTTGATGCTGTTAATTCGCAGTTGGTTCGACCACTAAACGAATCGAATTGGGGAAATCCCGGCGCTTGCAGACTAAATCTTGGCGAGTTAGACAATTCTTCGCGCGAATTATTCTCACAAGTGTTCATCGCGCTAATGTCAGACCCGATTATGGGCGACAATGTTGCAATGCGAGTGGACATTGATTCGTTACTAGACAAATTGCAAATTCCAATAAGAGTTGGCGGCGGTTTCGCGCAAGCACCAGACGTGGGTGCGGGTGCACAATAGCAAAAAACAATTTGCTTGGACAAAACTCGTTAAACGAACTATATGATTATGGAAGGGTACACGAAATGGCTACAGATTATGCTGTTGTTAGGCGTCTTGAAGTACTGATTAGCTTAATGCAGCGTATTGCGCCGCCGTTACAGTCCCCAAGTGCTTTAGGAAAACACGAAGCAATAGAAGAAAAGGAGAGTGATACCGTGCACTTTATCAAGAATCGACAGCACTTTGTTCCCGTACCAATGGGCAAAGGTATCGACAAGCAACATTTTACCGTTCAAGAAGATGGTGCGACCATTCTTGACGTTGATGTTCCATTCGATCCTTCCACCGGTGCGGAACCAGCGGAAGCGGATTTGCCAACGTACTGGACCGAAGTTGGCAAGAATGTTGTGCTCACACTGACGTACATTGATACGGCAGGAACGGCGAGCACACCGTTCAGCGAAACGTATCTGCAAGATGATACGTTCGTGTCACCGTCGCCAATTCCTTTGGACTTGGGGCCAACAACGCCCGAAGCTGAGGAAGACAACGTTGATGCGCGCCCTACAACGTAAGGGCATCGCAACAAAGTGAACGAAGAATTAGAGAGATTACTGAGCATCGAGAGAGCGGCGCTAACAGCGCGCTCTCCGATGCAATCTCTAACACTGATTTACCAATCACTAGGCGGGAATCTTGCGAACGCGAGAAGAGTAGTGCAGATTCACGCGGATATGGAGTTTCAAGAAAACTTCGACAAGTTAGACCTATCGGGAATTCCCGAAGGCTTAGAAAAATATCTCAAAGACTTAGCAAAGCCGAAAATTCAACTATACGTTGTCGAATCTGTTGGGCGAACATTCGACAAACTTTTAGGCACCATTTAATGTTGCTAGGCGCATCACTAGTTGCCGTTTTCATTGGCTTCGTTCTATTTGGAATAGGGGTTGTTACTGGTATTGATGGAAATCTATCAAAAACTCTTGCGGGTGCGGGCATAGCATTGTTAACAACTGGAATCATGGCACCAGCAATACATAATGCGAACACTACACCGGAACCAATTCCAGCACCAGCACCAACACCGATTCCGCAACCACTTCCAACGCCACAACCAGCACCGCAACCAGCACCATATATTCCGCCAGTCCCGCAGCCAGTCCCAAGTCCCATCCCAGTTCCAGCGCCGCAACCAGCACCGGTCCCGCCCGGACCAGTAACGGCGTTTGGGCAGGGATTGGCTGCGACTTTTACAGGAACACAAGCTGAAGGACAAACAATTGCAGCACTCTTTCTGCAAATGTCAGACATTATTATTTGGGATGGTCAACGCGCAACACCCAAGATTCAAACAACAAATGATTTGGGTTTAGAATTCGCAGAGTTGCAAAGGTATCGCGGCCTAAGTGAAATTCCTTGGGGCGCAAAGTTCGCACCGATGAAAGAATACTTTGCGGCGGGAATGGTGCAACGCGGAATCATCGGCGCAGATGTATCGTTCGATCAAACTAAAAGAGCAATGACAGCGCAACTTTATCTTGAAGCTGGAATGGGACTGGCGAATAAACAATATCCTATAGGCTACTAAATGAACGAAGTAAAGGCCGTCAAAGTAGCTGAGTTCATTGTTCCGTTGTTGCCGGGACAGTACAAGTTCCGTCTACGTGAGAATGGAGAAGCTAGTTTCTATTTCGTTTGTCCATGTGGTCTATGTAATAAGGATGGGGAAGGTGGACCCGATTGTTTGCACGTAGTATCTGACATAAGCAAAAAGAAAAATGACAATCGTTGTTGGGTATGGGATGGCAACGAAGATTCACCCACATTAACGCCAAGTATTATGTCTCCATGTTGGCATGGTTATCTAACTGCTGGAATTTTCAAAAGTTGTTAAATGATTGCACGATTACCAGCTTGCAACTCACTGCATGAGTTTGCAGTACTCGACTATCGAGTAGTTGATGCTGATACCATCGAAACAATGGTTGACCTATCGTGGTCAACCACGTACACCGCATTTTGCAGATTGCATGGTATCGACACACCAGAGAAATACACATTAGCGGGGAAACTTGTAACGCGACTTGTCGAAACGTGGATGGAACGCCAGAAACGAGTGATGGTGCAAAGCATTCAGTTAGATAAGTTTGGTGGACGATACGATGGAATTCTTTCGGGCAGCGATGATTCTGCTGACAACACAACATGGGTGCGGCTAAACGAATACTTGATCGAAAAAAGTTTAGCAGACCCGTATCTAGGTGACAAGAAAATACCTATGTCAGCGAAACGGTTTCAAGAAATCACAGACAACGCTTCAGCGATACTAGCGAATTGGGGAGTAGTGACAACTGCAATGGAATGAAAAGGAATTGGTAACCAAACGGAAGCCAGTTGTCGCCGGGGAAGCCGGTTGGGCTACCATGATCGGTCCAATCGGCTGAACCGGTGAAAGTGATATGAGCAATAACATTAACACTGGCTACGTTCGCGACCCGGCGTTTACTGCAAAGTTTGTTTCTGAACTTCTGTTTCCCACCGCTGCATATGTTCCAAGGTTGATGGTCACTGCGCCTAAGCGCGATATGTATTTGTGGCTAGACCTACTGAAAGTATTTGCTGAATGGTATCGAGAGACACAAGCAATTGGTGATTGCGTTTCGTGGGGGATGGAATTAGCTTGCACCATGTTAATGGCGCAACTTGCAAGCCACAGAAAATATAAGTGGCGAGCACCAGCAGCAACGGAATCAATTTACGGCGGTTGCCGTGTTGAAGTTAATGGAGGCAGAAGTCCGTTACGTGGTGATGGTGCGGCGGGTNNGGTTAAGAGTGTTGGCGGAATTTTGCTGAGAGAAGATTATTCAAAGATAACCGGAAACCCCGCACACAACTTAACAAAATACTCAGGACAAAAAGCAAGCGATTGGGGTTCGACCGGTTGTGGTGGTGCGAAAGACAAGGGAGCGTTAGATGCAATCGCAAGAAAAATGCCAGTCAAAGATGTTACGTTGGTTACAACAACTGACCAACTTGCTGCTGGCATCGATGCTGGATGTTTTGCTACTGTTGCTTCGGGTGTGGGATATGAGTCACCCAGAAGTGAGGAAGGCATATGCAGACGTTCGCGCAAAGGGTGGAATCACCAAATGATGTTCGGCGGTATTAAGTACACCGCTGGCGGAAACAGATTGTTTCGGCAATTCAATTCAAATAACTTTATGAAAGGCCCGGACGACCCAACAATAAATAGCAAAGTTATCAGCGCGTGTTCGTGGTGGACAACAGACGAAGATGCGCAATTACAACTAGACGCTGAAGATTCATTCTTGATTAGCGGCGCAGAGTGGGCACAAATTGAACAGTACAACTTTGCAGAAAACCTACTCGTATGAGTATTCTTGAAACACTCACGGCAATCGTTTGTGTTGTGGTAATCATAATAGCAGTGGTTGCTATTACCATACAGTTTTTCGTTAGCTTAGGAGAAGTAAATGCACCGAATGTTGATGATCGTGACGATACTGACGACACTACTTTTATTGACGAGCGTTAGTTTCGCTTGTCCGTGTGGTCCGCAGTGTCCCGGCAATTGTAATTGTGGTTGTGGCCCGCATACGCAAGGCGGAAGCCGTGCGCAATTGATGGCAACACAACCATATGCGCGTCAAGCGTATCGTGCACCACAGCAAAGATACTATGCAGCACCGCAACAACGCTACTACGCGCAGCCGCGCTACTACGCGCAGCCGCGCGGGTATTATGGTGGCTACTACGGTGGCTACGGTGGAATGCGCATGGGCGGCGGTGGTTGTGCGAATGGTCAGTGTGGCCGATAGGTAATAACGTGTTGATTTCAAACACTAGTCAAGCTGCTGAGCTTATCGCTANNTAATACTCGTACTATTGTTGTGTCCGCTCTGCTATTCGCAGTCCGCTACTACTTTCGACATTGAAAGAGCCAAGGTAGGGGCTGCGGCTAGCATGTTGTTCCAATCACCGCAGCAAGCGCAGGAAATTCAGTATCAACAGTTTGAAAAGTCAGTGCTGAAAAACATTCCGGCGCAAGGCAAAGTGAAATGCCATGTTGACCACGATGGAAAGATTACGTTTCAGCAAGCTGAAGAGCCGGAAGATACACAAGTTGTTAACAACAATGCAGAAGTAGACAAGAAACTCGACCGTCTCGAAGATTCGATTCTTCGGTTAACAGACCGATTGCAAGATTTGCAGTCAGAGATAATTAAGCTAACACCAGCACCGAAAGCACCAGAGCCAGAGCCAGAAGTAAAGCAAACACCGGCATTGCCACCACAAACAAAACGAGAAGAGAAGAGCGCTCCACTTGATGGAACAGCGCAAGTGCCGACAATCGGTTCGCTTGAACAAGGAAAACTTTTCTCACAAGCGTTTCAGCGACCAGCGATCATTCATTTCTTCAAAGAAACTGGTTGCGAAGCGTGTATCAAAATGGATAAGCAAGTCTTTTCCGATTCTGGCGTAGCAAAGTTGTTGAGGGACAACTTTGTTTACGTCAGAATCAATGGCGACAAAGCAAAGCCTGAAGTGCTCGACCAATGGAGCATCAAAGGTTTTCCGCAAGACATAGTTGTGCCGATGGACTGGACGCGCGGGCGGCAGTTAGTGCCGACACTGGACGCGGAAGAATACAAGTCAATGCTTGTGAAGAGCATCGATTGGGTTGCAGCGGGTGCACCACTGAAGAGAGAAATGAAACAAGTACCGGCGCAAGAGTTGACGTTTAGAAAACCAGCTACGATCAAGAAACCACATTACAACACCATGAATAATTATGGTGATGTTAACGTAATCGTTCAACAACAGCCACAACAGCAAGTGTACGCGCAAGCGCCCGTGACTACGCGCGTGACGCGCACGACAACTGTTTGGTCAACAGCACCAGTACAGTATTACTCTGCGCCAGTGTATGCAGCACCACCGATTACGTATTATCAAGCACCACCGGTTGTTCGGCAGTACTATGCAGCACCGGTTTATGCAGCACCAGTGTACGCGCAACCATACCCACAAACAATCATCATTGCGCCACAAGAGAAGCGCGGATTGCTGAGGCGCTGGTAACATGATAGTCGGCGCAAAAACACGTGGCGAATGTTATGAAATGGCTAGCAACCATTTCATGATGAAACGCGCTAGTGAGGGCGAGCGTGAGTTTTTAGTTAATGCAGTTATCTATGAATTTGAACAAAGAATAGACGACGGCATACCAGAGTATTACGACGTTCGCGAATCTGATTCAGTAAAGACAGCAGTACAATTTCTTCCATTCATTCTCAGTATCTTCGCAGGATTTTTCATTAACAAACTTTTGCAGTACTTGATAGACAAGTTTATGAATCCAACTGTTTCAGGAAGTATTGAGGAATAGAATGAACGACAAATTAGTATTGGTGTTTTTGGGCGTGTTTCTTTTGCTCTTCGGAGTATTTGCAGTAACGAATTTGCAAGTAGAGTGGGGCAAACCGATCATGGATTTCTCTGCGCTAATTGCTGGCGTCGTTTGTTTGATCCGTGTAATTAGGAGTTAATAATTAGTTATGGCCGCAACCAGAACAAAAACAACATCAACAACAGTCGCACCGAAGACGCGGCGCAAACCAGTGAAGCGCCGCAAACGTCGCGCTTCAAAACTAACAATGTCGTTAGCGCGTGCAACGAAATTGCAGCAAGCAAAAGCGGCGGGTTTTCCAGCAATGGTGATGGGTGTTGACCCACAAATTGTTGAGGGCTTGGATTGGGACATTTTTGCGAACATCGATTGGGTTTCGTTGCTCAAATCAGTCGGCGGTTTGTTGTTGGCTTGGATTGAAGCAACATTTCTTCCGATGCTGATGAAAAGCAATCAAGCATTGGCGACAATACTTGCGGCGATTATCACTTCGCTACGTGCTGCTTTGGGAACGCAAGCGGCGGTAGCATAAGTAAGTTGTTAACATATATTTCAGCAGCGGTTAAAGATGGATGATAGAGCAATGGTCACCGATGTTGTTATTTGTGTTCTACGCTTTTGCAGCCGGTTCAACTGCCGTTTCGTTACTCTGCATGGGGAAGAGTGAAATAACGGTTAGAAAAATAATCGCAACCGCCGTCTTTCATGGATTGATTGGCGGCGGATTAGGAATGCAAGTTTATGAATGGAGAAAAGTTGCATGGGCTGCATTCATGGCAGCGGTCGGATATGGAGCGGGAGTCATTAAGATTTCCCAAAGCAAAGCGATCATTCGCGCAGTGGTTAACGATGAGCCTGGACCAGCCGATACTTAAACTGAAGAGCACTCGCAGAAAATGGGCAGCGGTACTATGGATATTGCCGATTTCTGTTGGTTTAATCTTCGGTGTTCGATCATGGATGTTAACGAAAGCAAATCTTGATTCTTATGCAGCGGTTAGGCGAGTTGCTTTAGCATTAACAGCATCGACCAATCACGGTTGGGTAATGCTAGATAAAACTGGTTTGGTTGTTGAGTGGAATCAAGCAATGGAGAATTGGACTGGCCGAACTAGGGATGAAATGGTTGGTCAAACACTTGAAAGTATTATGTCGCCAGAGTCTTGGGAAAAGCATCGCAAGGCTTATGACTTAGAAGCAGAGAATGGTGGACATAAACTTTCGGGTGGAAAAGTTATCAGAATAGATTGCGATGTTGTTAATAAGTTAACAAAAGAGACAATCCCAATTCGTGTTTCCGTCAGACTCGTAGAAGATAACGACGGAAAATCACCTTGGGCAGTTGGCTTTGTTGAACTTAGAGAAAGCGAAGAGTTAGTCATACCACCACTAGATTTGGAGTTAAAAAATGAGAAGTAGACTGTTAACCTTTTGTGCATTGTTAACCATCGTTTCGTGCTCGATTCCCGATAACGCTTCAGCGCAACGACGGCGCAGAGTTTATCGAACACAAGCACCAGTTGTGCAACAAGTCGATAACGAATTGCCAACACCGCAACCGGCACCAGAGCCAGTGCCAGACGATGCAACACCACCGGATGGTGCACCAGAGCCAGACCCGGCAGCACCGGCACCAGAAGTAACACCGGCACCGCAACCAGCACCGGCACCAACACCTGTTATCACAATTGAAGACCCGATTTCACAGAACGCATACATCGCGGGCAAACTCGGCGGATACGTTCGCGCGAATCACGCAACTAAAGGCGGCAACACGGTTGATATTTATCAAGCGCGTGGAAAGCAAAGAGTTGTGTGGCGTGTTGCACCGGTTGATAAATGGATTGTTGCATTAGGTGAATCACTTGCAGCAACAGCAATTGCCGGCGCAGACAAAACAGGAATTGCGTTAATCACTGAAGAGCCATTGCCCGATTACATCAAGAAAACTTGTCAGTACGCGGGCGTGTGGCTTGTATCAGTGAAGCCATCGAACGGAGCCGTGCAATACCTTATCTATGCAGATAAGGTTGTGGAGTAAGTAACAGAGAATGATGGTGCGGCCTGCTGGCCGGGTGTCTTGTGAGTACGGTTGCGAGCGCCCGGCTAGCGGCTACATTTAGGAAACGTAATGGCTAACGTACCAGTAACAGTTGTTCCGGGTGGCAGCAGATTCTTTGTTGCTGGCGATCATCCAATCGCTGCGCCGATAAATCTTGCGCAGTATTGGAATGGCGCAAGTTTTCCATCGGGTACTATACGTGGCGAAGGGCTAGAAACTAGATTACAAGCGCAAGTAGGATTTCATTCAAGGACTGGCGCTGAAGGTGATGCAATTCTTTATGCCGGACCATTTGCAACAACGCGATGGTCAACTGCTATAAGGGATATGACGGTTGAGGGTTATTCCCCTGACAATTGGACAGTAGACGATTCTCGCCAGTCAATTAACATTCATCCAGAAAATTGGAACATCCAGTCTTGGGAAAATTGGCAAGATAGATACCACGGAATAGATATAAGTTCTGGTGGTGCGGACATAAACAACGTTCACGTGTACGGCATTCCGGGAACTGCCGTAAGAGCTACTAGACAAGCCGAAGCATTAAGTGCTGGACCACTTGCGAGATTAAAACCAAACATAGAAAAGCTATCAATTCGCAGAGCGTTTCGCGGATTAGATTATACGACAACAGATGGAACAGTCTCTAGGGTAGACATAGAAGCGACCAGAGATTACGGCGCAAAGTTTGAAACAGCAATACAGTTTGACAGAATTCATAGTTATGGCGGCGGAATGAACCGTCATAAAATGAACAACTTGCGAACTATAGTAGCAGGAGCGGGAAAGCCGACTACTATTTTTCCGGGACTTGGGTACGATAGTCCGGGAATTTGGTTCAAGGGTTCATACAATCATGGAACAGACTGCTACCCAGAAACTTATCCGGTAGGAGTTTTATGTGGTGGAAGTTACAATTCTATTCATGGAATATATTCTCATGGTATTTCAGCTTGTAACGTAGTTTTTGCAAACTCGCATAATGAAATAGCAAAAGGAGTCATGATTGTTAGTGGAAGGTATAGCGAAACATGGGAACCTCTTTGGCAGATTGCTTATGATGGTAGGTCAGCGGGCACAGCGTTTAGCGTAGGAGAAACTATAACTTTTAGTGTAAACTCTAGTGCAACTGGAATTGTTACAGGCATTACGCTTGATGCGACTAACCCAACTACTGTAGGAACATTGACAGTAATTAGGGTATCTGGATATCCGCCACTAGATAACGCGAGAATGACCGGCGGAACTTCTGGGGCTACTGCCGATGTAAATACTACACCTAGAGTCACTTCAGGGGCGTGGTTTGAAGCTAACTACAATTCACTCAGAAATCTTACATGCTTTATTAAAGGCCAATCGTATGCGGCCAGTATCTTTTCGGGCGAAAACCAAATAATTGAAGGTGTGACTATAGACCAGTATGCGAATACTGCTGGAATGGGAATTAGCGCAGAAACTACGTTAAGTCATTCTAAAATTCATGCGTCAGTAGTTGGTGGTGATTATGCACTTCGATTAGCTGCAAAAGGTACAGAGACAGATTATCCGCAAACACACTTTGGTGGGTTCGTAAAAGTTTCTGACGGAGCAAGTCGTCTTGGTACGGCGTGTGACATAGATATAAAGTCTAAGACAGGCAGTGGGGCAGCTACACCAAAAATAGTTATTCCAAGTAATTGGTCGCACATACCACCAGCTACACTCAAAAACTCTTCTGTAAGTTTAGTAATTAACGGTACTAGATTTTATCATACAGTAGAGGAATGGACTGATTAGTGGCTGCGGATATACTCTCAAATCTGGCTTTGCATTGGAAGTTCACGGAAGGGACTGGTACTGATGTTGCCGATTCTTCTGGTAACGGCTTAAACGGTACGTTAGTAGGTACACCGACTTGGCTTACCGGTTTACCGAATAAAGGTGGCGGTGGAATTCAACTTAATGGTACTTCGCAATACGTAACTAGAGCGGCGTACACTCTTCCAACAACGGGTACTCTTTCAATATGGTGTAAGCCAAACACTGGCGCTGAATCGAACGATAGATGGATGGTGTGCCACGGTGATTGGAACGGTGGTACTTTACAGCTTCGTAAACATGGTGGCTCTAATACTTTATACGGGGGTTTTGAAAAAGCTTCTGGTACTTATCGAGTTGGGGTTAACTATGTTGCCAATTATGTACAAAATGCTTGGCAACATTATGCACTTACTTGGACTAGTGGGGGTCTGTTAACATTTTACCGCAATGGTATTTCTCTTGGCACTGTTAACCCAACTACGACCACCACTAATAATTCTTCAGCTTTGAATCTTGGAAGCTATGACGGCGGCGGAGCATACTATAGTGGAGACGCTGCGGATTTAAGGATATATTCCAGAGCGTTAACTGCTGAAGATGTTCTCGATGGTTTGTATGCAGCGGGGGCTGGATTACAAACTAAGCTGGTATCACATTGGAAGTTAGATGAAACAAGCACTGGTAATCGTTTAGACGCGCATGCTGGTAGAACACTTTCCAACTTCAACAATGTCACTGGTTCAGCTAGTGGGAAGATAGGTTACTGTTCTGATTTTACACGTGCGAGTAGCCAAACGCTGTATCGATCCTCAGAAGCTGCATTTCAAATTGGTGCTAATGATTATTCAATTTCATGTTGGGTGATGCTAAAATCAAAACCAGCAGGTGTAGTGCAATGCTTTGTTGGCAAACTTGGTGGTTCAAGCACAGAATATCAGCTATATTATTATCAAACTACAGACCGTTTTGAATTTGCAGTATGTACATCGGCATCTTACGGCGGAACAAGTTCAATAACCGCAAACACACTTGGTTCACCTGCCTTAGATACTTGGTATCATTTAGTTGCCACACATAAAAATGGTGTGGAAATAGCCTTCTATATTAACGGTGTACTACAAGGTACAGACGCGCATACTGGCGGTATTTATGCTGGTGGCGATCAATTTGTATTAAGTGGAAATGTTGGCAGTCAGTATATAAATGGGTATATGGATGAGACTAGTTTATTCAAAGGTATATGCTTAGATGCTGCGCAAGTAGCTTGGCTATACAACGGAGGAACAGGCAGAACTTACGATTCATATGGTGACTACACTCTATCAACATTGCTTATCGATTGGCCGATGCAAGAGTTTATAGAGACTTCACAAATCTCTGATGTTAGTGGCAATGCAAATCATGGAACACTCGAATACGACGATGGAACTGATGTAACAGCTAACAACTATTCAGTGCTTTCAGGGCCGGGCGGTGACTTAGATAGATTCTTGAATTTGTTTTCGTTGATTGGAGTATCGTTTCAAGAAACCTTATCATTCAATGCAGACACTGACCCATTAACAATTCAAATCTTTAGATATACAGATAGTGCTGGTGGCGTAAATTATAACGAGAAGTTGTTCAAAGGTGTTGGTAGCAGTGGCATTTATCTCAACTATGCAGTTGGTCAAATTTGGCTTGTCAATGAGAGTTCACAAGCTGACGCATTCATTATCCCATTAAATGAAAGTTGGTGTCACTTAGCTTTTGTTTTTAATGGTGATGGAACGATTGTTGTTTACAAAGACGGAGTATCAAGACATTCCGGTGCACTGGCAACAACAACCACAATGAATTTGACTGGTATTGCAACATCAAATAATTCTCGCGATCAAGGGCGATGCGGATTGAAAATATACGAAGAGGCACGAACGCAAGCGCAGATAGAAGCGGATTTATTGCTTGGCGGAATTACTGTGCCAGTTGGAACATCTTCTAAAATACCGCGCGGGCGCTTGGCCAACCTTGGCATAAGCGGACCAATGACGCGAGCATCGTTAATACAATAATAAGGCAAAGTCATGCGCACACTTAAAAAATCAACTGCTTATGAACTACTAGTGTTCATGACAAGCAACACGGACCATGTTACAGGTAAAACTGGACTTGGAACGGGGTTGACTGTTTATGCCAATAAAGCGGGCGGTGGCTTTAGCACATTAACAATTACTGTTGCGGAAGAAGCATATGGTTGGTATCAGTTATCGTTAACAACTAGCCACACTGATACGAATGGTGATTTGGCTTTGCATATTGTTGGTGATGGTACAACAGACCCAACGGACATTGTGTTACAAGTTCGCGACAACGTGTTGGGCGATACGTTGCCCGCGAATGTGACTCAACTTGGCGGCGTTGTACAATCACTAACCGATTTGAAAGATTTTGCAGACACTGGTTATGACCCAACAGCGCATAAAATAATTGGTTTCCCAACTGACTTTGACTCTTTGCAGATTATTGACG
>CXWJ01023899.1_pt1 | contig 13625 bp, 15 predicted proteins | sample 590841 | NCBI WGS metagenome assembly CXWJ01 (sample SAMEA3498367, study PRJEB10139) | wastewater metagenome | biome: wastewater treatment plant; material: activated sludge | place: Austria | collected 2015-01-21 | reverse complement strand
CCGCCGTTGACCTCGGTGTGGCTCGCCTCTTTGTCAAGAACTGGCAGACGATCTTCCGCCTCAGCAACAACCTCATCGCGGATGCCCGTGTGGACGTTGCAGATTGGTTGATGGCACTCGCCGCCGAGGGCTTGGCATACCGCCTCGATCGCGAAGGCTTTGTCGGCGGCACGTTCGCTGGCTCGCCGTTCGTCGGCCTCTTGGCTACCGCTTCAGAGGTTCCGACCTTCACGATGGCATCGACCCATGACGCCTTCGAGGACTTTGGTATCCCAGATGCCGCTGATGCTATTGGCACCGTCCCTACGTCAGTTGTGAAGGGCGCAGCCTTTTACTTCCACCGCACTGTCTGGGCTAAAATCCGTCAGCGCAATGCGTCAGGTGTATTTGAGTTTGGTCAGGCTAACAGCAACATGGTCAGCCAGAGCACCATCGACGGCATCAAGCCGGTCGGTGAAATCCTCGGCTACCCGGTCTACACGACCGATGTGCTCCCTGCTTACTCATCAACTGGCGCAAGCACCAAGTTCGGCGTCTTCGGCGATCTGAGCCAGATGCTCGCTTGGGCCGACAAGGGACCGATGGCGGTTCTCAAGTCCGAGCACGCTACCGTAGGCAGCAAGAGCCTCTTCCGCGCCAACCAGGTTGCATACCGCTTGACCCATCGCCACGGCATCACGCAGCTCCTTCCGAGCGCGGGTGTGGTCATCAAGACCGCAGCCAACTAATTCCTAACCCGACTTCGTATGCTCTACAAAGCCTAACGTCCCCCTGATCATCAGGAGTGACTACAAGAAGAAGGGAGAGGAGTTCGATCTTACAGCCGATGAGGCGAAGCAGTTCGATCCGGCCGACATCATTGCAGTATCGGCAATCCCACCGGAGCCTACCCCCAAGCCGGAACCAAACATTCCAGTTGACGAGATGAACCACGAGCAGCTCAGGGCGAAGGCCAAGGCACTCAGTCTCTCATCAGCAGGCTCAAAGGCCGACATTCTGGAGCGAATAAAGCTCCATAAAGAGGACAACGAATTATCAGCTTAACCGACTAACTCATGCGTAAACTTTTCGACAACGTTGGTATCAACCAATCGCTTGATGCGGAGGCGTATACGGCTGCGACCGTGGGAGCCACCGTAATTGACACACAAGGCTATTATGACGGCATGCTCGTCGTTGCGGCGGGTGACATCACCTGCACCACCGGCGATACCTACCGCATCAAGGTAATGGAATGCGATACGAATACTGGCGAATTCAGCGACACTGGCATCTATGTTGACTTTGCCGGTGCATCCGGTGCAACAGCAGGCCAGAATACCAGTAAGAAGGCTCGCATCCCTGAATTGAACGTCGCCCGCAAGCGCTTTCTCCGGGTCGATCTTGCCATGACCGCCACCACCACCGCGTGGGAAGGCGCAGGCATCATCGTCCTTGGTGATAGCATCAAGGGTGCCGTGAACAGCGACTAGTGACCTCGCAGGGCTCCTGACACTCGGGAGCCCTATCGAGACCATGAGTACCGCCCTTACAACCAAAGCCCGTATCAAAGAGCGCCTGTCGATCACGGCAGCGACCCATGATGACGTGATCGACCGCTTTATCCTCGCCGCCACCGACCGCATCGAGCGAATGTGCAACCGGCGCTTCATGCAAGCGAGCTACACCAACGAGCTGTACGACGGCTCGGATTTCTACGGTTCCAGCCGCGCCATGCTCGTCCTCAAGAACGCCCCGGTCGCTTCGGTATCGAGCATTCAGTACCGCGTAGGCCACGGGTCAAGCGCCACCTGGGAGACCTTCGACACCGACCTCTACGACATCGAGACCGGCACAGGCATCATCCACTTCTGGAGCCCGCTACCCCGAGGCATTCAGAACATCCGCGTCTCCTACACCGCAGGCTATTCCGGATTTTCAATTGGCGTTCACAACTATTGGGCCTTCAACGTCACGCCTACGGGCACGGTCAACGGCGTCAATGCTACTTTCACCCTCCCCGCCGAAGCCTCGCAGGTCATCGTCTACGCCGATGGTGTGCGGATCGCTTCAGCCAATGTTTCGTTCACCGAGGGCAACGGCGAGTTTACACTCCTCAATGGCACGCAGCCCTACAGCACCATAGCCGTTGACTACCTGCCTTCCGCCGCAGACCCCGATGACGATGATGACGTATCCTTGCCTTCCGATCTTGTGGAGGTATGTGAGAGCGCCGTCGTCAAGATGTTCAAGCGTCGGGACAGCGATGGCCGAACAACCGAGAGCCTTGGCGAAAGCTCCATCACATGGAGTGAGAACATCTTCACCAAGGAGCAACTCGCCACGATCAAGAACTACCGCCGTGGCTCCTTCGTATGATCACGATGCGCGTCCAAATCCAAAATCTTGAGCAGCTTCGCAGCAACTTCCACCGTGCGCCTACCACAGCCCTCAAGTACCTCTCCAAAGCTACCCAGGCGGGCACCTTCGAGGTGGAGAAACAGGCGGTAGACCGCAATTTCCGCTTCAAGACGCCCCGGCACCTGCGAACCGGCCGATTGGCCCTTTCCTTCGCCAATGGCCGCTACATCGCACCAGGTGGGCTTTCTGGCTCGATTGGGCCGACTGCCCTGAGCCGCAGCGGCTTCTACTACCCCGGAGCCGTCTACTACGGCACCCGCTACATCACTCCGAACCCGTACATGGATCGCATCGCCAAGGCAGCAGAGCCGGATGTGTCCCGACACTTCGAGAAGGCTGTTGAATTATTTGTTGATGATCTTGCGCGTACATGAGCCTAAAAACGATAAAAGAGCAGATCAAGGTTAAGCTGGATGAACTCGTAACCGACGAGGTTCTTGCTGGTGCTACCATCACCGATTTGAAGAAAGACCCTCTGGCAGCCGACATCCCCAATTTCCCCCATGCCTTTCTCATGCCCCCTGCCATCGAGAGTGAGCTAAACGACAATCGTAGCAACCTGCGAAGCTATGTCTTTGACATCATGATCCTCCTGAATGCGGAGAACATCACCAGCGCAACGGATGTAGAGGAGATGGTTCAAAGCGTACTCGATAAATTCGACAACGATCCTACGCTGAATGGCACCGCAATGGCGGGGATGCTGCCAGTTTCCACCGCTCCGCAGCCCTTTCAACACGGCACGCGCGACCTCATCATGGTTGTGGTGCAGATCAGCGCTAAGGACATTATCAACCTCACTTTCTCGTAGTGTGGATTTAAGTGCGATACAATAAGCCTATGAAGAAGAACTACAGCAACCGGCAATTCACTCCCAACGAACAGAGCGAGATAGCATTCTTTTTCCCAAAGCACGCTCCCCCGGTGACGATCTACGCACGCACGCGGGAGGAGGCAGAGGGGAAATTAGCAGAACTCGATAACCANNCCACAAGGAACATGAGTAAGTTCATTGGCCGACTGGCCGACATTGGCCTCGCTAAAGAGAGCGTTCGAGGTACTGCGGAAAGCTCCGCGACCTTCTGGCTTCCCAAGCTATCCCTTACGATGGATGACGGAGTTGAGCAGGTCATCGACGAAAGCTCGATAGGCGTTATCGAGGACAGCCCGAATGCCGCTGTCGTGGGCAAATTCGCTACCGGGGAAATAGAGGGGAACATCGCCGACAACTCATTCGGCCTCTTGCTTCTTGCTGCGCTCGGTTCCGTCTCCACCTCTGGCCCCTCGCAATCTACGGTCTACACCCACACCTTTTCGGTTCAGGAAGACGCCCAACACGACAGCCTCACTATCTTCCTCGACGATCCCAATCAGGACTACAAGTACGCCCTTGGCATGATCGACAGCCTTGAGCTTGATTTTGCAGTGGGGCAGTTTGCGAAATTTACGGCGGGCTTCCGGGCGAAGGTAGGCGCAACCGCCACCCTCACCCCTTCATACACGCTCGGTAACAACTTCCTCCCGCAGCATATTACCCTCGGCTACGCTACTACCCTGGCTGGCCTATCATCAGCAACATCGGTCAACGTCAAGTCGGTTAAGCTCACGGTCAACAACAACGTGGAGGACGACCGCAAGCTCGGTTCTGTTGATGCAACCGATATCCTCAACAAACAATTTTCCGTTGAAGGCGAACTGGAGCTTGTCTTTGATGCTGAAACCTTCAAGACCCAGATGCTTGCTGACACGTCGTTAGCGCTCCGCATCCGCCTCACCAATACCGCCGTGACGATCGGCTCCTCGCTCAATCCCCAACTCACCATCGACATCGCCAAAGCGAAATTCTCGGAGTTCGAGAAGAGCTATGAGAACGATGAGATCGTCACTGCTACGGTGAAATTCAAAGCCTTCTACAGCGCATCCGACAGCAAAATGATTACGTTCGAGCTTATTAACACTGCAACTTCCTACTAGGTATGGACCGAGAGACAAAGAACATCAAAATCGGCAAGCACGAATTCGTCGTCAAGACCTACGCCACCGCTCGCGAGGCCAACACCGTTCGGCAAGCGTACTTCATTGGCACCAAAGTTGAGGTGGTAGGCGAGCAGCCGAAGATCAGCGAGTTCAATCCTGGCGTTCAGATGGAAGTGCATAAGGAGATGATCCGGCAAATGGTCGTTTCCGTCGATGGCAATAGCGGAGAGAGCATCGTTGAAACCTGCCTCGACCTTCCGTCTGACGTGTACGACGAGCTTGTCAGCCAACTCGACGAACTGGTTTCAAAAAAAAAGAATTAGAGGAGGCAATCGGCCACTACAGCATGGGGAAAGCCAACTCCCTCATGCAGATGGCGGCAATATGCCAGGAGTTCGGCTGGACATATGATGAATACATGAACCAGCCGAACTTCTTTTTGTCCGCAATTCGAGAGAAAATGATACGCGACAACAAGGCGCAAGAATTGGAGGCTAAGAAGGCACGCCGTCGATAATTTATGGCATCCCGAGACACTAAACTTAAAATCATTATTGACGCTGAGAACCGCTCGCAGGGCGTGTTCAACGATATCAAGGGGAACCTCGACGGCATCAGGAGGAGCCACGAGGGCCTCATCAGCACAATGAAGACAGTCGGTACGGCCGGTGCAGTGGCCCTTGGTGGCCTGTCCTATTTGACCAAAGGCATCATCGAGGCCGGCGCGAGCTTCGAGCAGACTTCCATCGCCTTCAACACCATGATCGGCGACGCCGAAACGGCCCGTGAGGTGCTTTCAGACCTCGCCAAATTCGCCGCGCGCACCCCCTTCGAGCTGACCCAGATCGAGGACGCTTCAAAGCGCCTGCTGGCCTATGGCGTAACGGTCGACGAGCTGCTCCCCACTCTCAAGATGCTCGGTGACATCTCCTCGGGCGTAGGCATGGACAAGCTGCCGAACCTCATCCTCGCATTCGGCCAGGTGCGAGCCGCCACCAAGCTCACGGGCATGGAGCTGCGCCAATTCACCGAGGCCGGCGTGCCGCTCTTGGAAGAGTTGGCAAAAGTCACAGGCATGTCGGTAGAGGAGATGGCCGGCAACATCGGCAACCTCGATATTCCGTTCGCCCAAGTACAGCAGGCCCTACAGAACCTTACTGGCGAGGGCGGCCGGTTCTTCAACCTCATGCAGGCGCAGTCCCGATCAGCCGCCGGCCTCTGGAGCAACTTCAAGGATCAGATCAGCCTGACCGCCCGAGCGATCGGCTTGGAGCTGCTCCCCTACCTCAAGCCAGTCCTCGACAGCCTCATTGGCATCGCCCAGGCGGTAGGCGAGTGGGTGAAGACGCACCCACAGCTCGCGGCGTTGCTACTCGTGGCAGTCCTCGGCTTCACCGCCCTGCTCGCCGTGCTCCTGCCAATCGCCATTGCCCTGCCAGGTCTTATCCTCATGTGGACTGGACTAGGAGCAGCACTCGCATTCATCGCTTCCGGCCCCGGTGTCGCCATCGTGGCCGCGCTCTTCGTCATCGGCACGACGCTCACAAAACTGATCGAGCAAGGTTACTTCACCAAGCAGGCATGGGAAGAAGTCTGGCTCGGCATGAAGCTCATTGCTGCCGAGACTGCCAACACCGTGATTGGCGTTGTCGAAAGCATGATCAATTTCATCATCAGCGGCATCAATTTCGCCATTCGCGCTATCAATAAAGTCATCGCGCTTGCCCAAAAGGTGCCTGGCATCGGCAAGAAGTTTTCCACTATCGCTGAGATCGGCCCCGCCGAGTTTGGGCGTTACGATACCGACCTCATCACGAGCAACGCGCTATCCGGCACCCGCTCCACACGAGCCATACAGAACCAGATTGCAGTCACCGGCAATATGCTCCTTTCCGAAGACGCCGCTGAGAAGCTCGGAGACTTGATACTCGGACGCTTGAAAATGAGTAACGCACTCTAGTATGGCCCTTATCGTCACCATTGACGGGTCGGATCAAACCACATCTGTTGTTTTCAATTCCTTGCGAAAGACGGATGTTCTCAACCAAACTGTTGACACGCTGGAATTCAAGATACGCAAATATGGCTCTCTGACTTACGTTCCCGCGCTTGGCGACGAGGTGGTGGTCACGAGGGATGGTGAGACGATCTTCGGCGGCGTGATTGTCCGCATCTACGAGAATGTGAAGGCGGCGAAAATCCTTGAGTACACCATTCAGTGCAATGACTACTCTCAATTCCTCAAGCGTGAGCTGGTCACGGAGAGGTATGAAGGCGATACCGTTCAAGAGATCATCGACGATCTGATAGCGAACTACACGACCGATGGTTTCACCGACACCAATGTGAGCGGCTCACTGGTGATCGAAAGCATCTCATTCAACCGACTGAGCGTAGCCGACTGCCTCCAGAAACTTGCCGACGCCATATCCTACGTCTGGTATGTCGACAATGACATGGACATCCACTTCTTCCCGAAGAACACGGAGACGGGAGCTTCGCTTACCGACACATCCAACAACTATATCTATGACAGCCTTGAGATACTCGAAGACCTGACGCAAATCCGCAATGTCGTATTGGTCCAGGGAGGAGAACGCGTAAGCGATACCACCCGCACAGAGCTGTTTTCAGGCGATGGCACACGCACGCAGTTCGCTCTTGCCAACAAGTTTTCGCAGCTGCCCGTCGTGGAAGTTGATAGTACGCCACAGACGGTCGGTGTCGACTACCTCGACGACGACGGCTCTTTCGATTGCATGTGGAATTTCAACGAGAAATACATTCGCTTCACGTCCGGCAACGAGCCGGGAGCTGGCACCAACAATATCGAGGTGACACAAACCTACCTCTACCCGATCGTCGTATCCGTCCCCAACAACCCCTCGATCGCCGAGTTTGGCCGCTACGAGTTCGCCATCACCGACAAGAGCATCAAGAGCCAAGACGAGGCGATCAAACGCGCCTTGGCCGAGCTTCAAAGCTATCAGAACGAGCTATATGAAGGCTCATTCCGCACCTACGAGGATGGGTTCCGATCCGGCCAGGTGATCAGCATAAGCTCCACTCAACGCTCCAAGAGCATCAGCGTCCTCATCCAGTCCGTGACCGCCCGGATGCGCGATCCTCTGGGCAACCAACTCGAATACGAAGTGAAATTCGCCACCCTCAAATCCATCGGCATCATCGAGTACCTTCAGAACCAGCTTCGTTCCAAGGAGGTCATCGTAGACGATCAGGAGACGCTGCTTAACTTCAACGAGCTGTCCGATACCATAACGTCCACCGACAGCCTTGCCACTCCTACCGACAGCACTGGCCCTTACAAATGGTCGAATGATGCTGGCACTACCCCCAATAAGATGGTCTGGGGATATTTCACTTGGAGCTAGTTAGTTTATAATTAGTCCATGCAGAAACGCCTTCAGCAAACCGACGATGATACTGTTCTTGAGATCACCGACACCAAGCCGGTAAAGGTCCGTCTTTCACAAAAAAGCCTGTTGAGACGCAAGCAGTACCTTGAGCAAGCCATCGAGCAGTTTCAGAACGAGCTTAGGGAGGTACAGAAGGCGCTTGATATGATAACCACCGAACAAAATGCCCAGAAGCGATGACAAATTGGCAGTCGGCGGATACCTCATCATTCGGAAATACCGGAATGGTGAGTTGGTTTGGCAGTCCCATCCTATGCACAATAAGGTTGTCATGAGTTCTGGCCACGGCAGAAACCTCATCATTCGCCAATTGGCAGGAGATACCACTTACGGTATCGAGATCGACAGTGCTGAATTGGGCGAAAACAATACGGCCGCTGCGGATGAAGATACCGATCTTATTGAGCCGATTGTCACGGGCGTCCCGATCACCAACAAGACCGCGGTTGACGATGAACTTACTGTTGACGTTTTTGTAGCGGACGGCAATCTCCCCGACGACACCTATGAGGAATTTGGCTTGCGCATCGGAGCGCGAATGTTCTGCCGCGTTGTCATCGGTCCCGCTTATACAAAGGCATCGGGAGAAGATACCTTGTTTACTTATACGATGAGTTTAGCATCTTCATAGTATGGCTATCGCAACAAACCAGAACGGACTAGCATCCGATTTCATCACCAAAGCCGAGCGGAACGCGACGCCCTCAAACGATAGCGGCCGTGTGCCTCAAATGGAGAGCGACGGATATATCTCGCAGGCCCACATGGAGGCACCCAACGCCGTCGATATAGTCATCGGTGAAGCCTTCACCGGAGCCACTACACCCCAGCCTGCCTATATCAGTGACAGCGATGGCAAGGCGTACCGCTGCGACGCCAACGATACCTCCAAAATGAAATTTGTCGGCTTTGTGGTGACTTCCGGCTCCACGAACGATACCGAACGCTTGATCCTCTCGGGCTTAGTTCGAGGTTTCACCGGCCTTTCCGCAGGAGAAAAATACTACCTTTCTGACAGCGTAGGAACGATCAGCTCCTCACCAGGCACCTATGAGGTAGTCGTAGGCATCGCCATCAACTCGACGACCCTTTTCATCCATAAAGGGCGGAGAATGGCGAGTGGTGTGACCAGCTTTGCGGATAGCGGCACCACTACCGTAACAGTTGGATTTCGCCCCAGTGCAGTCCGCATCCATGCCTATCTCAGTACCACCGCAGACCTCAACAACAGCCACGGTGGCTGGGATGCATTTGGCGGTGCCAAGTGCGTTTACAACAAGAATGGCTCCGCTGGCACGTCTTCAAGCCTTTCGTGGGATTTACAGAACTCCGGTAGCAACGGCCACAATGGTGTCGTTGACGACATCACCGACACGAGCTTCCGATTAAGCAATACCGAAGTGGGAAGCGGCCTAACCGTTTACATCTACTGGCAGGCAGAGGGTGAACTCTAGCGTATGAACCGCCGGATCATAGGTCGACCGGGCCTTACCACCGAGCAGATCGGGGCGATCTATCTTGCGTTCCTCGCCGGCGAGCCAAAGTCCCATATAGCCATCCAGCTCGACATCGACCGCAAGACGGTAATCAAATATCTCCGGCCAGTCCAGAACCTCACGGACGCGATGATCATCGACCGGCTGCATAGCCTGCCGGGCAAGACATGCCACCAAGGCCACACGTCCCTGAAATGTCTCGTCTGTGGACAAACCTCTGATAACATTAAGAGTGAGGAGTACCAGCTCATCATTCGCCTACGGGATCGGGTGAGAGCCCTTGAGCATCAAATCGAAAATCTACATGCAACGCCTATTCACAGCCAGCTTGCTAATCCTATCGTTCGCATTTCCCTTTGAAGCCGTCGCCCAGACTATCTTTCCCAATCGCGGCGGGACGGGAGCAACGACCACGCCTGCCTACGGCGACATTCTTGTCGGTAACGCCACCGGCACCTTTTCGGTGCGTTCGACGTCTTCACTCGGCATCTCAGCAGGGGGAACCGGCCCGGCAACGTCGACCAACCCGTTGATCGCTACCTATGTAGTGGCCACAGGTTCAGCAACTTCCTCAGTTACCAATTTTTCCGTATCTACCGCCATTTCTTTCTTGGGCGACTATATCACGAACGTCACAACATGGGTTCGAGGCAAGATCGACGCCTACCTGTCGGGTGGAGATGGCATCACCTACAGCTCGGGTGCCATCTCGTTCGACTGCTCGGAAGTTGAAGGCACCGGCATCAACTGCTCTGCAAACGACATCACTCTTGATGCAACGGGAGATTGGACCGGCATCTTCGATGGCTTCGAGGGCAGCTATTTCCTTGCCAACAGCTTTTCGACCACCAGCGCCGACGTTTGGAAGAATACCCGCAATTTCTTCTCGACCAGCTCCACAGCCTATTGGGAGACGCAGCAGACCGCGCGCACCGCCGACGACCTTTCGGACAACACCACGTCCGATCTTGCGGAAGGCTCGCGCCTCTACTGGACCAATGCTCGCTTCGACGCGCGCCTGGCTGGCAGCTCGACCATTCCGACGATCACCACCCTCCTTGGCCTCACTTCGGTCGGAACGATTACCACGGGCACCTGGCAGGGCACGCCGATCGCCGACGCCTACCTCATCAAGACCGGAGCGTGGACCGGCACCTTCGACGGGCTTGAAGGCACCGGATACCTCGCCCGCGCCAACCACACGGGCACCCAGGCCGCTTCCACCGTCACTGGCGGCACGTTCGGCTCCGGCAGCTTCGTATTCCCTTCTGGGAGCCTTTCGGCGCTTGGCTCGACCACCCTTCAGGACTTCACCGCCAACCGCAGCACCACGAGCCAAGCCACCACCACGGTTCTCCGCACTACCACTTTAGGCGTAGGCAGCGACTACCTCACCGATATCACCGGCAGCGGGCTCCAGCTCACCTCCGGCGCTTTGACGCTCGACGCCACGGGAGCCTGGACGGGCACCTTTGACGGCCAGGAAGGCAGCTACTATCTGGCCAATTCATTCTCGACCACTTCGGCCTCGTACTTCCTCTCACAGAACCAGGGCGCGGCATTCTCGACTACCAGCACGAACTATTGGGAAACCCAGCAAACCGCCCGCACCGCGGATGATCTTACGAACAACTCCATCGAGGATTTGAACGATGTCGCCGCCATGACAGAGAACTACGGCGACCTTCTGTTCTGGAACGGGTCATCGTGGGCAGACAAAGCGACGAGCAGTCTCAATATTTCTTGGAGCCACCTCATCGACATGCCGGCAGGCTTTGCAGACGGCGTAGACAATACAGGTGGCGCGCCATCATGGGGCACGATCACCGGCACGCTCTCAGATCAGACCGACCTTCAAGCAGCGCTCAACCTCAAGCTCGACCGCTCCGCTTCCTCATCCCTGCCCAACCTCGTCACATTCGGTTCATCGAGTGCCACCACCACGGCCGCCGGGAACCTGGCTGTCTCGGGTGATGTCGCGGCCGACCAGCTCTTTGCAACCGGGGCCACCTCGACGTTCGCAAATGGCCTCAATCTTCTGACCGGCTGTATTGCCTATAACGGAACATGTCTCTCAACAGGCGGCGGCTCTCAGACCCCTTGGACAAGCAACATCGACGGCGGCGGCTACAACCTTACCAACACTGGCTCAATCACCGCTCATAGCTTTGTCTCAACTAGCACCGCAGGCACCTCATCCTTCCAAGGGCCGGTGCAGTTCAACGCCAATGCCAACTACGGGGGCAGCAATCCAGGCGAAGGCGTTGTTTCAATCAGCATGGGTGCTCATTCAGGTTCCGCCTTCAACGTACAATCATCCAGCTCCGCCGCATCAGGTGACGGTGAACTCTTCCGCTTCGAGCAAGGCAATATCAACCATGCCAACGAACTTATAAAGATTGAAAACGCTTCCACACAGGGAGGTTCAGAAGAATGGGCCATCATTTCTCCCGTTCCTGACTGGTATATGTGCGACAACACCGACAGCGATAATGACTGCGTTGAAGGAGAAGTTGAGAACCATGGCAGTTGGCTATTCAACTCCCGCAACTCCGGCAATACCGCGTTCGAGCGCAACGTACAGATCGCCGCAGCCCGCTTAGGCGGAATGGTGTGCTTGGGTGGAGCCTTCAACTGCCCCTTCACCACGGCAAAGCTCTTAATCGTGGGAACCTCAACCCTTGATTATCTCAATGTGAACCGACCGAATGAGACTGGTTCAGGTGGCAACGTCTTCAACATCAACAACAACCAGAACGTAGGCGTAGGCACCACGACGCCGTGGGGTTCGCTCTCGGTAACAGGTACTTCAACGCGCCCCGCCTTTGTCGTTGCATCCTCAACCGGAAGCCAAATGCTCACCATAGGCGGCCTCGCCAACACGATCATGGAGCTTTTCGCCAACACCGGCACCAAGCTACTTTCTGCTGTGAGTGAAGTGGTTACGCTTCTTGGAACGTGGGATTTCTCGGGTGCCACAGTGAAGATACACACCTACCCCGCATTCTCATACCCTACCTCAACCGCATGGATAGGCACCACCACCATACCTCTTGGCCCCGCCTATACCGCAGAAAGCTGGGCAGGAGTGAAGTGTTTTACCGACACCGGAACATTGTGGGTGAACTTTAACGATGGCACGAACAAGACCAACCACCTACAGGCGAGCACAACCGTTGGATCGGTGACATTATCGAGCAATAATACATGGACGGCATCAGAGAAGAGATACGTTGAAATCGGAAATCCGGCCTCATCACCGACCAAGATTAGCTGCACAGTGGATAAAGTCGTCAATAACTAACCTATGAATGGGAAGAAGGCAGCGGGAATAACACTCGGAGCGGCAGCGATCATCGGAGGCGGCTTGCTTGCTGGCGAGCTTGCAGATGCGCCTCTGACCAAGGAGGAGCGGCTTCAGCTCTCCCGCCAGAATGATGCTACGGCCGAAACCCAGCTCCGTATGAGTACGTTCACTACACTGTCGGCTTCAAGGCCGAAAGGCCAGCGAATCTTCAATGCGCTACGGGATACCGGCTCGTTCCCCTCGAATATGACACGCATCGAGCTACGGGAAGCTATAGATCAAATGGAACCTTCGTTGTGGCGGCAACGACTGAAATCGCACCTAAAGTACATGGAGAACAATAAGTTACCTTAGCATGCTGAAACACCTTATCATCATCGCGACCATAGCATTTCTTCCATTCATCGCTGCGGCGGCTATTACTCTATCCGATGATTTCGATGACAACTCCCTTGATGGGACCAAGTGGAATAGCTTCACCAACAGCGCAAGCATCACCGAAACCAGCTCGCACCTTGAGCTTCAGGTCAATCCAAGCACCGGAAGTGCAGAAGCATTGCTGACCTCGGATAACGCCTACTCCTTTGACGAAACCTCCGCGTACATCAATATCCTTCAGACCGCGAGCCCCGCCGTCGATACAGTGATGATCCTCTCGGCTGGCGACGGCGACCGCATACTGTGGATTTGCGCAGAGAGCGATTGCATCACGCGCATCCAACTTGACTACAACGACTATTGCTCGGGCGACTACTGTTCAACGGTTTCCCTCTCTCCAGGCGCGGACACATGGGTCAGGTTCCGTGAGGAGAGTGGTACAACGTATTTCGACTACTCCACTAACAACCAGGGGAGCTGGACCACGTCGTACTCGACCACGACCGCGAACCTGGACGGTTCCAAAAACCCTTTCGCGTTGAGCGGTATCGAGCTGTTCAATGAGCTCATCGAGCTGGAGGTCGCGATGGCGGGTCAGGCTGGGTTCTTCGATCTCGAGGAGCGGCTGGC
>CXWJ01009730.1_pt1 | contig 13633 bp, 14 predicted proteins | sample 590841 | NCBI WGS metagenome assembly CXWJ01 (sample SAMEA3498367, study PRJEB10139) | wastewater metagenome | biome: wastewater treatment plant; material: activated sludge | place: Austria | collected 2015-01-21 | reverse complement strand
GCACGCTGTGGCTGTCTAACTACCGCGAGGGCCACTCCCACCGCACATACGCAGCCTCGTCGATCTGCGTCTCGCCGAGGTCTTTCGTCAGCATGAAGCGCTTTGCGCCCGCCTGCACCAGCGCATCGACAAGCGCCGGCGCATGCGTCACGACAATGACCTGCGAACTCTGACTTGCGCGCACGATCAACCGCGCAAGCGGCGCGAGCAAGTCCGTGTGCAAGCTCGTCTCCGGCTCGTTCAGCACCATTAGCGTCGGCGGCCGGGGCGTCAACAATGCGGCCGCCAACAGCAGATAGCGCAATGTGCCATCCGAAAGCTCGGCCGCGCGCAGCGGACGCAACAGCCCATGCTGCGTGAACGCAACCTCGAAAAGACCATCGCGATTCTCGACATCCACGCGGCCGCCGGAAAACGCGTCCGCGACCGTGGCGGCCAACGCCTCAGCGTCGCCGATCTCCACGATCGTCTGAAGCGCTGCCGCCAAGTCGGCGCCGTCATTGGCAAGAACCGGCGTCCGTGTACCCACTTGCGGCGAGCGCGCTGGCGCACCGCGATCGGTACGCAAGTGATCGTAGAAGCGCCACCCGCGCATCCGCTCCCGCAACTCCAGCAACTCCGGCGTATCGGCCGGGCTGACCGCCTGCATCATCATGCTCTCGAACGGCGCAAGCCCGTTGCGAACGATTTTCTTCTTCGCCCCTTGCCCGCTCGCAACCACGGTCGGCCCGTTGCGCAGCGTGAGCACATTTGCAGGCCGCAACGTCTCCCCCGCCCACACAGCCTCAACCTTGATCTCCGGGTCGCGTGCGAACATCGAACGTCCTCCGGCTTGCGGCAAACCGAGATCGATCGCATAGCCGAAATCTTCGCTCGCAAAGCCGAGCCGCAAACTGATCGGTTCCTTCCGCCGCGTGCCCTCAACCGGCACTGCACCCGACTTCATGCGCCGCGAGATCGCCTCCGGCCCCGCCCAAAGCGTCGACGCGAGCCCACCTTCCGCTGCGAGTGCCGGAATAACGCCACCCTGCGCGGCCGCTGCCAACAGCCCGATCGCTTTGTAGAGGCTGGATTTTCCCGCACCATTCGCGCCGGTGATCAGATTCAAGCGCTCAAGCGGCAACACCACGTTGCGCAGCGAGCGATACCCTGAGACGGCGATCTTGAGCAGCATCGGCCGAACGTGCCATCTGCTTTCGACCAAAGGCAAGTCTAAGCTCACCCATGCCGCACCTCACCGTTATCAAAGCCGATATCACCACGCTCGACGTCGACGCGATCGTCAATGCCGCGAACAGCCGGTTGATCCCTGGCGGCGGCGTCGACGGCGCGATCAACAGGGCCGCCGGCCCCGAGCTTGGCAACGCGATGATGGCCATCGGCCGCTGCCCGACGGGTAAGGCGGTGATCACGCCGGGCTTCAAACTCCCCGCCCGCCACGTCATCCACACCGTCGCGCCCGTCTACGCGCAACACAAGGAGGCTGACGTCTGGCGTTTGCTCGCCAACTGCTACCGCAACAGCTTGCGCCTCGCCACCGAGCACGGTGTCGCGAGCATCGCCTTCCCAAGCCTCGGCACCGGCGTCTACGGCATACCGATCGACCGCGCCTGCGACGTTGCCATTGCGACAACGCGCGCCTTCGCAACCGAACAAAACGCACCCGCCGAAATCACGTTCTGCTGCTTCTCGGAAACGGACGCCGAAACCTATCGCGCCGCACTCGCCCGCGCGCCTTAGCCGAGGCGGATGTCAAACGTCGCCGCGAGCGCACCCTGCTCGATACCGTTCGCGGGCACGAACGCCGCCGTCAGCGCCGCGCGGCCCGGCTCGCGCCGGTAAAGGCCGTCGCGGTCGTTCAACGGATCGCCCGCGACATAAAGTTGGGTGGTCAGCACCTCACGCCCTGCGCGCATGACGCGGAAATGAATGTGCGGCGCTCTCCCGCTATAGGCGACGGGCCGGATCGTGCGGAAGCGATAGACCCCATCGGCGCCCGCCATCGTGCGCCCGCGACCCTGGAACCCCGCGTCGCGCTTGCCCCCAAAGAACGGCGCGTCGCCCGGATGCAGATACCGCCCGTTCGCATCGCATTGCCAAATCTCGACCGCCGCATCGCGAACCGGTGCACCGGCGGCGTCTAGCACGCGACCGCTAACATGCGCGACTTGCCCCAGTGCCCGCGCCGCCTCGCCGCGCACGACGACGAGGTCGTTGTCGGCGTCGCCCGACCAATCTAGCGGATAGAACGGACCTTCGGTCTGGCGCGGCGTCGCCACAACTGCGAGAGCGCTCGGCACGACAACCAGCGAAGACGCGCCAACGATCAACACGCGGCGTGAGATGGGAGTAGGTGTCATGCGCGCATAGTAGGACCTACCCGCGCGCCGCCGCAATCACGCTGTCGTGCGCGCCCGCCTGAACGGATAGATCAGCTGTCCAATCAACCCCTTCGGCACAGGATCGGCAACGCCGAACACTTCCGGTTGCCGCCCCTTCGGCATGTAGAATGTGCCGAACAGCAAATCCCACAGCGGAAACAACCCGGCAAAATTCTTGTCCTGCCCTTCTTCGGCGCTCGTGTGGTGCCAGCGATGAAACGCCGGGCTCGCAACGACGTACCGGAACGGCCCGAACGTCCAGCTCAAATTCGCATGCAACGCGATCGCCCAGATCGTCGTGAACACCGCATAGAGCGCGACCGCCCCCGCATTATAGCCGAGCGCTACAATCGGCACCGCCTGTGCAATGCGAGAAAGCATGTCGTTGACCGGATGCAGGCGAACGCTCGACAGCCAGTCGAGATCTTCCGACGAATGATGCACCGCGTGAAAACGCCACCGCCAACCGCCGTGGAACCAGCGATGCGTCCAACAGCCGATGAAGTCGCCGATGATCAGAATCTGGATTGCCTGCGCCCATAACGGCTGCGCCGCGAGCGCACCGCGCCCTTCGGCCAGCGTTTTCAAGTCCTTGAGCTCAACCCCGTTCGCCACCGCAATGGGAATGAGCGCAATGCCGACCGCAATCGGCGTCACCGCCCGCGTGACCAGCGGCGTGAACGCCCAATAGAAAAGGTCCGTCACAAACCCGCGCCGAAACGTCTTCTGCCCGGGTACCGACGGCGAAATCTTCTGCAAAACGAAGAACACGACCGAGAGAACCACAAACCCAATCGCGATGCTCTGGAGCGTTGGAGTCACGACCGCTCTCTGCCTGGGTTCACTTCTTGCGAGTATAGATCAAATCGAACGACGGCTGAAACGTCTTGCCGCCGTCGGTCGATTGCGTCCCCGATTGGCGCACCGTGCCGTCCTTCAACGGCTCGAACGTCATCGTCAGCACCATGTTCTGCATCTGCGGCGTCGAAACGTCTTCGGCGCGAAGTTCCATTTTTCCATTCACCCAGCCGCCGATGTAGTGCACCTGGTCGCCCGTGGCATCGACCCACGTCTGGTGCCATTTCCCGTCCGCCTGGTCGTACACGTTGATCGAGTGACCCGAACCGCCGTTCGTGCCCTTCCAGCTTTCGAAGATGATGCACCCTCGCGCAAGCAGCTCGATCTTGTTCTCGCCCGCGGGCTTGCCCGTCGCCGTCGACGTCACCGCCCACTCGCCGACCCAGAATTTGAACTGCTGATACTCCGCCCCCGGACAGGCGAAGTTCGGCGGCGGCCCGCCCGGTTGCGCGAGCGCCAAACCAGTCGATGCGACCAATGCTGCGACAATAATACTACGCATGTGTCCCCCTTTGCTGGCCCGCATCCTAGCGCATTCGCCCGCAAGCCTTTGTTCACCTTTGGTTGACATCCTGCCAAAGCACATTATTTTGCACTGCATTAGCTGATCGCGCGATTCCGCGCGGAGCTACACCCGTTCCGCGGTTGGGTTGTCTCAGGCGAGAGGCGTGTCCAGCCAGACAAAAGATACCCATCTCGCCGGAGTCGTTTGAAAGTTCATGTCGTTTGAAAGTCTCGGCCTTTCGGCCGAATTGCTTCGCGCGATCGCGGAAGCCGGTTACACCACGCCTACACCAATTCAGGAAAAAGCGATCCCGTCGGTCTTAGCCGGCCGCGATGTCATGGGCATCGCCCAGACGGGCACGGGCAAGACCGCCGGTTTCACGTTGCCAATGCTGCAGCGCCTGTCGACCGGCCGCGCCAAGGCGCGCATGCCGCGCTCGCTGATCCTGGAACCCACCCGCGAACTCGCGGCGCAAGTCGCGGAGAGTTTCGAGAAATACGGCAAATACAAAAAGCTCTCGATGGCGCTCCTGATCGGCGGCGTCTCCTACGAAGAGCAGGACATGAAGATTACGCGCGGCGTCGACGTGCTGATCGCGACGCCCGGCCGCCTGCTCGATCACTTCGAACGCGGCAAGCTGCTCCTCAACGGCGTCCAGATCCTCGTGATCGACGAGGCCGACCGCATGCTCGACATGGGCTTCATCCCCGACATCGAGCGCATCTCCAAGATGCTGCCCTTCACGCGCCAGACGCTGTTCTTCTCGGCGACCATGCCGCCCGAAATCACGCGCCTCGCCGACCAGTTCCTGTCGAACCCGGAACGTATCGAAGCCTCGCGCCCGGCAACGGCGGCCACCACGATCACGCAAAAGATCGTGGCCTTGCCGTCAAACGACAACAAGATGAAGCGCGAAGCGCTGCGCCGCCTGATCCGTCGCGAGACGATCACGAACGGCATTATCTTCTGCAACCGCAAGACCGACGTCGACATCGTCTACAAATCGCTCACCAAGCACGGCTTCTCCGTCGCAGCCCTGCACGGCGACCTGCCGCAGCCGGTGCGTACCAAGACGCTGGAAAACTTCCGCGGCGGTCAGGTTCAGCTGCTGTGCGCCAGCGACGTCGCCGCGCGCGGTCTCGACATTCCGGCGGTGAGCCACGTCTTCAATTTCGACGTGCCGATCCACGCCGACGATTACATCCACCGCATCGGCCGCACCGGCCGCGCGGGCCGCGAAGGCAACGCGCTGATGCTCGCCGGCCCCAGCGACCACAAGTATCTGAGCGCCATCGAAAAGCTGACCGGCATGCCGCTCGTGCGCGAGGAAATGAACGACATCGAGGTGACGCCCGATCGCCATCGTGGCGAAGGTCGCGGTGACCGTGATGGACGCCGCGGCGGACGTGACCGCGACAAACGCCGTGGCCGCGATCGCCACCAACGCGGTGGCGACAAGCCGTACCACGACGAAGTCGCCTCCATGGCGCCCGTCGATGCCGGTGCCACTGCAACTCCCGTCGAGACACCACCGGCCGCAGCCGCCGAACAACCGGCCAAGCACGCGGACAAACCGCATCGCGAACGCCAGCCGCGCCGCGAAGGCGAACACCGTCAGCGCGACCGTCAACCGCGCAAACACGATGCGCCGAAAACAGAAGCTGCGAAAGCCGAACATCCGAAGCGCGAGCACCCGCGTCCAGAAAAGCCACGCCACGAAAAACCCACGCAAGAAAGGCGTCCTCGCCGCGAAGACCGCGACGACGGCCCGCCCTCAGGCCCCGGCATGGGCCCGAACACCCCGGCCTTCCTGCTGCGCCCGGTGCCGCAACATCTGCTCCGCCGCAAAAAGGAAGGCGAGCCGGTTTAGCTACCTCAGTTTGGGGCGAACACGAAGAAGTTCGCCCGCTTCCTCGTCGGTGAGAATGTAAAGCAACCCGTCGGGCCCCTCCCGCACATCGCGAATACGTTTCTTAAGGGGCGCGAACATGCGTTCGTCCTCGATGAAGAAGCCAGTGTCCTTCCCCATGCGTAATCGCACAACGTTGCGGGCCGCGAGCGCACCGACGAAGATCTTTCCGTCCCAATCGGCGAACGCACGCCCGCGATAGACCGCAAACCCTGAGGGCGCAATCGACGGCATCCAGATGAACGATGAGCGCTCAATTCCCGGCGCAACCGTCCGGTCAGAGATGATCGTGCCGTCATAGTCGATCCCGTGCGTCACAACCGGCCAGCCATAGTTGGCCCCAGCACGCAGCCTGTTGATCTCATCGCCCCCGCGCGGCCCATGCTCGTGTTCCCAGATGTCGCCGGTGGCTGGATCGAGGGCGAGCCCCTGCGGATTGCGATGTCCATAGGTCCAAACCTCGGGCGCAACGCCCGCGCGACCGACGAACGGATTGTCCGGTGCCGCTGCGCCGTCGCGCGTCAATCGCACGATCTTGCCCAGGTGCGATCCCAGATCCTGCGCGGCCGCCTTGTAGGTGTAACCGTCGCCGGTCGTCAGCAGAAACGTCTTGTCGGAAAGAAACAAGAGCCGCCCGCCCGGATGACTCGCCTCCGCCTTGTCCGGCCGCGAGCGGAAGATCACGCGCCCGCCGGTCAATGCGCGTCCGTCAAAGATGCCCTTCCAAACAGCCGTGTGGTTCGCTGTCTCATCACCCTCGGCGAACGCGACGTAGACGGTTCGATTGCTCGCAAAGTCCGGATCGAGTGCGACATCAAGAAAGCCGCTGTCCTCTTTCGCGAACACATTCGTCGNNACGCCAGCACCCCGGAAACGAGTACCCCGTTCCGGACCAAGCGCACGCCCGCATACTTCTCCGTGATCAGCAGGTCCCCATCCGGCAAAAACGCAAGCGACCACGGAAACGCGAGCCCGGTGACCAGCCGCTCCAAATCCGCGCTCTCCGTCGGCGCGATCACGACCTTGTCGATCGCGACTGCCCTCTCGCGCGTCGTCGGCGCCGCGGCGCTTTCTGCCAGAAACGCAAAACCCACGGCAATTGCGATCGCATGCTTCACGTGATTTCATCCCTGCTTCTGCAACACCGCTATAACCCCGGCCTTGCGCGGAAATTCCGCAAAGATCGACGGACCAAGGCGGAAAATCCGCGTGCTGGAAACAATGGAACTCGACGCCGTAGACCGCAAACTTCTCGCCGCCGTTCAGAGCGACGCCTCACAGACGACCGAGCAACTCGCCGAACGAGTCGCGCTCTCGGCATCCGCAGTGCAAAGACGCCTTAACCGACTAAGGGAAGCGGGCGTCATCCTACGCGAGGTCGCCGTCGTCTCGCACGAGGCGCTTGGCCGTCCGTTCCTGCTCCTGGTCGGCGTCAGAGTCGATAACGACCGCGAACCGGAAGCAACCAACTTCACGCGCCGCTTGGAATTGGCCCCGGAAGTCATGCAGTGCTACTACGTCACCGGCGAGCACGACTACCTGCTGCTCTGCACGTTCAAAGACATGAGCGAATACGAAGCCTTCTCGCAGCGCATGTTCATCGAAGCACCGAACGTCGTCAGTTTCACCACAAGCGTCGTCATCAAGCCGCTGAAGATGACATTGCAGGTTCCCGCGTAAACCGCCCAGCTCGACAACGAAAAGGCCGGCATCGCCTTCGCGCGCCGGCCTCAAATAACTGCAGTACAATGCACGTCGGAGTTACCGTTTGATCGACTGCGCCAGCTGCTTCTGAATCGCGTCACCATAGGGCGCGCGAAGCGCAGCGAGCTGTTTGTCCACGAAACTCGACGTCGGCTGGCTGTACACCGCCTTGCGGTGGCTGAACTGCCGGAATCCGTCGATGCCGTGATAGGCGCCCATGCCCGACGGGCCGACGCCGCCGAACGGTAGGTCTTCCATCGCCACATGCATGATCGTGTCGTTGATCGTCACACCGCCCGACGTTGTGCGCGTGAGCACGCGATCTTTCTCGCCCGCATCCTCGCCGAAGTAATAGAGCCCGAGTGGTCGTGCCTTCGCGTTGATGTAACCGATCGCCTCGTCGACGGATTTGTAGGTCTTCACCGGCAGTACCGGCCCGAAGATCTCGTCCTGCATGACCTTCATATCGTCCGTCGGATCGAGGATGATCGTCGGCGCAATCTTGTGGTGCGGCTGCTGGCTAAGGTTCTCCTTCGCCGGATTGACCTCGATCACCTTCGCGCCCTTCGCCTTCGCCTCGTCGATATAGCCCTTGAGACGGTCGTAGTGCCGCTGGTTGATTACCGACGTGTAGTCGGGATTGTCTTTCAGCGTCGGATACATCTTCGTCACCGCAGCGGTCGCCTTCGTCACGAACTCGTCGCGCTGACCCTCGGCCACGAACACATAGTCCGGCGCCAAACAAATCTGCCCCGCATTCAGCGTCTTGCCCTGCATCACGCGCGCAGCCGTCAGATCCATGTTCGCGCCCTGGCCCACGATGACCGGCGACTTGCCGCCGAGCTCGAGCGTCAGCGGTGTCAAGTTCTCCGCCGCCGCCCTCATCACGTGGTGCGCGATCGAGGTCGCCCCCGTGAACAGCAAATGGTCGAACGGCAAACGGCTGAATGCCTCGCCCACCTCCGCACCGCCGAGGCACACTGCGATCTCCGCCTCGTCGAAAGCCTTCTTGAACATGCGCGCCATCAGCTCCGACGTCGCCGGCGTAAACTCCGAGGGCTTGATCATGCAGCGATTGCCAGCCGACAACACACCGGCCAGCGGCGTGAACGTCAGGTTCACGGGGAAGTTCCATGGCGCGATCACGCCGACGACGCCGAGCGGCTGATACTGGATCTCCGCTTTAGCCCCGAACCAGCCGAGGATCGCCGGCGTCGGCTTGCGCTTCTCGGTCTTCATCCACTTGCGCAGATGTTCCTTCGCATGCTTCAGCGGCCCGATCGACCCCGACACATCCGTGAACTTCGACATCTGCGGCGAACGGCTGCCGAAGTCCTTGTTGAGCGCATCTGCAATCTCGTCCTGATGATCGACGAGCAGCCCGATACAGCGGTCCAGCCGGTCGATCCGCACCTCTGCGCTCGGCGGTCCATCGCGCAGGTAAGCCGCGCGTTGCTTGTCGAGGAGCGCACGCATCGATTGAGCCGTCGCGTTGGTCATGGGTAGCGTCCTTTCAGTCGTGGTGTTCGAGAATGATGACGTTACTGCCTTATAGACGAATTCCCCTGCGTCCGGAATTGGTACCTGGGGGCCGGGCTGTCCCAAGGCCAACAACGGCCCCACCGCTGTCGAACGTTAACCGCCAAGCGCGCGTCGCCATTGCCGAACGGCGTGACGTAGCGGAACGCGCGTGCACCCGGCACGACTTCGCATGCACGTTGTTGCATGCCGCTGGGACCTGTGGTGGCTTGGCACGCTTATCAGTTTTGGACCCTCGACGCATGGCCTACGAAAACATCCTTGTCGAAACTTCGGGCGGCGTCGCGACGCTGACCCTGAATCGCCCAAGCTCGCTAAATAGCCTGAACAAAGGGCTCATCGACGAAATCCGCACCGCTCTGCGCACACTAAGCCACGACACGAGCGTGAGAGCGCTGATCGTCACCGGCGCAGGCCGCGGCTTTTGCGCAGGTGCCGATCTCGCGAATGCAGGCTTCAACGACGGCGTCCAGCGGTCCGTCGGCGAAGGCATCTCCCACTCGATGGAGATCGGCTACAACCCCCTCATTCGCGACCTCACCGGCTTCCCCAAACCCGTCATCGTCGCCGTGAACGGCGTTGCAGCAGGCGGCGGCGTGGGCTTGGCACTGGGCGGCGACATCGTGGTGGCCGCAAAGTCGGCGTACTTCGTTCAAGTCTTCGGACCCAAGCTTGGCCTCGTGCCCGATGTCGGCTGCACCTGGTTTGTCCCGCACCTGCTGGGCCGCGCCCGTGCCCGCGCGCTCGCCATGCTTGGCGATCGCTTACCGGCGGAGAAAGCGGCCGAATGGGGTTTGATCTGGGCGGCCGTTGACGACGACAACTTGATGACGCAAGCCCGTATGATCGCCGAACGTCTGGCAAAGGGCCCGACGCTTGCGTTCGCTGAGATCAAGCGCGTACTCGATGCCGCAACCGAGAACACGCTCGACCAGCAGCTCGAACTCGAGCGCCGCACCCAGAAGAAGCTCGGCGACACCGAAGATTTCCGCGAAGGCGTCACCGCCTTCCTGAGCAAACGCGAACCCCAGTTCAAAGGCAAATAGAAGGACACGAGAATGGATTTCGAACGCGCAAAAGTCGACGTGCACGGCCGTGTCGGCGTGCTGACACTCAACCACCCAGAAGTAATGAACGCGGTCAGCCCCGAAATGCTGAGCGGCCTCATCGCCGCAATGACTTACGTCGAGCGCGCCGACAGCGGCATCCGCGCGCTGATCCTCACCGGCACCGGCCGCGGCTTCTGCGCCGGCGCGAATTTGAGTGGCGGCCCGTCATCGGGCGCGTTCAAGCCTGAAGAACGCGACGCAGGCGCCGCACTGGAGACGATGTACCACCCGTTCCTGCGCCGCCTTCGCAATCTGAAAGTGCCGCTGATCACCGCCGTCAACGGCGCGGCCGCGGGCGTCGGGATGAGCTTCGCGCTCATGGGCGACATGATCTTGGCGTCGAAGTCGGCCTACTTCCTGCAAGCCTTCCGCCGCATCGGCCTCGTCCCCGACGGCGGATCGACCTGGCTGCTTCCGCGCCTGGTGGGCAGTGCACGCGCCAAGGAACTGTCGCTCCTCGGCGAAAAGCTGAGCGCGGACAAGGCACTGGAATGGGGCTTGATCAACCGCGTCTACGATGATGCCCAACTCATGCCCCAAGCCATGGCGCTTGCCGAGGAACTGGCGAGCGGCCCGACCGTCGCGCTCGGCCTCATTCGCCAGCTCTACTGGCAGAGCCCGCACAACACCTACGAAGAGCAACTCGACGCCGAGCGCCAAGCCCAGAAGACGGCCGGCCGCGCCGAAGACTTTACCGAAGGCGTCACAGCCTTCCTGCAAAAGCGCAAAGCGGAATTTAAAGGCCGTTAGCAAGCCATCATCCCTCTCCTGCTCGTTGGCGGGAGAGGGGACTCTTTCGAACGTGCTATTTCGGCTTGTCGCCCGCTATCTCGGGGAAGCGCACCACAAATCGGCCTTGCCCCGTCTTGGGAGCGGAAAACTTCTCGGTCTTCACGATCCCCTCATAGGTTGCCGCGAGGACGTACTTGCCAGGCTCCAAATTCGCCAGAATCCAAGGCGAGTCGCACGTCACCTCAAACAGCTGCTGACCGTCGGCCGTCGCGACCGCCAGCACAGCATCGCTTAGGTACTGCGCGTCGGCGTTCGCGAACTCGATTCGCACTGAATAGTCGCGCCAGCGCGGGTCGTTGCGCGCGTCCTCGCCGACACCCGTGCAAACCAGATCGAGTCCGTTCACGACAACGGGCTCGTCTGGCGGCAACTTGCGAACATCCTCGGCATGTGCAGCGGCACTGCCGAACAACGCCGCGGCAGCCAAGCCGACCAACCCACGTGAAATCATGAGACGGCTCCTCCAATCAAGCGAGTCGACACCAGCCCCAAGCCCCAATAGCCATCAGAAATTTACGCGCTGCGTGATAGCGCCGTCGACAATCAAATTCGCACCCGTCGTGAACGACGACAGCGGGCTCGCCAAGAACACCGTCGCGTTGGCAATTTCCTGCGGCGTGCCCATTCGGCCGGTCGGATTCGATTTCATTGCGGCGCTATAGCGGTCCGGCATGTTCTGTTCGATCATGTGCCAAACGCCGCCCTTAAAATAGATCGTGCCCGGCGAAACCACGTTCACGCGAACCTTCTTCTTCGCACATTCGCGCGCTAGCCCCTTCGCATAGTGGATCAGCGCCGCCTTGATCGCGCCGTACGCGTTTCCGTTCTGCGCTTCCGCCGCCGACACGGACGAGATCATCACGAAGGCCGCGTCGCCGCGTTCCGCCGCCGACTTCTCGAGATGCGGCCGCGCCGCCTCGAACGAATTCACCGCCCCCAGGATGTCGATCTTGAGCAAAGACTCCCACGCCTCTGCATGAGCGCCCATGGTTAGCGCGCTGGCGTTCGACACAAGAATGTCGAGGCCGCCGAACGTCTTGGCGACATCGTCGACCCACGTGCGCAACTCTACCCCTTTCGCGATATCGATCGCAGCGCCGGTCGCGCGTACGCCCTTCTTCGAGAGCGCCGCAACGGCCTCTTCGACTTGCTCGCGATTGCGCGCGCAGACGGCAACGTCGGCACCTTCCGCGGCGAGAGTTTCCGCGATCGCACGTCCGATTCCGCGCGTGCCGCCAAGAACAGCGGCACGCTTACCTTTGAGCTGCAAATCCATGGAACAAGACTCCTGTGTTTCGAAGGCCTCTCTTTAAGCATAACTGCGGCGCCGCGCCACGTTGCTCAGCACACGGACGATATTCGCTCGGCCAAGACCCTGAAGCGAGAACGCCGCAATTTTCGGTGTCAAGCCCCCGAATTTTCCAGGCCCGCAAACGCTCATTTGGGCTTGCGCCCCGGCGAACGCTTCGCCATCTTTTGCTCCGCGACTGGCTTTGAAGACGAGTGCATTCGACGTGCCGCAGTATTCCCATTTGGTTTGCGTCCCGCCCAACCCTCTCCAGCATAAGTCAAGCGCATTGGTACGCCCGCAGGCAGTCTGCGGCGCGGCCGTGTACCTATGAAGGAATGGACTGAAAAATGACGATCGGCGTTGTCAAATTCTTCAATACCTCGAAGGGCTTCGGCTTCATCGCTCCGGATGGCGGCGGCAAGGACGTGTTCGTGCACGTGACCGCTCTGCAGCGCTCGGGCATTCAGGAATTGGCTGAAGGCCAAAAGGTAAGCTTTGAGGTCGCGCCCGGCCGCGATGGCCGCATCTCCGCGGACCGGTTGAAGCTGATCTCCTAAGGCAAGAACGACAATCGATCTCGAGTCTTCATGCGGCGCACGGCCCTCTGGCCGGCGCCGCTTTCGTTTTAGCCCACGATCTGCGCGACGAGCGCGCCAGCGCAGACTGCAACGGCGGACGCGCCCAGAACAATCATTGCAGGCTTGGCGAACGCAGCAGTGCCTTGCGCCCGCGCGATAAACCCCTTCACAACCGAGTTCGAAACCAGCGCCGCCGCAACGCTCAAGGCTGCGGCAGACAAACTTGCTTGATGCATTTCGCCACCCGACAAGCGACTCGCCGAGACGCTTGCCGCATCCACATCGATCGCGCCCGATAGCAAGCCCGCCAGCACGACACCGATGTCGCCCGCGTAGCGTTGCGCATAGTGTGAAACGACAAGCACGCAAGCAACGACGACAACGAACTTGATTGCATCGCTCAGCATATCCGGCGACCCCGGTTCGATCGGTTGATCGTCGCCGTCCTTAAGAGCCCGGTGCGCGAGCCACAAGGCACAGCCGATCGCCGTTAGCGCGCCGAATGCAAGCGGCAAAATGATATACTGCAACAGGTCCGAATTAAGCGCTCCGACGACCAGCCCGGTTCGAATGAACATCATGCTCTGCGCCGTCGCCACTGCCGCCGCCAGCGCCGGCGCCGCCGATACTGTGCCTTGAGACGCCTTTGCCGCGGACACCGTTAGGCTGGTTGAAGAGGCGAGCCCGCCGAAGAGCCCCATCATCAGCGCACCCTTCTTTGCTCCCACGACGCGCATGGCTATGTAGCCGGCAAACCCAATCGCCGCGATTACAACGACCGCCAACCAAAGCTCATAGGGATTGAGAACGGCGCCAGGCCCGAACCCCTGATGGGGCAACACCGGCAGCAGCACGACCGACACGACAAGCAGTTTGATGCCCGCGGTCAATTCAAGCTCCCGCACACGCCCCAAGAAACCGTGCAACTCCTCTTTCAAGTCGAGCAACAACACGAGTGAGACACCCG
>CXWJ01017838.1_pt1 | contig 13643 bp, 12 predicted proteins | sample 590841 | NCBI WGS metagenome assembly CXWJ01 (sample SAMEA3498367, study PRJEB10139) | wastewater metagenome | biome: wastewater treatment plant; material: activated sludge | place: Austria | collected 2015-01-21 | reverse complement strand
GCTTGTCGGCAGCCGAGTCGATCGAGACGACGCGGATATATAGCGCGATGGGGTTGCTTGACGCAGGCAAGCCGTTGATGGTCTATCGACCCTTTCGATCACCGCACCATACGATTAGCAATGCCGGGCTTGTCGGCGGTGGGTCTCCTCCATCGCCGGGGGAAATAAGTATGGCTCACAATGGCGTTTTGTTTCTTGATGAACTTCCGGAGTTTGACCGCCGAACGCTCGAAGTCCTGCGGCAGCCCTTAGAAGACGGGGTTGTCACGATTTCTCGAGCGTTAGCGTCGACGACATTTCCATGTAACTTTATGTTGGTAGCCGCACTCAATCCGTGCCCATGTGGTTATCGGAATGATCCTCGCCGAGATTGTTCGTGCAGTCCTCTGCAAATTGAACGCTATATGTCCAAGATCAGCGGACCACTTCTGGATCGGATTGACATCCATATTGAAGTCCCTGCCGTTCCATTCAAAGACCTGACCGATTCACAACCGGGGACGACAAGTGCCGAAATCCGTGAGGGAGTCATGGCAGCTCGCGAACGGCAACGCGAGCGTTTTCGCGATGCCCATCGAACGCGATACAACGCGCAAATGACCTCGGCCCAACTTCGCAAGTACTGTCGACTTAGCCCTGAATGTCTCGAACTTCTGAAGACGCATGTGCAGGACATGGGCCTGTCCGCTCGCGCGCACGACAAGGTGATTCGGGTCGCTCGAACGATCGCAGATCTTGACGCAGCGGAGTCCATCGGGATCGAACACCTGCAGGAAGGAATAAACTATCGCGTCCTCGATCGTAATTATGGAGTCTGTAAGCGATGAAGAAGGCGGCGGGGCCGCATTGGAAGCGACAAATCACAGGAAACCACAGGGGGTACAGGGGGCACAGAGGACGATGGAGTGAGCTCCGCTGACGGAAAAGGTAATCGGATGCGCGATCGAGGTCCATCGCTATCTGGGCCCTGGGTTATTCGAGTCTGCCTACGAATCAATGCATATTGGCATTAAACATTAGGGCTTAAACCGATACCCAATATGTTGTACTGTTTGCACATAGTCGCGAAAGAATCCCAGCTTTGTGCGAAGGTCATAGACCGTTTGTCGCAATTCGTTAACCGTGAGATTCGCCCCGTGCGATCGGTTTGCCTCCGCGATAATTTCCGCTGGCCGAAACGCATGGTAGGGGCGTTGAGCCAAACAGCGAAGGACGCAGAATTCAGCCAGGTCGAGGGCAATCGGAGTGCCGGTAATAACGACCTGAAAGTCCGGACGCTGGGGATGCTGATCTTGGACCTGAGTTCGCGTTCGGCGACGGCGCTGCTGCTGTTCTTCCCAAACCCAGCGGTCGTCCTCTTCTTGGTAGCGAATATGTGCAACTTCAACCTGCATGCGAGCCTCCCGGTTGCTCCTATTATAGGGGAATTGTCGACAAACGCACCCCAAACTTGCTTTCTGCCGGAGATGGGATTAACCTCAAATTGGGTCCGCAACCTCCACTTCAACCGTAAAGGCTGACTTCGATGTCGTTTCGCGTGCTAACTCGAACCTTGCTCCCATTTTTCATTTGGGGAGCATTCTATGTTCAGTGTTTTGGACAACTCTTTCCAGTGCCGCAGGCCGGTGTGGAAGTAGATGCGGCCGGTGTCTTGCGCCTCAAGGCAATCGCCGATCCAACCGGTGAACTAACACGCATGCGACTCTTGCAAATGCGTGACGCTCTGAATCCCGATATTGCCAAGCCCAGCCGGCTCCGAAAGGTCTCACTGAACCGCCTTGAGGTAGCCATCGCGAAAGCGCTGCAGTCAGGGGATAGCATCACGGATGAGATGCGCTATCTTGCAGGGCTGACCCGCATTGAATACGTCCTTGCGTATCCTCAGTCAGGGGATCTTGTGATTGCTGGGCCTGCCGAGGGGTATGCTACCGATCTTTCGGGGCGGCCCATTGGCGTCGAAACCGGACAGGCCATTCTGGAACTACAGGATCTGATTGTGGCGTTGCGTGCTTTTCCACCTGGTGAACCATCGGAAACCGGGATTGGATGTAGCATTGATCCAACACCTGAAGGACTACAACGGATGCGTGAATTCATGGTTGCTGCCCAGCCGCGAATGACACCCGCCGATGCTCCTGCGTATGCCGAGGGAATGCGAGCCGCACTCGGTGGCCAAGTCGTCTCTGTCACGGGAATCTCGCCAAAGACGCACATGGCCCAAGTCTTGGTCGAAGCCGACTATCGCATGAAGCTGATCGGAATTGGACTCGAACAAGCACCTGTTCGTATCCGCACCTTTATCGGCGAGGCCTCCCCAAATGAAGTTGGCCGCAATGCAATGCAACGATGGTACTTTGTGCCGAACTATGAAGCCGTGCGGCTCAGCGAAGATAATCTCGCCATGCAGCTTGTGGGGGCCGGCGTCAAACTTGTAAGCGAGGACGAGCATATTACGGCCCAAGGAGGGCGTGTTCAAACGAAGCGAATCAACCGCGCAAGCCAAATCTTCACCAAAAGTTTTACGCAAAAGTACATGGAACTATCACGGCTTTCGCCTGTGTATGGCCAGCTTCGCAATATCGTCGATATGGCGATTGTAGCGGCTTTTTTGCAACATTATGATCTCTACGAAACGCTCCGTTGGGATCCGAAACTTTTCGCCGACGAAGCCCGTGTCACGCTGGAGACCTATACGGTCCCCAAACAAGTGGAGTCTGCCGTAAATGTCGTTTGGAAAGGCAACACGCTTATGACTCCAATCGGCGGAGGTGTTTCGATCGACGCCGGTCAGGCATTCCAGAGTATGAATGTTCAATCTGATGAGGTCGGCGCCGTATCCCAAGTCCACGGTGAAGTCCAATTGCCGATCGACGATCAACTCCGCTGGTGGTGGGATTAGCTCAACTCCCAATAAGGGAGAAATGTGAGTTTTCTTTGGAACAATCTCAGCCGATGGCGTGAACTCGGAGTTGGAAAGTGCATCCACGCAACGAAGAAGCCTAAGACCATGGCAGGACTTCCTTTGTGTAAGTTCACATATTTCTGCCGCTCACCTTTTTGCCACCTTCTTGCCAATGCCAATGGCTGTCCTACGTCCTTGTTCGGCAGTCTAGGCGGACTAGCAATGGCAAAAACATGCTTGGCATAAAAATGTCAATGGCTGAATGGGAACTATTCTGAACAATCGCAGGTAGCGGTGCGTTCCTTCGTTTCTTGCACGTTGGCCTCATTCCAAGACCATGGCAATACTTCCTTTGTGTAAGTTCACATATTTCTGCCGCTCATCTTTTTGCCACCTTCTTGCCAATGCCAAAGTGTGTCCTCCGTCCTTATTCGGCAGTCAAGGCGGACTAGCAATGGTAAAAACATGAGTGGCAGAAACATGTCAATCGCTGAATATCGACTATTCTGAAGAATCATAGGTAGCGATGCGTCGCTTCGCTTCTTGCACTTGGGCCTAGTCCCAAGATTCGGTGTGACCAATACAGATTCGACCCTTAGACGCCTTAGGGTGTCGCGGAAAGTGCCTTGACTATATCTGTTCGATACGCTGCCATGGCGGGCCACACTCCGACGGCGATGGCGAGCAGCATCAGCCCGGGTATGATGAAGAACTCGGACGAAATCGGATGGCTGAGAAAAGCGGGGGCTCCTAGCGACCCGAGAAGGTCGACCTCCGGTGCCAGTTCGAATGGACCAATATGAACCCCGGTGGCATCTTCTATGGCGGAGCTTGCTACGCCACCGACCAATGCGTGTCCTCCAATCCATCCAATCACGCCTCCACCAACGGCAAGCATGATCGATTCAAGCAAAACGATGGACATCACCGTTCCGCGTCCGGCACCGAGTGCTCGCATCACGGCGATCTCGTGACGACGATCATTCATCGAGTTGTAAATACTCACCAAGATGCTCACACCGGAAATGATACAGATCAGGATCGTCATGGCCAGTAGAAGCCATTGGAAAGGGACGACGAATGTTTGCAACAAGCCATCAATCTCCTGGATGGGAAAAACCGCCTGCGCTTGATTCCCTTCATTAATTGCGTTTCGCAGACCCTGGCTCACTAGACCGTTGATCGTACGGACGAGGATTGCCGTGACCTCGCGTTCGGCTCGGCGCAGTGCGGGGAGCTTTCTTCGTGCTTCGTCTAATTCGTTCGAACCCGTGTCGTTCGACACGGCCGCAACAGCTGCTGCAACCGACGGGGGAATGGCGTCGGCATGTGGATCGGTCGCATCCTCGGGCTTCAGGGGTTGAGCATGTCCTGCTAAGAGATAAAACCCTTCGATATTAACAAAGACGGCTCGATCCTTCGGTGTACCTGTGGGCTTGAGCACTCCTACGACAAAAAACGCATCGTGCGTATCCCCTTCGGGCCCATGCGTGGGGGCGAAGGTCGAACCTGGCTTAAGTTTGCATTGCTTTGCGACCGCTGCCCCTAGAACAGCCTCGTAAAATCCATGTTCTGCGGAACAGGTTTGGAAGTTACGCCCAGCCGAAAACTCAAATTTCCGATGGTGCTCACTATCGTATTCGTATGCGAACATCTCGGGGGTTGTTCCGACGACTCGGAATCCCTCATAGTAGTCACCCATGCAGATCGGGATGGCATGCTGAGTCTGTTCGGCGTATGCCCCATCTTTTCCGTCTGGGCGTTGATTGGCCGGCAGAAATGCCTCGTAAACGCGATAGTCGACATTTTCAATGGGACTGCTCAGATAGTAAATCGAATTGAGGACAAGTTGGAGTTTGCCACCCTTGGCCCCGACCAAGACATTGAAGCCCAAGCTTGAGTTGTTCTGGAATGAACGGCTGACAATACCCAGGACGAGTAGAACCGCCACGACCAAGAGAACTCCCAAGGACATTGCGATGGTCGTGAGAATCGAAGCCAATCCACGGCGTTGAAGGCTCCTCCATGCAATCCGAAATAAACTCATTCCAACCCTATCTCACTTCTAACATTCGAGTCAAAGCAATGAGCGACCATTCTGATGTCTCGTCGTCAACACGAACAATATTCACAGGTGTTCCTTGCAGCAGGTTTTCTAAACTCCAACAAAGATGGGCTAGATCGATCCGATACATCGTGGCGCACATGCATATTACCGGCGAGAGAAAATGGATAACTTGATCGGGATGTTGCTGTTTGAGTCGATTGACGAGGTGCAGTTCAGTTCCAATTGCCCAGTGTGTCCCGGGAGGCGCAGACTGAACCGTCTTGATGATATAGCTTGTTGATCCCGAAAGGTCGGCTAGGTCGTTAACTTCGCGAGGGCATTCCGGATGGACCAGGATCTTGATGGTTGGGTCCTTTTCGCGAAACTTCTGCACGTGCTCCGGCTGAAACATTTGATGGACACTGCAGTGCCCCTTCCAGAGAATAACGCGACTCTGTCGGATTTGTTCTTCTGGGTTACCGCCGGCAGTAGGAGCCCAAGGATCCCATACAGGCATCAGACTAGGCGAAATTCCCATCTTGAGGGCCGTATTGCGACCCAGATGCTGATCCGGAAAAAAGAGCACGCGCGAAGTTCGTTTGAATGCCCAATCGAGAACGGCAGCGGCATTGCTTGACGTACACACGATCCCACCATGTTGTCCACAGAATCGCTTCAAACTGGCGGCAGAATTAATATAGGTGACGGGTGTCACATCGCGTGTGTCGATGATTTCGCCAAGTTCTTGCCAAGCCGCTTCGACTTGCTCGATGGCTGCCATGTCCGCCATGGAACAGCCGGCTGCCAAGTCTGGAAGAATAACATGGACGCGAGTCCCTTGGCGCAATGCAAGCTGTTCCGGACGATTGACCAAGATATCCGCAGTTTCGGCCATGAAATGAACACCACAAAAAACGATGTAGCGGCAATCACGACTTTCCGAAGCGGACTTACTGAGTTGATAACTGTCGCCGGTCAAATCGGCAAAAGCAATGACTTCATCTTGTTGATAGTGATGGCCTAAGATCAGCAGTTGCGACGCCAACGAATTCTTGGCGTCGGCAATTCGGCGCATAAGTTCACCGTTTGGAAGTGCCTTATACGCTCCAAACGGCCTAGGATTTGGATGTGCTGTTGTTGGCAGTGTCAAAGTCATTGGGGCAGCGCTTCAGGGGGCGACTCAGAGAAAATCTCCTTCCAAGTATCCCGAATTGCGTCGTGGACGGATACCCTCAATTTTTCCGGGTGCTTTTCGATCCACGCATTTGACTTTTCCGCGATCTTTTTCCCTTGATCGCGTGCGATATCTCGAAAAGCCCCCTCGATTGCCTCGCCAAATGATCTGATAAACGGCCCGTCGGCACGGCTCACGCGAACCAGGTCGAAATCGTCAAGTTCTAACTGAACTTGCTCGACATGCGGTTTTAAGACCAGGTCAGGTGGAAAATGTTTGGCGTCCAAGTCCGTGGTTAGTCGACCTGACCATGCGATCTTCAGGCTTGACTCCCCTTCGAGGGTCGTACTCAGCAGCCGTATTCCGCGCTGCCATTCCTGAACCCGGATCACCGATCGGACACGGGCCATCACGAGGACCCCCCACTGAATACTGGAGTCTGGATTTTGTGTCGCCGGGTAAATTTCGATCTCCAATTTCTCCTTCGGATCGACCAGTTCCAGGCGATATTTCGTCCAGGTACCCTGCTCGACAGACTTCCATTTTCGTTTCGTTTTCAATTTGCCATTGGCGGTATCAAAATCCCAGCCATCAAAAACCTCTTTTGTATCACCCCATCCCTCTTCATCTTCGTAAGAAATCGGCAAAGACTCCTTCAACGTTAGTTCAATAAAGTCCTTAAGTTCTTGAGGAACATCCAGCGTCTTGGGTTGGTTTATCTCATGGTCGGTCGCCGAGTTTGGGTGTTCTTCGTCACCCCAGCTTTGTCCGGCAGTGAGATTTGCGAAAGGGAACAGTAGCAGTGACAACAAGGCAATTTTTACGAGATCCATCGGAGCCCTCTGCACTGACTGGCCATGGCATGAAATTGTCACTTCGGGGCTGCTTCAAATGGTGCCAAATACATCTAGCCAGCGAAGTCGTTGCAAATACGCCTATGCGGTTCCCTTCTTATTGTAGACGCGTCATGGCGAGTCCCCAATGCCAAGCGCAGCACGCGAATTCCATTGAGCTGAAATACGATAATCCGGCTTGCTCTGCCCAAGATTGGCACTGATGAAGTGATGGACGTATTGCCGTTGAAGGGCCACGTGGCGTCTGGATGTCGGACCTCCAATGGATGATCGCTGCGATTCCCCCCTTTTTTAGAACGCGGCCTGTTTCCTGAAGAATCAGAGATGCGTGCTCTATATGAAGGATATTGAACAACAGGACAAAATCAGCGGATCGATCAAGCATTCCCGTTCCATCTTGGACAAAATCGCGTGCTTGGGCAGATACGTTTGTGAGTCCTACTGCCTTAGCCCGGCAATTCGTTCTATCCACCATTTCTTGATCGATATCCAAGGCAATGACTTGGCCCGATATAATCTGCGCAGTGGGAATTGTGAAAGTGCCATACCCGCATCCGAACTCGACGGCGGTACCCATCGATGGTACGCAACCGATTCGTGACAAGATACAAGGCGCGTCAAAGAACGACTCCCAGCAATCTATGTCGGGCATTCCGCTTTCCCGTCCTTTGGGCATGGCCAGGTCCTTCGATGTCGATGCGTCTATGAGGAAAGCACTCGCAAACGAGAGTACTCATCGAGTGTCACGGTCGTCAGTTCGCCATCGTCGCGTTGCAATACGATGATGTCACTAAAGGCCTTGTCATCCGTATTCCGCTGGAAATGTAGGCCATGACGTCGTCGGCTGGCTTCTACCACGCGGCCGACGGTAGTGGTTTCCCAAGTACGAAACCCGACTTTGATTTCGTGTTTCAGTTCGACAATCGCCCCAGGTTGAAGGGTTTCAAACGTCTTCAAGGTATCGCGATACGCCGGGTCATCAATGGCTGTCATCGTATGAGATCTCCTGGGATGACAAGAGGTTGGAATTAGCTAACTTCCTTGGCCTGAATCCACGACATCATCTTTCGGAGCTTGCGTCCGACTTGTTCCACGGGATGTTCTCGTTCCGCAGCCCGCTTGGCGGTGAAGTTCTTGGCACCAGCACGATGTTCATCAATCCATTCCTTGGCAAATTTACCCTCGCGAATTTCTGCGAGAATTTTCTTCATCTCTGCCTTTGTGGCATCGTTAATGATTCGCGGACCTCGCGTATAGTCCCCGAATTCCGCAGTGTTCGAGATGCTATATCGCATGTAACTCAATCCACCTTGATACAAGAGGTCGACAATCAGTTTTAACTCATGCAAGCATTCGAAGTAGGCCATCTCTGGCTGATATCCTGCCTCAACAAGGGTTTCAAACCCAGCCTTTACAAGTTCACTAAGGCCGCCGCACAAAACGACTTGTTCGCCAAACAAGTCAGTCTCTGTTTCCTCTGCAAACGTGGTTTGGATAACTCCTCCACGCGTGGCCCCAATCCCTTTTGCATAAGCGAGCCCCAAGGCAAAGGTTTGTGGGGATGTTCCTTCACCAACGGCAATCAAGCCTGGAACTCCACCTTTTTTTTCGAATTCGCTTCGAACAAGATGCCCAGGTCCTTTGGGGGCTACGAGCAATGTGTCGATGCCGGCGGGTGGTTTAATGTAACCGAAATGAAGGTTGAATCCATGGGAACACATGAGGATGGCACTGGGTTTCAATGCCGGGCGGATTTCTTCTTCGAAGATTTTACCTTGGACTTCATCGGGGAGAAGCACATTAACAAGGTCAGCTTGCTTGACGGCGTCGGAAACAGACTTGGGTGCAAATCCATGACTTACTGCCAGGTCATAATTCTTACTTCCCGGGCGTTGCCCAATGATCACGTTGCATCCGCTGTCGCGTAAATTCTGAGCTTGGGCATGACCTTGTGAACCATATCCCAAAACAGCAATGACCTTGTCCGCGAGTAGCTCAAGATTGGCATCGCGATCGTAATAAACGGTAACCGGCATGATTCTCACCTTCAGGATCTTGCGTTGGATGAAATAGGATGGGCGATTGGCGGAAGAGGTACTACACCGCTTGGGGACTAGGAGACGTTCGCCTTCGGGTCGACGTACGGGTTCAGTACACTCGGGCGCGTTCGCGATTTTTGCCGTGTGGGAGTTAGGCAATCACTGCGGACCATGGCAATACGACCCGTTCGCACTAGCTCCACGATCCCATAGGGGCGCATGCGTTCGACAAATGCTTCGAGTTTACTTTCGCGCCCGGCGATCTCAATCATGAGATCCTCCGGGCCAACGTCGACGATTCTGCCACGGAAAATTCCGACGAGTTCACGGATTTCGCTCCGAGTACCCCCGGCTTTTCCCTGAATACGGATTAACATCAAATCGCGTTCGACATGGTCTTGCGAACTGATATCATCCACACGAACGACAGTCACAATTTTTTCAAGTTGCTTGCGAACCTGTTCAAGGACTTGATCGTCCCCAATCACAACGAACGTCATGCGTGAGAACTCGGGATTCTCCGTTTCGCCCACTGCGAGAGATTCAATATTATATCCCCGTGAAGCCAACATGCCGCTGACATGCGCCAGTACACCGGGCACATTATGGACTAACGCCGAAAGGACATGCCGCATGCCAAAAACTCCAGAATCCTCAACTGCAAAGCCGCAAAACCCCGCAGACTATCACGCTTTTTCCCAAATCGCAACCCGAAGCATCTACCCGGCCCCGTTGGCTTAAGATTACGATCGCTACGGGATATAATAGGCCGATCCTAGAATCCGAGACCGCAGGATGACACTTTGATCTTGATTATCGATAACTACGACTCGTTTACCTATAACCTGGTTCAGCGCTTTGGGGAACTTGATCCCAACTTGCGAATCAAAGTACTTCGCAACGATGAAGTGGGAATTCAGGATATTCGAGCGATGGCACCGAGCCATCTCGTGATCTCTCCCGGACCCTGCACACCCGGTGAAGCGGGGATTTCCGTTGCCTGTGCTCGCGAACTCGCCGATCATCTACCGATTTTAGGGGTTTGCCTAGGGCACCAGGCGATCGGACAAGCTTGGGGAGGAACGATCGTTCGAGCCCAGCGGCTGATGCACGGCAAGACAGACCAGATTTTCCATGATGGACTCGGCCTTTTTGCTGGCCTTCCGAATCCAATGGTCGCTACGCGATACCATAGTCTTGTCATCGAACCAGCGACGGTCCCAGCGGAGTTTGAAATTGCCGCGTACGCCACCGCACCTGATGGCGGACGAGAAATTATGGGCATTCGGCACAAATCGCTGCCAATCCATGGTGTCCAGTTTCACCCGGAGAGCTTTCTCACCGAATTAGGCCCAAAACTCTTGGCAAATTTTATCGCGATCTAGCGGCTTAACACACTGCTTCGAATGGTAGCCTAACTGGGATTCCCCGGCGTGGGAACTCGTTCCACTGAGACGAATCCTTTTTCTTTGTGAGCTCCATCGCAAAATGGCTTGCGAGCCGAATGACCACATCGGCAAAGTGCAATGGTCGGCTTGGCAGGGTCGAGCGCAAAGTCTTTCCCGTCGGCATCACATAGAGCGAACGGCCCTTCGACGACGAGCGGACCGTTGTCGCGAATTCGGATCTTGATATCAGGCATCGAGTTCTCTCCAATAGCAACGAATGCGAGCAGACTGTAATCTCCAAAATTGTAGCGTTCACGACGATCAGAGACTAGGGATGGATCCGGTTCGATCTATTGAGCGCCACTGTTGCTCAACTCCAAGTTCATATCAAGCGTTTCGAAAATACACACCTTCTCGGATCCTCGCCATGCCGACTATCTCGCTCGACGAAGCTTGGGAAAAACTGGAATCGTCCATATCTCCACTGGATACAGAGTCTGCGGAACTGTCTCAAGCTTGGGATCGAATTGGAAGACAGTGTATTGTCAGTCCACTTCAGATTCCTCCGTTTGACAAATCCGTGATGGATGGCTTTGCAATCTGCGGAGAAGACGTCAAAGGCGATTTTTTGAATGCTAGGCTGTCAGACAGTACAATGGCAGGAGAATTGCCGGCAGGACGAATGTTGCCGGGAACCACGGTTAAAGTTATGACAGGCGCCCCGCTTCCGTTGGGCGCCGATGCGGTCGTCGTCCGAGAGCGCGCTCAGATTCTTGCGGAAGATTCAAGCAAAGCGACTCAGGTGAGATTGGACCTTCAGGATCTTCGCATCGGTTCGAATCTGCTACGCCGCGGTTCCCTCATTCAGCAAGGCGATACGATGTTGCGTTCAGGACAAAAGATCACAGCAGCACGGATTGGACTTCTTGCAGAAGTTGGAATTTCCAGTGTTATCGTTTCCAGACGTCCAAAGGTTGCAGTTTTGGCGACGGGAAATGAACTACGGGATATTGGTGCAACACTTAAGGTGGGTGAGATTCGTAATTCCAATGGTCCCATGCTGTGTGCCCTCATTCGACAAATGGGTCAAGTGGATCGGATTGCGGATCTCGGGATTGCTCGAGACACCAACGAGGACCTGAAAGCCAAGATCGAGGTCGGACTGCAATCGGATGTATTGATCCTGAGCGGAGGAGTATCCGTGGGGGACCTCGATCTTGTCCCAGCCACACTCGAGGCCTCAGGTGTTGAGAGGATTTTTCACGGAGTGCAGATTAAGCCCGGCAAGCCGGTCTTCTTCGGCGTTCACCCGAGCGGGACCCTCGTTTTTGCCCTACCGGGAAATCCCGTGAGTTCGTTCGCCTGTTTTCAGTTGTTTGTTCGCCCGGCACTCACATGCCTGCAAGGGATTGCTTGGAGGGAATTGTACTTCAAGCAGTTTGTGCTTGCGGAAGATTTCCTTGGTGCGGGAGATCGTCTCACATTTTGGCCTGGAATCGTCCGACCAGGAACGCTAGAAGAAGTGCAACTGCTCGGGTGGAGAGGGTCGAGCGACTTGCGAACGTTGGCAGATGCGGATGTGATGATCCGAATTCCTGGCGGAGACAGCAAGTTGTCAAAAGGAAGCCTCCAGTCGGGAATGCTAATCAACGCGTCTATTTAGAGGGAGAGGCAATGGGGACTGAACCGGCACAGCGCGTGCCCCATCCATTGCTCTACGGGACCCTGGGCGCGGTTCTCGTTTGGATGGCTTTTCCGCCGATGGGATGGTCGTGGCTCGCCTTTGTGGCCCCGATTCCATGGCTGCGTTTAATTCAGACCACAGAATGGTCGTCGCGTCATTCCTATCGAGCGCTCTATTTCGCGGGATTTCTGCAATGGATGTTGTGGGTGCAGTGGATTCGATTGCCGCACTGGATGACCTATTTCGGCTGGATAATGCTTTCAGCGTACTTGGCAATTTATCTCCCTTTGTTTGTCTGGCTGTGCCGCGTCCTCGTTCATCGCCGTGGCTGGTCGTTGATTTTTGTCGCACCCGCCGTTTGGACTGCGCTTGAACTCGTGCGAGGTTACTTGATCACTGGATTCTCTCTCTTGCTCATCGGCCACACGCAAGTCCGCAGTCATTCCTTGATCCAAATCGCCGATATCGGCGGGGCCTATGCGGTGAGCTACGTGGTAGTGCTTGTTGCAAGCTGTGTGACGATTGTTTTGACTCAAACCGATCGGCGGCGGTATGTTGCGATCGCGGTTGCACTGCTCGCATTGGTCTCGACATGGGGATACGGAAGTTGGCGACTGCGACAATTAGGGACGCTCGATGCTGCACAAAAAAATGCGGTGACATTGCGTGTCGGTCTTATCCAAGGAAGTGTCGATACGAAGTTTGATGATCCCCAAGATCCCGACGTAACATTTGCGCGGTACGTTGAAATCACGCGTGATCTGTTGCGATCTGAAGGAAAGGTCGATCTCATCATCTGGCCTGAGTCCATGTGCACGCGGCCGTGGATCGAAACCGAAGATGATTTCGCGATCCCAGGTGATGTGTCGACGAGCGAGTCGCCGGATAGTTTTCGACAACGCATGAATGAAATGAGTTCCTCTTGCCGTGCAGGAATTGGGTTGATGGCCCGGGACTTTGAAGCAGCCCTGCTCCTAGGGTGCTCGACCTATGATTTCGGTAAACAGGAACTCCATCGATATAACTCTGTCATTGCGACCGACAACATTGGGCAGATCCTTGCAAGGTATGACAAGATGCACCCGGTCATGTTCGGCGAATACATTCCGTTCGGTACGGTTTTTCCTGGGCTCTATAAATTGAGCCCCATGGGAGAAGGTCTAACGGCAGGTACTTCGGCGGTCAGCGTGCCGATCCGCGGTCTCAGGTTCTGTCCGTGCATATGCTTCGAAAACACGGTCCCGCATCTGATTCGACATCAGGTTGCTACATTGAAGTCCAAAGAGGAGATGCCAGATGTGTTGGTGACCGCGACAAATGACGGCTGGTTCTGGGGAAGCAGCTTGCTCGATGTGCATCTCGCGTGCGGCGTGTTTCGCGCCATAGAAATGCGAATGCCCATGTTGATTGCCGCGAACACGGGGTTTTCCGCTTGGATAGACGCCGCAGGGAAAATTCTAGCTCAGGGGCCTCGGCGAAAAGAAGGGCATCTTGTCGCCACTGTAACATCACTATGTCATACAAATCGCCCCTATTTGGTTTTTGGAGATCTGTT
>CXWJ01002055.1_pt1 | contig 13645 bp, 18 predicted proteins | sample 590841 | NCBI WGS metagenome assembly CXWJ01 (sample SAMEA3498367, study PRJEB10139) | wastewater metagenome | biome: wastewater treatment plant; material: activated sludge | place: Austria | collected 2015-01-21 | reverse complement strand
AATGAGCAGCAAAGCGCCGTGGCAAGCCTGGAAGAAGACCTCAATCCGCTACTTAAAAGGTATGACGAACTGACCTCAAAGAGCAGTTTGTCCACCGAAGAGCAAAAGGAGCTCGAAGCCGTCATGGCACAGATCGGGGAGATCGTACCAACCGCTATCACTCAATTTGGCGAATACGGCCAGGTGTTGGGCATTTCCACCGAAAAAGTACAGGAGTTTGTAGCTGCGCAAAAGCTGTTGCTTACCCAAAAGAACCGCGAAGCGATTGAAGAAAACACAGATGCGCTGGATGATTTTAAAACCCGGGTCGAGGAGATTCAGAAAGCATTAAGAAACAGAGACGCCGAAGGGGATATTGTCAGGCTGACGACTTCTTTTAAAAGGTTTGGGGGCGAATTTGAAGCCGTCACCAAAAACGTAAAGCTATCCGCTGACGAAATAACCAACCTGAGGGGCGAACTGCAAAAACTGGAAGCCGATATAAAAACAAGGGAGGCTGCCATCAACCTATTGAGCGGTAATCTTCCGGAAGCGGAAAAAGCCACAAGCACCAGCGATCCCGCCGCCGATGAAGCGGCGCTCAAAGCCGCAGCGGCAGCAGCCGAAGCTGCTAAAGCCGCTGCAAAGGAAGCCGAAAAAGCACGTAAAAAGAAGATCGCCGACGACAAAAAAGCCGCTGAAGACGAAAAGAAAGCGATCGAAGACAGCCTCCGAGAACTCACTGAAATCACAGAGAAGTTCCGGCAGGAAGAACAACTTGCACAGCTCTCCGCCGATGCGCAGGCGCTCGAACGTATCCGCCAGAAGTACGCCGATGAAATCGCACTTGCTAAAGAACTCGAAGCCAAAGGTGTGACCGATGCCACCGCCCAACGACTTGAACTGGAACGTATCCGCGACAACGAAATCAGCGCACTGAAGCTGGAACAGGCGAATAAATCACTGGAAGCAGACCTCGCAGCAGAAGAGGTAAAGGATCAGGCATTGATCGACCAGCATCTCGAATTTATAAATGCAAAAAGGGATGCCGAAAACCTGATCGCGGAAGAGCTTCGCACCGAGTTGGATCAGGCGGTACTCGATATGCAGTTGTATTACGCAGAGCTGATCGCCCTGGCAGAGAAGTATGGATTGGATGTGACTGCGCTTAAGGAAAAGGAGGCGGATGAGATTGCAAAAATTGAAAAGAAATTTAAAGACGACGCCGAGAAAAAAGACAAAGAAGCCATCCAGTCTAAGTTAGATACTTATGTTAAATTATTTGGCGCATTGGCTGACGTAGCCGCCGCAGCGCTTGATTTGGTGGGAGAAAAAAGCGTTGAATTTGCGGCATTGAGCAAGTTGCTGGCTTTGGCTGAGATCGGATTTAAAACTGGAGTAGCTATTGCTTCCGGTATAGCTTCCGCCCAAGGGGTTGGTTTTCCGGGAAACCTTATTGCAATGGCCACCACGATAGCCACTGTGCTCACTAATATCAAAACGGCCAGAGATATTGTCAACAACACCCAAGTCCCTCAAAAGAAATTCGGCGGATACTTCGACGTGACCGGCGCCGACGATCACCAAAGCTACCGGGCGCAGTACATCGGCAGTCCGCAGAGTGGTATGCTACCCTCCCACCCTGTCGTGCTGGCCAGCGAAGGCGGGCCGGAGTATTTCGTGAGCAACAAAAGCCTGGAAAAACCTGCCATTGCCAACTATGTGCGGATGATCGACAATATCGAGCACGGGCGCGTGGCGCAATTTGCGAAGGGAGGAGCCGCACAAAACGGCGAGGCAGTAGCCTTACCTGCTACCCTGTCGGCGGGTACGGAAAACGCCGCTTTGACCAATGAGCTGCGGCGTTTGAACAACATCCTGGAAAGGGGAATATTCGCGCTGGTGGACGATGACGAAGTGATCAATATATTTAAAAAATTCAACTCCATCAACGAAGCTTCGGGCGGAACGATCGGAGGGTAAAAACTAATAGCTATGGTTTTATCTTTAGAATTCCCTAAACTCAAAAGTTTTTTAATAATGTCCTACCCGATCAGGCTGGCCATGTATTTCCTGCCACGCCTGAAAGACTGGCGGTTGTTTAGCATGGATCGTTTGGTCGATGAACCCGAAAACCGCAGGACCGTGGAGAAAAAGATCATTTTTCTTTGCTTTTGTGTTATGCGCCGCAAAACCATATTTATCCCGTGTAGGGAAGCGCTGGAAAAAAGGAAAGCCAGCGGAATGATGCCCACGTACCCCAATATCTGTATAAAAAGAGTGTCTTCGTTTAAGTTGCTGAAGCTGATCCGCATCACCGAATGGCGGGTAGATCAGGGCGAGCCGGTCATGGTGAAGCTTAATAGCGGCGTTTACTAAAGAGATTAAAGGGTGTCCGGCGGGACGATTGGATGTTAAAACCCTGAATATTCTTTCCGGGATTTGATGTATAGTTCAATAATAATTGACCGAAGCCCTACCTGTGAAGACACTTCTTGTAAAGTGCTCAATTTACTCTTCCAGGTAATCTGATCTCCGGATGTTACAGGGTAAAGTGTATGAAGGTATCTTTCGGTGGTCGTTAACGGAATATAGGTGTTGCCTGCCACATATCCTCCGTATTCGCTTTCAAATTTTATGGTTGTGTATTCAATTTTCAATTTTTCATCTTTTATGGTGAAAATGATTGTGTGAAAACATTTTGCGGTGATGACGGTTTCTTTCGGGTTTCCCCAAAAGTTTTTCACAACATCCTCGTGTTCCATTTCGAAAAACCCTTTGACGATGAGTTTGCCGGTCTCCTCGTTTTTATAATGCAATACTTCACGGATCGACCCATATTGAATTGCCACCCATTCTTCCAGATAATTCATCAGCTCCGTCTTCCTTATTCCCGGAAATGATTTGACAAATATGAATTCTACCTGCATCGATTCATTATTATAGGGTAGTTCCGGATAACCGTTGAAATCGGTAAGCAATTGATTCCACGCCCTGGCTAACTCCCTGGCTTCGATTTGTGAAACTTTTCCACTTTTCACCAGACCGTTGAGGTATTCTTTTTCCATTTCTTCTGTTTGTCCGAAAACGTTTCCCGTCAGGGCGGTGGCGAGGAGAAGAAGGATTGCTTTTTTCATGTTATATGTTTGTTTTGTTTTAAAAGTATGAAAAGTTATAAATAATTCCACATTCCATTGATTGAAATTTTTATTTGCCTTAACTTTGCTGTGTAACGACCAATTACATTTTTATTATGACAGCTCATCCATAAATAGAGCAAGGAAAACAAGAAACGAGGCAGCCCCTTCCTATCTTAGCTTTGGCTATCATAGATGTAACTTGGTCGTTACGTGGGGTTGCCTTTATTTTTTCATTTAAAATCGTAACGACCATGTCAGAAAAAACAGATCACACCCAGCCCACCGCTGATCTTCAGCAGCAGCTCAAAGAATTAACCGACTTACTCAAAAGCTTCAGCGACTTAGATCGCCACAGCCCCACCGCCACGATGCACTGGCTGGGCTGCGCCATCATCAGCCTGCTCCGCGACGAAGCATTCTACACGATGCCCGAAGAGGTCACCGCCGATGCCTCCGCCCTGCTACAGGATCACTTCACCGCCACCTACAAGCTATTGGAGCGGTTGAAGCGGAGGGCGGCGTGAGGTATTTTCGAATTTTTTGTATATTTGGACAGTGATGTAAGTCTGATACATCACATCCATGTCAAATATGATTAAATAACACAGTACCGCTGAACGCTGGTTTGGCGGTACAATTGTTTGATTTTTTAACCTTTAATCATTTATATCGTGGATCTCATTTTAAATTCACTTTCCTACAACAATTTAACGATCCCTTGCCCCATCGAAGAAGGGCATAGGATGATACCTGTAAAAACGATTTGCACCATCATTGATGTGCAGTTTAAGGATCAGGACGGTTGGCTGAAAAACCACCCATATTACAGTCAACTATACCGGATGTCCGGTATGGTTGCGGCTGATAACAAAGTGCGCCAGATGAACTGTCTGCCGATTTTTGATGTACTTTCCTGGTTGTCGAGCATAGCCGAAAGGAACAGGTCAAAGGAGTCGATTGAAAAACAACACGCCTTTATGCTCTGGCTGCGAACTCAGATGCTCGACATGTACAAGCTAGTCGAGATATTCCGGGAAGAGAACAAATACGAGTTAGAGGCCATCGCCGTTAAATCAAAAAGAGTTGAAGATTATCATGAACACCTGCGCCAGGCCTCCGAGGCCAAGAAGGCCATCAAGCGGTACGACTCCATCCTGGAAGACATCCGGACGAAACGGTTTACAGGCCAGACGGCTCTGCCTTTTCCAGAATCAGGCACAAAGTCTTTGGATAAATAGCCGGAATTCCGGTTATTAAATTGCGGGAATTCCCGTTATTTAAAACCCAGGATTATTATATTTGCAAAACTCCACACTTAAATATACTTCACACTTTTGAGTTAAAAACAGAACAAGTAAGCCGGGCACAATGCCCGGCTATGTTTGATTTTTTAACCTTTAAATCATATAGTGATGAATTTATTCAGTTATTCTTTCCAGCAAAAAGAGATTACATTCGAATTACACGAGCAAAACGTAATGGTCAACGCCACTCAAATGGCAAAAATATTTGGTAAAGAAGTGACACATTTTTTAGAAAACGATGGCACTGAAAGGTTTATGAATGCATGTTTAAATACTCGGAATTCCGAGTATTTAGGAGTAGAAAAACGAGAAGATTTGGTGTATGGAAAACAAAAATCTGGAACGTGGATGCATCGTATTTTGGCTTTGAAATTTGCCGGGTGGCTTAATCCTGATTTTGAAGTGTGGGTTTACTCCACCATCGACGGCATCCTCTTCGATCACTTCCGGAGGATGGAGGAAAGTTTAAAACAAAGCGCCAAAAGGAAGATCAGAATTGACGAGTTGGATATTGCACTCCTGCAAAATCCGGAATACCTGGAACTAAAGCAGCTTTTACTTGAAGACCGGCAGGCCGTTTACAAAAGAGGCCAAACGAATCGCAATCAATTGGACGCCTTCCGGGAAATGTATAAGAACAATTGATCTATATGGTTTTAAAAGGTTGGCTGGGGCGGAAACGTCCCGGCTTTTTTACTCATTCATTAAAAATCAAATCACGATGTCAGATAATAACGATTCAAGAGACGAGCAGGACGATTACGTAAGCGAAGTCCAGTCAGCAATAGCGCAGCAGGAAATTGAAATAAAAAAGCTGCAAAACAGAATGACCGACTTGACAAGGCAACTCTCGGAGGCCAAAGTCAGCTTAACACTAATAGCCACCACCACCTTCGAAGAATGGAAAGCCAACGGCAGGAAGTTTTGAGGGTGACGTTAGAATTAAAAAGGGAGAATTAAAAAAAGCCAAGGAACTAGCTTTGAACTATCTAAGGAAAACATTGGCACAATTTTCCCCGTTTTTATTACCATAAAAAGGGTAAAAATGTAGTTATCGTATTATAATGTTGCAATTTTGTGACAAAAATTTCCTTATAATGAACAAATTTTGCACTTTTACCGTATCACTAATGAAACATCGCTTGGTTATTCGTTCAATGCAGAAATGTCCTAAAATCAAATCAAAGTGATAACCTCCAGGATCGTTTACGGGTTTTAAAATAAAAAAAAGGCGCATATAGATGCACCTTTTAGAAAATAAAAAGTCCCCGGCCGGATTTGAACCGGCGTAACCCTACTTGCAAGACAGGTGCCTAACCGCTCGGCCACAGGGACGATTTAAAAGGAGCTGGCGACCGGATTCGAACCGGTATAACGGGAGTGCAAATCGCGTACCTTACCATTCGGACACACCAGCAACTTGTTCAACAAAGGCCTGCTCCATCTTTTTGGGGCAGGTTTTTTTATATATACGAACACGACACAAAAGCATTGCTTTTTGTCATTGTCTGTAATTGTTTTTCCAGAGGGTTGTAGATTAATAATGTGGAAGGCTAGTCTGTTTTTTTTAGCTAAGATTGTTCTATTATGCCGCCTACCTATTAAAACATTTTCAAATTTAACAAATTCTGTTTTAGCAAACAAAAAAAGAGAAGACTTTGTAGAAAATATCCACATTTTCTTTAACGTATGAACTATTATGATTAATTTTGATGTAATAGAATACTATATTAGCTAAGACCTATTGTACTGCAAATGCTTTCCTGACACCCGTTCGGAAAGCATTTTTTTATTTCCTTTTTCATATCCCTGGAAACTTATTTTCCAACCTGCTCAGGTCGGACACGCCCAACTGACGCAGGTATTTATCCACCTCCTCCAGGCTGTGATGGCGCAGTTGGATTTGCAGATCCTTCACACTTATCCCGGCGCGGATGCAGGACACGGCGCCGGTGTGTTTCCAAGAATACAACTTGTACGACCGGTCGTATCCCAGGATTTTCAGGATTTTCATGTGCCGGTTGGTGAAATGATTGTAGCCGCATGGCATGAAAGGGTCGCCTGGCTTATGAAACAAAAGCTCGCCGGGCGAGCGCTCGCGGAAGCCAGTCAGATGAGGCCTGAATAATTCGGGTATCGACACATATTCCGCTTTTCCGTTCTTAGAAATATCCGCCCTGACCAGTATTTTATGGTCGTCGAGCAGCAGGTCGCTCACCTTCAGCAGCCTCAGCTCGCTGTTGGGACGTATGAAACAATAATATTGAAACTGCACAAAGAGCCACAGCTCTGGATCGTTTTCCAGCATCACCTTCTTCAACTGCCTGATCTGGTATCCCTGGAAATACCGCGCAGGCGTTTTGACGGACCTGATCCGCTGTATCCCGTCAAACAGGCTCTCCTCCCCTGCTGCCGCAAAAATCATTTTCAACGCCTGGAGGTAAGTATTATGGGTGGTTTTGTGGCGGTTATTCTTCAGCCATGTGAAGAAGTTTTTAATACTTTCCCGGTTGGGCTTCGCATCCCCGTGGATGGAATAGAAGGTGTCCAGCTTTGACTTGAACGTCTGGTAAGATTTCTTGCGCCACACTCCCCTATTATCCACAAGGTACTTGTACGCCCGCTCCTTGAGCGCCATATCCTTCACCACATGATCTTGCAAAGCATACTGCTCGATGATCTTCTGAGCGGCCAGCATTCGCTGCGCGTGGTTGTCAAAACAATTAATGTCGCCATACTTACGAATCCTCTTTTTGCCCTCATACCACTCGACAAACCACTTCCTTCCGCTTGAGATATCAGGAGAATAAATCCGGTAAGACAAAATTTTTTTTTCTACTGGCATACTTAAAATTTGCCAATAGCCAAAGTTTTGAAAGGCTCCATAGACAAACCCGTTATAAAGTTTGTCTATTTGATTTTGTAAACTACTGTTTTTCAATAGTTTGTGAAAGATCGTGGAGAATACCGGGATATTCCTACTTCAGCTTATTGGTTGATTATCAATGTGATTATGTTTTCAGATTTGTCTATGGACAGTGTTTTTGTCTATTTGTCGATGCGGGATTCAAGGTCGGCGAGGCGGCGAAGGATATCCTCCAGCAGCTCCATCATCTTTTGTGGGTCCGCAGGCGCCTGGCTTAGTTGGTAGCGCACCGGCGACTCGCTGACCACAGGCAACCGATCTCCTTTGATTGGCTCTGGCGGAATCTCGCTTAACAGGATTTCTTCTTCGTACAATCTTTTGCTGGGGATGCCGGTCAGGTCGCTCAGTCGAAGCAGGAATGGAATCCGTGGATCGTTGTTGCCTCTTTCGTATTGGCTGATCATGCCCTTGGTTAAATCCATGAATTCGGCAAATTCTACTTGGTCCATCCCCCATCGCTTTCGAATATTTTTAATATTGTTTCCCAGTGCCTGCATGGAGTTTTATTTAAATAAAAAAGAATTTCAAAACTTTTTTAGAGAATTTCTTGACAAAAAGAGAATTTCTTCATACTATTGTATAACCATTATAAAACATTCACAATATTATAAATATGTCTTCAAAGAAAACCTACAGTCGTCGATTTAACATCGTGGATACTAAAGATTTTGAAATTCAAAAAGAAATTGATGACACAATCGAGGTGTTGGGCGATGCTGGAATTGAAAAAACATTGCAGCAAATATGCAGGGAAGGGATAAAAAGCAAGTGCCAGGAGCTCAAGTCGCTGGCCAAACAAACCTCTTAAATTAAGCATGCCATGAGAAAACTATTCACTCAAATAATCAAAAACATGGCAGGACAAAGTATTCAGTTTTACAGCAAGACCAAAGGCCGCACCAATTGGTTGTGGATGGCCGAAGAGGATTATAGCGGGCTGATCGGATGGGATTGGCACTACCCTAACAAGATAGAGATATACAGCTTCAGTCGCTTTACCGGCAAAATAGACTTCAATAAAAAAGGCTACGAGCCGGCAGAACCGGAAATCGCAAAAGAAGTGCTTTCGAGCCTGGTGTCCTGGCTGTCGCAGCGAATAGCCACCACAGAAAATCAAATCAGTAATCAGTAATCAACAAACCCCCAACACATGAGCACACTCAAACACCTTCTGGATGATGTTCCGAGACCACCGGAACCAAAACCCTACGAAGCACTTCTGGAATTGAATATTATTCTAGAACGCATTGATTTATTTGCTACACAAAATAATGGGCTGTTCCAAAACCGAACACGTTTTTTCCAGCAGATAGGAATCCTCCGCACAAATATCGAGCTGCTAAAAAAGAGAATTTTAAAGAATCAAAAATTGAAATCGGAGGCCGCAGGTAAAAAGATACCGCGTGCTGTTTAACTCAAAAGTGTGAATTTTAGTCCAGCCGTTTAAGGGTGAACGGCTGGTTTTTTTTCCTGAATAATCAAATCCAACATATGTCAGACCATAACACAAATCTACCACCACGAGAGTTTTTAGACCATTTTGACAAAATGGAGTTTAACGACGATCAGATTGTTGAAATATATGCCAGGCTCGCAAGAATAAGCTCCAACCTTGAAGACAAAGGAACATTACTTAATCCTGCCGAACTATTAAGCATTATTATAGACATAAACCCTGAACTCCTTAGAAGAATCGCACCAGGCCGCAGGATTCGGGAGGCTGAAAAAATAGCCTTTGAAATGCTTTCCCACGTGGAGAGTCACATTTCGATACTCTACAACCACGTTCGCAATGAGCTGATGACTTTTGATTCGTGGCAAACACTCAGTCCGGACGCCGAACTATGTAAAACGCTTGGGCTGGAAACGAACACAAAAGCCGGCTGGCTGACCTTGCTGATCAAGCCTGCGCTGGTGGAACTGAAACGCCAGGTCATCGAGAACTCCAAAGACCGGATGTTACCAAAATTCGCTTTCAAAGAGTTGGTATTTCAAATCTGTGATTCACAAGATTCGGGCACTCTGAAAGCTGTTCAAAAAGTGATTTTCGATGACCAGCTTTTGTACACCGAAGAAGAAATGGCCATCCTGGATAAGGTGTTTCAGACAAGGAAGAAAAAATCATTATTAACAAGCTAACCATGCCATTCCAACGAAACAACCCAGGCAGACCGCGAAACGAACATCAATCACCTCACAGAGTTGAGGCGGATGTAAAGATGGAAGATGCTACAGTATGGGTTACGCCGACCATGAAGCTAGTGACCGGCAAACAACCAGGAAAGTTTGTCTTTTTCACGAACGATGTCAAAAAAGCAAAAGCATTTATAAAACAATCAAATTAAAAAAACCCCTACTCTATTTGAAGATAGTATCAGCAGGGGTTTTAATCAGTAAATCAAAATTTAAAGATATGTCAAAATCCAATAAAAATCCTAACAAAGAAAGAGCTTCGCGAGTTCACCTTGAAAACATTGAAGCCGGCGTCATCGAACGAACCCGGGACAAAACTTTCATGGAAAAAAACTACGTCCTCCGGGGATTTCTACTACTGATTTTAATCCCTGTGATTGGCTATTCTATACTTACGGGCACTATCTTTTTGTATAGTTATTTTTTAAAAACACTAGGATCGACCATTGGCGCCGCCTTTGCTGCCGTGGTTTTCGTTTCCGTCGTTGAATCGATATACTTCTACTTCACCTATGCGGTTATCGTGGACTTTACGGATGGAGACTGGAAGGAAGTGGGTTTTTACAATAAGCTTTTTACGTTGAAAGTAGCTTTCATGCTAACTGCTGGATTTTGTTCTGTCTTTTGGAGTATAAAGGGCGCCCCTGAAATGTCAGACTTCCTGACCAGGGAGCGCTCTCCTATTGCATTGATCGACGAAAAGCCAATCAACGATCGCTACGATCGCCTGATCGCAGCAGAAGACGAAGCCGTTGCTTTGGCCGGCAAAATGACCTGGAAGAAAAACATAGTGGAAGATGGCCGGAAAATCATCAAAAAGGCCACCGAAAACAAACAGCAATACGAATTGGCCCGCGAAAGGGAATTGGCAGAGGTCAGGGCAAAAAACACCGGTACCACCCTATCATATGAGAAGGGCATAACAAAGAGGGGCAATTGGTACCAAGGGTTCGCGGGCGCGGGCCAATTTTTAGGATTTTTAATAGTGTTGTTTTTGCGAATATTTGACCTGGGTGTTAGAGCGGAACTTCCTGAGGAGAATGAAAATGGAATTCATGAGCCGGATTCGTCAGACCAATCCGGTCCCTCTCCTTCAGGTGGTTCTGTTTCTAAAGTAGAAAACGTGCCGGTGCAAACCGAAGGGTCGATCCCGCCGGGCGAACGACGTCCTATCGGCTACTTTTTACCCAACGACGACAAGCCCGAAATGCCGGTTGCAAAAACCGGGATGAACCAGGGTGAACCAACCCAGGTTGCAAATCAACCGAAACTCATGTCTGGACAGGGCGCGACCAGGTTGAACCAGGTTGAGCCAACCCGGAATGAAACCCAGGTTACAACCCAGGTTGGCAAGGTGGTTTTGATTGGTAAAAACCTGGTCTTTGAACATACCACAGAAGAAGGGCAAATCATCCACTATGATAAGACATCTGTGACCGGCAGGTATAAAAAATATGCCGGCAAGGTGGACGAGTCAGCCAAAAACCTGGTTCGTGCCAATAAAAACAAAGATGCCAGGATGGTGGCCATCCACGAAAAGGCGCTGGATAACAGAATGCGATGGATGGAATATTGGCAGACGGCGCTCGATCTGCTGGACAATTGAAAACAAATTATATAAATCCAAATAAACAATGCTATGCTAATCGGAAAGATAGCTATCGTCATACTACTCGCTTATGTCGTCAGTAAAAACGAACTCAGCCTAAACGACATAAAAAGAGAGCTTAGAAGGATCCGGATACTCCGGAGTCGCAGGTAACATTTCCATGAGATAAACTACAAAAAAGGAGGGGAGGGTAGGTCAGCGGACTGTCCTCATCAGCGTGAGAAAATTATACGAAATCGCAATGGTAGCCAGCCTACCCTGTAAATCTTTAACCCTTTAAGTTGTTAAACGTGAGCGTAACCTACATTCCTAATGAGATTGTTGAAAAGATCAAAGCCGCCGCTTCGGTGGAAGAAGTGATTGCCGATTTTGTGACCATGAAGCGCTCCGGTACCAGCCAGGTTGGAGATTGCCCCTGTTGTAATGGAAAAAAGAAGTTGTCATTCAGTCCATCCAAAGGAATATGGAAATGTTTTTCATGCGATGCGGGAGGGGCAGATGCGATCAGCTTCCTGACGAAAACGCAGGGCATGGAATACCTCGCTGCGGTGTCCTGGCTGGCTGATAAATACCACGTCGCAATTGATCAGCAACCGGTTGAGAAAAAGAAGACCAGGGCGGTACGAAACAAGTCTTTCCGGGATGAACAACTAAAAGCAAGCGGGATCCCGGATAGGGTTCAGAAATACTACCAGCCCGGCGGAAGTGACAAAAGCTACGAATACGACCGCTATCAAAAAGCTACCATTGATAAAAACTGGAACGTCGTTGACGGGGATGACATGATCCTCCGGTATGTTGATTTGAATTTTGCGCCGATAATGTACCAGAACCACCGTGGAAAAAGTGTGCCGTTGCTCCGGGTGCGCTGGTCGAATCCGGCACTTCACAAAGATAAAGACGGCAAAGAAATCAAATACCAGTCGCCGTATGGAAGCGGTTCGCATATCTGGCTTCCCAATCAACTGATCGAGGCTTATCAAAAAGGAATAATCATCGAGACCCTTTGGATTTACGAGGGAGAAAAGAAGGCAGATAAAAGTTGTCTGCACGGTATGTATGCTGCTGGTGTAATGGGTATCCACAATTTTGCAGCGGACGGAGATATGCCGCACCAGTTTGAGTTGATTATAAAAAAGTGCGGGGTGAAAAACATCGTTTTTGTGATGGATGCCGACTACCAGGATATTTCCATAAAAGTCAACAAACCCGTTGACCTTCGCCCGAAAACTTTTTTCAAGGCCTTATTGAAATTCAGGACTTACTTTGCGGCCTATGCAAACGAGGGGATTTACCTCAACCTGTTTTTTGCGCATGGCAAAGAAGTGGTTTATAAAGGCATCGACGACCTGTTGGTCCGAAAACTAAACGGAAAGGAAGCGGAGCTGAAGGAGGATTTCGAAAGAGCCATGATAGACCGCAAGGGAGAGGGTGCTTTTGTAAACGTCCACAACATCACTTCGTACAGCGATTACCAGTTGAAGGAATTCTGGAACCTGCACAGCAAGCCCGCTTTTTTTAAAACGCATGAGGAAGAACTGAAGAAGATTGGCGAGTTCGTTTACAACCGACTGCGATACCGTTGGAATCCGGACGAAGCGGAATTCGAGTTGTGTCAAAAGCTGCTTCCGCATGAAACGTTCTGGAGGGATATTACCTGGCATGACAAAGGAGGCGTTGAAAGAAAGCGCATCGAGTTCAGCTATCGGAATGTTCGTTTTTTCCTGCAAAACAGGGGTTATTTCACTTTCCAGACACTTGGCGACAAATACCGGTTTATTCACATAAAAGACAAGGTTGTCCGGGAAGTTGACCACAACGAAGTACAGGATTTTGTAATCGACTTCGCGCAGGAAATTCAACAATATGACGTAGAGGAACTCCTGCTCAGGGGTGGCCGCCAATACCTTGGTCCCGACAAGCTGAGCAAGATGTATCGCAGGGAACCTGCGTTTAATGAAGCTGAAAAAGACTGCCAGTTTTTATATTTCAAAAATGCTTATTGGAAAATCACGGCTGACGAAATCATCCAGCGCCCGCTTTCTGACCTGCCGAAATACATCTGGCAGGACCAGATCGTCGATTTTGAGGTGGAATATCTTGGCGCCCCGATGTGCCAGGTAAGCATGAAGAATCAGAAATTTGGCGTGAAGCCCGGTGAAAAAATGCTGAAGTGCGATATCGCCAATTTCTTTTTACGGTCCAGCTGGTTTAGCTGGCACAAACTACAGGAGCTGAGGAAGGATGAAGAAGGTGTTTTAAAACATGTACCAAAAGAAAAACCTGAACAGGAAACCAAAGAAGACCAGGAGCTAACCACCACCAACCTGGTAGGCAAAATGCTGGCTACCGGATATCTGCTTCATTCTTATATCGACTTTTCAAACACAAAGGCCATTATTGCGGTGGACGGCCTGGAGAGCGAGGTGGGCAAAAGTGAGGGAGGAACAGGGAAATCCCTTTGGGCAAAAATGTTTCAACACATCGTGCCTCA
>CXWJ01026681.1_pt1 | contig 13654 bp, 11 predicted proteins | sample 590841 | NCBI WGS metagenome assembly CXWJ01 (sample SAMEA3498367, study PRJEB10139) | wastewater metagenome | biome: wastewater treatment plant; material: activated sludge | place: Austria | collected 2015-01-21 | reverse complement strand
CTTCTCACCGATCCCCGCGATGTCGCCGGTGTCCTATGCCTCGGGCTCCCGGTTCCTCGAGCTCATCGGCGCCCCGATGCTCTCGTTCTACGACTGGTACGCCGACCTGCCGAACGCCTCCCCGCAGATGTTCGGCGACCAGACCGACGTCCCCGAGTCCGGGGACTGGTGGGACGCGGGCTACCTGATCATGTGGGGCTCGAACGTCCCGATGACCCGGACGCCGGATGCGCACTGGATGACCGAGGCGCGCTACCGCGGGCAGAAGGTCGTCGCGGTCGCCCCCGACTACGCCGAGAACGTGAAGTTCGCCGACGAGTGGGTCGCGGCAGCGCCCGGCACCGACGGCGCGCTGGCGATGGCGATGGGACACGTGATCCTGCGCGAGTTCTTCGTGGACCAGCAGGTGCCGTTCTTCACCGACTACAACAAGCGGTTCACCGACCTGCCGTTCCTGGTGACGCTCGAGGCGGACGAGGAGGGCGGCTACCGGCCGGGCAAGTTCCTCGTCGCGGGCGACATCGATCATCCCGAGGGCGGGACCGAGAACACCATGTGGAAGCCGGCGGTGCTGGACTCGGCCACCGGCCAGGTGCGGATCCCGCAAGGCTCCATCGGCTACCGCTACGGCGACGAGGGTCTCGGCAAGTGGAACCTCGACCTGGGGGAGCTGGATCCCGCGCTCACCCTGCACGGCCGCTCGGACGAGACGGTCGAGCTGGTGCTCCCGCGCTTCGACCTCGGTGAGCGGGTCATCCACGAGCGCCGGGGAGTGCCGGCCGTGCGGGTGGGCGACCGACTCGTCACCACGGTCCTCGACCTCCTGCTCGCGCAGTACGGCGTCGCCCGCGACGGCCTGCCCGGCGCCTGGCCGGAGGGGTACGACGACCCGCGCGTCCCCGCCACCCCCGCCTGGCAGGAGCAGCACACCTCCGTCCCCGCCGAGCAGGTGATCCGGCTGGCCCGCGAGTGGGGGCAGAACGCCATCGACACCGGCGGACGCGGCATGATCCTGATGGGCGCCGGAACCAACCACTGGTACCACTCCGACCAGATCTATCGCGCGATGCTGCTGCTCACCACGATCACCGGGTGCCAGGGCCGCAACGGCGGCGGCTGGGCCCACTACGTCGGCCAGGAGAAGATCCGGCCGATCATGGGGTTCCAGCACCTGGCCTTCGCGCTCGACTGGTTCCGCCCGCCGCGGCACATGAACCAGACGGCCTACTGGTACGTCAACACCTCTCAGTACCGCTACGACACGTTCACCGCCGACGACCTCGACTCCGGCACCGGCTACTTCGCCGGCAAGGGCGTGATGGACCTGCTGGCCCAGTCGGTCCGGCTGGGCTGGACCCCGTCCTACCCGACGTTCGACCGCAGCCCGCTCGTGCTCGCCGACGAGGCCGACGCGGCCGGGATGGAGGTGCCCGCCTATGTCGCGTCGCAGCTCAAGGACGGTTCGCTGAAGTTCGCGGTCGAGGACCCGGAGGCCGAGGCCAACCACCCGCGGGTGCTGTCGCTGTGGCGGTCCAACCTGCTGGGCAGCTCGGCCAAGGGCAACGAGTACTTCCTGCGGCACCTGCTCGGCACGGACTCCGCGGCCACCGCGCAGGAGGCGGCCCCCGACCAGCGCCCCACCACGGTGCGCTGGGCCGACCAGGCGGCCGAGGGGAAGCTCGACCTGCTGATGACGATCGACTTCCGGATGACCAGCAGCACGATCTTCAGCGACGTCGTGCTGCCGGCCGCCACGTGGTATGAGAAGCACGACCTCAGCACCACCGACATGCACCCGTTCATCCACTCGTTCAACCCGGCGATCGCACCGCCGTGGCAGACCCGGACCGACTGGGACGCCTGGAAGACCATCGCCAAGCGGTTCAGCGAGCTCGCGGTCGATCACCTGGGCACCCGCCGGGACGTCGTCGCCAAGCCCCTGTGGCACGACACTCCCGAGGCGATGGCCACGCCGCACGGAACGGTGAAGGACTGGCGGCTCGGCCCCGACCATCCCCAGGGGTGCGACCCGGTGCCGGGCAAGACGATGCCGGTGATCGCCGTCGCCGAACGCGACTACACCCAGATCTTCGCCAAGATGACCTCGATCGGCCCGCTGATGGAGAAGGTGGGCATGCTCACCAAGGGCGTGGCCTACGACGTCAAGCGCGAGATCGACATCCTGCGCACCCGCAACGGGGTGACGCACGGCGGGGCCGGTGACGGACAGCCCAGGATCGAGACCGACGTGCAGCTGGCCGACGCGATCCTGCACCTCGCGGGAGTCTCCAACGGTCACTTGGCCACCCAGGGCTTCAAATTCCTCGAGAAGCGCACCGGCACGCTGCTGCACGATCTCGCCGCGGAGCACGAGGGCAAGCAGATCACCTTCGCCGACACCCAGGTGGCGCCGGTGCCCGTGATCACCTCGCCGGAGTGGTCCGGCTCGGAGTCCGGGGGGCGGCGCTATGCGCCGTTCACGATCAACGTCGAGCGGCTGAAGCCCTTCCACACCCTGACGGGGCGGCAGCAGTTCTATGTCGATCACGACTGGTTCATCGGCACCGGCGAGATGCTCCCGATCTATCGGCCGCCGCTGAACATGACCCGCCTGTTCGGGGAGCCCCAGATCGGGACCACCAGCGAGCTCGGCGTGGCCGTGCGCTACCTGACCCCGCACAACAAGTGGTCGATCCACTCGGAGTACCAGGACAACCTGTTCATGCTGTCCCTCTCGCGGGGCGGGCAGTCGGTCTGGATGTCCGACCGGGACGCCGCGAAGGTCGGGATCCGCGACAACGACTGGATCGAGATGGTCAACCGCAACGGCGTGGTCGCCGCCCGGGCGATCGTCAGCCATCGGATGCCCGAGGGCACGGTCTATATGCACCACGCCCAGGACCGGTTGATCGACGTGCCGCTCACCGAGCGCGACGGCAAGCGGGGCGGCATCCACAACAGCCTCACCCGGATCCTGCTCAAGCCCAACCACATCGTGGGCGGCTACGCCCAGCTGGCCTACTTCTTCAACTACATCGGCCCGATCGGCAACAACCGCGACGAGGTCACCACGATCCGCAAGCGCACGGCGAAGGTGGAGTACTGACATGCGCGTCATGGCCCAGATGGCGATGGTGATGAACCTCGACAAGTGCATCGGGTGCCACACGTGCTCGGTGACCTGCAAGCAGGCCTGGACCAACCGCACCGGCACCGAGTACGTCTGGTTCAACAACGTCGAGACCCGGCCGGGGCTCGGCTACCCCCGCACCTACGAGGACCAGGAGGAGTGGCAGGGCGGCTGGGTCCGCAAGCCCAACGGCCGTCTCGCTCTCCGGGCGGGCGGCCGGCTCAAGAAGCTGCTCAACATCTTCTCCAACCCCAAGCTGCCGTCGATCGACGACTACTACGAACCCTGGACCTACGACTACGAGACCCTGATCAGCTCCCCGCAGACCGACACCTTCCCCGTCGCGAAGCCGCGGTCGCTGATCACCGGCAAGCAGATGAACGTCGAGTGGTCGGCCAACTGGGACGACGACCTCGGCGGCTCGCGCGAGCACGCCGCGCGCGACCAGATGCGCAAGGGGATCGAGGACAAGGTGAAGCTCGAGTTCGAGCAGACCTTCATGTTCTACCTGCCCCGGATCTGCGAGCACTGCCTCAACCCGTCGTGCGCGGCGTCCTGCCCGAGCGGAGCGATCTACAAACGCTCCGAGGACGGCATCGTGCTCGTCGACCAGGACCGGTGCCGCGGCTGGCGGATGTGCGTGTCCGGCTGCCCCTACAAGAAGGTGTACTTCAACCACAAGACCGGCAAGGCCGAGAAGTGCACGTTCTGCTACCCACGGGTCGAGGTCGGCATCCCCACGGTCTGCTCGGAGACCTGCGTCGGGCGGCTGCGCTACATCGGGCTCGTGCTCTATGACGCCGACCGGGTGCTCGAGGCCGCAAGCGTCGCCGACGAGCACGAGCTGTATGCCGCGCAACGGGCCTGCTTCCTGGATCCCGACGACCCGGACGTGCGCCGCGAGGCCGAGCGGGCCGGCATCCCGGGCGACTGGATCGAGGCGGCCCGCCGCTCGCCGGTGTGGGCGCTGATCAACAAGTACGAGGTGGCGCTGCCGCTGCACCCGGAGTACCGCACCATGCCGATGGTCTGGTACATCCCGCCGCTCTCGCCCGTCGTCGACGTGGTCCGGGACACCGGGCACGACGCGGAGGACAGCGGCAACCTGTTCGCGGCCATCGAGGCGCTGCGGATCCCGGTCGAGTACCTCGCCAACCTCTTCACCGCCGGCGACGTCGAGCCGGTCAACCAGGTGCTGCGACGGCTGGCCGCGATGCGCTCCTACATGCGCGACCTCAACCTGGGCCGCGAGGCCGACGAGTCGATTCCCGAGGCGGTGGGCATGACCGGGGAGTCGATGTATGAGATGTTCCGACTGCTCGCCCTGGCGAAGTACGACGAGCGCTACGTGATCCCCGCCGCGCACGCCGAGCAGGCCCACGCGCTCGAGGAGCTGGCCACCGACTGCCCCGTCTCCGACTACGGCGGCGGCCAGCAGGGACTCTTCGGCGAGGGGTCGGGCGACCTGACCCCGGTGGCGGTGGAGAACTTCCGGATGCTCCAGGACCGGCAGACCTCCGACCAGCTCGCCGGTGGCGGCGACAGCTCCGGTCGGGTGAACCTGCTCAACTGGGACGGCAAGGGCAGCCCCCCGGGCATGTTCCCGCCGCGTGAGGACGGTGAGTGACGTGGGCCGATGGCGGCGCACGGAGCGGCAGCGGGCGGCCGACCAGCACCTGCTGACCGTGCCGGAGCGGCAGCTGGCCTGGGCGGTCACCGGCGCCCTCCTCGACTATCCGACCCCTGAGCTGGTGAGCTCGCTCCCCGAGCTGGACCGACTGGCCTCCGGGCTGCCGGTCCCCGTGGCGGAGCCGCTGCGGCGGCTGGCCCAGGAGCTGGGTGCGGTCGAGCTGGGCGCCGCGCAGGCGGCGTACGTCGAGACGTTCGACCACACGCGGCGGTGCGCGCTCTATCTCACCTACTTCGCCTACGGCGACACCCGGCGGCGCGGGGTCGCGCTCGTGCAGTTCAAGCAGGCCTACCGGCGGGCGGGCGCGGAGTTCGACGAGGACGGCCAGGAGCTGCCCGACCACCTGTGCGCCGTCCTCCAGTTCGGCGCCGCGCATGACCACGACGGTGCATGGGAGCTGCTGCTCGACCATCGCGCCGGGGTCGAGATGATCCGGCGGGCGCTGGAGGAGCAGGACTCGGTGTGGGCCGCCGCACTCCAGGCGCTGAGCGCGACGCTGCCGGCGCTGCGCGGAGAGGACGAGGAGGCCGTGCGCCGGCTCGTCGAGGAAGGCCCCCCGGCCGAGGAGGTCGGACTCCAGCCCTATCTGATCGACCCCCAGATCCCCGTAGGAGCACCGCAATGAGCACGTTCTGGTGGGTGATCGTCCCCTACCTCTGCCTGGCCACGTTCGTGGTCGGCCACGCCTGGCGCTATCGCTACGACAAGTTCGGGTGGACCACCAGGTCCTCGCAGCTCTATGAGGACCGGCTGCTGCGGCTGGGATCCCCGCTGTTCCACTTCGGCATGCTGGGCGTCGTCGGTGGCCACGTGATCGGGCTGCTGGTGCCTCGCTCGTGGACGGCCGCGGTCGGCATCGACGACCACCTCTATCACCGGGTGGCCGTCATCGGCGGGATCGCCGCCGGTGTGATGGCGCTGGCCGGGATGGCGATCCTGATCTATCGGCGCCGCACGGTGGGGCCGGTGTTCTCGGCGACGACGCCGATGGACAAGGTGATGTATCTCGTGCTCGCGATCGTCATCGCGCTCGGGATGTGGAACACTATCGCCGGGTCGGTGTTCTCCCTCGGCGGGGAGTACAACTACCGCGAGGGAGTCTCGGTCTGGTACCGCTCGTTCCTGGCGTTCAACCCCAGCCCGGAGCTGATGGCCGACGCGCCGATCGGCTTCCAGCTCCATGCCCTCGCGGCGTTCCTGCTGTTCGCGCTGTGGCCGTTCACCAGGCTGGTCCACGTGTTCTCGGCTCCCGTCGGCTACCTCACCCGGCCCTACATCGTCTACCGTTCGCGCGACGCGCAGCTCGGCAACCGGGCGCCCAAACGGGGCTGGGAGCGGGTCGGCTGATCCGGCACTGACCCCGGGAATGCCCGGGCCGCTCAGACGTTCTGGTCACCGGGACACCGGACCGAGGAGGCGGCATGGCGGACGACCCGCACCTGGCGATCGTGATCGGCAGCACCCGGCCCGGACGCAAGGGCGCCCAGGTCGGGGCGTGGGTGGCCGGGCAGGCCCGGCAACGTGCCGGCGCGTCGTACGCCGTGCTGGACGTGGCCGACTTCGGACTCACGCTCCTCGACGAGCCGCTCGAGCCGAGTGACGCGAAGCGTGCCTACGTGTCCTCCGCGACCCGTCGCTGGAGCGAGGCGGTCGACCGCTTCGAGGGCTTCGTGTGGGTCACTGCGGAGTACAACCACGGCGTCCCGGCGGCGATGAAGAACGCCCTGGACGTCCTCTATCCCGAATGGCTCGAGAAGACCGTCGCCTTCGTGAGCTACGGCTGGGAGGGCGGGGTGCGCTCCGTCGAGCAGTGGCGCGGCATCACCGCCAACGTGCGGATGCACGCGGTGCGCAGTCAGGTGCCGCTGTCGCTGGGCAGGGACTTCACCGAGGGCAGGTTCACCCCGGGGGAGCGGCGGGCCGGCCAGCTGTCCCGTGCCCTGGGCGACCTCGAGGCCCTCACCGTCGCGACGCGGCCCCTGCGCGGCCACTGACCAGATCCCCGTCTGGATCGCGCCCTCGGCGCGTACCGTGGGGTCGGTGGGACTGGAGCGGGAGGGCGGACCCGACGGCGCGACGGCGCGGTTCGAGGCGATGGTGCCCGAGCTCCTCGAGCCGCTGCGGCGCTACCTGGCACGGCGTACGGACCCGGACACCGCCGACGACGTGCTCGCCGACACCCTGCTGGTCTGCTGGCGACGGCTCGACGACGTTCCGGCGGCCTCGCCGCTGCCCTGGGCCTACGCCGTGGCCCGCCGTTGCCTCGCCAACGCCGAGCGCAGCCGCCGCCGGCAGCGGCGGGTCGCCGCGAAGGTGGCCGCGCTCGACCCGCCGGCCGAGGCGGTCGCCTCGACCTCGGGCGGGTCTGCCGAGCTGCTGGAGGCGTTGGCCGCACTGCGGCCGGCCGAGGCCGAGCTGGTGCGGCTGTGGGCGTGGGAGCGGTTGACCACCGCGGAGATCGCGACGGTCCTCGAGCTGTCCCCCAACGCCGTCAGCATCAGGCTTCACCGAGCCAAGGCGGCGTTGCGCGCCGAGTTGGCGTCGTCGCCGGGAAAGAATCAGCCCACCGGCGGACATGAACGAGCAGAAGGGAGGCAGTGATGGCCCACGACGACGAGCTGCTGGCGCGGATGCGCGCCGTGGACCCCGCTGCCGACCTGGAACCGGCCCCACCCGAGCGGGTCGCCCAGCTGCTGGAGGACGTCATGGACCACCCGACCGACACGATCGAGCACCCTGCCGCCGCTGCGGGCGTCCCCGGGCGGCGCCGAGCCCTGACCTGGGTGGCCGCGGCAGCCGCGGTGGCCGTCATCGGCGGCGTGGCGTTCGCGATGCTGCCGCGCGAGGACCCCGGTGCTCCACCGTCCGCGACGCCGGAGGTCACCTCGACGTCGGTCAGCGCCCCCGGCGCGGTCGCCGGGAAGTGCATGGTGCCCAGCCCCGAGGTGTTGGGCACCGCCGAGATCGCCGTCGACGCGACGGTGACGACCGTGGTCGACGGCGAGGTGACGCTCGCGGTGCAGCGGTGGTACGCCGGACCCGGGACCGACGAGCTGGTCGTCACCTCGCCTCCCGAGGCCTTGCAGGCGCTGATCGGCGCCCCCGACCTCCGGGAGGGACAGCGCTACCTGCTGGCCGCCAACGGCGGCCAGCTGATGGTCTGCGGCTTCAGCGGACCCGCCGACACCGATCGTTCCTCGCTCTACACCGCTGCCTTCGGAGGGTGATCCCGCTCGATGTTCCCCGCACCTGTCACGCCCACCATCGGGATCCTGCTCGCCGCGGGGGAGGGCCGACGGATGGGCCGCCCCAAGGCCCTGATGCACGACCCGGACGGCATCTCGTGGCTGCTGCGCGCCTGCGCCGCCCTCGACCTCGGGGGCTGTGAGCGCATCACGGTCGTGCTCGGGGCGGGCGCGGACGAGGCCCGGGAGCTCCTGAGCGACATCCCGGTGGACGTGATCGTCGCGCCGGACTGGGCCTCCGGGATGTCCGCGTCGCTGCGGGCCGGCCTCGGCTTCCTGGTCGACGGTGAGGCGGCCCTGCTGCACCTGGTCGACCTGCCCGACGTCGGCCCCGACGTGGTCGCCCGGGTGCTTGCCGCGGGCTCCGGTCGCGACGGCCTCGCGCGGGCGGCGTACGACGGCATGCCGGGGCACCCGGTCCTGCTCGGCCGGCACCACTGGCCCGGGGTGCTCGGCTCGGCACGCGGCGACCAGGGTGCGCGGGCCTACCTCGAGGCTCACCCGCCCGTGCTCGTGGAGTGCGGTGACCTGGCCACCGGCCTCGACGTCGACCACGCGGCCGCGGCGACGGCCGGCGAGGGCTGAGCCCGCCGGCGCCCAACCTTGGAGCAACCCGGGGCGTCGTACCCTGGCGTCATGTCGGACGCGAGCCCGAGCGCGCTGCCGGGTGACCCCCGGGCGCTGCCCACCAGCCCCGCCCAGGTAGCCGACCTGCTCGGCTCGACCGGCTACCTGGCGGACGACGCGCTGGCCACGATCACCTTCCTCGGACTGGCGATGCAGCGACCGCTGCTTCTCGAGGGCGAGCCCGGGACCGGCAAGACCAGCCTGGCCGAGGCGCTCGCGTCGGCGATGGGCTGCCCCCTGATCCGGCTCCAGTGCTATGAGGGGATCGACGCGACCCAGGCGCTCTATGACTGGGACTTCCCGCGGCAGATCCTCCACCTGCGCACCCTCGAGGCGCTCGGCGGCGCGGGCGACGTCGAGGAGACCGAGAAGAGCCTCTACGACGAACGCTTCCTGCTCGCCCGGCCGGTGCTGCGCGCGCTCCGGGAGACGCCGGCGGTGCTGCTCATCGACGAGGTCGACCGAGCCGACGACGAGTTCGAGGCGTTCCTGCTCGAGGTGCTGTCGACCTATCAGGTGACGATCCCCGAGCTGGGCACCGTGGTGGCCGCGCGGCCGCCGATGGTGGTGCTCACCTCCAACCGGACCCGGGAGCTGCACGACGCCCTCAAGCGACGCTGCCTCTATCACTGGATCGACCACCCGGGCCTGGAGCGCGAGGTGCAGATCGTCCGGTCGCGGGAGCCGGCAGTGTCGGCGGCGCTGGCGCGGCAGGTCGTCTCGGCGACCCAGCGGCTCCGGACGCGCGAGGATCTCCTCAAGCCGCCGGGCGTCGCCGAGACTCTCGACTGGGTGCGGGCACTCCAGAAGCTCGGCGCCACCGAGCTCGACCTCGAGACGGCGGCGGCGACGCTGGGCGCGGTGGTGAAGTACCGCGAGGACACCGAGCGGATCAAGCACGCGCTCGACCGGCTGCTGGCGGTGTGATCGTGCTCGCGCTGGCCACGATTGTGCAGAATCTGCATGGATGAGCCGGGAATTCCCCACGTTTGGGCTCAAACGTCAACCCAGGCGCACCCGCCAGACGAGCTGCTCCTCGGCTTCGCGCGCGCCCTCCGCGCGGCCGGGTTGCCGGTGACGTTGGACCGTTCCCGGGCCTGGCTCGAGGCGGCTTCGCTGGTCGACCTCGCCGATCGGCAGGCGACGTTCTGGGCCGGCCGGGCGACGCTGTGCTCGTGTCCCGACGACCTGGACCGCTACGACCAGGTCTTCGAGGCGTGGTTCCTGGCGGCCGAGGGACTGCCCCGGACCAAGCCTCATGAGCGCCAGTCCCAGCTGGTCTCCGCCCCGCTCCCCGACAGCGAGGAGGACGGGGGCGACGGCGTCGGCGACCAGGACGCGGTCCACGCCTTGGCGTCGGCCACCGAGGTGCTCCGGCACCGCGACATCGCCGAGGTTACCGGTGCCCAGAAGGCGCTGCTGGCTTCGATGTTCGCCACGCTGCACCCGGTCTCCCCGCGGCGTCGCGCGCATCGTCGTACCCCTTTCCGTAGGGGTGAGGTCGACGCCGGCCGGACGCTGCGCCAGACGCTGCGCCGGATGGGGGAGCCGGCCGACATCGCGTGGCGGCGGCGGCGGAGCCGGCCGCGCCGGGTGGTGCTGCTGGTCGACGTCTCGGGCTCGATGAGCAAGTACGCCGACGCGCTGCTCCGCCTCGCCCATCGCTATGTGGTGGCCTCGGATCGCGGCACGGTCGAGGTGTTCGCTACCGGCACCCGCCTCACCCGGGTCACCCGCGCGCTCACCCACCGCGATCCCGAACGCGCGCTGGTCGCCGCCGGACAGGCGGTCCCGGACTGGGCCGGTGGCACCCGGCTCGGCGAGAACCTCAAGGCGTTCAACGATCGCTGGGGGCAGCGGGGGATGGCGCGGGGTGCGGTGGTGGTGGTGTTCAGCGACGGCTGGGAGAGAGGTGACCCGGGTCTGCTCGCCGACCAGATGGCGCGCCTGAACCGGATGGCCCACCGCGTGGTCTGGGTCAACCCACACCGGGGCAAGACCGGCTACGAGCCGGTGCAGTCCGGGGTGCTGGCCGCGCTGCCCTATGTCGACGACTTCGTCGCCGGCCACTCGCTGGCGACGTTCCACGACCTGACCGAGGTGATCTCCCGTGCGTGATGTGCTGACCGAGCTGATGCAGTGGTGGCGCGCCGGCGAGACCGTGGCCGTCGGCACCGTCGTGGCCACGTTCCAGTCGGCGCCTCGGCCCGCCGGGGCCTCGATGCTGGTCGGCCCCGGTGGCGAGGCGGTTGGTTCGGTCTCCGGGGGGTGCGTCGAGGGGGCCGTCTATGAGCTGGGCCAGGACGTGGTGTCGTCCGGCTTGCCGGTGCTCCAGCGGTACGGCGTCTCCGACGACGACGCCTTCGCGGTCGGGCTCACCTGCGGCGGGATCCTCGACGTGTATGTCGAGAAGATCAGTCAGGAGACCTTCCCCGAGCTCGGGGAGATCGCCGACGACGTCGAGGCCGGTCGCCCGGTCGCCGTGGCGGTGGTCATCGCGCATCCCGACGAGTCCTGGGTCGGCCGACGCCTCGTCGTACGCCCCGATTCGGGGGTAGTTGACTGCGCGTTGCCCCCCGACACGCCGCCGAACGGTGCTTCTCGCAGTCAACTATCGCCGACGCTCGGGAGCGAGCGGGCCGACGAGGCCGTCAGCGACGATGCGCTCGGGCTGCTCGCGCTGGGTCACAACGCCACGGTGACCTACGGACCGGACGGCGAACGCCGCGGCGAGGGCATGCAGGTCTTCGTGTGGGCGTTCGCGCCGAAGCCCCGGATGCTGGTGTTCGGGGCGATCGACTTCGCCGCGGCCGTCGCGCGGGTCGGCGCGTTCCTCGGCTACCACGTGACCGTGTGCGACGCGCGGCCGGTGTTCGCCACCAACAGCCGCTTCCCGGAGGCCGACGAGGTCGTGGTCGACTGGCCGCACCGCTACCTGAAGCAGGAGGTCGACGCGGGACGCATCGACGCCCGCACCGTGCTGTGCGTGCTCACCCACGATCCCAAGTTCGACGTGCCCGTGCTCGAGGTGGCGCTGCGGCTGCCCGAGGTGGCGTACGTCGGCGCGATGGGTTCGCGGCGTACTCACGACGACCGGTTGGCCCGCCTCCGGGAGGCAGGAATGACCGACGAGGAGATCGACCGGCTCTCCTCGCCGATCGGGCTCGACCTCGGGGCCCGAACGCCGGAGGAGACTGCGGTGTCGATCGCCGCGGAGATCATCGGCAAGCGCTGGGGCGGCAGCGGCCGCAGCCTGGCGAGCATCGAGGGTCGGATCCACCACGACCTCACCCGCTGACGCAGGGCCGTCGCCTCGACGTGGGCCCGGTCCCTCTCGTCGGGGTGGGCGAACCGCGCTACCGTGACCCTGGTCACAGCATTCGCGCGGACCGCACCCGGGAGCAGGATGACCACCACCCGCCACCAGTTGGCCGAACGGCGACTCGCCGCCGTCCAGGCGTGGACCTCGTTCGTGGAGCACGGCGACGCCGCGTCCTCGATGGTCCGCCCGGAGATCCTGCGGTCCTGGGAGGTGTCGCAGGCGGCGATCACGCCGGACGTGTCGCAGGCCCCGCTGGACGACGAGGCCGAGACGCAGGCGTTCTGGCGGGAGTCTCCGCTGCAGGTGGCGGTGGCCAGGGTCGAGGCCGAGCTGCGTCGTACGGCCGAGGACGGCGACCTGGTCCTGGCGGTCACCGACGACCAGACCCGGATCCTGTGGACCTATGGCGGCCGGGTGATGCGCCGCAAGGCCGAGACGGTGAACTTCGTGCCCGGCGGTCGGTGGGACGAGGCGTCGGTCGGCACCAACGCCCTGGCGATCGCCGCCCGCGAGGGGAACCCGTCGATGGTGTTCAGCGCCGAGCACTACGCCTCGATCGTGCACAACTGGGTGTGCTGGGCCGCGCCGGTCTGCGATCCCGCGACCGGCACCCAGCTGGGCGTCGTCGACCTGTCGACCACGTGGGACCGCACCCACCCGATCGGCCTCGCCACCGCTCGGGTGCTCGCCCGGTTGATCGAGACCGCGATGCCGCACACGAACGCGTTCGGCGTCGCGAGCGAGGAGGACGTCTCGCCCCCGGGCCTGGTGCTCAACCTGCTCGGCACCGCGGAGGCTCGGCTGGACGGGCAGCGGCTGCTGCTCAACCGTCGGCAGACCGAGGTCCTCGCGTTGCTCGCCCTCCATCCCGAAGGGCTCGGGCTCGAGCAGCTCCACGCGCTGGTCTATGGCGACCAGTCGGTCACCCTCTCCACGCTGAAGGCCGAGGTCTCCCACCTCCGGTCGGCGCTCGGCGGGGCGCTCGCCTCCCGTCCCTACCGGCTGACGCTCCCGGTCACGACCGACGTCGACGCGGTGCTCGGGTTGCTGCGGCAGGGGCGCGTGGCGCCCGCCGTGGCGGCGTACGGCGGCGACCTGCTGCCGGGCACCAACTCCCCGGCACTGGCGGAGTACGCCGAGTACGTCGCCGTCGCCGTCCGGGAGGCGCTGCTCGCCGACCCGGACCCGACCGCGGTGCTCCGCTACACCGAGCTCGCGCCCTACGACACCGAGGTGGTCGAGGTGTGCCTCGCCCGGCTCGCCGGCGCTGGGCACCCCGGCACCGGGCACTCGGGCGTCGGGCACCCCGCGGTCCCCCTGCTCAAGGGGAAGCTCGCCGCCGCCCAGCGCTGACCCGAGACGGCGCTGCGGGACGTCCGAGACGGCGCTGCGGGACGTCCGAGACGGCGCTGCGGGNNCGTGGGCGCGGCGACTCGTCTGTCGCGGGGTGCCGTTTCGGAGTGGTGGGGGTGCCGTTTCGGGGTCGCCGGGCGTTTCCGAGGCGGACCCGTCGGGTTCACCCGGAGGGCTGAGGCACGTTCATCGGGGCCTGGTGCGCTGCCGGCGTACGGATCCACAGCCCGAGGAGCATCGGTGCGCCCCATCAGACAATCCTCAACCCCTACGACCCTCGCGGTCGC
>CXWJ01033882.1_pt1 | contig 13656 bp, 13 predicted proteins | sample 590841 | NCBI WGS metagenome assembly CXWJ01 (sample SAMEA3498367, study PRJEB10139) | wastewater metagenome | biome: wastewater treatment plant; material: activated sludge | place: Austria | collected 2015-01-21 | reverse complement strand
CGGCAGCAGGCGGTACTCCTCGCCGACGCCGAACCACCGCGCCACCCGGTCGGCCTGCAGCCCCGCGGCGTTGACCAGGTGGCCCACCTCGAGGGGCCCACCCCGCGTCTCGACCCAGCCCGGGCCGGCGGCGCTCACCGTCGCGCCGAGCCGGACCTCCCCGCCGCGCCGCCGGACCCGCCCGGCCAGGGCCCGGACGACCTCGGACGGGTCGGCCGACGCCGTGGTGGGCGACCACAAGGCCAGCTCGTGGGTGCGCGCGAGCGGCTCGAGCCTGGCCAGCCCTCCCGGGTCGACCAGCTCGAGCGGGACGCCGTTGGCGCGGCCACGGGCCAGCAGCTCATGCAGCGCCGGCAGCTGGTCCGGGCCGGTCGCCACCACCACCTTGCCGGTCTCGCGCAGCGGCACTGCCTCGTCGGCGCAGAAGGTCCGCAGCCGCTGGTTGCCGAGACGCGTCAGCCGCGCCTTGGCGGAGTCCGGGTGGTAGTAGAACCCCGCGTGCAGCACACCGCTGTTGCGACCCGAGGCGTGCTCGGCGACCCGCTGCTCCTTCTCGAGGACCACCACTCGCGCCTGGGGTCGCAGCTCCAGGACGGCGTCGGCGAGGGCCAGGCCGACGATCCCGCCGCCGACCACGGCGACGTCGTACGACGTGGTCATCGGTCAGCCGACCGGCCCGTCACCCGACCACCGCAGGATCGTGAGCCCACCCGGCACGTCCTCGGGCGGCTCCATCGCGGCACCGTCTCACGCCGCCCCGGGGCGCGCAAGCCTGTCGAGCCGTGGGCGGTCCTGGGGACCGGACGGCCCGGGGGNNGTCGAGCCGTGGGCGGTCCTGGGGACCGGACGGCCCGGAGGCGGGCAGTCGCCGCCCCCGGGCCGCTTGTCCGGGTCGATCCAGGGTCACCAGCGCGAGAGGCCGATGCCCTCGATCCGCACCTCCTTGTCCGAGCCGACCACGACGACGCGGACGATCCCGCTCTTCGCCACCGCGAACGTCCGGACCGGGATGATCACCCCGTTCCTGGTCCGCGGTCCCACCAGGCTGATCGGCTCCGCCGTCAGCCTGCGGTCACCGAGGTAGACATGAACCGCGCCCGACCCCGGCGCCTTGGTCACGACCAGCGCGATCCGCTTGATGGTCGGTGCGTAGGCGCTGAACGACTTCCCGTCCTTGCGGGTCAGGGCCAACGTGGCGAACAGCGACTGGCTGTCGCTCTTCATCGTCCAGCCGGTCGACCGGTTGAGGTCCTTGACCCCTCGGGGGACCACCACGGTCCGGACGAAGGGCTGCGGGTCGGCCGACACGTCGGTGACCGCCGCGAACGAGATAGCGTTCGCTCCGGCCCTGAGCCCACTCACCACGCACACGTCCGCCTCGCAGCGGGGCTGGGACGTCCCGTTGACGATCACGTCGTACGCCGCGTCCACGGCGGTGCTGTCCAACGTGAAGGCCACGTCGTGGTCGAGCACGAACGCCTTCTCCGCCGGGCCGGTCACCAGCAGGGTGTCCGGATCGATGACGAAGCTCTTGACGTACGTCGCGACGTTGTCCGCCGCGTCGGTGCCGCGAACCGCGAGCTGGTAGACGCCGGGAACCAGCCCGGTGTAGGTGATCGCGCCGCTGTCGCAGGCCTCCCACTCGCCCTTGACACCGTTCTCCGTCAGGCGGCACTCGATTGCGACCAACGGCTCGTTCGCCACGAAGCTGAACGAGGCGGAGTCCGCCGTCAGGGCGTCGACGGTGATCGTCACGACGGCTGCCGTGGTGTCCTCACCGACGTCCGGAGGCTGTTCGCCGTGGCTGTCCGGCGCGGCGTACGACACGTACTGCGGGTCGGCCAGGTCGGTCCCGGCCTGGATGCCCACATCGAGGCCGTACTGCCCGACCGGTGCGCCCTCGGCGACCAGCAGGTACCACGTCAGGTCGTTGTAGCCGGGCAGCAGCGCCGTCGGCCAGGTGCCGGTGAGCTCGTCCTGAGCGGTGAGCGCCAACGGCATGGGGACCATGTCCGCGCCATCACTGGCATAGACCTTGGCATCCGTCGCCGCCAGCTCCTCGAGCAGGTCGGTGGTCGGATCGTCGCCCGGGCCCTGCAGGGAGAACGTCAGCGTCGCGTCACCGACTGCCGGCGCATAGACCCTGACCGGCATCGTCAGGTAGCTGCCCTGGGTGCCGAGCGCCGGAAGCTCCGAGCCCCAGAGCACCGTGTCGACGGAGGCGTTGACCGGGACCGTCGCGACATCGGTCGCGAGCGGGTCTCCCGGCGCGGCGACGTCGACCAGGTCCACGGTGACGGCGTAGTCACCCAGCGGGGCACCTTCGGCGACGGTCGTCGTGAGGTCCGTGGCCGAGCGGAACCCGAGGTCCAGCGGGAAGCCGTCGTCGGGTCCCCACCAGCCGACCAGGTTGCCGGCGTCCACGGTGAGGGCCATCGGGCCCTCGCCCGAGGTCACCGTGACGTCGCCGGTCGTCAGCGCGTCGGCAGCATCCACGGTCACCCGCAGGCGAGCGCCGTCCACCGAGACTCCACCCCACGGGTTGTAGACCGAGGCGGTGGTCACTAAGGGCAGCGTCTGGAACGCCTGAGCGGGCGCTGTCAGGCTCACCGCCGGTCGGGTGATGGCGTCGAGCTGCTGCTCCGTCGTGTCCACCAGCACCGGGTCCATGTAGAAGCCGGGCAGCACGACCTCGTGCTCGTGCAGGTAGCCGATCACCGCGCGGGCGTCGTCGGCCATCTGCGCGAAAGCGGCCACTCCCGTCAGCGTCCGGTGGTTGACCTCGTCGGCGGTCAGGCCGGTGGTGTCGGCCACGTCGGTCCAGGTCACCGCGTCCAGCACCGGCGTGACGTGCCAGGTCAGGGTCGCCACGTCGAGCCAGGTCACGCTGCCGATGTAGACGTCGCCGCGGTTGTAGGTGAACGCCGAGTAGTCGACGAAGCTCTCGGCTGCGGGCATCACGTCGTCGGGCATCGGCGTGGACGGGTCGGGGTCGACCGACCGGAGGAAGGACAGACCCTCCCAGTCCGGCAGCGGGTCACTCGTGGTGAACCCGACGGCACGGTTGTAGTACTGCACCGAGTCCACGGCGAGCGGCACGGTCTTGCTGGCCGCCGTGCCGATCGCAACGGCGCCCAACTGCCAGCTCGTGTAGGGGATGTCCGCCGGGTCCAACCCGGGAACGCCCCCGCTGGTCATGATCGACTTGTAGATCGCGGCGTACTCCGGGGCGGCATCGAGCGCGAGGCCGTCGACCGTGAGACGGCCGGCCGGGTCGAGGCCGATGTCGTCGGCCGAGCTCAGCTTGGCCTGAACGTCCTCCAGCTTCTTGGCCAGCACGTCGTCGCTGGTCCGGGTCAGGTTGAGTCGCTCCAGCTCTGCCTCGCTGACGAACATGGCGTACTGCGGCTGCGGGTCGCACGCCTCGATCTCCTCGACCGGAAGCGGGTCGACCGGGTCGGCGATCCACTCACCCTGCAGCGGCAGCGGCCACACCGTGCGGCCGTCCACCGGGTTGGTGGCCTCCGGGACGCCGGGTACGTCGGCATACGACACCGGCTGGACGCAGTACTCGATGGCCGTGCCATCCTCGCCGGTGACGGCATACTCCTTGAGCAGCGGTGTGCCGTCGACCGCGCGGAGGGCCAGCACGAGGTCGGAGTACAACGACCCGGTGTCCGAGCCACCTCCACCTCCCGGCGGCAGGGCTGCACTGGTCGTCGCACCACCCAGAACCACGGCGCAGACCACTGCGCCGACGGCCCATGCCCTCGTGCCCCGTCGTCGATCCACGACATTCCTCCTCGCTCGCGCCCCGGGCGGGTGCCCGGACGGCCTGTGGGCCGACCCGAAGGCGAGGACGGCGAGCGCTGAGAAATTCCGCGGACCAGGCTCACTCGCCCGGTGTTGTCGTCGGCGCTCGACGAGCGCCCACGCTCCGATCCTTCGCCCACGATCGGGCGCGGGCAACCGAATCGCGCGTGATCACCAACACGCAGGTGAGGCTTGGCTAGTTGCCCGGCGAGCGGAACGAGACGTCGCGCAGGTCATAGAACGTGGCCCCCACGAGCATGGTCTCGAGGGCGCGCCTGATGTCCTCCGGCGGCTCCACCTTCTCGCCCTCACGGGCGCTCGCCTCGTCGGTGAACGCGATCGTCTCGGTGAAGGTCCCGTCCGCCTCGATNNGCGGAGTTGGCCATCGCCGCCTCGCGGGAGTCGAACCGGACCACCGCGAAGAAGTCGTCGGCGTCGGTGAACCCGATCGTGGTGCCGAGCCACCCGGCCGGATCCGCGCGCCCGTCCCTCCAGGATCGCCCGAGCTCCTTGAGTTCCTCACGCTGTGAGCACTTGCCCTGCACCACCTGGATGAACATGCGATCCTCCCGCGCCTCAGCCCACGAGCGAGCCCCGTGGGCGGGCGCCGCCCCTCACGTTAGGTAGTGGCGACTCCGGCGTCCACCGCATGGCCGGGCCAAAAAGCCGCCGTCGGCCCGGGCCTCGGGGCCTCGGGTCGACAGCCGGTGCCTCGGGTGCGCCTGGGACGCGCCTCACGCGACGTGCCAGCCGGCATACAGGGCGTCCAGCGCCAGGTCGATGTGCTCGTCGGCGTCCCCGGGGACGGACGCTGGCACCTGGTCGAGGGCCGCGAGCCGGGAGATGCCGTACACGACTCCCCACGCGATGGTGCTGCGGCGCAGCACGTCGGCCTCGCTGGTGCCCGGCGGTTGGCATTCCTCGACGGTGTCGTGGAGCAGGTTCCAGTAGCGAAGGGCCGCGGCCTGCAGCCAGGGATGCTCGCCCTTGTCGATGTGGAGCGCCAGGTCGAGGTCGTGGACGTGCGGCTCGCGCTCCACCCACCGGGTGTAGGCCCGGGCCAGGGCTCGCAGCCTGGCGATCGGCGACTCTCCCGCCGCCGCCACCTCCACCTCCGCCTCGACAGCCGCTCGGTCGAGGCCGACGCCGGCAACGGCGGCGAGGAAGCGGCGCTTGGAGCCGAAGTGGACGTAAGGCGCCTGGTGGCTGACGCCGACCTGCTCGGCGACGCGGCGGAGGCTGAGCTGGTCGGGCGGGGTGGCGCGAAGCATCGTCAGCGTGGCCTCGACCAGGCGCAGCTCCAGTGACCCCGCCGCCCCGTGCTCCACCTCGATATTGACAGTGTCAACCATGAGCGGCATCCTAGGCCAATTGACAGTGTCAACCAAGGAGATGGGCGACGTGTCCGAAACGAGATTCATCGACACCACCGCCGGCCGCTTGAAGGTCGTCACGACCGGGTCGGGTCTGCCCGCGGTGCTGTGGCACAGCCTCTTCGTCGACGAACGGAGCTGGCACCGGGTGACCGGGGACCTCGCGCGGGACCGTCGGCTGGTCGTGATCACCGGTCCTGGCCATGGCGAGAGCTCGGACCCCGGCCGCCACTACGGCCTCCTCGAGTGCGCCGGCGCCGCCGCCGAGGTGCTGGACGAGCTCGGCGTGTCCGACCGGGTGGACTGGGTGGGCAACGCGTGGGGCGGACATGTCGGGGTGCGCTTCGCGACGTCGTATCCACACCGGACCAGGTCCTTGACCACACTCGGCACTCCCATCCAGTCGCTGAGCGTGCCGGAGCGGACACAGACGCGGGCGCTCCTCCTTGCCCACCGCCTGGTGGGCCCGGCCGGCTTCATCGCCGATGCGGTGGTCGAGGCGATGCTGTCGCCGGCGACGCGAGCCGGCGATCCGGAGGCGGTCGCGCTCGTCCGTCGCTCCTTCGTCGAGGCGGAGCCGCGCCGCCTGCGCAACGCCGTCGTCTCGATCTCCCTGCAGCGCGAGGACCTCGCCTCGTTCCTGTCGGACGTCTCCGTGCCCACCCTGATGGTGACCGGAGACCAGCATGGCGGCTGGACGCCCGCGCAGGCGGCCGCTGCCGCACGGAGACTCGCCGAAGGGCGGGTGGCCACGGTCGCGGACGCGGCCTACCTGGTGCCGCTCGAGCAGCCGGGGGCCGTGGTCGGCCTGCTCCGCGACTTCTGGGCCTCCACCCTGACCGAGGCGTCCGGGGATCGGCGATGAGCCCGCAGCGAGCAGCAGCGCTCGCAGGGGTGCTGTACGTCGCGCTCGACATCGTGGTGGGCGCCATGGCCGGTGCGCCGCCCTCGCCGGCGGCCCCCGAGAGCCAGATCGTGGCCTACCTCGCCGACCACAGATCCGGCCTTGCCGTGGGACTGTGGGTCTTCGGTCTCGCCACGATCCCCCTGCTGTGGTGGTTCGGCTCGCTCTGGGTTCTGATGGTGCGCGCCGAAGGGGGAGCTCCGAGGCTCGCGGTCGTGTCACTGGCCGGGCTCGTGCTCGGCGGCACCATGGCCGTCTCGTCTGCTGTCGTCATGGCCACCTTGGGGCTGCTGCCTCCTGACGCCGGAGGGGCGGTGCCGCTCTACACGCTCGCTGCAGTGTTCCTCGCCGCTGCCGGCTTCGGTCTCGCCGCACATCTCGTCGCCACCAACCTCGTTCTCGCCCGGAGCCGGGCGATCCACCGGGGCTGGGTGGTCGTGGGGATGGTCTCGGCGTGCGGATTCGTCGTCTCCGCGGTGCTGGGGGCCATCTCGAACGACTCCACCTCCAACACCGTCAGCCTGGCCGGCTTCGTGCTGTGGCTGCTCTGGATCCTCGCCGTCAGCCGGCAGCTGTGGGCCGACGACGCGCCACCGGTGCCGCGCGCACCTGTGCCGGAGCCTGACCGACGCCCCCTCCCGGGCGATCGGGTGGTGGGCCGGGGGTGAGGGGCGGACCTGGGGTGACCGTGTCCTCGTGCTCGGCGCCCGCACGGAACCCTCCCGGAGCGCACCCGTCGCTACTCGGGCAACGGCGCTAGGCTGGTCGACAACGAAGCCTGTGCCCGTCACCGCGAGGAGGGCCACCTGGCTGCGCCGCAAGAAGCCGGATGAGCGCGTCTTCCTGGTCCGGCAACGGGACCTCGAGGTCCGGGCCACACTGACGACCGCGTGACCGGACGCACAGCCGGAAGGCCTCCTGGCGGAAGCTGGCGAAGTGCCAGAGTGGAGACAGCCCCGCACGCCTGGACGCCTGATCCGCGACCGGCGTGCCAGCCCTCAGGAGCCGCCATGAAGTTCCAGGCCCGCAACACCTATGCCGCCACGCCCGCCGAGGTCCACGCCATGCTCGCCGACCCCGCGTTCCGGGAGCAGGTCTGTGCCGACCAGGACGTGGTCCAGGCCGAGGTCTCGATCACGCCCACCGCAGGTGGCGGGATGAGCGTCGTCGTCGACCAGGTCCAGCCGACGCCTGGCATCCCGTCGTTCGCCACGCCCATCATCGGCGCGACGACGCGAGCGATCCAGCTCGAGGAGTGGACCGACTCCCGGTCGGCCAGCCTGGAGATCCAGGCGCCCGGCAAGCCGGTCACCATGTCCGGCAGCATCGCCCTCGAGCCCGCCGGGTCGGGGACGGTCGAGGTCATCGACCTCGAGATCCGCGTCAAGGTCCCGCTGATCGGTGGCCGGCTCGAGAAGCTGATGGCCTCCCTCGTCGAACGCAGCATCCGGGCCGAGAACGAGACCGGCCGCACCTGGCTCGGGGAGTGATCCGGGCCCGGGCCGCTGACAGCGCACACCGGGTCGACGCGCGATCGCCAGCGGCCTCAGACGTTGAAGCGGCACTCCACCACGTCCGGGCGCGAAAAGTCGCCAGTGCGTCCGGCGGTATCAGGCTTCACGCGCGGCTTGGAGCAGGCGTACTGCGTTCGGTCCGACTCCGTGCAGCTCAAGGAGACCGCCGAGGTCCTCGGGAAGGTCTCGGATACTGCGATAGCCCGCGCGCCACAATGCGCCCGCCGCAGGTCGACCGATCCGAATCCCATCGAAGTCCACCCCGAGATCTGTCCCGAGATTGTCCCCTGATCGCTCACTCATGGAGCCCATGAGATCAGACGGCGTTCAGACGTTGAACCTGAACTCCACGACGTCGCCGTCCTGCATGACGTAGTCCTTGCCCTCCATCCGGACCTTGCCGGCCTCCTTGGCCTTGAGCATGGAGCCGGCGGCGAGGAGGTCGTCGTACGACACGATCTCGGCCTTGATGAAGCCCCGCTGGAAGTCGGTGTGGATGACGCCGGCGGCCTCGGGTGCCGTGGCGCCCTTGCGGATCGTCCAGGCGCGAGCCTCCTTGGGCCCGGCGGTGAGGTAGGTCTGCAGGCCGAGGGTGTCGAAGCCGACGCGGGCGAGCACCTCCAGGCCAGGCTCCTCGACGCCCAGCTCGTGGAGCATCTCGCGGGCCTCGGCGTCGTCGTCGAGCTCGACGAGCTCGGCCTCGAACTTCGCGTCCAGGAAGATCGCCTCGGACGGCGCGACCAGATCGCGCATCCTCTGCTTCAGCTCCTCGTCGCCCAGCTCGTCGGCATCGCAGTTGAAGACGTAGAGGTAGGGCTTCGCGGTGAGCAGGGAGAGCTCACGCAACAGGGTGTGGTCGATCGAGGTGTCGATCACCGGGGTGCCGGCCTCGAGAGCCTCACGGGCCTCGGTGGCCGCGGCGACCACGGGCAGCAGGTCCTTCTTGCCGCGGGCCTCCTTCTCCAGCCGCGGGATGGACTTCTCGAGCGTCTGGAGGTCCGCCAGGATCAGCTCGGTCTGGATGGTCGAGATGTCGGAGGCGGGGTCGACCCTGCCGTCCACATGGGTGACGTCCTCGTCGCGGAAGACCCGGGTCACCTGGCAGATGGCAGCGGACTCGCGGATGTGCGCGAGGAACTTGTTGCCGAGCCCCTCCCCCTCCGACGCCCCGCGCACGATGCCGGCGATGTCGACGAACTCCACGGTCGCGGGCAGCAGCCGCTCCGAGCCGAAGATCTCGGCCAGCTTCGCCAACCGCGGGTCCGGGACGCCCACCACGCCGACGTTCGGCTCGATCGTGGCGAAGGGGTAGTTCGCGGCGAGCACGTCGTTCTTGGTCAGCGCGTTGAAAAGGGTCGACTTGCCCGCGTTGGGGAGCCCGACGATGCCGATGGTGAGAGCCACGGGCGGGGAGTCTACGGCTCGGGGCAGGGCCCCGGCGAAACGGCGTACGCCGACGACGTGGCCGCGCCACGGCGCCGCGGCGGCGGTCGTGGGCCTGCGTGCCGGACCGCCTGTGTGGGGTGTGACAGGCTCGGGCCATGAACGAGGAGCGCACCCTGCCGGGGACCTCGCCCGACCCGGGCAGCCTGCCCGACGTGACGGACGACTCGGTCGAGGCGGCGCTGCGTGAGCCCGCACATCAGGTCTCACCGCGGGCGGTGGCCTACTGGCGCACCAGCGCGATCCTCGGCGCCCTGGCCCTGTGGGCAGTCGCAGGCACCGGCTTCTACTTCCTGGGCCGCCTGCCGGACGGGCGTCCGTGGTACGCCGTGCTGGCGCTCGGCCTCGTCGTTGCGGCGACCCTGGTGCAGATCGTGGTGATGCCTGCCCTGCGCTTCCGGGTGCACCGGTGGGAGATCACCCCGACGGCGATCTTCACCCGCTCGGGGTGGCTGTCCCGGGAGCAGCGGATCGCGCCGCTCTCACGCGTGCAGACGGTCGACTCCCACCAGGGCGGGCTGATGCGGTTGTTCAAGCTCGCCTCGATCACCGTGACCACGGCGTCGGCTGCCGGACCGGTGCGGATCGACTGTCTGGACGAGGCGGTGGCGCGTCGGGCGGTCGCCGAGCTGACCGAGATCACGGGCGCGTCGGAGGGCGACGCGACGTGACGGAGGTTCCTCCGGCGTCGGCTCCGGGCGAGCCTCCGCGAATCCCGGGCGCCTTGACCGACGAGGTGCCCTGGCAGCGTCTGGATCCCCGCATGCTGCTGGTCGGCCCCGTGCAGTCGCTGAAGCAGTTCGCGATCCCCTTGCTGGTCGCCGTCCTCGGAGTCAGCGGGTCCCGCGGTGCTCTCGAGCCCTGGATCATCGTCCCCGCGGTGAGCATCCCGGTCCTGCTGGGCCTGCTGCCGTGGCTGACGACCCGCTACCGGATGACGGCGACCCAGTTCGAACGCCGCAGCGGGCTGATCAACCGCAAGCAGCTCACCGCGCCCCTGGACCGGGTGCGCAGTGTCGACCTCGAGGCCACCCTGATGCACCGGCTGCTCGGCCTGGCGAAGGTGCAGATCGGCACCGGCGTGGACGACGCGCGGATCGAGCTGAACGCGCTCTCGGCGGGGCAGGCGAGTGAGCTGCGAGCGCTCCTGCTGGCGCGGCGTACCCCCAACGATTGGGCGGAAACTGCATCCACCAGCCCCGGATCGTCGCCGTTTGATCCCAAACCGCAACAACCCGGCGCGCCGGGTGGCCAACAGATCCAGCCGATCCGGCCGGCCCCGCCCCAGCTCCTGGCCAGCATCGACTGGTCGTGGCTGAGGTTCGCGCCGTTCAGCCTGTCGCGGCTGGCCGTGGTGGCGGGGGTGATCGGCGCGCTCTCGCAGTTCGGGGACTCGCTGCCGTTCCTGGACGAGGAGCACCTCGACTCGGCATGGAGCTGGGTCACGTCGTTCGCCATCCCCCTCGTGGTCCTCAGCATGCTGCTGGGCGCGCTCGTGGGGTGGCTCATCGTGTCGGTCATCGGCTACGTGATCCAGTGGTGGAACCTGTCGCTCACCCGCGACCACGGCACGCTGCACCTGGTCTCGGGCCTGTTCACCACCCGCTCGGTGACCGTCGAGGAGGCCAAGGTCCGCGGCGTCGAGCTCACCGAGCCCTTCCTGCTTCGGCTGGTCAGCGGCGCCGAGCTGGCCACTCTCGCCACCGGTGTCGGCTCCGAGGGCACCACCAAGGTGCTGCCGCCGTGTCCCCGCGAGGTCTGCCAGGGCGTCGGGCACGCCGTCCTCGGCAGCGACGGCCCGCTGGTGCGGCCGCTCCGGGAGCACGGGCCGGCGGCTCGCCTCCGCTGTCACGTCCGCGCCCAATGGCCGGCGCTCGCGCTCGTCGCCGCAGCCCTGGTCACCGTCGTCGTCCTCGACTGGCCCGCCTGGCTGGTCCTGGTGGCCACGCTGGCGATCCCGGCCGCGGCCGGGTCGGCCGAGGCGGCGTACCGCAACCTCGGACACCTGCTCACGGCGGGCCACCTCGTGGCCGGAGCGCCCAGCGTGTCCCGGCGGCGCACCGTGCTGGAACGTGACGGGGTGATCGGCTGGGTGATCCGACAGTCGTTCTTCCAGCGCCGGCGCGGCCTGGCGACGCTGGTGGCCACCACGGCCGCCGGCGCCGAGAAGGTCGTGGTCCACGACCTTCCGCTGACCCGCGCGGTGGCGCTGGCCAACCACGTGTCCCCCGAGCCGCTGGCCCCCTTCCTCGCCTGAGACGCACGGGCGTCACTAGGCTCGGACCGTGCGCCTGGCCACCTGGAACGTCAACTCGATCCGCTCCCGCATCGACCGGGTGGAGGCGTTCCTGCAACGCCACGAGGTCGACGTGCTCGCCCTCCAGGAGACCAAGGCACGAGAGGACCAGCTTCCGCTGATGGGGCTGCAGATCCTCGGGTACGACGTCGCGGCCGCCGGCGTGAACCAGTGGAACGGGGTCGCCATCCTCAGCCGGGTCGGGCTCGAGGAGGTCGAGGTCGGGTTCCCCGGGATGCCGGCGTACGGCGACCCGGCGGCCCCCGAGGCCAGGGCGATCGGCGCGACCTGCGACGGGGTCCGGGTCTGGTCGCTCTACGTCCCCAACGGACGCAAGCCCGACGACCCCCACTATGTCTACAAGCTGGACTGGCTGGCCCGGCTGCGCGAGGCGGCCCGGCCCTGGCTCGACGGCCCGGACACCGCGCTGGTCGGCGACTGGAACATCTGCCCTACCGACGACGACGTCTTCGACCCCGCCCAGTTCATCCACAGCACCCACGTCACCGCGCCCGAGCGGGCGGCCTTCCAGGCGTTCCTCGACGACGGCTTCGCCGAGGTCACCCGGTCCCACGCGCCGGGCTACACCTACTGGGACTACTACCGGCAGCGCTTCGAGCGCGACCGCGGGCTGAAGATCGACTTCGTGCTGGCCAACCCGTCCCTGGCCGCCCGGGTCACCAACGCCTTCATCGACCGCGACGAGCGCGCCGGCGCGGGTGCCTCCGACCACGCGCCCGTGGTCGTCGACCTGTCCTGAGCACCCGGGAAGCCGCCAGGCCAGCGATGTCGGTGGCCTCGTCCATCCTGGTGCCATGGAGATCCTCACGCTCTGCCTCGGCCTGGTGCTCGGACTGGTGCTCGGGCTGCTCGCCGCTGTCGCGCTCGGCACGCCGGGGGCCCGCGGGCGCCGGCCGTCCCACCAGCAGACGGCCGACCAAGCAGTGCTCAGGGAGGGCCTCGAGCGGCTGCACGACCAGCTCCGGGACCTCGACCACCAGCGGGCGACGTGGCAGGGGCAGCTCGCCCAGCAGGTGCTCGACATGCGCCACACCACCGACCTGCTGCGCCGTGAGACGCAGTCGTTGGCCACCGCGCTGCGCCGACCCCACGTCCGCGGCCGCTGGGGTGAGCTCCACCTGCGCCGGGCGGTCGAGATCGCGGGGATGGTGGCCCACTGCGACTTCACCGAGCAGACCCGCCTCGCGGACGGAGCGCTCCGCCCGGACCTCGTGGTCCGCCTCGCCGGCGGGCGTCACCTGGTGGTCGACGCCAAGGTGCCGCTGGACGCCTACCTCGACGCCGGAGCCGCCGACGACGACGACCAGCGCGAGCAGCACCTGCGCCGGCATGCCGCGCAGCTGCGGCAACACGTGGACGCGCTCGGGGCGAAGCGCTACTGGCGGGCGCTGCCCGAGAGCCCCGAGTTCGTGGTGATGTTCCTGCCGGCCGAGTCCTTCCTGGGGGGTGCCCTCGACCTGGCGCCCGACCTCCTGGAGTACGCCGCCGCGCGCCAGGTCGTGCTCGCCACGCCCACCACGCTGATCGCCCTGCTGCGCACCGTGGCCCACGGCTGGAGCCACGAGACCCTGGCCGAGCAGGCCCGGGAGATCCACGGGCTGGGTCGCGACCTGCACGACCGGCTGAGCACCCTGACCGGCCACGTCGATGCTCTCGGCCGGTCGCTCAACGCCGCGGTCGGCCACTACAACCAGACCGTCGGCTCGTTCGAGGCGCGGGTGCTGGTGTGCGCCAGGCGATTCTCCGATCTCGGCGTCACCGGGGACGACCTGCCCTCGCCGCGACAGGTCGACTCCGTCGCCCGTTCGGTGGAGGCGGTTCCGCTGCGCTCCGCCGACCGGCGCGGCGCCCACGGCGACGACACGGCGCGCCCTAGCGTGGCCCTGTGAGCGACCTGCCGTCCGAGGTGCCGTCGGTGTGGACCGGCGGTCGGGAGCCCGGCCGTCAGGTCGTGCTGCTCGGACTCGCGGTGGCGCTCTCGGTCGTGGTGGTCGACCTGGCCCTGGTCGGCGAGGTCAGCCAGTTCTTCGACCTGTGGTTCATCGTGCTCTGCCTGGGACTGGCCGTCCTGGTCCGCCCCGACGGCTTCTTCACCGTCGGAGTCCTGCCGCCCCTGCTGATGGCCGCGGTGTTCGCGCTTGTCGGCGCCGTGTCCCCGGAGTCGATCGGGCACCGCGACGACAACGTGGTGCAGGCCGTGGTCTCGGGGCTGGCCACCCACAGCGGAGCGCTGCTGGCCGGCTACGCGCTGTGCCTCGGCGCCCTGTTCCTGCGCCAGCGATCCCGCACGGA
>CXWJ01002743.1_pt1 | contig 13656 bp, 12 predicted proteins | sample 590841 | NCBI WGS metagenome assembly CXWJ01 (sample SAMEA3498367, study PRJEB10139) | wastewater metagenome | biome: wastewater treatment plant; material: activated sludge | place: Austria | collected 2015-01-21 | reverse complement strand
CATCTGCGCGACGGAGTGCGCGAAGTCGGGATAATCCACTGGCTCTTTGCTGTTCGTGCCAACATCCATGACGACGAAGCCAAGCAACTCGATCTCCGTTTTGAGGATTCCCTTCAGCTCGAATCCGCCGTGGTCGGCGCCGAGGGCTACGATCCGCTTGCCGACGGGCGAGGCAGGCTGAGAGTCGGGTTGAGGCGAGTCTGTCATCTTCCTGACTACATTTTGCACGATCTGTCGAATATCGTTATCGTCCATGATGTTGATTATCTTCGTGTTGAGGGGATGCGTCAAGTGGAAGGTTTGAATAAATGGATTTTCTCGTTCCTTTCAAGCATTTCAACAAACTTTTGAATGAGTTTCGCGCGCGTCTCTGGCTTCTTTGCCGTTTGAATTCTGAACAAGAATGAATATCGTTCCGCGCTCTTCAATGTGCCGAAGAAAACTTTCGCGTTTTTATTCTTATCCAACGCGGATTGAAAATCTTGCGGGACTGAAATATTTTTCTGCGATTCGTACGCTTGCGCCCAACGTTCATCCTTTTTAGCGGCTTCAACTACTTTAAGTCCAGCAGGTTTCATCTCCCCGCTTTTGATCAGTCGTTCTGCTTTCTCTGTGTTGATTTTCGACCAAATGCTTTTCGGTCCGCGCGGCGTGAATTTCTGGAGCCAATAGTTGTCGTCATAACCTTTCTTTTGCCCGTCAATCCAGCCATAGCACAAAGCGGACTCCACCGCATCGTCATACGTCACAGAGGCAATGCCCGAATCCTTCTTCGCCAGTTTCAGCCAAACGCCTGATGCTTTATCGTGTTGCTTTGCGAGCCAGTCTGTCCATTTCTTTTTGTTTGCGAAAGGCAAAACTGGAAGATCGGGCTTCATTCAAACTCCTCTGATTCTTTCATGCGCCGATTATAAAACCAATGGACTATAATCCAGTCAAGGATTTCACTATGAACAAACTCACACCACCAAACTCAGATGAATATGCAGAATTCTACGCGGGCTACGTGCAACGCGCGGTTTCAAAAGGCGATATTCTTGCCGCCCTTCCCAGACAAATAGACGAGATCAAGTCCGCGCTTGGGAATCTTTCGGATGAACAAGCCCTCTTCCGCGACGCGCCGAAGGAATGGTCAATTAAAGAGGTGATGGGACATCTCAACGACGTGGAGCGCGTCTTCTCGTACCGACTCCTGCGCGTCTCTCGAAACGACGCGACTCCGCTCCCTGGCTTCGAGCAGAATGATTATGTCCGCGAGGCGGGATTTGATTCGCACCCGATCAAAGATTTGATTCAAGAGTTCGAGCATCTGCGCCGCGCGAACATTCTCGCGATTCAAAACATGAGCGATGAAGCCGCGCTGCGAGTCGGCGCCGCCAGCGGATACCCCGTCAGCGCGCGAGCATTGATCTACATGCTCGTCGGTCACGTGGATCATCACATGGAAAGTTTGAACGAGAAATATCTGCCGTTTGCAAAATGATATTCCAACCGCCTCCACCCCCGCCTGACGCTCCATCCTGGCTTGCGCTCGGACCGATGACCTTGATGATCGGCATCACGTTCCTGATGCAAGCGGTCATCATCCTTACGAGTTCTTTTGTGATTCGGGAATATCGAGGCGTGCGCGTATTTTTTCTTTCCACACTTTTTCTGTCTGCGGGGTTTTTCCTTATTTTGTTTCATCCTCAATTCGGGTTCGCGATCGGGATTACGTCCAACATTGCGATCTACACGGGTAACATGCTCATGTATCTGGCGATCTGCCAGTTCACCGAGAAGCCGCCGCAACGCTGGATTCTCTATGGCTTGATCCCGCTTGGCTACTTTGCCTTACTGCTTACATTTTTTCTTCGCATCCCCATTAACGCGATCACCGAACTGGCGAACATTCCCTTAAGCGCGGCAAGCGCGTACACGCTTATACGGTCTAACAATAAAACTTTTCGGTTGAGCGCCTACCTCACCGCCTTTCCTCTTTTTCTTTATGCGCTTGTTTCGTTAATTAAAATGATCACCGCGATCGTGTCTCCAGCCGAGATAGCGCCTGGGCAAACAGCGACCAACTCGTTATCCATCCTGATCGTTTATATCCTCAGCTTTTTATGGGTAGGGGGCTTCATCTTCATGATCAGCCAGCGTCTGCAATTTCATTTGAATGAACTCGCGATGAACGACATGCTCACGCGCGTCCGTAACCGCCGCGCCATGCACGAACTGCTCGATTACGAATTGCGCCGCGCGGAACGCCGCGTGAAAGATTTTTCGGTCATCCTGCTCGATGTGGATCACTTCAAACGAGTCAACGACACCTACGGACACGACACAGGCGACGAAGTGTTGAAATGGATAGCGACCAACTTGCAAGCATCGGCGCGCATCGAAGATACCGTCTCGCGTTGGGGCGGCGAAGAATTCTTGATCCTCCTCCCTGCCACCGCGCTCGATGAAGCAGTGGACGTTGCAGAACGGATGCGCGCGCACATCGAGTCGGCAACTTTCGCTTTCAAAGATGTCACAGTGAAAATTACATTCAGCGCGGGCGTCTCGTGTTCAAAAGAACACCCCGATGTGGATGAATTATGCAAGATCGCCGATCAGGCTTTGTATCTTGCCAAACGCACGCGCAACCGAGTCATTTCACAGGAACAAATCATAGAATGAACACGCCTTACTTCATCGAACCATTTGTGGATACAGGACTCGGCAACTCTGCCTATCTGATCGGATCGCACGATACCAAAAAAGGGATTCTGATAGACCCGCTTCGCGACGCGGACCGCTACCTGCATACGGCGTCCCAGCTTGGTCTAACACTGACGCATGTCCTCGACACGCACCTACACGCGGATTTCATCTCAGGCAACCGCGAGATCGCGCGTCAAACCAATGCGATCATCGGCGCAAGCGCGGGCGCGAAACTCGGCTTTGATCACAACCCGCTCGATGAAGATTCGATCATTGATCTCGGCGCGTTCCAGATCCGCGTGATGACCACGCCAGGACATTCGCCAGAACATGTTTCATATCTCGTCACCGATGCGGACGGCAAAACTCCATCCGCGTTGTTCAGCGGCGGCGCGCTCATCGTCGGCGGCGCGGCGCGGACGGATCTGCTTGGGCATGAACACACTCACGCGCTCGCGCACGATCTGTATCACACGATACACGACAAGATCTTGAAACTGCCCGACGAAGTGGATGTGTTTCCGACTCACGGCGCGGGTTCGTTCTGCGTCGCGCCTGCCTCTGGCGAACGAGTCTCGAATATCGGTCGCGAACGGAAGACAAATCATCTTGCTCAGCCGATGAGCGAGGAAGAATTTATCAAACGCTCGTTGATGAATCTTCCCGCTTACCCAACCTACTACCAATACATGCGCGGACTCAACCAGCGCGGCGCGAAAATCTTGGGCGGCTTTCCGATTCTGAAGCTGTTGTCGGCAAGCGAAGTCAAGTCATTGATAGATGAGGGCGTTGTCGTGTTGGATGTCCGTCATCAAAAAGAATTCGGCGCGGGGCACGTCCCCAACTCGTTCGGCATCCGCGTGGACGCGCCGCTCAACGTGTGGGCGGGATGGGTGATTCCGTTCGGGAGTCGAATTATCCTCCTGGGGGCGAACCAAAACGAAGTATCCGAAGCGACTCGGCAACTCATCCGTATTGGGTTCGATGATCTCGTCGGTTATCTCGATGGCGGGATAGACGCGTGGGCGCGGGAATATCCCGTTGAAAATGTCCGCAATTTGAATCCCAAAGAATTGAAAGAACAATTGAATGACGTAACATTGATCGACGTGCGGCGACTCTCGGAATGGGAAAGCGGGCACATCGCGGGCGCGATCCATTTTGAGGGCGGGCGGATCGCGTGGGAGGAATTGCCGTTCGCGAAAGATAAACCGCTGGCGATCCAATGCGCGAGCGGAAACCGCTCGATGATCGCGATCTCCGTGTTGAAGCGGCGCGGATTTCACAATGTGTTTCAAGTGGACGGCGGGATCAACAAGTGGAAGATGAGTGGGTTTGAGATAACAAATGTAAAATCCATGGTTGCATTGGATTAGCTTAGTAAATCAATCAGCGCAGGCAATGGAAAATTACATTTCCAATTATAATTACGCAAAGCTAGAACAGGATGGAGAGGACTATGCCAATTACACTCGATTTGCCAGAAGAATCTCTTAGGTATTTGAATAATCAAGCAAAGCACGAGTTCAGAACACATATGACCACTTACGCAAAAGTCATCCTCAGAGAAGCGAGCTTGCTCGAGGCTGCTAGGCGAGGTCCGAGCGGTAATCCATCGATAACCAAAGCTATGATAAAGGACGCTGTCTCAAATGACAGAACTTCGTCCATGAATCGGCGTCCTTCTTTAGGCACAGTTATGATTGAAATATTCTCTCGTCTTACAACGCTTGCCGTCGGTGGTGGGCTGTTTAACTTGGATAAAGTACAACAAGATGACACGCTTTTCGCTGGATTTGTAATAATTGGTCTCCTAGCAGCCACACTCAATACAATTGAAATTATGAACAGGAGGACACAATGAAATCTCGAACAAGAACTAGTTCAAAATTAACCCCAGCAGCGCGCGCCTTGTTGAAAGAAGTGGTTGTTAGCTACAGGGAGCAAATCCTGTTGACAGCAGAAGAAATCACTACGGATTACGGTGATGGCATCAATAATGAAATCACTTCCAGGGATATCTTGTCTGCCATTGAGATGCAACCGAAATCATCAAGACGTACTTCAACCCTAAGAAGTTATATTGAAGAATATGGCTTTATTATAGGCGTCATATATTTAGTAGTTGGAGGGTCGATATTTATTGCCAATAGCATAAAGGTAAGCCTTACAATTGAACAATTGATAGGGATAATTGTTGCTTTAGCTGGAATTACCATCTCTGCAGTTTCTTATGGTCGTCAGGTACGTAGCGCAACACTACGATCAAACCTGCCTATGGAATCTAACAATGCTGCAAGATTTGTTATGAAATGGCGCGATATAGAGATATTAGTGCGCGAAAATGCATCTAAAGCACTTGGCGAATCTTTCGCGGATAAGCCGATTTCAATTCTTGTGGAAGAACTCACTCGACTTGGAATCCTCAACGGAAAAGACAGGGTTGACTTGAAAGCAATGTTACGAACTAGAAATTCTGTGGTGCACAAAAAGCATAGCATCACGTCTAGAGAATTGGAACTCGGGATGAATAGCGCCAATCGAATACTCGGAAAACTCAGTCGGACAAGATAGAAAAATGATTTACGGCAATAAGGGAAAATGCCTGTGTTCGGCATTAATACAGGCATTTTACAGAACTTGGATTTGCCAAAATTCTGCAATTCTATTTCAACCAATACTCGCAGACAGAAACTAAAACTTGTCCTCCATAGAAGTCGCCAACCTCCAAAAAACATTTCAAACCAAACGCAAAGCCGCAGGGATGCGCGGTTCTCTGCGCGCGCTGGTCAAGCCCGATTACAGTTCTGTCGAAGCCGTGCGCGGACTGTCCTTTCAAATGGAAGCGGGCGAACTGCTCGGTTTCATCGGTCCGAACGGCGCGGGAAAGTCCACAACGATAAAAATCCTCACGGGAATACTGCATCCGACAAGCGGCGATGCAAAAGTACTTGGCTTCGTCCCGTGGAAGGAGCGGCAGAAACTTGCCTATCACATCGGCACGGTGTTCGGTCAGCGCCCGCAATTGTGGTACCACCTCCCCGCCATTGACACGTTCATGCTGTTCGGAAAAATCTACGAACTCGACGACCGAGAAACGAAAAAACGGATCGCGTTTCTTTCGGAAGCTTTCGAGATTCAGGATCTGCTGGAGACTCCCGTCCGCAAACTTTCGCTGGGACAACGGATGCGCTGCGAAGTCGCCGCCTCGCTTCTTCACCGCCCCAAACTGCTCCTGCTCGATGAGCCATCCATCGGCTTGGACGTGGTCGCCAAACAACACATCCGCGACGCGATCCGCACCATGTCGCAGGAGGAGAAGGTCGGCGTGTTGCTCACGTCCCACGACGCGGGCGATCTCGAAGCGCTGTGTCGCCGCGTGATCATCATCAACCACGGACAGATCGTCTACGAAGACAAGGTCTCGAATCTCAAACGAAAATTCCTCACGCGCAAAATGGTCGAGGTCCGCTATGCGGAAGAAGTGCCGCCAACGTTTTCAATTGACGGAGTTGAGATTCTGAAGGTCGGCAGTTACGGCGTGAAGCTGCGATTCGACACAACCAAAACCCCCGTAGACGCGGTCATGGCGCATCTCTCCCAAGCGGGCGAACTGGTTGACATCACCGTATCCGATCCGCCATTAGAGGAAGTGATCGCGAAGATTTACCAAAACGACGCCTCGTCATTGCGAGCCCGAGCGTAGCGAGTGGCGAAGCAATCCCCAACCCGTGACGGAGATTGCTTCGTCGGGCTACGCCCTCCTCGCAATGACATAAAACCGCTATGAAAAAGTACCTCTCCATCCTCACGATGCAGATCATCAACAACATCGCCTACCCAGGGGATTTCCTCGGCAGGTCTATCAGCATTGCCACATTCATCTTCATCTTCGCGGGGTTGTGGGGAACCACATTCACCATCGCAAACACAGACGCGATCAACGGGCTAACGTTCCCGAACATGGTCTGGTATTTTATGATGGCGGAAACGCTCGAACTTGGCAGACCGCGCATCAACCGAACGATCTCGGAACAAGTGAAGAACGGCGAGGTCGCGTACATTTTAAACAAGCCATACAACTTTCTTCTGTATCATTTCTCCGCAGGGCTGGGCGATGGCGCAGTGAGAATGACCCTCAACTTGATCGTCGGTTCCATCGTCGCGTGGATTCTCGCAGGCGCGTCTCCCGCGCCGTTGGGCTGGCTTATGGCATTCGTCACTTTGATCGGCGCATGGATTCTTCACTTCTGCTTCATGGCATTGATCGGTCTCACCGCGTTTGTGGTGGAGGAAACCAACTCGTTCGAACTGATCTACCAGAAACTGGTTTTCATCCTCGGCGGATTTCTCTTTCCGCTCGATATGTTCCCCACATGGCTGCAGAACATTGCCTACGCGCTCCCCTTCCCGTACATGATGTACGCGCCCGCGCGGCTGTTCGTCAAACCCGACGTTGATCTGTTCTGGCGAATGCTTGGCGGACAAGCGATCTGGGTTGCCGTTTTTGTATTCATCCTGGCTTTCGTCTATCAACGTAGCGAGAAATATCTCACGGTGAACGGCGGCTAACATGAGACAAGTCAACTTCATTCTCGCGTTATGGAAAGCCAACCTGCAAGCCGCGATGGAATTCCGCGCGGCGTTCTTCACGCAGGTCATCTTTATGATGATCAACAACGGCGTTTATTTCATTTTCTGGGTTTTGTACTTCGATAAATTCAACGCGGTGCGCGGCTGGGACATCAACACAATGATGCTCCTCTTCGGCATCACCGCGAGCGCATGGGGTATCGGCGCGTTCTTCTTCGGCAACTTCATCTCCCTCGCCGAAGTCATCGTGGGCGGACGACTCGATTACTACCTCTCGCTCCCACGCCCTGTTCTTCTGCATGTGCTTGCGTCCAAAAGCATCGGAAGCGGCATGGGCGACCTCATTTACGGCATCGGCAGTTTCATGCTTTCAGGCTATTTCACACCCGATGGAACGCTTCGATTCCTCCTCGGCGTTTTTGCTGGGGTGTGCATCTTCATCGGTTTTCTCGTCATTGTGCAGAGCTTGTCGTTTTGGCTGGGCAACACCGTCGCGCTCAGTCAATTCGCGTTGAGCGCGTTGCTCACATTCTCCCTCTATCCCAGCGTGCTCTTCGACGCCACGACCAAATTCATTTTGCTCACATTGATCCCCGCCGCGTTGATCGGCACCATTCCCGCCGAATTTGTGCGCGAGTTCTCGTGGCAAAGCGCGATACAAATGGTCTCAGGCTCGCTGGTCTTTTTGTTTCTGTCAATTTTTATTTTCAAGCAGGGGTTGAAACGCTACGAATCAGGCAGCGCGATTCAGATTGAAGTGTAGGGGCGGACGGCCGTCCGCCCCTACAAATTACGCCGACGCGCCCGAATAACTTTTCAAACCGAACAACCACACGACGCGCGCTAAAACTAAAAACAACAACGTGAGTCCCAGCGCGAATAACATCGTTTCAGAGGTGAGTCGATTCGTCATCGCTTCGGCTGGCACGGTCACTGCGAACGCGACGGGCACGAGAAAAGTTAGTCCCGTGCGGAGCCAATCGGGATACACGCCCACGGGCCAACGCCCCGCCGCGTATAAGCCTTCGAACAAATTGACGATCTCACTGACGCGGATCACCCAGAACGCAATGGACGTGACCATCAGCCAGACGCAATACAACATGATCGCGCCCATGATCAACGCGGCAATGAACGCGACGACTTGCATCGCTTCCATCCCCCTTTGAAGCTGGGTCACCGCCACCCCGATCACCACCAAGCCGACGAGGACATCCGTGAGTTGCCAGAAGCGGAATTCGCGCACGCTGACCAACGCCTGCGCGTCGGCGGGTTTGGTGAGGGCGAAGTCCAATGTGCCGTTGAGCACATCGTTCATCAGCCTCTCCATGTTGGGTTGGATCGCCGAACGGATGACCCCGCCCATGAGGATATGCACGCCCATCACCGCGAGCAATTCAGAGCGAGTCCAACCTGCGAGGTTATCCACTTGATCGAAGACGAGCGCGAGTCCGATCAAGCCTGTTGCCAGCGCCACGCCTGTTTGCAGAAGTTGAATGAAAAAGTTGACGCGGTATTGCAGTTCGTTCATCATACCGATGCGGAAGTAATTCCATGCGAGTTTGAAAGGGTTCATTTTTATTTCCTTATTTTCGCGCTGAGCGGAGCGTAGCGCAGACGAAGCGCAGTGTCCATGTAATCGCACGTCTCGTCTGCGTAACGCCAAAGAACAGCGTTACTCCGCTCGACGCGATATCTCATCCGCCCACAGCGGAGAATTGCTTGATGGCGGCGCGCCAGACCAAACTGAGGAGAGAAGCGCCGATCGTGATCCACAAGACTTGCATCCCAATGCCTGCCCATAATTCCTGCGTAGACATCGCCCCGACGAGAGTCTCGATGGGGAAGAAAAATGTCCACTTGAAAGGCAGATAGTTCGAGAGGTTTTGCACCCATTGCGGCATGAGGGTCATCGGCACGAGGCGACCAGAGAGGATCAACTCGAGACCGAAATACAACTCGAAGATCGCGCTGACGCGTGTCGTCCAAAATGTGATCATGCCGAGCAGGGACAGCAACATCGTACGGATGAGGTATGCGCCCCAGATGGCGAGAAAGAAGACGATGCCTTCCATCCATGTGATGTCGAAGGTTGGCTTGAACACCCACGAGAGGAATACCGCGATGGGAAGCCAGAGAACGATCACCACAACTTTCCAGCCTGAAAAATAGGCGATATCGTTGTGAACGGGATGCATCGGACGCATCAACTCCATCGAGAGGTTGCCTTCGCGGATGCGCCATTCCCAGCCGTATGGAGTGAAGACGATGTTCATGTTGCGGACGAGAGTCCAGACGATGTAATACGCCGCGAATGCGCCTGGAGTGTATCCGCCGACAATGCCACCTTGTTGATTTGCAATGGTTGACCAAACCACGAGATAGATAACGGGCTCAGCGATCATGCCGATCATGTAAAAGTAGTTGGCAACACGATATTGAAATTGCTGGAGCATCGAAACGCGCATCGAAGCAAGATAGAACTCAATGTAACGTCTCATGCATCCTCCTTTTGCGAGAAGACCTGATCGATCACATCGTCCACAGGCGCATCTTCCACGGTGAGATCATCCACCTGCAAATCGGAGAGTAATCGCGCGGTCACTTGCGAGGTCTGCGCTTTCGGCACGCGTAAGGTGACGCGTCCATCCTCCTTGCTGACGACTTCTCCGTAGTTCGATAAATCCACATCGGGGTCGTGAAGCGAGAGGCTCAGAGTCTTGTACGAAGAGAACTGATTGACAAGCTTGCTCAGGTCGCCATCGAAGAGGATGCGTCCGTGGTGGATGACGATGACACGCTTGCACAAGGCTTCCACATCCGCCATGTAATGACTCGTCAACAGGACGGTCGCGTTGTAGCGTTTGTTGTACTCCGCGATGAACGAACGAATGCGCCTCTGCATCGTCACATCGAGACCGATCGTCGGCTCGTCGAGGAACAACACTTTCGGCTGGTGGAGCAGCGCGGCGACGATCTCCATTTTCATGCGTTCGCCGAGCGAAAGATTGCGGACGGGTTTGTTGACCAGGTCTTTCAACTCAAGCAGTTCGATGAACTCGTCGCGCGTTCGTTTGAACTGATCTACGGGGATGCCGTAGACCGCGCGTTGAAGATCGAACGAATCGAGGGCGGGCAGGTCCCAGGTCAGTTGGTTGCGGTTGCCCATCACGAGCGTGATCTGCCTGAGATAGTCGTGCGAACGGTGACGCGGTTCGTATCCCAACACGCTCACATTCCCAGAGGTGGGATGTAACAATCCGCTCAGCATTTTGAGCGTGGTGGTCTTGCCCGCTCCATTCGGACCGAGGAAGCCGACCACCTCCCCTGCCCCGACGTTGAATGTGATCCCGTCCACGGCTTTGACGTTTTTGTACTTGCGATTGAACAAACTGGCGATGGAGGCTTTGAGTCCGCCTTCGCGCTCGGGCACTTGGTAATACTTGGCTAATTGCGAAATTGAAACTACAGAGGACACGGTATTCTCCTATGAGGATGGTCTTGTTCTCCCGCAGTTCGATTTGCTTGGCAAATCGTGCGGGAGAAACCGAGAGGATGGTGGTCTCGGTACGGGCGAGCGCTTCGTCTACGTTCGGACGATAGAACTGTCCTCACTCCGCTCAGCGCGAACACGCCCTACTTGACCACCGAATGTACTCCGCCCAGTTAAACACAAAACCGCAGGGCGGGTTGTGCGCGCCTGCGNNAATCTCTGGTATAATCTCCGCCCGTGACTGGTCCTGCCCAACGGTTTCCCTTTCGGGAGGCTGTAAGCACGGAGACCTGCATAGATTATAGAAAGGAAAGCAAACGTCATGCCATTACAGAAGGAAGCGAAGACCAAGCTGATCACGGATTACCACCGTCATGATACCGATACCGGCTCCCCTGAGGTGCAGATCGCGATCATGACCGGGCGCATCCAGCAGTTGACCGACCATCTGCGCGCCAACAAGAGCGATCAGTCCTGCCGACGAGGTCTGCTCAAACTCGTGGGGCAGCGCCGCCGCATGTTGTCGTATTTGCGGCAGGCTGATTACCAACGCTATTTGGGAATCACCGAGAGTTTGAACCTGCGTCACAAGTAGTTAGACTAGACCTCACAGGTCTCATAGACCTGTGAGGTCTTATTAATAGTTGTATCCGCAGTTGAACTGCGGATACAACGGACAATCCGCCGTCAGGAATTGAATAGCGCGAATAACTACCAGCAGACTGAAGTCTGCATTCCGGTTGTTCACACTCTTCAGTCCCTGACCCGAGGCGGAAAATTGTAGGACAAGGTTAACCTTGTCTTACTCAGGAGACAAATAAATGAAACCCGAATCAAAGAAATATTCAACCACGCTTGGGAAGAACACCGTCACGTTCGAGACCGGCAAACTCGCCGGGCAGGCTGGCGGCGCGGTCACTTTCGGCACACCCGAGTCCATCGTGTTCGCCGCGGCAACCATGGGCGACGTGCGCGAAGGGATAGATTTCTTCCCGCTTTCTGTGGAATACGAGGAGCGACTCTACGCCGGTGGACGGATCCCCGGTTCGTTTTTCCGACGGGAGGGCAGACCCGGCACGGAGGCGATTCTCGTCGCCCGTCTAACTGATCGTCCTCTCCGCCCGCTGTTTCAAGATGGGATGAGGAACGAAGTGCAGGTCGCTATGTTCTCGCTTTCATCCGACGGCGTGAACCCGCTCGACGTGCTTGCCATCAACGCCGCGTCAGCCGCCATCATGATCTCAGACATCCCCTGGGGCGGACCCGTCGGCGCGGTGCGCGTGGGACGCGTCAACGGCGAATTCGTCATCAACCCGACATACGCCGAAATTGAGACATCCGATCTCGACTTGCGGATCGCCGGTACGAAGGACGCCATCCTCATGGTCGAATGCGGCGCGAACGAGATCCCCGAAGATGTGATGGTCGCCGCGCTCGAACTCGGACATAAATCTATTCAGCCGCTGATCGAACTCCAATTGAAAATGCGCGAGGAGCTCGGCAAACCCAAGCGCGAAGTAACTCTCTTCGTGCCAAGCGCTGAGATCAAGAAAAAAGTGTTTGAGCGCGTGAGCGGAGCGATGAACGCCCTGCTCGACAAGCCGCTCTCGAAAAACGAATTTTATTCCGGCATGAAAGCCATCAAGACCGAAGCCGAAACCGAATTGTGCGTCGTGCCTGAGGGCGGCGACCCGGCGAACTACATGCCGGTCAACATGTTCCGTGAGTCGTTTGAGTTGGCGGAACAAGCGGTTGTGCGCGAACGCATCCTAGGGCAGGGCAAACGTCCCGATGGACGAACGCCGACCGACATCCGCCCCATTTGGTGCGAGGTGGGGATCTCCCCGCGCGCGCACGGCTCAGGTTTGTTCACACGCGGAGAGACTCAAATTTTATCGGTTGCGACTCTTGCCACGTTGGGCGAGGCGCAGGAACTCGATAACCTCAGCCCGATCAAAGACAAACGCTATTTGCATCACTACAACTTCCCGCCGTATTCCACCGGTGAAGTGAAACGCATGGGCGGACAAAGCCGCCGCGAGGTGGGTCACGGGGCGTTGGCAGAACGCGCGCTTGAACCAGTCCTCCCTGCGGAAGAATCGTTTCCGTACACGTTGCGGGTCGTGTCGGAGGCATTGTCATCCAACGGCTCGACCTCGATGGGCTCCGTCTGCGGCTCGACACTTGCGTTGATGGACGCGGGCGTGCCGATCAAAGCCCCGGTCTCCGGCGTGGCGATGGGATTGATCACAGACTTGAACGGTTCCGGTCGCTACAAAATTCTCACCGACATTCAAGGCACCGAAGATCACCTCGGCGACATGGACTTCAAAGTGGCGGGAACGCCGGCAGGCATCACCGCCCTGCAAATGGACATCAAGATCAGCGGCTTGAGCGCGCAGATGATGAAAGAAGCGCTCGAACAGGCTAAGGTGGCGCGCGCCTCCATTTTGGAAAAGATGCTGGCTGTTCTGCCTGAATCACGTCCCGACATCAAAGAACATGCGCCGCGCATTATCACCGTGAAGATCCCTGTTGACAAGATCGGCGCGTTGATCGGCCCGGGCGGCAAGAACATCCGCGCATTGCAAGAGGAGACCGGCGCAAAGATCGACATCGAAGAAGACGGCACGGTCTACATCGCCTCAACAGACAGCGTGGGCGCGAAGATCGCGCAAGAACGAATCGCCGGGTTGGGCGAAGAAGCAGTGGTTGGGAACATCTACACCGGCAAGGTCGTGCGCATCGCGGACTTCGGCGCGTTCGTTGAAATCCTGCCCGGCATGGATGGGCTCGTCCACATCTCGCAACTCGCTTCCGAGCGCGTGAACAAAGTGGAAGACGTGGTGAGCATGGGCGAGGAGATCACCGTGATGGTGACC
>CXWJ01000536.1_pt1 | contig 13665 bp, 10 predicted proteins | sample 590841 | NCBI WGS metagenome assembly CXWJ01 (sample SAMEA3498367, study PRJEB10139) | wastewater metagenome | biome: wastewater treatment plant; material: activated sludge | place: Austria | collected 2015-01-21 | reverse complement strand
ACCCTCAAGACAGGGGTCAGGCGCAAATCATTCGCATCACGCACGTACGCGGAACTTCTCCGGGAACACGACCTCGCCAGGCTCCGCCGGCACGTCCTCGCGCTGCACGATCGGCAGCTTCAGCGTCACCGTCGTCCCGTCGCCCAGCGCGCTTTCGATCATCATCGCGCCGCCGTGCAGTTCGGCCAGCGCCTTCACCAGCGACAGGCCGAGCCCGGTGCCCTTGTGCGTGCGCTGCATCTCGCCCTCGACCTGCTCGAACGGCTTGCCGATGCGGGCCAAGTCCTTCTCCGGAATGCCCACGCCCGTGTCGCTGACCGACAGCATGATGTCGGTTCCGGCCTTGCGCGCCTTGAGCGTGACCTTGCCTTCGGTCAGCGTGAACTTGATCGCGTTCGACAACAGGTTGATCAGGCATTGTTTCAACGCCCGGCGGTCGGCCATGAGGCTCAAGCCCGGTGCCACGTCGCACACGAGCTCGACCCCCGCCTCATCGGCCGCCACCTTCACCATCGCCAGGCATTCCTCGGCCACCGGCTTCAATTCCACCAGTTTGGCCTCGATCGTGAACTTGCCCGCCTCGATCTTCGACATGTCGAGCAGGTCCGAAATTAGATCGACCAGATGCGAGCCCGAATTGCGGATCAGCTCCGCATACTCGCGATATTTCGGCGTGCCGATCGGACCCATCAGCTCGTGCCGCATCACGTCGGAGAAGCCGATGATCGCGTTGAGCGGCGTCCTGAGCTCGTGCGTGACGGAAGCCAAGAACCGCGACTTCGCCCGGCTCACCTCTTCCGCCTTGTCGAGCGCCTGCGCCAACTCCACGATCTCGGCCTTCGCATTCGACATATCGCGCGTGACCGCGATCGCCTCGCCGTTACCGCCCTGCACCCGCATCTCGACGGGCAGATACGTCCCGTCGCGCCGGCGCAAGCGGAACGCGACCGACTGCACCTCCCCGCGCGCCGCGGCCGCGAACGCAAGCTCCACCGCTTTCAGGTCTTGAATGTGCACGAACATTGCGGGGCTCATCCCCTCAAGCTCCCGCGCGCGCAGACCCAGCATCTCTTCGACCGCGGGCGACGCATAGAGCACCGCGCCGTCCGCGCCGTGCCGCGTGATCAGATCGGCCGCGTTGTCGGTCAAGGCCCGGTGCCACGCCGCGTTGGCCCGCGCCCGCGCAACCTCGTGCTCGTTGCGCCGCTGCGCCGTGCGCATCGCGAACATGCCCACGATGATCGCGGCGAACACCGAAACGCCGTACGCGAACGGCGCAAGCTCGGCGGCAATCCGCGACGCCGGCAGCCAGTTCATCAGTGACAGCACCGCGGCCAGGAAAAAGCCCGCGCCCGCCACGCACGACGCGATCGTCACCGCCGACCGCTTGCCGGCGATGGACGCCTCCAAGGGAACGATCACCAGCCACGCGAGCAACGGCGAGGCGAGGCCGCCGGTATAGATCGCAACCAGCGACACGAAACCGGCCAGCGCGATCGCCGACGCCATCTGCCCCTGTTCGAGACTGATCGTCCCGCTTTTCACCAGAAGCGCGATGAGAAGCGGCGCCCAAAGGAAAACGAAGCCTGCCGCCGTCGCCGCATCCACCGGCCCGACGAAGGCGAAGTAGAGCGGCCACAGCATGACCCCCATGCCGCCCGCGAGCAGGTTTGCCGAAACGAACGACTGCCGGCGCCCGGCCTCGCTCTCCGGCTCCGAGCCCAGCACGCCGTCGAACGCATCCAACAAGAAATCCGCCCAAAACCGGCGAAAATTATACGGCGAAGCCATAACGCGACTCGTCCCCCAGTACTGAGCGTCAAGACTTCGTTTATGGAGGTTAATGAGGCGTTAANNAAACTCCGAGACGGAAGAGGGCCAGTGTCTAAAATTCTCGCTTCTCTTGAATCAAACCCCCGCGCTCACCGTGAACGCCCGTTGACGCTAATGCGCGTTCACGACGTTTGAGCCCCCGTTTGCTTCAATTTATCCGTTGTTTTTGAGCACTTTCGAACGGCCACGGGATGACACTCCGCACCACATTGGAGACCTCGCCGTGAGCTTCATTTTTCGCACGATCTTCTGGCTGAGCCTCGCGCTTGTCGCGTTGCCGCCCGAGGCACGCCTGGGCGGCGGCGACGAAACGGCCGAGATCCGCACCGCCGATCTGGCGGATGCCGTGACCAATGCCGCAAACGCCGTATGGTCTTCGGCGACCGAAATCATGAGCACTTGCGAAACCAACCCGCAGTTGTGCAAAGCCGGCGTCGATTTGGTGAACACCTCTCTCGCGGCCGCAGCAGACGCCGCGAATACGGCCGCTGCCCAATTGGTCAGTGAGCCTGAGAAGCCGCTCGCACTTGCGGAATCGCTGAAACCACAATCGAAAAAAATTCAAGCGCGCGTTGAGTGACTTAGCGCCAAGGCGTACCTATAACTCCGGCCGCCCAAAGCACCCCCACTTTGTTCGGTGTGAGGGCCACGAAGAACAGTACCTCGCGTTCGGAGTCGCAAATGCCGGCAGCAGCCGCTCACGCAGTTTTTCCCGCCACGAATAGCAACGTCACACTCCGCAAAGCCCGCGCCGAAGATTGCGACGCGATGCTGGCCATGATCGAGGCGCTCGCCGAATACCAAGGCGTGGGCGACCGCGTGCAGGTCAGCGCGGAGGAGCTGCGCCGCGCAGGATTCGGCCCGGCGCCGCAATTCGAAGCGATTATTGCGGAAGAACGCGGCCGCCCGGTGGGCTTGGCCCTGTTCCAAACGCACTACGCGATCTGGGAAGGCGCCTCTTCGCTGCAGATTACCGATCTCTATGTCGACGAAGCCGTGCGCGGCACCGGCGTCGGCTTCCGCCTGGTACAAGAAGTGGCCCGCAGCGCGCACGACCGCGGCCACACCGGCCTGCAGCTGAACATGGTGCATGCGAATCCGTCGCGCACCTCGCTGGACCGCATNNCGCAAACTGGTCGAAGCAAAGTGAGCACATTCGACCCGGCCGAACACCGGGTCGTACCCTTGCGCGGGTTCGAGGAGCTGCAAGTCGGCGAACGCTTCGCCCTGCCCTCCCGCACGATCACGGAGGCGAACTTCGCGGCGTTCCAGCAGGTGAGCTGCGACAACCATCCGATCCACTACGACGTCGAGTACTGCCGCGCCCAAGGCCATGACGGTCTGCTCGCCCACGGACTGCAGGTCCTGAGCTTCACCGCCGCCGGTGCCGGCCTCTTTCCCCACGTCATCGGCGAAAACCTGATCGGCTTCGTCGAAGTGCAAGCGANNCAACGCACGACGGGCTTGGTCACCATGGCCGCCACCGTGCACAACCAACGCCGCGACCTGGTCTTGGACGGCAAGCACGTCTATCTGTTGCGATTGAAACAACCGCGCAGCTGAGGCGAATGTCCATCCAATCCATCCTCGACGACTTCGCCGTCATCGACGACTGGGACGAGCGTTACCGCTACATCATCGAGCTTGGCCGCAAGATGCAGCCGTTCCCGGAGGCTGGGCGCACCGACGCCGTCAAAGTCCGCGGCTGCGCCAGCCAAGTCTGGCTGATCTCGAAACGGGAAAACGGCAAGCTCACGTTCGTCGGCGACAGCGACGCCCACATCGTGCGCGGCCTGATCGCGATCCTGCTCGCACTCTACAACGGCAAAACGCCCGAAGAGATTCTGGCGATCGACGCCAAAGCCGTCCTCCACCAACTCGGCCTCGACACCCACCTGAGCCAACAACGCTCCAACGGCCTCTTCGCTATGGTCGAACGCGTCCGCGCCGACGCCCGCGCGGTCACCTAGGCGTTAGTTCGCCGCGACAGGGCGTTTTCAAACTGCGGGGACAGCTTGCCGCGCCACAGCGGCAACTTTTATTCACCACACCCCGCTCGCCTTCAGAATTTCTTGACCCACCCACCGTAGTCTCGAAATCGAACAACGCCGGGGAAGCGACGCGTTCACGCGGCCTTCACCCGCACTAACAAAAAGTAACGGACGCAGATAATGCGTGGGGTTTCGGTTCTGATTTGCGCGAGCGCGCTGGCGCTCGCTGTGTCGCTGAGCGCACGCGCCAGCGCAGAACCGTTCGACGCCGTCGAGCGGCTGGCGAAAGATAAGGCCGCCGCTGTGACGCTGCTCAAAGCCCGTGCCGAGCGCCAAGTGGCAATCGCCGCGGGCGACCGTTTGTTCGCCGCCTACCTCAATGCAGCCTCGCTCGCCGAAGGCGCGCGCCTGCAGCCGCGCATCGCCGCCATGCTGGCCACGCTCGTCGACCGGCTCGGCATCCGCGAAGTTGCCGTCGTCGATCGTTCCGGCGCGTTCCTCGCGCGCGCCGGCAACGTAGACCGCACCGTGGCAAGCCTCGACGCCAAGACGAACCCGCTGATGTTGGCGGGCTTTGCCGCAACGCCGCATCAAGCCTCGTTGCTGCAGGCCGCGCTCCGCGCCGACCTTATCGCCCCCGTGGTCCATCGCGAGCAGATCGAATTCGTCCTCACCGCCCGCCAGGATTTCGCGGTCTACCGCAACGCGCTCGGGTACGCCACCACCGACGATCGCTACGCCGTGCTGACCGACGCAGCTGGCATCGTCCTTGCCCACGGCCGCAACGGCGCAGCCGGCGGAACCGCCATCGTCGCCGACATGACGCTTGCAGCGATCCGCAAGGCGGCTCCCACGGGCATCGGCGAAATCGCGGGCGGCGAGAACCGCTATCGCGTGAGCCACCGTCCGGCCGGCTCGTGGACCGTCATTGCCGTCGAGCGCATCCCCGCACCGCGGCGCTGCCATGCTGAAGGAGCCCGCCTATGTGGCTAAGGGGTAAGATCAACGCCGCGCTTCTGATCTGCATCGGCGGACCGCTGGCGCTCGGCTTCGGCGCGATCTGGTTCGGCACGCAGGAAACGATGCGTCGCGCCGGCACGCACGAGATCGAGACCGCAACCGCCGCCGTCGCAAGCACGCTCGAAGATCGCGCCGGTCAGAACCTGCGCCACCTGACGATCTGGAGCAAACTCTCCGTCATGCAGGACGTGCTGATTGCGGGCGAAGGCGGCGAACTCGCCCGCACGCTGGAAGCGTTCGCCAAACAGTATCCCGACTTTGCAAGCCTGACCGTCACCGACGCTCAAGGCAACGTCGTCGCTTCGTCATCAACCCGCGGCGCCAGCATGACCGGCGACGAAGGTTTCCGCACAGCCGCCTCCGGTCGCGTCTACCAGAGCCCGCTCGTGCTCCTTCCCGGCGACCGCAACGAGAGCGTCTCATTCACCGTGCCGCTGATTGCTCGCCACGACGGCCAAACCGTGATCGGCACGCTGACCGGCGTTCTGAACTTCAACGCGATCCTCAAATCCGTTCTTGCGCCCACCACGCTCGCCGCCGACGGCAACGCGCTGGTCCTGACGAAGAAAAATGGCCAAGTTGTCTTCGCCTCGCGCACCGACGCGACGCTCTTGGAAGCGCTCCGCGACACGCGCGCGGGCGAGACGATGACCTGGCGCGCTGAGCCCCATTTCGCGGCGAGCGTCTCCGTGAAGCGCAAGTCGCTCCCACAAGACCTCGGTCTGACGGCAACCGGCATCACCCCGGCCGCAGCGATCCTCGCCGCAACCGATGCGCTGTCCAACACGTTCTTGACCGTTGCAGGCTTTGCTGTGATCGCCGCCTTCGCGCTCGCTTGGGTATGGACGACACCGCTTGTGGAGATCGGCAACGCCATGGAAGCGCTCGCCCGCGGCAACGCGCTCTACCGCGGGCCTAAGACGAAGGAGACCGACGCTTTCCATCCGATGGCGCGCGCCTTCGAAATGTTCCGCCAAATGAAGATCGTGCGCGACAAGCTGTGGGCACGCGACCGCGATCTCTCCCGCGCCAAGGAAGACGCCGAAGCCGCCCTCAAGGCGAAGTCGGAACACATCGCGAGCTTGAGCCACGCCCTGAGCGAGCAGCTCTCGACGATTGTGCGCCTCTCCGATCTCATCAACCGCGAAGCGCTGGAAGCCGCCAGCGGCGAAACCCGCTCGACCTACGCGAAAGAAATCGCCCGCACCGGTGCATCGCTGCTTGCCGTTATCAACGACCTGTTCGATCTGTCCGANNACCGACGCGCAACCCTCAGCCTTCAGGGCGCAAGTGACGCTGGGTCACGACGGCATCACAAGCCCGATGATGGTGCGCTGCGACGCCCCAAAGATGAAGCAAGTGCTCGCGAACCTCCTGTCGAACGCGGTCAAGTTCACGCCCGCGGGCGGCCTCGTGACAGTCCACCTGCGCCTTTCGGCGGAAGGCTGCCCGATTGTCTCCGTGCAAGACACCGGCATCGGCATGGAGCCGAGCCTGACGCCCGTTGCCGCAGCGATCGCCGAAGCCGACGCCCCCGGCCGCCACGGCGCCGGCCTCGGCCTGCCGCTCGCACGTCAGCTGATCGAGCTGCACCAAGGTGCCCTCGAAATCGAAAGCGAACCGGGCCAAGGCACGGTCGTCACCGTAGCGCTACCGGCGGAGCGCCTGATCGCAGCATCGGCAGACCGGCTAAGCGCCTAGACCTTCCCCATCGACCGGAACAGCTGCTCCGTCGCGGCGTCCGCCGGAAACAGGCTCTCGATCCGAAGCTCGTCGGCCGTCACGTCCTGCGCCGTGCCGAACGTCGCGATCACCGTGAACAGCGAGATCTTGAGTCCGTCCTTCTCCATCTCGAGCGGCAGCACGGGCACCAGCGCCGCATCCTCGGCCGCCCACAAGGTCTCCGCATCCTGATGCTGCGCGAGGTCGGCCAGCACCGTCTTCATCTCGTCCCCGCCGAGCGACTCAGCCTCGCGCTGCGCGCGGTGCCAGAGCAACGGCCCAACCAGGCTCCAATTCTTCACCCAAGGCTTGATCCCCTTCGGATGGAAGAAGAGCCGCATCAAATTGCGCTCGGACCCGCCGACCCGCGTCCACAGATCGTCGCCGAGCATCGCGCCCATCATCTCGAACGGCCGGTTCGCCATGCGGATGTTCCAGGCCCGGTCGATCGCGACCGCAGGATAAGGCTCCGCGTTCGCGAGCATGACCTTGACCGCGTTCATGACGAGCGCCATCTGCGGGTCGTCGAGCGGCCGCGCCCGGAACACCGGCGCGAACCCCGCCGCAGTCAGCCAATCGTTCCGCTCGCGCAACGGCACCTCCAACGTCTCGCTGAGCTGGAGGATCATCGTCCGGCTGGGCTTCGCGCGGCCTGACTCCAGAAAGCTCACATGCCGCTGCGAGACCCCGGACGCCAGCGCGAGATCGAGCTGCGACATCCGCCGCTTCGTCCGCCAGGTCTTGAGCAGCTGCGGGAACGCCTCGCCCGCCTGCCGGACAGCATCCATCGTCGAAAGGGACATGAGCCAATCTCCTGCTTGCGCCCATATTCGCGGGCCGCCAGCGGCCTTTCAATGACCTTGCAGGTAATCGCACGGATAACCAAGAAGCCTCACGCCAAAGCGCGCGACACGAACCAAAATGTGCCCAGCGCAAACAGCAGGGCCGCCGCCGCATCGAACGCAAGCGGCGGTATGTTGTCTTTAAACACCCGCCGTGATGCCCAAAGCAGCCCGCCAAGTACGGCCAGCGCCGTCAATTGCCCAATCTCGACCCCGATGTTGAACGCAAGCAGCGTCCACACGAGATTGACCGGCGGTATCTCCATCTCGAGCAAGGGCCCCGCAAACCCCGCCCCGTGCGCAAGCCCAAAGACGGTCGCGATCGCCGGCGCGAGATAGGGCGCATCGGCCCTGGCATACGACATCGCCGCCGCAAACACAGCGACACCGAGCAGGACACCCCAAGCCAACACGGGCAACCCGAACAACCACGCAAGCACCGGCAACAGCGCGATCCCGCCAGCCCCGATCAACCCATACCACTGCGGCGTGCCGCGCACGCGCCGCAACGCATCGCCCGCCGCCCACGCAACAGTGAAGCCGATCAGCGCCTCGATCGCGGCGGTGTCGGGCTTGAGCACGTTGAACGCGACCAGCGCCAGCGTCACGGAATGCCCGAGCGTAAATCCCGTAATCGCAATCAGGATGCGCCACACACCGCCGGCCAGCATGGCCAGCGCAATCAGAAACGCAATGTGATCGAGCCCCGACAAGACGTGCTCGAATCCGAGAAACAAGAAGCTGCCGAACGAGCTTGGCGCTGCCTTGTCGCCACCGACCGGGAACGTCGTCTTGCCCTGCGTCAGCACGCCCTCGCGCACACCTTCATTGCTGGTCACGCGGATGTAGTGCGTATGGCTGATCGAGACAGAGAAGAACGCACCGATCTTGAGTTCGCCCGGCACCTCTGCAAACGGCTTCGCACATTTGAAAGCGATCTCGACCCGCATCTCGCCGCGCGGCGCGCGGATCGGTTGCACGCTGGTGCGCGCGCACGCCACGCCCGCTTGCCGGAGCGAAACTGTCGCCTCCAGCTCGCGCTTCAACAGCGCCGACAAGTCCTGCGGCGTGTCACTGAGCTGCGTCGCGCGGTAGGCGTCCACCTGAAAGACACCCGCGACGGCATCCTCGCCCACGGTCCAGGTCGAGAAACTCTGACTGCGCGTATGCGCATGCGCGGACGCCGCAAACAAGAGAACCAGCAGCGCGAGAAGAAGCCGCATTACTTCACGGAATCCGCGTAACTAATCCGCGCCGTCGCACGCAGGCTCTTGAGGTAATCCTCGAACGCCTGCTCCGTCGCGCGTTTGCGCCATTCGTCGGCGACGATCGCCTTCACCGCATCGAGTGGCGGCGGTGGCGCCTCGAAGCGGTCGATTAAATGCACATACACGACGCGACGCCCGATCGAGAGCGCGGGCGACGTCTGTCCCGTCAGAAGGCCCAACGCGGCGTCGCGCACCGACGCACCGGCATACTCGGCGACCTTTGCGGGCACGACCGGCCCATTCGGCAGCAGCACGGCCTCGCCCCCGGTCCCGGCGAGACTCGCCACAAACGGCTTTCCACCGTCGAGGGCCGCCTTGAACTTCGCGATCCCGTCCACGTTCGTGTTGTCGAACGATACCGCGCGCACCGTTAGCAGCGGCTGCGGCGCGATCAGCTTCGGCCGTTCGGCGTAGAACTGGCGCAACGCCTCATCCGTGGGCTCGAGCTTTGCCGCGTCCGCGACAGAGAGCTGCAGCATCGCATTGACCAGCGCTTTGCGTGACGGCGGATCCGACTCGGGCAGGCCCAATTTCATCGCACGCCGAAGCAGCAGCTCCTCGTCGATGATGCGCTCCAACGCTTCGCGCCGCTCTTCGGCGGTGAGCGGATTGCGCTTCGCCGATGCCAACCCTTCGATGGCGGTCTCGTACACGCTACGCGGGATCGGCACCCCGTCGACGACCGCGATCGCGTCGCCATAGCTGGTGACCGTCTCACTGACGCCAAGCGCCGACCACATCGCGGCGCCAAGCCCGAGGGCTGCCGCCGCGATCAAGAAGTAGTCGGTGGTCGGCCGGCGCAGGATCTCAACCACCGCTGCCGCCGGGTACCGCGGACGCAGCCGGGTCCGCCGGCAGAGCGGCGGCCGTCGTGCCGTAGTCCAGATAGATCGGCGACGACCACGCACGATGCTCAGCCGGCGACGTGCACGCGTCCTCGCCCGAGCGATAGTCGCCGAAGCAAAGCGTCGCCTTGATGCACTTGCCGTTGCCGTCGCGCTCGCACTTCACCGGCTCTGCATTAATCGCGGGCTCGGCTTCTTGGATCGCCTTCACGTAATAGAGCGCGTCGCGCTTGCCCTTCGTGTATTCCGGATCGACGAACGAGAACGTGCATCCGCCTTGCGCGTCGGGCTTGCACGTGTGGACCAGGTAGCGATCCTCGATCAGATCGGAGAGCGCTTCGCCCGCCTTCGTCTGCGGCCGCACCTTCACGACCTCGATCCGCGTGATCTTCCGGCGCTCGTCCGACGGATTGTAGCACTCGCCCGAACAGATGGTCTTGATCCGCTTCTCGTCCAAGCCTGCCTTCGCGAAATCCGGACAGCCCGGCTTCTGCTTGAACGCACCGACCGCGCGCACCTCGAACGTCGGCGCCGTATCGGTCGCCACGCGCCCGCCCATCGGGATTTTCTTGCCCTGCGCGTCGACCGCGTTGAACCACAACAGAATGCGTGGACCCGACGTGGCATACACCTCGCGCCGCTGCAGCGACTCCCAAATCGCGTCACGCGACCGGTCGCTTGCATGCACCGCCGCCAAGCCGCCGGCCAGCCAGAACGACGACTGCCGCTCGAACTCCGTCAGCTGGAAGCCTGCCATGCTGACCAACTCATCGCGCGACATACGCTTAGACTGCGGCTCAGGTTTGCCCGGATCGGGACGCAACCGCTTTGCCCAGAATTCGCTGACCGCGCCGCCTGCTTCGGTGTTCTTGCGCCGGTCGACGGCCTTGTAACCCGTGCCCGGACGCGCCCGGTGATTGTCCGACGAGCCGATGAAGCCCCAATGGAAGCGCGTCGCCTTACCCGACGGGTCGTCGAAGTTCGACGTCGCCAGACCCGCCTGCACCGCATTGCCGGCACGATGGTTGAACGGCGGCATGAAGCAATCCGTGCACTGCCCCGCATCCAGCCAATCCTCCGGCGTCTCGCCGCCAATGGCGATATGTCCGGCCACGCCCATATTTGCGTAATCGTCACGCGCCTGCACCGCCCGCTTCTCGCAGTCGGCCGCTGCAACGCCCGCCTTCAAGCAACGCTCCCGGATGATTTCGCCGGCGCGCCAGCACGACGGCGTATAGTTGCTCGTCGGCTGGGGGCACGTCGCGCTCACGCCGTCCGCGTTCAGATCGATGTCCTTCCAAGGGCGATATTCTTCCGAATTGCCGTGGCCGGAAAAGATTTCGATGAGGGAAAACTTCTCCGGATGCTCGCCCGCTTTCAGCGCCTTGTCCCATGTGACACCCGGCGGCGTGTAGAAGCCCCAGCTCGACCCGTGCGGAATGATCAGCGGGTTGAGCTTCTGCTCGTCGTAGAGCCGCCGCACCAGCTCGCCCGGCGTGGGCGCGGTCTCGTAGCATTCCTTCGACAGCTTGTCGGACGCCGTCTTCGCGTCGCAATCGGGAATTGCCTGCGTCAGCCTGAGGAACTTGTTGAAGTCGAAATAGGGCTGGCGATTTTTGAAATCGAGCAGCGGGACGATTGGCGGAATACCCATGCTGGATCGCAACGTGGTCGACGCCAAACCGCCCGCGCCGATCGCGCGCGGCGAAATCTTGTCGTCGTCCAGATCCTTGAAGACGACGTTCTTGTGCCCGAAATGCTCGTCCGGCAGACGGCCGACCTGCGTCCATTCGAAGCCGACGAACGAAACCAAGTCGGGGTTCGGCCCGTCGCCCGCGATCTTCTGGCACGCGCGGATCGAATCCTTCGTGCGCTCCCAACGCAGCGGCGTGATTGTCTCCGCATGGTCGGTGATCGACCAGAAATCGAGCGCCGAGCAGTAGCGGGCGAAATCGCACGCGTCCGCAACCGGATGGACGCCCGCCCCACCCAGCATCGGCAGCGAGAACTGAAACGCGTCGGCCGAGAACGTGGTGTGCACGTGCAAGTCGCCGAACAGGATCTGATCGTTGGAACCTTCAGGCGCCACAGCGCGCGTTGCAGCCATGCGGCTTGCGACAACCTCGGCCGGAATCTGTTTTCCCTGGATGACGCCGGCATCGCGCTCTTCGCCGAACCAGCCTTCCTGCGCGCCGTACCAATAGAAGCCGCCGGCTGCGGCCAGAATGAGCACCACGACCAAAACCAAACCGATGATCCGCACCACTCTTGCTCCCCCGATTGTGATCGGCCCTTGGCGTTTGTTTCGCTCAAGCCGTTGACTTCTTTCGGATTCGTACCAGAAAACCGGCATTTTCCAAGCACTGCCTGACGCCTGCGGCATCACCGTCACCGGGGAAAATCGCGGCAAAGTGAACCAAATCCACCGTTGAGGCCGTTGCGTCCACCACCGGTCTTCGACGACAACGGCCACCTCTCCAAAGGGGACAGGATTCCAAATGAAACTGAGACAGACTATTGCAGTGTTGGCACTCGCCGGTACCGCAGTGACCGCAGGCGCCCTCGCGCTGAGCGCGGCGACGAACAACCCGAGCTACGGCTCTTGGGGCTTCGACATCGCCGCGATGGACAAAAGCGTAAAACCCGGCGACGACTTTTTCCGCCACACCGGCGGCACCTGGATGAAGAACACGCCGATCCCGGCGGACCGTTCCCGGTGGGGCTCCTTCAATATGCTCGCCGCGAAGTCCGAAGAAGACGTCAAAAAACTCGTCGAAGACGTCGCGCGCGGCAGCAACCGCCCGGGCTCGATCGAGCAAAAGGTCGCCGACTTCTACAATTCCTATCTCGACACGGCGAAAATCGACCAACTCGGCTTGAAGCCGTTCGAAGCCGACCTCGCCGCGATCGCCGCGATCAAAACGCACGAAGACTTCGCCCGCGTGATCGGGGCGCCCGGCATGCCCGCGAATTCGCCGATCGGCCTCTTCATCGGTCTCGACGAAAAGAACCCGGACCGCTACGCGCTGAACGTCGTGCAGGCCGGCCTCGGCATGCCCGACCGCGACTACTACCTCAAAGCCGACGCCAAGTTCGCCGAAACGCGCGCCGCCTATAAAGCCTACGTCGCCCAGATCCTGGGCATGGTGAACTACGCGAACGCCGCCGGCGCCGCCGACGCGATCATGGCGCTCGAGACCAAGATCGCAGAGATCCACTGGCCGATCGAAAAGCTGCGCGATCGCGATGCGAACTACAACGCGAAGAACCGCGCTAGCCTAAAGGCGTTCGCGCCGGAATTCCCGTGGGATGAAATCCTGACGGCAGGCGGGCTCGGCGCCCAAGACCACTTCATCGTCGGCTCACCCGAGGCGGTCGCCAACCTGGCGAAGCTGTTCCGCGAGACGCCGGTCGAGACATGGCGCGCCTACCAGACGTTCCACTACGTGAACGCCCAGGCCGATATCATGCCAACCGCGTTCGACGACGCCTCGTTCGCGTTCAACGGCAAGACGCTGACCGGCCAGCCGCAAAAGCGTGACCGCTGGAAGCGCGCGACGATCGCGCTCTCGGGCGCCGCGTTCCTGGCACCGATGGGTGAGGCCGTGGGCCAAATCTACGTGAAAAAGCACTTCACCCCGCAAGCAAAGGCGGAGATGAAGAAGCTCGTTGACAACCTACTTCAGGCCTATCGCGAGCGCATCCAAACGCTCGAATGGATGTCGCCCGAAACGCGCCAGGTTGCAATGCGCAAGGCGCAAACCGTGCGTGTGAAGATTGGCTACCCCGACCGTTGGCGCGATTACTCCAACCTGGAGATCAAGTCCGGCGACGCCTACGGCAACCGCAAACGCGCCGGCGTCTGGGACTACAACCGCCAAGTCGCGCGCATCAACCAAAAGACCGACAAAGACGAATGGGGCATGGCACCACAAACTGTGAACGCCTACTACAATCCGGTGTGGAACGAGATCGTATTCCCCGCCGCGATCCTGCAAGCGCCGTTCTTCGACGTGAAGGCTGACGCGGCCGTCAACTACGGCGCGATCGGCGGTGTCATCGGCCACGAGATGGGCCACGGCTACGACGACCAAGGTGCGAAGTCGGACGAAAACGGCGTCCTGCGCTCATGGTGGAAGAAGGA
>CXWJ01019617.1_pt1 | contig 13675 bp, 9 predicted proteins | sample 590841 | NCBI WGS metagenome assembly CXWJ01 (sample SAMEA3498367, study PRJEB10139) | wastewater metagenome | biome: wastewater treatment plant; material: activated sludge | place: Austria | collected 2015-01-21 | reverse complement strand
CATCAGACCGACGACAAGCAGCGCCGCGCCGTAGAGCAGCGTCGAGACCGACGGCCAACGCCCGGCGAAACGAGCCGATCGGCGCGCCCATCGTGCGTTCCCAGTTGCTCCGCTGACAAGTTCGAAGATGCTCATGCTCGATTGCGTCTATCGGTCGGCCACCTGATTGACAGGACTATAGGAAAAGTACCGCGAACGATCAATGATGAACGTTAAACCCCAAGTTAGCGGACGCAATCTTATGGTTTAACCGCGGTTCAGAAAAGCCGCGTGGCTGCGGAGCGCGCCACAGCCACGCGGCTTTGCCGCCGCGCCTGCGGTTGCTACTCGATGATGCCTAGCTCAATCAGCAGGTCTTGTGTCCCCTGCACGTCGGCCAGATCAGTCAGAGAAATATCAACGGCGACCGCATCCAACTCGGCCAACGGTGGCAGCGAAGCGGGCAGCGTCACCCCGTCAATGACCGGATACTCAAACGTCTCGTCGGCGAAGTACTGCTGGCCCTCGGCCGAAAGCAGATAGTCAACGAAGCGTTGCGCGTTCTCGGCGTTGGCGGCGGTGTTCAGAACGCCCGCGCCGGAGACCAGCAGTAGCGATCCCGGCCCGCCGCCGGGCAGGAAGTAGTTGCGCGCCGGGAAGGTCTCGCCCTGCTCGGCCAGGAAGCGGTAGAGATAGTAGTGGTTAACGAAACCTGCATCCACCTCGCCTGCGGCCACCGCTTCGACGACTTGTGTGTTGCCCTCATAGCTCATCGGTTCATTGGCCTGAATGCCTTCCAGCCATTGGCGCGTCTTCTCCTCACCCCACAGCACGCGCATGGCTGTGACCATGGCCTGGAATGAGGCGTTGGTCGGCGCCCAACCCAGCCGCCCGGCCCATTGAGGATCGACGAAGTCGTAGATGTCGGCCGGCAGCTCGGCCACCGGGTCGGCAATGGCCGCGGTGTTGTAGACAACGACCCGCCCACGACCGGAGATGCCCACCCACGCGCCGTCATCGGCCCGGAATCGCTCCGGGACGCGATCAAGGAGGTCGGGGGGCAGCGATTGCAGTAAGCCCGCGGCCTGCACCGCGCCCAAACCGCCCGGGTCCTGGGCGTAGAAGAGGTCGGCCGGGCTGTTGGCCCCCTCCTCAAGCAAAACGCCGGCCATCTCCGCCGTGCTGCCATAACGCACCTGGACATCGATGCCGGTCTCGGCCGCGAACCGGTCGATGATGGGCTGCACCAGGCTTTCGCTGCGACCGGAGTAGATGACAAGCGAGCCGCCCGCCTGTTCGCCGGCCGCTTCCGTCGCGGACGGTAGCTGGGCCTGGGCCGTCGGCGCGGTCGTCTCGACCGCTCCCTGTCCACCACATGCGACCAGGGCCAGCCCCGTGACGACCCACAACAGACCAAGAATAAACCGAATCTTCATCATTCACTCTCCTCAAATGCAATAGGAGCATTATCGGAAGGGGCAAGACGAAGGTCAATCGCCGAGGATCATCCGCAACTTAACTGCCGGCGCGGGCAAAGTTAAGCACGGTTAACCGCCAGACGAACTGGCGGTAAATAGAAAGCTCCCGGTGGGTCTCACCGGGAGCGAGTGAAGGGTCTGTCATCGGGGCCGACACATGGCNNGGTCTCACCGGGAGCGAGTGAAGGGCCTATCACCAGCGCCGACACATCGCGGCCGGCCGGTGGGGCGTCTGGCCTAGCGGCTGCGGAACAGTTCGCGGACGATGATATTGCGCTGAATCTGGCTGGTGCCCTCGTAGATCTGATAGATCTTGATGTCGCGCATCAACTTCTCGACCGGGTACTCCGACATGAAACCGTAGCCGCCGAAGACCTGCACAGCGTCGGTGGTGATCTTCATCGCCGAGTCGGCGGCGTAGGCCTTGGCCATGGCGGCGTGAATCGTATTGCGGTCGCCGTGGTCGTAGTCCCAGGCCGAACGCCAGACCAGCATGCGCGCCGCCTCGATCTGTATCGCCATGTCGGCGATCATGTGGCCGATGGCCTGGTGCTGCCAGATGGGCTGGCCCATCGTCATGCGCTCGCGGGCATACTTGATCGCCTCGTCTAGTGCGCGCTGGGCCACGCCGACTGCGCCGGCGGCCACGCTCGGCCGGCTCTTGTCGAACACCTTCATCGTCGTGGCGAAGCCAGTGCCCTCTTCGCCCAACCGGTGGCTGGCAGGCACGCGGACGTTGTCGAAGATCACTTCGGCCGTGTCCGACGCGTGCTGCCCCATCTTGTCGAACGGCTTGCCGACGCTGATGCCGGGCCAGTCGCGGTGGACAGCGAAGAAGCTCATGCCGGTGTAGCGCTGGCGGCGGTCGTCGCGCACGGCCGGGTTGGTGTAGGCCAGCACGGTGTAGAAGCTGGCGTTGGTCGCCCCGGTGATGAACGTCTTGCCGCCGTTGAGCACGTAGTGGTCGCCGTCGCGCACGGCCGTCGTCTGGATGCCGGCTACGTCGGAGCCGGCCTCCGGCTCAGTGACGCAGTAAGCCGCCAGTTGGCCATCGGCCATCCGCCCGCCATACTCCGTCTTCTGCTCCTCGGTGCCGGCGATGATGATCGGCAGGACGCCCAGGCCGTTAACGCCAATGGCCGTGCTGATGCCGGAGCAGCCCCAGGCCAGCTCCTCGGTTACCAGGCACTCCTCGAACAGGCTCAGCCCCAGCCCGCCGTACTGCTCCGGCACAGCCATCGTCGTCAGGCCCAGCTTTTGCGCCTCGCGAATGATGGGCCAGGGGTACTCGTGGGTCTTGTCGTAATGCTCCGCCTTGGGCGCGATCTCCTTGCGGGCGAAGTCGCGCGCCAGGCGCTGAATCTCGCGATGCTCGTCGCTCAGATTGAAGTTGATCGAATCATGGCCATTGGCGTTCATGCTTGCGTTCTCCTATTCATGGGCGTGGTGCGGACGGGAATCGCGCGACCGGCGGGGGTCGGCCGCGACCAGTAACAGCGTGTATAACGCAATGCGTTATCTTGTCATTCTAGCCCACGCCCCGCGCCTCGTCAAGTGGTGGCGCTTGGCCCCAGGGCAACCGCAAAGTCACAGTAAGCCATCTCACGCAAAGAGCGCTAAGGGCGCAAAGACCGCCAAAAGAGATCTTCTTGACGTTCTTTGCGCCCTTAGCGGCCTTTGCGTGAGCGCTTCTGCCTACTTTGCAATGAGCTTACTTGGCCCGATAGCCGGGCGGCAACAAGCTGCCGTCCTGGATGGCGGCACGCGGCAGCCGGCCGCTCTGGTCGAGACAGGCGATGACCTCGCGCTTGTTGTCCGGCCGCTGGCCGGGCTCGTGGAGCGAACTGACGTAGCTGAAGCCGTGGTCGATGCTGCCCCAGCCGACCAGGCCGTACCCCTCGGCGTAGAAGTAACTCTCGATCGCCTCGCCATCCTTCTCCAGCAGCCAGGTCAACTCGATGACGTTGCGCAACGTGATGCCGCTACGGAAGGTGTAGCTCGGGTAGTAGGCCTCGAAGCGCAGCCAACTGGGCTGGAAGCCGTCGGCAGTGACGGTGCAGTTGCTCTTGCGGAAGAAGACGACGAAGGGCCGACGCTCATACACGTCGCCCACGTCCCAGAAGCGGGGGCTCCAGGCCGAGCGGGCTTGATTGTTCTCATAGAGGGTGTAATAGAGGCCGTTGCCCGGGCTGGTGTCGGTGCCACGGTAGATGGTGTCCTCCGTCGCCCATAGCTCTTCCCACTCAGCCTTGATCTCATCCCCCTTGGTGTGATAGAAGCGGTCGCCCTCAACCTGCGTCTGGTGGCGGGCTTGCGAGCCGCCGCTGTGCTGCACCTCGTAGAGACGGCGGTCACCGATCATAAACTGGGCCATGTCGTAGGGCGGCATCAGCGGTTGCCTTATGATAACCGGCAGGAAGACCTGATAGGTCGGCGGTTCGTCGGCCGCGGCGGGCGGCTCAGTNNTCATGGTACTCTCTGGCGAAGTCCGATTTGGCGCATGATAGAGCCGAGCAGATTATGGCCCAAGACGCGAGCGCTATCATGGGCCACAGCTTCTTCTTCAGTCTCCGTTCATACAGTATAATGGCGTCCACTTCAGTAAGGAGTTTACCCCATGCCTTCCACNNGCCGTCTTCCTCGACGGCCCTGGCGGCACGCAATCGCCAACGCGCGTCATCGACGCCATGGCCGACTACCTGCGGCGCGGCAGCAGCAACCACGGCGGCCCGTTCCTGACCAGCCGCGAGGCCGACGCCGCCACCGACGCCGCCCGCGAGGCGATGCGCGACCTGCTCAACGCCCGCCGCGCCGAGGAGATCGTCTTCGGCCAGAACATGACCAGCCTGACGTTCAGCATCAGCCGGGCCATCGCCCAGACGTGGCAGCCCGGGGACGAGATCATCGTCACTCGCCTCGACCACGACGCCAACATCTCCCCCTGGCTGCGGGCAGCCGAGGATCGCGGCGTCACCGTACGCTGGCTCGACTTCCACCCGGCCGACTGCACCCTGGCCCTCGATACCCTGCCCGCCCTGCTGAGCGAGCGCACGCGCCTGGTGGCCGTCAACTACGCCTCCAACGCCGTCGGCACTATCAACGACGTGGCCCGCGTGGTGGCGCTGGCCCACGCCTCCGGCGCGCTGGTCTACGTCGATGCCGTCCACTACGCGCCCCACGACGTCATCGACGTACAGGCGCTGGACTGTGACTTTCTGGCCTGCTCCGTCTACAAGTTCTTCGGCCCCCACACCGGTGTGCTCTACGGCAAGTACGAGTGGCTCGACCGGCTGCGGGCCTACAAAGTGCGCCCGGCCGACGACACGCCGCCCGGCAAGTGGGAGACGGGCACGCAGAGCTTCGAGAGCCTCAGCGGCGTAACGGCGGCGGTGGAGTACCTGGCCGACCTCGGCGGCGGCGGCGGCTCGCGGCGCGAGCGGCTGGTGCGCGGCTTGTCGGCCGTCAAGGCGTATGAGGCAACGCTGAGCGAGCACTTTTTGCGCCAGGCGACGCGCGTGCCGGGGCTGCGCGTCTATGGCATCACTGACGTCGAATCGCTGGCCCAGCGCACGCCGACCTTTGCCGTAGCCCTCGACGGCCACGACCCGGCAGAGGTCGCCGCCTGGCTGGGCCAGCGTGGCTTCTTTGTCTGGCACGGCCATTACTACGCCATCGCCGTCATGGAGCGGCTGGGCACGCTGGACAGTGGCGGGCTGGTGCGCATTGGCTTCGTCCACTACAACACCCTTGATGAGATCGACCGGCTCATGGCCGCGCTACGTGAACTGGCCGGTTGATCGCTGGATGAGTGTCGATTGACAGGACACGTGGCGTATGTCATAATCTCGCTCATACATTTATCCGCGGCGACAGTCGCAACGCTATCTTTAACCTAAGGAGGTGGTGTCTATGAGTAGTAATCAGTTAACCTGCACCGTAGCACTGCCTCCTCGTGAGAGCTAGTAGTGCTACGGTGCAAAGCAAAAGCCCTGTGGGAACACAGGGCTTTTGTGTTTTTAGGGAATAATAGAAGTCGAGTTTCTCAGAAGAAACTTGGCTTCTAGACCAAGCTAGATCTCGTCGACCGGCGTGTAGTCCAGCGGCGAATCCGTCGGTGCGTAGCCGCCCTCGGCGTTACCGGCGTTGCCATTGGTTGTCGGCGCCGGCGGCACGTAGTCGCCCGACTGGCGGCGCACCCAATCCTCGTACTTCACCCCATCGGGCATCGTCGCGTTGGCCAGCGAGCGCGCCGTGGACAGCGCCTTCAGCGAGACGCGCGCGCCGAACAGGAACGCCCCGGACAGATTGGCCCCGTGCAGCCGCGCGTCGTCCAGATTCGCGCCGCTCAGATTGGCCTCGGCCAGATTGGCCTTCTCCAGATTGACCCGGCTCAGGTTAGCCCAGCCCAGGTTGGCTCCGTTCAGGGCCGCCCGCTCCAAATTGCCATAGCTCAGGTTCGACTCAACCAGATTGGCGCGCTCCAGATTGACCCCGTTCAGCGCCACGCGCTCGGCCACGACCTTGGTCAAGTTGGCCTCGACCAACGACGCACCGCTCAACGTGGCCCCTTCCAGCACCGCGCCGGTCAGGTCGGCCTCGTTCATGCTGCACAGACTCAGGTCGGCGCCACGCAGGTCGGCCTCGGTCAGGCTGGCCCGCTCCAGATTGGCGCGTGACAGCAATGCATCGCTCAGGTTGGCCGAGCCGAAGTTGGCGTAGCTCAGGTCAGCGTCCTGCAAGTCGATGCGGCTGAGAAAAGCGCCGGACAGGTTGATCCAGCCCAGATGCGCCCCGCGCAAATTGGCCCCAGCCAGATGGGCATTGGACAGCGTGCCGTCGGTCAGCCAGCCCTGCGCGTCAAGCTCCTTGATCGCCCGCGCTGCCAGCCCGGCGTCGCCGCTGGCCACCTCGCGCACCAGTTGCGTCTTCAGCAACTGCTGCTCGCGGGCCATCTGGGTGTCTTCCTGGGCGCGGCGCTGGTCTTCCAGATAGCTCAACAACTGCTGTTCGCGGCGCGTCGCCAGCCGGTCGCTCAGCACCACGACGAGCGCCACGCCGAGCAGCGTCAGGCCCAGGCCGCGGGCATACTCGTTCAGCAGCGTACCCGGCTGATAGCCTAGCCAGCCAAAAAACAAGGCCAGGAGAAGCAGGACAATGACGATGGCTTGAATACTAAGGCCCTTCGGCTTGGTGCTCATGTTGCGTATACTTCCTCTACTGGTCTCGGCCCGCCCGCTCAACGAAGAGCGGGCAAGCCGGGGCGACAGTGCTGTTCGTCGCGTGGTTTAGCGGTCGCCGGTCGAATCGTTGGCGTAATCGATGGTGATCAACCCCTGCTCGATGGCATCGACGACACTCATATCGCCGCGGGGCGATGCGCCGGTCGGTGACAGGCGGCGATTGGGGTTCAACTCAACCGCCTTCTCGACTTCTTCCATCAGCAGCCGCGGCCACTTCTTGATGGCGTCGGCCTGCGCGGCCTGGACGCGCCAGATGAGGTTGCGGTTGTCCTGTTGCAGCTTCTGAATCAGCTCATCGACCGCGCCCAACTCCTCGCGCCACACCTGTTCGCTGCGCCGCGCGCCGGCCCACTTCTGTTCGTTTTCCAACTCGAACGCTTGCCACTTCTGGCTCAAGTCCAGCTCGAAGTTCTTCAGCTTCTCCTGAATCTCCAGCAGGAAGCCGTCCCAGCGCGACTGCATGCGGTTGGACTCGATGCGCAACATCTCCGACGCCTCGCGCTTCTGCTGTTCCAGTTGCTTCTGCCAGTGGGCGAAGTTCTGGACAGCCATGCGCGCCTCTTTGTACTGATTGCTCAGCGTCAGCCACTGCTGCGTGAAGCGCTCGATGGTGTCCTTGTGCTCGTCGATCGTCACCTGCCACGCTTCCAACTGGCGGGCATTCTCGGTACGGCCGCGCTGCACCTGGTCGGCCAGGGTGGTCAGCGTCTCGCGCATCTCACTCTGGTCGCTATTGAGCGACTGGAGGCTGGCCTCGCTTTTCAGCACGCTGTTGTTCAGCACCGTCAGGCGCTCCGTCAGCGGCCCCACACGCCGGCTGACCTCTGTCAGGATAGGCTTCCAGTTGTCGTTGAACTCCTGCGCGCCACGCCGCGTCTCCTCGACGGTGCGTTCCATATCCGACAGCCGGCTGAGCAACTTGATCGAAGTCTCACGAGACTCTTCCAGTGCCGTGCTGATGGGCGCAAACCGTCCTTCCTGGGTGCCGATCAGGTTGGCCAGTCGCACCTCTTCGGCCTGGCGCAGTTCCAGTTCCTGCTCCAGCCGGTCGAACATAGGCATGAGTTCACGGGCGTTGCCCTGCTTGGCGACCGTCTCTTCCAGTTGGGCAAGCTGGGCCGCCAGCGCCGGCAGTTGTGCCACGGCGGCCGCCAGTCCGGGCAGTTGCTCCACGGCCGCCAGCCGCTCGGCAAACGTCCGATCCAATGTGGCTTCCTGCTCCTGGAACCGAAGCGCCAGCGCCGTCATGTTCGTCTGTGATTCAGCAGCCAGCGCCGCCAGCCGAGCCTCCGAATCAGCGGTCAGGGCGGCAAACTGCTCATCCAGATTGACCGACCGTTGCTCCAACTCGGCCATCTGTTCGCCCAGCCGCAAGAACTCAGGCGAAACGTCCGGCACGCGATTGGCCACCACGTCGAGGCGCTGCTGCCAATCGGCCTCGATCATGGCCGTCCGCGTCTCGAACTGCTCGGCCAGCGCGTCCAGGTACTCCTGCACGCGATTGGCCAGGGAGGCGTAGTTGGTCTGCGATTCGGCGGCCAGCGTTCCTGTCCGCTCACGCAACTGGATGGAGAGGAGATCGAGGCTCTCTTGCAGGGCGGCGAACTGCGCGTCAGCCCGGCTCAGCGCCTCGTCCTGCTGCTGCTGGCGGCTGACGACCGGGGCCAGTCGTTCATCCAGCCGCAACTGCGACGGTAGCTCCTGTTGCATCGCTTGGAATCGGAGAACCAAGCGATCCTCGGCTTCGCGCACAGTGGCTATCTCCGACAGCAGGCGCTCTTCGCCTTCGCGCACGGTGGCCATTTCGGACAGCAGCCGCCCCTCAACCAGGGCTTGATCGGACTGGATGCGCTGCTGAATCTCCAAAATCGCCCGACCCAGCTCCTCATTCAGCCGGGCGCGCTCCTCTTCCGGGTTCGGCTGGCGGGTCAATTGGGCGCTCAGGTTCGACAGGTGCCACTCCAGGTCTTGCAGTCGTTGCTCCTGCGTGGCGGCGTTGGGGTCGTTCTCCGGGATACGCTCCAGCCGTTCGGCCAGAGCCGCCAGATGGTACTCCAGTTCCTGGATCTTCTGGTCGCGCTCGGCTACCTCGCGCCCTTGCTGAGCGAGGCGCTGCTCCAACTCGGTCATCTTGCGGCCTGATTTGCGCCGCTCCTCGTCCATCCATTTCAGATGGTTGCGCAACTCGCCTATTTCGCGCGTTTGTGCCGTATTTGAACTGAGAGTCATCGGAAGAACTCCTTGGGCATCTATGTCGTGCTGTTGCCAAGCGGGTCAAGCGCCGGCGCGCCCCGTTGTGTCGTCGAAATCGCCTTGCTCGTCACGCCCCGTTGGCGCAACAGCTTCAACCAGCCGTCGCCGGAAAGTGGAGCCGGTCGGCTTTCTGGTCACTGAAATAGTGCCATACCCGGCTATTTTGGAACATGAAATCTACGTGAAATGTTGGGGCGCGCAGCCATAAAGGCTACGTGAAATACTTTGCGTGTCGCCCGGAGGAGCTACTCGGCCGTTTCGCCGATGACGAACGGCACGCGAATGAGGCGATTGTCATCGTTGGTCAATAGTGGATCGACACCCAGCGCGTCGAACTCCTCCGCCTCGCCCTGGTCTTCGTAGAGGACGAGGATGACCGGGGCGTTCTCCGGCGCGGGATCGAGCAAAACAACAACGTCGCGGTTGATGCCGGCCGGGACAAACGTCCGGCCCAGCATCCCCGCCGGCTGCCCGTCCTGCGCGGCGTGGACGGCCACCCAGGCGTTGACCGGCACGACGACCATGCTGACCACGACGCCGTCATCGACCAGCGTCTGGTCGCGCACCACCACCGCCGCACCCAGATCGGTACGGAAGGCAGTCGGCTGGGGCATTCGATCCTCATAGCGCACGACGGGGTCGTTGCCGGGGAAGTCGAACTCATCGCCGGGCGTCGTGTCCTGGTGGAGGCGGGCGTAGAGCTGGTCCGTGACAGCCGACTCGATGAGATCGACGCGGATGGCCTCGTTCAGACCGTCTTCCAGCGCGGCGAAGCCGATGATCAGTCCCGGCTGGCCGTCCTGGTCGCTGTAGATGGCCAGCCAACCTGGCCCTTCGCTGATGACGCGCTCAACGGCGATTGCCCCATCGATGAACGGCTGGTCGTAGACAAGGATATCGGGCGGGTAGTGGGCGGTGAAGGCGGCCACAACCGGCTGGCCGTTGACCAGCAGCGGCCGGTCGGCCGCCGGGAACTCCAGAACGCCCGTCTCGCCGTCGTCCTCGTGCAGTACGGCGTGGAGCGTGGGCGTGGCGTAGCGGCGGTCGATGGTGACGGGCACGTTCTCGTGTGCCCCCGCCTCCAGCCGGACGCCGCCGATGACCGCGCCCGCCTGGCCGTCCTCATCGACGTGGATGACCACCCAGCCCGGTTCCAGCAGTTCGACGCGGGCCACCGTGGCGACGTTGTCTTCGCCCACCGTCTGCTCGGCGACCTCAACGATCGGCCGCGGCAACTGCAACTCGACGGCAAACGTCGTGCCCGGCTCGCCCGCATACGGCTCGTCCTCGCCTGGGTACTCGAAAACGCCCTCTGTGCCGGCGTCCAGGTGCAACCGGGCGTAGAGCGTCTCTGTCGCCAACTGGGGATCGACCGTCACGACCACATCGGCATGCACGCCGCCGGCCAGCGCCGTCTGGCCGATCGGCTCGCCCGGCTCGCCGTCGTCGTCGGCCAGGATGACCAGCCAGCCGGGGGCAGGCAGGGCCACCTCGGCCGCGGTCAGTTCGCCGCTATCGTCGAGGGGCTGGTCGTCCATGGCGACCCGTGGGGCGATGGGCGTGGCCGTCGGCGTGGGGGTGCGCGTCGGTGTCGGCTCGGGGGTCAGGGTGACGGTGGCGAAGGCCAGGGTCGGCCGTTCCGCGGTCGGGTCGCCCGCCTCAAACAGGGAGCAACCCGCGACCGCCAGCAGCAGAACCAGGAGAGCCGGCAACACAGACAATCGTGGCTTCGACAAATGAGCACCTCAACGCCCGAGGGCGCAAGGCCTGATTGTAGCTGGGAATCGCGATTGAGCCAGTTGCGCCAAGCGTGTACTCAGCATTGAAAGAGCCTGGCGCAAAGGCCAGGCTCTTCGCACGTCCGACAACCGTGACGTTTGGACAGAACGGCGAACAACGGATGCAGGGACAACGCGGCCGTTGTTCGTCGCTCGCCCTTACTCGCTGATCACCGGCCCGACGGAGATCGCGTCGAGCTTCTTGTCGCCCAGATTGTCGAAGGCCAGGCCAAGCACGTCCAGCGCGGTGGGGGCAAACCCCTGCCAGGCCAGCAGCACGTCACGATTATCGCCGCGCACGCCGTCGATGACGAAGGCATTCTCCATGAGCAGCAGCGCCGCGCCGCGCGCGCCAAGTCCGGCCGGAGCCTGGGCCAGCGTCGCGCCGCGCACGTCCTCGGCCGCCAGCCCGGGCACGGTCGAGCCATCCAGGTGCATGGCCCACGTACCGGTCGTGGTCGCGCCGTAGACCCCGTTCTCCAGCCTGATCTGGTCTTCGTCGCGCACGGCAATCGTGCCGCCGCCCGTCTTGGGCACAGTGCCGGAGCCGGTCAGACTGACAACCAGTTCGAAGTTGTCGGGATCGACCGAGGACAGGGAAATGGCGTCGATCTTCTCGCCGGCGGTGGTCAGACCGACGTCGGAGCCGTCGAGGTACCATTGGAAGACACCGCTGGTGTAGTCGCCCAGGCCGTAGGGGTTGGGCACGAAGCGGATAATGTCGTACGGTGTGACCTTGCCCAGGCCGGCTACGGTCTGCGTGCCGCTGAGCGCCAGCAGCAGCGTGCCGTTGGGCAGGAACTCGGCCGCCGTCACGTCCTGGGTGATGCCGACGTCAGACGCGTCGAAGGCCATGTTCCACCACACTGCGCCATCATAGTCGACCTCCCGGTAGAGCAGGTCCGCCTGCTTGCGGGCGTTACGCCCCCCCAGACCGTCCACATCGGCGCTGACGTAGGGGCCAATCCACTCGGCCGTGGCCCAGTAGTAGATAGCGCCGGGCGCGCCGGTGCCGTTGTCGGCGTCGGTGATGCGCAGGTGGTACTGCTGGTTAGCCGCCGTCGGTACCGCGAAAACCAGACTGGGGTTGTCGGCGCTCAGCACGTCCGCGGCCATGACCTCCAGGTTGTCATCGAGCACTTCGACCCGGGCGTGAGCCAGACCAATGCCGGGAGGCAAACCAAGCGTGATGCGCAGAATCCGGCCCGGCGTCTGCCCGAAGATGGAGTAGTAGTCGATGTCGCCCACCGGGTCGATGGCAGCGAAGTGCGGGCCACCCAGTCTAATATTGGCCCAGTCGTCGGGACTGTTGTTGGGTTCGTCGGTTTTGTCATCGCCAAAATCGAACAGCAGCCGATAGCCGCCCTGATTGGCCGAACTGCGGGCATAGACCTGGTAGGTGCCATAGTCGGGCAGGACGGCATCGAGGCAAGCGCCCGCGCCCGAACCACAACTCGTGCTGCTAACTGAGTAGCCGTTCGGGCCAAGCAGCATCAGCCACGGCTGGATGTTGGAGTTGCGCGCCGTCATCGTCGCGCGAAAGACTTGGCCGGTCTGTGCGTCGAACTTGTAGCGATCGATGTCGTCGGCCGGCGCGATAGTGCCATTATAGGTCAGGAAGACGCGGCTTTCGTACTCGCTGCCGTGCAGCCACATCCCCGTGTCAGAGGTGTTGTTCGGCTCCTGCTCCAGCAAGACAGGGTCGTAGTTCAGGGTGATGATAAATGGCGCGTCAATGTCCATCGTGCCGGGGCAGGGGTGGATCGTGAGGCTGCCGCCGCCGGTAAACGGCGCGATAGTCTCAAACTCAACAACGGCGTCATCACAGCTATCATCGGTCAGCAAAACCGGCCACATGTCAAGCGTGGCCTGAACGCGCAGCGACGACAACGGATCGACCTCGATTCGCGGACGAATGGTCATGCCTTGCGGAGCAGAAAACTCATACATGGCCTCGTCGTCCGCGCTCAGTAAGTAGCCGCGCGCGGAGAGGCCGGGGGCAAGCTCCTGGACGTGCCGATCGACGGTGCCGGCCGACACACCACTAACGACCAGGAACAGGGTTAGAACGACCAAAAGTGGCAGAAACAACTTGCGGCTCATGATCTTACTCCTCCAACCCAAGCGGGCTGGACGTGAGTGGGGTCGGGCCAGGCGTCAAGGCAGAAGGCTGGCATCCCGTCTGCCACGGCAGTCAGAACCGGCTCCACAACCATCCGAATAGCTTCGCTCTCGGATGGACTGACTTACCTCTACCGTGAGCCTAGCACACAAAACTTACGAATTGGGTTAAGGGAATTTCATTGTCAGCCATAGCTTGTCCCAGGCGAACAAGTCATCACGCATATGACAGATCAATTGTTACTGAACTAATCTATGAAACAAAAACAGCCGCCCCGACAAAATCGGGACGGCTGTTCATACCGTTACAGATTCATGTATCCTAACGGATACGATAGTTACCAGCTATTACGGCTGCCGCGATTGCTGCCGCCACCAGCCGGACGCTCTTCGCGCGGGCGGGCTTCATTAACAGTCAACTCTCGGCTTTCGACTTCCTTGCCGTTCAGCGCTTTGATGGCTGCATTCGCCGCGGAATCTTCCATTTCAACGAAAGCAAAACCGCGGAAACGGCCAGTCTCGCGATCGTTGATCATGGCCAGGGACTCAATAGCGCCAAACTCAGAAAACATCCCACGAACCTCGTCTTCTGTGGCCTGAAACGACAAGTTACCTACGTAAATCTTTTTGGACAATTGTTACTCTCTCTTTAAACGAAAAAAGGACCACGAGTGTCATTCCACACCTGAGGTCCGGATATCAACTGCCGGTAGTATACATGATTCTTTCGAAAAATGCGAGGGCCATGACCGGGCAAGTTGTTTCAAGCTGTCTGGGAGACGATGAGCACCACCTGCGGCCGAATCGCGGTCAGAAATGCCTCCCC
>CXWJ01004865.1_pt1 | contig 13685 bp, 12 predicted proteins | sample 590841 | NCBI WGS metagenome assembly CXWJ01 (sample SAMEA3498367, study PRJEB10139) | wastewater metagenome | biome: wastewater treatment plant; material: activated sludge | place: Austria | collected 2015-01-21 | reverse complement strand
GTGCGCGTCAGCGCCAGCCAGATGGACCAGCGCGACCGCGTGCTGCTGGAGATCGTCGAGATCCAGCAGCAGACGCGCCAGGACCGCGAGGAGCGCGCGCTCGACCTGGCGCAGGCCAACAAGGAATTGGTGCGCAACCTGGCGCACGAGATCAAGAACCCGCTGGGCGGCATCCGCGGCGCCGCGCAGCTGCTGGAGATGGAACTGGCCAGCCGCAGCGCCGCCTCGCGCGTGCGCGGCGCGCTCGGGCTGGGCGGCCGGGCCAAGCGCAGCGCGGTGGGCAGCCTGACCGAATACACCCAGGTCATCATTCACGAGGCCGACCGGCTGCAGGCGCTGGTGGACCGGCTGCTCGCCCCGCACCGCAAGCCGCATGTCGTCGGCGACGTCAACATCCACGAGGTGTGCGAGCGTGTGCGCCTGCTCATCAGCTCGGAGTTCCCGCGCGGCCTCGAGGTGGAACGCGACTACGACACCTCGATCCCCGAATTCCGCGGCGACCGCGAGCAGCTGATCCAGGCGGTGCTCAACGTCGTGCGCAACGCCGTCGAGGCGCTGGCCGAGCAGATCGCCGCCGGCAGCGCGCGGCTGGTGCTGCGCACGCGCATTGCGCGGCAGGTGACGATCGGCAAGCAGCGCTATCGACTGGCACTGGAATTGCATGTTCAGGACAACGGGCCGGGGGTGCCCGAGGACATCCGCGATCGCATCTTCCATCCGCTGGTGTCGGGGCGGGAAGGCGGTTCGGGGCTCGGGCTGACCCTGGCGCAGACTTTCGTGCAACAACATCGAGGGACGATCGAGTACGACAGCGTGCCCGGACGAACCAATTTCAAGATCCTCATCCCCTTGCCCTGATGAAACCCATCTGGATCGTCGACGACGACCACTCGATCCGCTTCGTGCTGGAAAAGGCGCTGGCGCGCGAGCAGTTCGCGGTGCGCAGTTTTGCCAGCGCGCGCGAGGTGCTGGCCGCGCTGGACAGCGACGAGCCGCAGGTCATGGTCAGCGACATCCGCATGCCCGGCGGTTCGGGCATCGACCTGCTGGGCAAGGTCAAGGCGCGGCTGCCGGGGTTGCCGGTGATCGTCATGACCGCCTACTCCGACCTGGACAGCGCCGTCTCGGCCTTCCAGGGCGGCGCCTTCGAATACCTGCCCAAGCCCTTCGACGTGCCCAAGGCGGTGGAGTTGATCCGCCGCGCGGTCGAAGAAAGCCTGCGCGAGGAGGTGCGCGACTCGGCGTCCGCGCCCATGCCCGAGATGCTGGGCCAGGCGCCGGCGATGCAGGACGTGTTCCGCGCCATCGGCCGGCTGAGCCAGAGCACGGTGACGGTGATGATCACCGGCGAGAGCGGCTCGGGCAAGGAGCTGGTGGCGCGGGCCTTGCACAAGCACAGCCCGCGCGGCGACCAGGGCAACAACGGGCCCTTCGTCGCCATCAACACCGCGGCCATCCCGAAGGACCTGCTGGAGAGCGAACTCTTCGGCCACGAGCGCGGCGCCTTCACCGGCGCGCAGACCATGCGCCGCGGACGCTTCGAGCAGGCCGACGGCGGCACGCTGTTCCTCGACGAAATCGGCGACATGCCCTTCGACCTGCAGACGCGGCTGCTGCGCGTGCTGAGCGACGGGCAGTTCTACCGTGTCGGCGGCCACCAGCCGCTGAAGAGCAACGTGCGCGTCATTGCCGCCACGCACCAGAACCTCGAAGAACGGGTGCGCGCCGGCACCTTCCGCGAGGACCTGTTCCACCGCCTGAATGTCATCCGCCTGCGCCTGCCGGCGTTGCGCGAGCGGCGCGAGGACATCCCGATGCTGACGCGCTTCTTCCTGCAGAAGAGCGCCAAGGAGCTGGGCGTCGATGCCAAGCGCATCACCGACGACGCGCTGCAGCGGCTGCTGGGCTTCGACTTCCCCGGCAATGTGCGCCAGCTCGAGAACCTGTGCCACTGGCTGACGGTGATGGCGCCGTCGCAGGTGGTCGAGGCCAAGGACCTGCCGCCCGAACTGCTGCCGCGCGACGATGCGCCGGCGCGGCCCGCGGCCACCCCCTTCGAAGTCGCGCCGTCGCTGCATGCGCCGGCGCCGGCGCCGGCCGCAACGCCGGCACTGCCGAGCGAAGCCGTGGACACGAGACTCGCCACCGCCGGCAGCTGGCTGGGCGACCTGCAGCGCGAGGCCCGCGGCCTGCTCGAGGCCGGCGTGCCCGACGTCTGGGACACGCTGTCGCGCAAGTTCGAAGGGCAGATGATCCACACCGCGCTCGAGGTCACGCGCGGACGCCGCATCGAGGCGGCACAGAAGCTGGGCATCGGCCGCAACACCATCACGCGCAAGATCCAGGAGCTGGGCCTGGACGACTGAGGACTTGAATGCGCGCCTGCGCGCGAATTCATGCCGAAGTCGCGCCCGAAGCTCTGCGAAGGGTGGACTGCCGCGGCTTCAGTCGCGCAACTCGACCAGTACCGGCGCGTGGTCGCTGGGCCTTTCGTTCTTGCGCGGCAGCTTGTCGATGACGCAGGCCTGCACCGCCGGCCGCAGCGCCTCGCTGACCAGGATGTGATCGATGCGCAGCCCCTGGTTCTTGCGGAAGGCCAGGTTGCGGTAGTCCCACCACGACCATGACTTCGGCGGCTGTTCGAACAGGCGGAACGCATTGACCAGCCCCAGGCCGACGAGCGCACGGAAATGCGCGCGTTCCTCGGGCGTGCACAGGATCTGCCCTGCCCAGGCCACCGGGTCGTAGACGTCGCGGTCTTCGGGTGCGATGTTGAAGTCGCCCATCAGCAGCAACTGCGGATGCGCCGCCAGTTCCGTGCGCAGCCAGTCGCGCAGCGCATCCAGCCAGCGCATCTTGTAGCGGAACTTGTCGCTGTCGGGCGCCTGGCCGTTGGGGACGTACACGCCGATCACGCGCAGCGCGCCCAACGTGCCGGCGATGACACGCGCCTGCTCGTCGTCCAGGCCAGGGATGTTTCTTTGCAACTGCAGCGGCTCGGTACGCGACAGCAGCGCCACGCCGTTGTAGGTCTTCTGCCCGAACCAGGCGACGCGGTAGCCGGCGGCTTCGATCTCGGCCGCCGGAAACTTGTCGTCGCTGAGTTTGGTTTCCTGCAGCACCAGCGCGTCCACCGGGTGGTCCTGCAGCCAGGCCAGCACCTGCGGCAGCCGCACGGCGAGCGAATTCACGTTCCAGGTGGCGAGTTTCATGAAGTCTCTACTGCGTTGATTTGTATGTAGTTTCCTTGACTTGTCTTGGTTTTTTGTCGTCTAGCTACCCATCTGGCTACCCAATCCGTAGGTGCTGGGCCAGGTGATCATGGGATAGCCAGCTTGCGATCAACTCCAGAGAAGTCGGCCAGAACGCCGATCACGGCCTGACAAGCGGTAGGCAGCGAACTTGCGGTCGGTACTGCCGGTGCAAATGCGGCGGCTTCCAGTTGCAGCGCAACGTCAAAGAAGCCCGACGTGTTCTTGGAGAAGAACTCCGCCAGTATTTCGGCCTTGACCTTTCCGGCCTGCTCGTCGATTTCGCGTTGAACAGTATCGGACAACCCCGGTTGCGCTGCGACGCTTTCGACCAGCGCAGCCGCCATGCGCGCCACCTTTTCCGTGAAAGCTTGGCCCGACTCTCCGTAGCGGATCCCCATGTCAATGATTGCTCTGCGCTGGTCGTGATCAGCGGTGATGTGCTCGCGGAGAATGAAATCCATCGCGATGAGCAAGTGGGAGCACGAGGCGTACAGGAGTCTCCAACGTTGCACGCCAGAGCCGAGTTGCGAGAGTAGGTATCCGATGTCGTCGAGCCAGGCGTTGCAACCATCGAAATTCAAGGAGTCGAGGAGACGGGACTTGCTAGTCTCGTATCGGCCACGCCAATCGCCGCTGAGCCGGCCGAGTGACCCCTCTTCCAGTTGTTTGAGGAACTCCTCTTCGTTGATGCGCTCGAGCTGACTACGTGCGCTCTTCGTTAGGCGGGACAGAAACTTGCCGTCCAACACCTTCACGTCATGCTGCCGACCGAATGTCCCGATGTCCGACCGACTGTCGGTTGTGGCGACGATGCACGAATCAAAACCCAAGACCTTTTGCAAGCCTTTGGCCCAGAAGATTCGCTCCAGGGCCTGGGGTGTCTTCTTGTTCTTGATGTCGACGCACACTCGCTCCCGACTAAGGGGCGAGTTGCGTGCATAGAGCCACAGATCGATATCGGTGACATCGAAGCGGTTGTAGGAGAACTTGCAGCCACGAGCTACGAAGTAGCCAATGCTCAGGAAGTAATTTCGAAGAGCCTCCTCTGCGGCCGGCCCCTTGGGGATCTGCTCTGTCATTTCCGTAGACCACCTGTCCTAATTTCTTGTAGCAGGTTGCGGGCCTTCAGCTTTACGGCATCGGTGGAGTTCTTCCGCTTCACTTCCCGATTGGCCTCCGGGCCTACATACTCGGTTACCTTGGCGCCCGGCAAGTGGGCCACGCTTTCGGCCGTAATGTCGCCCTGCTGGATCACCGCGAGAGCCAGTCGACCAACTTCGGGCTTCAGCAGCCGCATGTTGAACATGCCGCCCTTGTCGGGAGCTACTTCGACAACGCCCTTCAGCTCCAGCGCTTGATAGTCGTTGCTNNGGCCGTAGGTGAGCGACGCAACCAGAGCCTTTGCCAGATCGAGCGCATCGTCCGCGATTGAATCGCTGAACTTCGAGAACGCCGCAGGGCGGGTCACAAAGTAGCTCTTGCCTTGGTCATTGCCCACGACGCTGACGTCAAACATTCCGATCGAGTGGAGCCGGTCGAACAGATCCTTGCCGAGCACTGTCGTGGCGGCCTGAAGCGGGATGCAGCCTGTCGACTGCAGCTTCGCGTTCAACTCATTCAGGTTGGCCGCTTCGGCGGGATGCATTGCGCTCAGGACGCCGTTGATCTTTCGGGCGTCCTCGCGACGAAATAGGTTCCCGTTGAAGAGCAGAGTCTCTGTCGATGAGATCGCCTCGGTATCGAAAAATCCGATGTTGCCGGCCAGCTGTAGCGTGTCGCTGGCCTCCTTGAGCGGCATCTTGAATTCGTCGGACAGATATTCGATCGCCGACCTGTCAGTCAGTGGATTCTCTGATGCCGCGTCGGACACGACGATGACTGCATCTTCATGGGCGTCATGAGCGCTTTCGTCGAAAATCGTGGCGGTCGACTCCAGAACGATTTGTCCGGTCAGGCCCAGAACCTCGACTGCACCCTTCCCTTGAACGATCAGGCGCTGCCTGGTCAGCTCGGCCAAGATGGCCGGCATTTCAGTCTTGGGGCTGATGTGGTTGGCCTTTGCCAGCGCTTCGAGGCGGCGCTGCGGGATGACCGTTTGCCGTTCGGCCGAAATGGCAGACAACAGCGTACCGCTCTTGCCGGCAAAACCGATTGCGTCGAAGTCTTGGCTCAGCGTCGCCTGTAACTTGCGAGCATGGTGAATCACCCATGCCCCTTTTGTCTTCTTGTCCATGCCTTGTGCGTCTTCTTTCGTTGGATTGGCTATGCGCCTGCCATCGCGTTGGCTCGCGCCGCTATCTCGGCGCAGGCCCGCATGAGGTCGTCGAAAGGCAGCGCGTTCCCAACCATGATTTCATCGGCAAGCATGTTCGCGTAGTCGGCTGCCAGCGCGTCGCGCGCCGCTCCCTCGGGCACGATCTGAAGCCCACCGGCCACTGCCGGGAAGTAGTCAATGGCGCCACCCGCAGCGTCTTTCTCAACGAAGAAGTACGACTTGTGCTCGGCCACCGCTTTGGCGACCCAGCGGTCACCGGCGGCAGCGGCGAAGTACTGGCTGCGTCCTATCGCCGCCAGGTCATGCCAGTGCCGTGCATAGCGTTCGCTGCGGATGCGCCCCTGTGCGCAGTAGACGTGCGCTGCTGTAGCCTTCTCCCAGAACGTTCGTGCCACGCTCATGACCACCGGGGAAGCGATGGGGAACACGACGCCCTCGACGTGTCCGTCCATGTCGCACGTGACCGGGAGCACGTGGTGAGGTTCGCCGGTGGCGCGACCGCCGAACTCCAGCGTGACCACTGGTGGCACGTAGCCCGTGCCGTGCTTGATCGCGGGGTAGTGCAGCAACAGCTTTTCGCGCTCTGCGCCGCCGATCTCCAGCTTCACCTGTAGTTGATCTCGCGCCAGTGCGGCCTCAAGAGCCGGGCGCACCTGGTCAGCGATCCAATCGGGCAGGCGCTGGCGAACAGCCTTGGTCCATTTGCTCGCTTGGCTGCGGTTGGTGGGCAGGGGGTCGTCGTTGCCGACCAAGTCCGAAATCAGTTTGCGGATGTCGTAGGTGAGATCGATGTCCTCAGAGAACCGATCGATGATCTTGTAGGCCTTGGACAGGGACGTGCCGCCCTTGAACGTCAGGTCGGCGGCCAGCGGCGAGTCGAACAAGGCTCCGAGGGCCCAGACCACCCACACGTCCTTTTCGAGCAGGTGGGTGGGGCGATCGGTCCGGGCGCGAACCTGTTCCAGGACTTCACGCTGATCGTCCCTGCCGAGGGTGAGGAAGTGTTCAGCCACGAACAGCTTCTTCGCCGATTGCCCGCGCCATCCAGGACGGCAAAGCCGCACGCGCGGATGCCAATGCCCGCCATTCCGAGGCCGGCAAGGTGCGGTGCAAGGTTGCCAGCGATTCGCTGACGTGCGTCGGCCCCATCCATGCCAGGGCACGCACTGCTGCGCCGGCCGGCCCTGTCCCCAAGGCCAGCATCCAGCGCGGGACATGCTTCACCATGACTTCCGAGCGCCCGAGCTTCAGCTTCCGTGTGCGCCCGGAGGTCAGGTAGACCTCACGAATCGGTACTTGCTGGGTCAGCCCCAGCGCGTTGGCGGCGCTGGCGCCGTGCGGCGTAACGACCTCGCCACTCTGAGCCGCCAGCGCTTTCACCACCTTGTCCGGCGCTGGCGCGCGTGTCCCGAAACGGCTGGACACCGGGGCTACATAGGTTCCGCGCGAGACGCGCAACAGTTTCCCTTCCTTGGTCAGGCGAGACAGGGCCTGGTCGACCGCCGCCCGGCCTCCGAGGTGCAGAAACTCTTTGGGCGACAGCACGCCTCCCTCGGACAAGGACTGGGCGTGCAGCAGGATGGATTCAGGCAATGCGGTCATGAGGGAGCCTCAGAATATCAGAATCGTACTACTGTTTCTGACATTTGTTCAAGGAGGCACACTTGGGTTCGGTGCTGACCACAAGCCAGATGGCCGTCAACTACAATGCTGTAGTTGCGTCCAGTGTCTGCGGTCCAATGGCACTAGATGTAGTGTGTTGAACCGCTACTACACGCTAGCTATAGTGTCCATTGGCACTCTCTGTGGCGGAGTGCCAATTTCCTGATCTGCCACCGTTCCTGAAAGGGCCAACCGTGGCAGAGCTGCATCAAGTCATCTTCTACCCCGTCGGAAACGGCGACACCACCCAGATCGTCCTGTCGGGCGGTCGGCGGGTTCTGTTCNNGTTCTGTTCGACTTCTGCCACCGGGAGAAGGCGGAAGATGCCGACACGCCTGAAATCGACCTCAAGGCCCGCCTCAAGGACGATTTGAAGAAGGCTGATCGCGATTACTTCGACGTGGTCGCGTTTACGCACGCCGATCTGGACCACATCCAGGGCAGCACCGATTTCTTCGAACTGCAGCACGCCAAGAAGTACCAAGGCGAGGGTCGCATCAAGATCCGCGAACTCTGGGTTCCGGCGGCCATGTTGTTGGAAGAGGCGGACAACGATCACCAGAGAGAGGAGTACGTCCTGTTGCGCCAGGAGGCGCGGTATCGCCTGCTTCAGGGCAAAGACATCCTGGTGTTCTCGAAGCCGCAGGTGCTCGTCGATTGGCTGGAACCTCTATTGAAGGCGCGAGGCGAACCGGCGTCGGCCCGAGACCACCTGTTCATCGATGCGGGCACCATCGTCCCGGGCTTCTCGCTCGCGGCCGATGATGTCGAGTTCTTTTGCCACTCGCCCTTCATCAAACACTGTGACGAAGGCGACATCATCCGCAACCGCGCTTCGCTGGTTTTCAACGTCCGCTTCCGCGCTGATGGCGCGCACTACGACTACCTGGAGGTCGGCGACGCCACCTGGGAGGAGATCGAGGACATCGTCAAGACAACCCGGTATCACAAGAACGATGACCGCCTTGCCTGGGACCTCTACAACATTCCGCACCACTGCAGCTATCTTGCGCTGAACGAAGAGGGGCAGAAGGGCGACAAGGAGACCGAGCCCAAGCCGCTGGTCAAGGAACTTTTGCTGCAAGGCAAGAAGGACGCGTACGTCGTCAGTTGCAGCAAGCCGATCCCGGACATGAAGGACTCTTACGCCCAGATCCAGCCGCCGCACATCCAGGCACGCAAGGCCTACGAGAAATACCTGAAAGAAGTCGGCGGTCGCAAGTTTCTGGTCACGATGGAAGAGCCCAACGCCAACAGGCCGGAGCCCATTACCTTCGAAATCACAAGCGGCGGCGTCACCTGGAAACGCTCGGCGTCCATCGGCGCGCCGGCCATCATCTCGTCGTCGCCACCACGGGCGGGCTGATGGCAGAGGATTACCACGAACTCGCCAATGTCAGCGAAGTCCCGGATGCCGGCGCACTGACTATCCCGCGCGCTAAGGCGTTGTTCGATACGGTCACGCGTCAGCGCGACTATGCGGTGGTGCAGCTTCTGCAGCACTCAGCAGGTGGGGTGCCCACGCTGGAATGCCTCATCGTTGAGGTCGAATGCGACGGCGTGCCGCCGAAGAGTGCCTACGGCATCAACTATCGCGAGCGCTTGGCCTTGTGCGTTCCAGGCAACCCCAAGCAACTGATCGAGGTACTGGCCCTGCGCAAAGACTTTCCCATCCTGATGCACCAGAACCAGGGTGTGCTTGATGCGCCGCCGAGCCTGTGTCTGTACTTCGAGCCGGTGGCCACCGTGCTGCGGACATGGACACCATCGAGCTTTCTGCGGCGAATTCAATGGTGGCTCGAGAAGAGCGCCAAGGGCGAACTGCATACCGCAGACCAGCCCGTCGAGCATCTGTTCTTTGCCTCAAAATACGAACTCGTCCTGCCATGGAATTTGGCGGAACTTCGTAAGAGCCAGGCACACCGATTCGTGATCGCCAAGGGGCCCGAGCGCTCCGACAAGGGTTTCACGTGCTTCCTGGAGGCGATGCCGAAGGACGCCGCGCCCAAGACGGGGACAGCAGCGCCCATTGAGCTGGCGCTTCCGCCGGTCGTGCATGGTTTCGTCGAGCGCGACCCGGCAACGCTTGGCCAGCTCGCCGACACATTGGTGAATCGCGGAACGGACCTTGTCTCTGCGCTACGAACTGCGCTGCAGGAGCGTGTGGGCGATGCCGGCAGTCCTGCCACCGCCGACGACAAATTCACGGTCATTCTTCTGCACATCCCTGTGTGCAGGACGGAGGGTGCCGATCCAGTCGGGATCAGCAACCGGGCGTTTGTGTTGCTGATCGGTGCGCTTCAGCTGGGCGTCGCTACTGGCACGCTCATGCTGCACGAGAAGCGCTACTTCAAGGACGTGATGAACGTCCAGCAGGCGAGCCAGTGGCGCTCGCTTGATATTTTTCCAATGGACGTGCTAAGCCGGAATGACGCCGCAGCGGCGAGAAAGCAGTCGGGCATCACCGATGAAGGTCCGGCCGGAGTGCTGATCGGTGCCGGCTCGCTCGGCAGCGCGATGCTCAACCTGTGGGGCCGTAGCGGATGGGGCCGCTGGACTGTCGTCGACAAGGACCACGTCAAGCCGCACAACCTGTCGCGGCATGCGGCCTATGCGCAGCATATCGGTGAGTCGAAGGCCACGGTCGTCGCCGAGCTGCATGGCGCGGCCATGCATGGCGCGACCGAAGTGACCGCCTTGAACGCCGACGCGAGCGACTTCGCGCGAGAGGAGGTCACCAAAGTGCTAACGGCCACGAAGCTGGTTGTCGATGCGTCGACTACGCTGGAATATCCGCGCGCAGCCAGCGCTGTCGATGCGTTTGCCAGGCACTTCTCGGTCTTCATCACGCCCGACGGCAATGCGTCCGTGCTTCTTGCCGAGGATGCGAAGCGACTGACTCGCCTTCGCACCCTTGAGGCGCAGTACTACCGAGCGCTGATTCAGAACAGCTGGGGTCAGGATCACCTTGTGGGCAATGCAAGGTCTTTCTGGAGCGGCGCGAGCTGCCGCGACATCTCAATGGTGATGCCGTACTCGCGGATCATGGGCCAGGCCAGCACGCTGGCCGAACAGGTCATCCTGACGGCTGCGGGCGAAGAGGCAATGATTCGTGTGTGGCAACGCGACCCAGTCCGAGGCGTTGTCGACGTGCACGACGTGCCCACCGTGTCGGAGCGCCGTATGGTGCTCGGCGACTCCAACCTCTTCATCGATGCCGGTGCCGAACTGCAGCTACGCGATCTTCGAACGAAAGGGTTTCCCAACGAAACCGGCGGCGTGCTGCTCGGGTACCACGACTTCAACATTGGAGCCACGGTGATCGTTGTTGGCCTGCCAGCGCCGCCCGACAGCAAGTCCAGGCCCGGTTCCTTCGAGCGTGGCATTGCAGGGCTGGCAGAGGCAGTGAACGAAGCCTCCAAGCGAACGGCGGGAATCGTTGGCTATGTCGGCGAGTGGCACAGCCACCCACCGGGCCACTCTGCATCGCCCAGCAGAGACGACCTGGTGCAGCTCGTCCATCTGGCATTGGGCATGGCCGATGATGGCCTTCCAGCCGTTCAACTGATCGTGGGCGATCATGATCTGCGGGTTCTGCAGGGCACGGTGAAGTGATGAGCGAAGAGCAGCTTTCCCGCATTGCGCAGACGTGGACGGCGGAATCTAGATCCGGGCTACTCGCACGGGAGTAAAGCATGCCCGGCCAGATGATCCTGCAGATATGGGACGTGCAGCATGGCGCGTGCGCCATGCTCACCCATGAAGCCGAGAACGGCGTGCAAGGTCGGTTGGCGATGATCGATTCGGGAGACAACGGCCAGACAGGATGGAAGCCGAGCACGTATATCAAACGTGAGCTGAAGCGAGACGTACTGGACTATCTGTTCGTCACGAATGCGGACCTCGATCACATGAGCGATCTCGACAACCTGTGGAAAGAAGGGATCGGCGTGTCCTCGTTCTACCGGAATCGAACGGTCTCTCCCGGGGCGCTCAGGATCATCAAGGAAGCGAACGGCGAATTGACCAACGACATCGAACGGTACCTGGCCCTTCACAACGACTATGTCCATCCGCTTGCCGCGCCATTCGATCAGAACATGGGCGGCATCACGGCCACCACATTCTTCAACCCGTATCCACGCTTCTACGACACGAACAACTTGAGCCTGGTCGTGTTCTTCAAGTTCGGGCCGTTGAAGGTGCTGTTCCCCGGTGATCTGGAAGAGGACGGTTGGTTGGCGATGCTGGAGCAGCCGGCGTTTCGTGCCGAGTTGGTCGACACCCCCGTTCTTGTCGCATCGCATCATGGTCGGACCAACGGCTACTGTCGGCGCATATTCGACTACTTCGAGCCGCAGATGGTCGTCGTCTCCGACAAGTCCATCGTCCACACGACGCAGAGACCTCACTATCAGTACGTCGCCTCAGAGAATGGCGTGCTGGTCTCCAACACGAACAAGCGTCGGCGCTGCCTGACGACACGCAAGGACGGATGGATTCTGTTCAAGGTGTCGGATGCCGGCCGCTACACGGTGACCACGGAGTACGACGGATGAAAGACACCAAGGACTACAGCAGCAAGACGCTCAAAGGGCGGAACCTCGCATGGCTTGTCGCGACGCTCGTTCTGGACGTCCTCGTGCTCTTGGTCATCGCGTTTCATACCGCGATCGACGACCTGACTCCGACGAGGCTGGCAGTGATTCGGGCGAGCTTGACGGCGCTTCTGCCCATCCCGGTTCTGGTGCTCTCGTCGCTCATTTCGGCAGATCACAAAGCTATTTTGGTGTTCTGGCGTCTCAGTCACCCGCTTCCTGGTGCCCGGGCTTTCTCGGTTCACGCGCCCGCCGACCACCGCATCGATTTGGCGAAGCTGAAGAAGAATGTGGGCGAGTTCCCCGTCGCCGAAAGAGACCAGAACTCGAAGTGGTACGGGCTCTACAGGCAGGTCGATTCAGACCCATCCGTCGTGGACAGCCATAAGAACTATTTGCTGTTCCGCGACATCGCGACAATGTCGCTGCTGTTGGTGCCGACGGTGCCATTGGTCCTGTACTTCAGCGGCATCGACTCGACGCGCATGCTGGTGTCGGCCGCTTGGTTCATGGGACAGTACCTTGTGACGGCATTTGCCGCTCAAACCACTGGCATCCGGTTCGTACAGAACGTGTTGGCCGTTCATGCCAGTCGCAAGGTGATCGCATCCAATCCCGCAGCGCCAAGAGAAGCCACTCCAAGGAAGTCGTGATGGGGCAGTCCCGCTCTTTTCTGGCGAGAGCAGGCGCGGAATGCCATTTTCCCTGCGCCAACCGATGACTGTTTGAAGGCGCGACATGGCGCCCAGCACATGCCTTTGTGCGCAGAGGGGTTGCATTCTTTTCGCCTGTCGGTAATCTGCGTAGGGCAGGAATTGGCATGCGAAAACTCATCTTCATCGGTTTCATTGTCCTCGGCGCGGCCCTGGGCCTCTTCTCTGCCCTTGACGGCGATGCGGGTCTTCGGATGGTGATGACGCTGTTCGGCGCTCTTGTCGGAACCGCGATAGGTGGCGCCGTTTCCAGGGTGGGTGGTGGTCGCCGGTCGACCATTCCCGGAGGGGCGGCGATACCAGGCCTTGGAACTTCCTCCGAAGACTTGGCGGCCAACTATTGGCGAGACAAGGGGCATCCGCCGTTCATGAAGCCGTCGAGTGCCGAGCCAGACCGGCACATGTTCGACCCGGACCGGGTTGATTGATCAGTGCTTCTTCTTAAACACATCTTGCACAGCACCCTTGACGGCATCGATGGAGGCACCGGCGTCGTCTGCAACCTGCTTGCCTGACTGCTTTAGCAGTGATTTCCTCGACGCGAGGGTTCCGTCCGGCGTCGAAATGATCTCGGCCTTGGGATCAAATCGTCCCTGCGCGGATTCAGTTTCCTGCCGCAGCTGGCTAGCCCGCCCTCTGACCTCGTCGCGGAGTGCCGAGGGAGGTTGCACCGAGCCAGTTTTTGGGTCGGAGTTGCCGAACCTGGAGACCTCGCGTTTGTGTTCGAGAGTGCCGCCGATGACATCCGGATCGAGTCGCGGATCGGCGATGTCTGCTTGGTGACGATGTCGCAGGGTCTCAAACGATGCAGGCAGGGCCGTGCCATCGGAGAAAGCTCTGTTGGGCCGAAGACCCTGACGCGCGAGTTCGGCGTCGAACATGGCCGACGCGGCAGCGCTGGTGCCACCGTATTGCTCGGCATAGCGCATGAACATGTCCAAGTTGTGCGGATCCTGAGCGATATCGATGGAGAGTGTCTCGCCACGTTCTCGTGCCGACGACAGGCGTTCCGCCAGCGCCGTGCGTTCTGAGAAGCTGGCTTCTGCTCTCTCAGCGCGCGAGGTCGTGGTCGCTAGTCGCGATGCCAACTCCCTGGCTTCACGCGAGTCGCTGGATAGTAATAGTCCGACGAACCCCGTCCTTGCGCGGCTGCCTGCCGCTGGGCAGCATCTGAGCTGAAGAG
>CXWJ01021261.1_pt1 | contig 13687 bp, 14 predicted proteins | sample 590841 | NCBI WGS metagenome assembly CXWJ01 (sample SAMEA3498367, study PRJEB10139) | wastewater metagenome | biome: wastewater treatment plant; material: activated sludge | place: Austria | collected 2015-01-21 | reverse complement strand
TCGGAGTGACTGCGGCCACGGACCGTGTGCGAGGCCTACTGGCCACCACACTGAATCGAACGCTCAGCCCATCCGTCTCGATGCATGGAACCGTAGAGTCGGTGCAAGGTATCGGAGTATTTGCTGATGTCACTGCATTGCATATCCGCACAATGAGTGATGGAACGCTTGGTCTGACCGTCACAGATAAACCGTAATTCATCTCGATCGGGCCCAGCACATCCATTTGATCGAACGGGTGACTATTGGCTGTAGTCGACCTGGTACAGGAAACACCAGCCAACGGCAACCTGCACCAAGCGCGACCGATCCCACCATGGTCGAATAGCCATACTTGAAGATCTGCCCAAAGATAGTCCGCTACTCGGCCTTCCCCCAAAGATCCACAATCACGATATCGGCACTCGCCCCGATGATGGTACCGTTGCCTCCTAAGCGAGCCCCAAGGCCAACCAGAACGGGACGATATTCACTGAATGAACCAATGTGGCATAGTCGGCGATCTCTGGATGAGGTGATAAAGCGAGATCAATACTCAATGAATTCATCAAAGCCACATAGAGAATGCGGTCGAAAATGGCAGGCAGGACAGCTGAGCCTCAGATGTCTCAAAGAATGGCATTTTCCCCTTCCTAATCAGAGTCGTCGCCAGTAGGATAGATCTATGTCAAACGAGCCAACCGTTCAACAGGATGATGTCGATCGGCTTAGAGCTGGGACACATTGGGATCCGCACTCGGTGCTTGGCCCCCACGTCATCTTGCTCAACGATCGCCCCCACCTTGCGCTCCGAGCTTGGCAACCAGGCGTCAAGGACGTCGCACTCCTCTCGAATTCCGTCTTATGGCGCATGACACGCATTTACGAAGAAGGTCTCTATGAGACGCTGCTTCCAGACACCACGTCCATCCCCGCATACCGACTTTGCATCACACACCTCGACGGTGCTGTCACGGAGATATCCGATCCCTATGCCGTTTCCCCGCTGTTGACGGAATTCGACCTGCACCTGTTTTCCGAAGGAACATTGCTCAAAGCCTACGAACATTTCGGTGCCCATATCCGCACCATCGCAGGCGTCCGCGGTGTACACTTTGTGGTCTGGGCTCCGAATGCCGCCCGTGTCAGTGTCATCGGAGACTTCAATGACTGGAATGGACTCCTCCACCCCATGGCAAACCGTGGGGCGACCGGAGTCTGGGAACTCTTTATTCCAGATCTCGAGGAAGGGACCCTGTACAAATACGAGATTCGATCCGGGGAACACAGCGCTCTCCTGCTCAAAGCCGACCCCTATGCCTTCGCCAGCGAGCTTCGCCCACGGACCGCCTCAGTCGTGCGCGATGTGTCCAGCTACAGGTGGCAGGATGAAGCCTGGATGACAACGCGATCGACGAGAGATCCTCTTACGACTCCACTTTCGATTTATGAAGTCCATTTGGGATCGTGGATGCGGGTGCCGGAGGAGAACAATCGGTGGCTGACGTACCACGAATTAGCGGAGAAGCTTATCCCCTACGCCAAAGATCTCGGCTATACACATCTGGAGCTGCTCCCGATCACCGAACATCCGTTCGACGGATCATGGGGCTATCAGGCGACCGGGTATTTTGCTGCCACCAGTCGGTATGGCGAGCCACAAGGATTCATGGCGTTCGTGGATCGCGCTCACCAAGCCGGGCTCGGCATCATCATTGACTGGGCACCGGCGCACTTTCCGGATGATCCTCATGGGTTGGCACTTTTTGATGGGACACATCTCTATGACCATGCCGACCCACGCCTGGGATACCACCCCGATTGGCATAGCCGGATCTTCAACTACGACCGTGTCGAGGTGCGGACGTTTCTCCTGAACAGCGCCCTCTTCTGGCTGGACAAGTATCACCTCGACGGATTACGCGTCGATGCCGTGGCGTCCATGCTCTACCTCGACTATGGACGAAAGGATGGTGAGTGGATTCCTAATGAGTTCGGAGGAAAGGAGAACCTCGGCGCAGTCTCGCTGCTCAAAGAACTCAACATTCTTGTCCACCGAGAATTTCCCGGGACCATCACCATCGCAGAAGAATCGACGTCGTGGCCAGGCGTCTCTCGTCCGACCTACACGGGAGGACTCGGGTTTACGTTCAAGTGGAACATGGGATGGATGCACGACATGTTAGCGTTCTTCCAGTACGATCCTATCTATCGGCAGTTCCATCAGAATCAAGTCACGTTTGGCTTGCTCTACGCCTTCAGTGAGAATTTTATCCTTGCCCTCTCTCATGATGAAGTGGTCTACGGCAAACGAACGTTGCTCGATAAGATGCCCGGCGATGTGTGGCAACGCTTTGCCAATCTCCGGCTGCTCTATGGATACATGTACAGCCATCCCGGGAAAAAGATGCTGTTCATGGGCAGCGAGTTCGGGCAGTGGCAGGAATGGAACCATGACACCAGCCTCGATTGGCATCTCTGCGAGCATGAGCCCCATCGTGGGTTACAACGGCTTACCCACGACCTGAACCAACTCTATCGCCGTGAATCTGCGTTACACGAGATCGACTTTGATTGGGATGGATTTCAGTGGATCGACTTCAGCGACTCCAACAACACCGTCATCGCCTACCTTCGAAAGTCGAGAAAGATGGGTGACGCAATCGTCTGTGTGTGCAACTTTACGCCCATAGCCCGATATGGCTATCGCATCGGAGTCCCAGAGGCGGGATGGTATCGGGAACTACTCAATACCGATGGCATCGCCTATGGCGGCAGCAATCTCGGAAACGGTGGAGGACTGCATGCTGAGGAAACTCCGAGCCATGGGTTCCCCTACTCCCTGACGATGACGCTCCCTCCCCTCTCTGCTCTTTGGCTGAAGCGGCATGGATAGGCCACCACTGCCAAACGCCGAACCTCTTTGGTAGCCGGAAAATTCCGCACCTTCACATTTGTGGCCCCGTTCAGATCTTCGACGTTGACTTGCCAAAGTGAGTCTCTGTTTGGTGACGATTATTGGGTGATACCGGGAAGGCAATCTTAAGTGGAGGGACTGACAGCCACGTATCCCTTGAGGGATTCGCAATACATACAGAAGGCGGTCCCCCTAGGAGAGAGTGCCACCCTCAAGGAAGCTTTGGGTGCTAGTGATACCAGGATCGGAAAGGCCCTGAGTCTAAATGCACATAGGTCGAATTTCTGTATGAACCAACCCCGCCATACTTCAATTCAAGCGCGGCCTCGCGGAGCTTCTTCAAAGGGATACCGGGAATACTGAGATCGATAGCCTGCCCCTGCACATGCAAGCTGTTTCTGGCGGCTTGCTGTCCTGTTCGTACCAAGAGATCGTTGTACTCCGGAGACCGAAATCCAGAGATGATATGGATTTCTTGCTGCGTGCCGAGCCTTTTCTGCACCAGATTGACATGCTCCAATACCCGCACATCAATCGCACCGATCTCCCCAGTCTTGTGACAGCGGAGGAGATAATTCACATCATCAAGTGCCGCAAGATCATAGGTGCCGGAGTCGTCTCGATAGGTCACTTCCAAGCGCTCATCGGTCCAGATGTTCACCAATGTCAACCTGCCTTCGGGAAGCTCACGAGCTTGAACGGGCTGCGGACCGACTAACCGCCCACTTAGCAAGAGAGTCCCGACCAGAGAAACCTGAAGAAACGCTCGACGGGTCCAAACCCATGTAGACTGATCGGCTCTATTCACGGACGCACCTTCCTGCCTAGATGTCCAAAAGTTGAACAATCGGAGATTCAAAGCTGCAGGCTTGTAACAAAAAATAAAAGCTCGGTCAACCAATTATTTCAGCGGACTGATGGCGAAAATCTCCGGCAAACTCGGCAGAGAATGACTACAAGATCGAATGTCGATGCTCTAACGACATCTTAGTTCACGGATCAGGAGAGGGAGACTACTGAACTGATTGGCCCTCTGCCATCTAATCCCATTTGCCTCTATCGCCTAGTATCGTTTTATTTCTAGACAGTCCCACGCCCCCCAGGTAAGATCGATTCATCAATAACGAGAGCACCAAATGGCCACTATCTTAGTCATCGATGATGAGCAATCAATCAGAGGGTTGCTCAAAGGCGTTCTGGAAAAAGCCGGGCACCGTGTGCTTGAAGCAGAGGATGGCCGCAAGGGACTCACCCTCTACCAGAAGGAACACGTCGACCTTGTCATCATGGACCTTCTGATGCCGGAGACGGACGGTCTTGAGGCCACACTTCAACTCACCCGCGAATACCTTGACGCCAAAGTGATTGCCATTACAGGAGCCCAGGGCGACCACAACTTCCTCAGTGTGGCAAAACTTTTCGGCGCTCGCCAGGCATTTGAAAAGCCTTTCGATATCAACAAACTGCTTGATGCCGTGAAAGAGGAACTGGCCGCCTGATCCACTATAGGNNGTGTATACTTGTGACTCTGGATAGCTGGCCTGATCCGCCAGGATCTGCGACGAGCGCCTATGGATATCGAGGCATCCTCCCCAAACGCATTCCACACACGGTCGACTCTGAAAACCGGGACCATTTGGTGCTTACTCTTTGTTTTGGCGATTGCGCCGCTCTTTCCACTGAGTAATTTTGTCGGACACCCACACTGGGGTCAGATCCGCTGGATCCCCTTTCATGATTTCTCTCTATCTTGGAACAAGCTCCTAGACGTCATTGGTAATACGCTGTGGTTCATGGTGTTCGGATACCTACTTCATTACCAACTGAATTGGGATTCACGCTCTGGTTGGCCGCTTTCCATGATTATCGTCGTCGCTGGCGGCGTCTCGCTTTCGGCTGAACTTTTCCAAGTCTTCTGCCACAACCGTATCTCCTCTATCACGGATGTGATATGCAATGTACTCGGCGCTGGCCTCGGTGGGTACGCTGCTGAGAAACACCCTGCGACAACTTCAATCGACCCCTGGCGAACTAGATGGCTGACACCGATTTTCGGGCAACAGCGCTTCAATAAAACCACTCGCGTCTAGAGACAGGAACTCCCGCTAGAGTAGAATCATCCACGTTCATCAGAGTCATGCAGGCAGCGTTTTTCGAGCTAAGCCTCGCATCATCGACGAATCTGCATACCCAACCTCACTGAGAGCGTCCATCAAGTGTACGCCCTTCGAGGAGACCAAGTCCTTTGCCTTCGCATAATTCATCGCACTAAACCGCGCCACGGCCGGTTGACCGTTTACGATCTGACAGGCCAACACCTCACCATCCACCTCAAGCGTCCCACCCTGCTGAATCAGAGCTTGGGCCTGAGCTACGGTAATGCCGTGCAGCTGAGCAAATTCTTGAATCCCCCCGGTCTCAACCAGTCGTCCATCCGGCATGATACAGAGCCGCTTAAAGTGCGGTGACCAGTCCTTTCGAAAATCGATATACTTGATGTCACCACCTTTGGCGACGGCGCGATCCAAGGTTCGGTAATCCAATCCTAAATTTTTCTGCTGAAGTTTGGCTTGTAGTTCACCGGGCAACGCCTTCCCAAGGACCTCCCAGGCCGCCTCGCCGAGGGAAAGCCGCCTGGATCGAACCATGTGCTCGGCTTCGGCAAACTGCACGAGATCCAAGGTCCACGTGTATTTGATCCCCTCCCTCGTTGGATCGATCCGGCAGGCGAATAATCCTCGCGTGAGGATGCCTCCGATGTCTGGGTACACATACGTTCCACCAGTCGTCAGCAGCATGAGCATCGTTTCAAGTGGAACATCGTAGCTCTCGGACAGGATCTTGGCATGGGCCGGAAGGTCCTCCTGCTCCGTCATGGCACAGACCGTCACGTTGCCCGGCGCATCAAACTCCGAATAGTCTTCCACGATGTTATAGAGCACCGTTCGCTTCGGCTTATCGGCCTTCTTCTTGATCTTGAACATGTCTCCCTATCTCCTACCCTTTACGCCTCACCCCTTACAACTCACGCCTAAGGTGTCCGTACGGCGGCAACACCTGCAATCGTTGATCTTCCACGGGACCACCGACCGTGAAATGATACACCGACTGCATGGCAAAATTTTTGACCCCAACGATCTCATGAACTGGATCATCAAAGAAGCAGCCGATTCCCGTCGCCCGTACCCCTGCGGCTTCCGCTTCCAAATACATGACCTGCCCGAGCAAGCCCGCCTCCCAAAATACGCGTGGATACCACCAGGCACCGCGCTCTCGCAAGGTCCCCTCAAACTCAGCCACCATGCCGAATGAGAAGGCGCTGTCGCCTGCGATGTCCTGATGGCAACTGACCTGCACAGCAAGTTTTCTGGCATCGCCTTCAAGCAACCCATAGAAAGGCAGATCTGCCGGACAACCTGGTGCGCGAGACCAAATCAGCTCGGGATTCATGGCTTGTTGAACGAATGATACTTTCCTGCTGTCTCGCACAAGACAATACAGCCCGGGCGTGAGCCCATCCACACGATGGACAAAGATCAACAGATGAATGACCGGATCATAGGGCCAGGCATCCCACGGCATCGGCCGTTCAAATTGCGAACATTCAGCCAACGGCATGACCCGCTGCATCATCTGAAAGAATGATGGAGCAGATATCGACGTCTTGCCGTCAAACGACACGGCGCTGCGGCGCTGGCGAATGATCTGACCTGCTAAAAACTCGTGAGACGTGAGGGGTAAGGAGTGAAGGGTGACACGGGGAAAGGGAAGCGGGACCGTCCGTTCATCACCAGCGATTTTCCATGAGGCTTCAGCTGCTTCGTCGATAATGTCCCAATGTACGCCATGCTCTTGGCTCAGTCGATTCGCCTTCCCATGCCATGTCGCACCCGCTAACTCCTTCACAATCGCCCTATCGAGAGACAACGGCACCGCTCCTTGCTCTCCCCTCACATCTTCACAACTCCTCACCCCTAACGCCTCACCCCTCACCGTTCCAGTAGGCCAGATCACCGCCATACAGTCCGGATGCTCCAGCTCAGCCTCGCCGAAGTCTTCCTTACGACCTGTCCCGAGCAGCATCGCCACCGTATCCTGATCCATCCCGTCCAGCAGCAACATGTTCCAACCAAGCGTCGCTGCTGCAACCCGCGCCGCACCGATTGCATGTCCCACATCGTGATTGCAGTAGCGAAAGGCCCGTTCACCATATTTCCAGGCTTCCCGCCAATGCACCGAGGTCAGTCCAAAGAGAAAGGCACCAGGAGGAAATGGAGCCAACAACAGAGCGACTGACTCAGCCGGAAACTCGGCACGCAATTCCAATCCATGTTCCTTCGGCGCGTAGTGATACAAACCTGGCATTAAGTCGAGTTCGTTGATCTTCGGTAGAACGACATAGCCCTCCGTAGGATGTAAATTGCCGGACGACGGATTACTCCGAAGCGCCCACTCCGATTCGCCGGCCTTCTTCCAGGCCGACAAGGCAAGAGCGAATTCAAAGAAACGTGATAAGGTTTTCAGGCTAACAGGCTGAGAGGGGACGGTCCCCTGTTCGTAGATCACTTCATAGGCTGGCGACGAGGGCTTCTCATCGGGTTTGAGTAACGGAAGAGAGATCAGCTGTGCCCCTTCGAACCGTCGGAACGGATCAGGCTGATTCGCCCAATCGAGATACCCGAGTGAACGGGAATAGCGATTGAAGTGGTGCTTGGTCTGAACGTGATAGCGAATGACTCGATCAACGGGATCGATCGGAGTAGACCCGCCAGCTGTATTGGGGTTCATATTCTTGGTATGCATTGTAGTGTTTTGATCAGTCTACAGAGCCCCCTCCTCTAAAGCAAAATAATGTGGCGCACACTCATTGACCTCGATTCCTCCATCTCAGTATCCTTTAGCTGACTTGTCATCCCCCCGTTGAGGAGGCACGAGATACGATGCGTTTTGATCCTGCCCTTGCCGCACAAGAAGCGTTTCACCAAGCAGAAACTGAACTCGGCAGCGACTGGGATACGGCCATTGAGCTAGAAGGAACATTTTCCTCAAATGCCGGGACAACCGCGCGCGAAGCCTATGAAGGCCTACTCGCCCTGGCACAGCAGCACCCCAAGGCTCATTCGTTCCAAGCCTTCTGCATTTACATCACCTGGCAGCAGGTGACAGAAGAGACGATTGCGCGGCATTTCGAGACAGGACTGAAGCTGTGTGAGGCGTATCTCGTGAGGCGTGAAGCGCGCTCGGAGCAGGACGTTGAACAGATTGAAGAGTTGTATCGTTCGTTTCGAGCTGGGTTAGGCCTGGAAGAGCAAGATGAGCTACAGATCGAATTTAAGCGTGACACGCCGAAAGGGGGAGACTGAGAGAACGTAATGCTGAATGTTGAGTTGTGAGTGCTGAGTTGGAATACCCTGAATCCAGAGAGCTGGTTGCTGCTGACTGAACGCTCATGAGCGAGGATCACAAACATCGAGCACGAATCTTTCTCCATCGTGGCGATCTCGTCCAGGCTCGTGCAGCCTGGGAAGCAGCGGTCACTGACGACCGGGCGTCAAGCAACTCCCAAGCACTATCTGCTTCGCTCGGAAACCTTGGTAATACCTGCGCGCTGATGAACGACCTGCTCCCGGCGGAACAGTGTTATCGCGAAGTGCTCCAGATCCAACGGACCGAGGGAAACCTCACCGCCGTCGCTCATACGTTAGTCAATCTCGGCAATCTCCACATCGCCGCAGACCATCCGGAGCACGCACGACCCTACTACCTTGAGGCCTTGGATCTCATGCGTACGTTACAAGACAGCCGTGGACTTGGGATTCTCTATACAAACCTTGCCCTCCAAGAAGCCCGCACCAGCCAATGGGCTCAAGCCGTCGCGTCATTCAAGCTAGCGCTCGACCATCATCGGACAGTCGGCAACGAGGAAGGGCTCGCCGTGACGTATAGCCAACTCGGCAAATGTTATCTCGACCAAGGTGATCTCCTGGAAGCCGAGCGCTGCCTCAACAACGCCTCGGAACACTACATCAAACTCGGCAACGAACCAGCCGAGGCCGCGGTTCTTCGCTATCTGGCAGGTATGTATGAGGCACGACGCGACTGGACGTCCGCCTTACGCTGTCTCGATCGAGTCATCTCATTGGATCAACGCTATGCGTTACCTGAGCTGCAGACTGACTTGAGCCACCTCGCCAAATTAAAGCAAGCCAAATAGGATCACCTCAAGGCCCTCAATCAGTCGCTCACTTCGGAGCTCCTACGTCTCTGCGATCTGCTGGACAGAGCTCGATCCTCTGCTACCTTAGAACACGTCACATCCGAACGCTTGCCGATTAAGTTTTCCCTCACAGAAGCCGACAGGATAGTGACAAGGAGAGAATATGACTTGGGTTGCCCACATTGCCGCGACGATCATGGTCTATCTAATCATGACACCTCCCATTGCACAGGCCGATGACGGCTCACCCACGATCACGGTTGGCACCCAAGAAGTTGGGATGACGGCCGGCTACATGTTCTCTCACCGACTCACGGAACTACACACAACGAAGCAACATGGCCCGGCCCTGATGCCTTCATGGATGATTACGTTGACGGACCCGATCGGGGATAGCTGGTACCGAGGACAGATCTCGCTCGGCGCAGAGATGGTCTACCTGGAGTTTCGGGAACCCATTGTGACACATGGCATCGGATTCACGCCAAGGATCAAGTACACCTTCGTCGCCTTAGGTCGGCTTCGCCCCTATGCGGAGTTCACCGGGGGGCCATTCTGGACGGATCTCGGCGGTCGGATTCGGGAACAGGCCAACGAATTCAACTTCGTCTTATCGGGCGGCGTGGGTGTGTCCTGGTTTATCACCCCGCAACTCGCCTTCAACGCCGGCTACCGCTTTCATCACATTTCCAATGCCGGTACGGCATTTCCGAATCTTGGCCTGAATGCGAGTTTGCCTTTCGGTGGGTTTTCTTTTTATTTCTGAGGAGACGGTCATCATGACGAGACATGCTACCCGCTGGTCGATCGTGAGTTTCGTCGGAATTCTGTTGTGCGTGAATACCGGATGCACCAGATCAATCGAATTGAAGCCTGCTTCGTCACATTCACAAGCGACCGATACCCGCCTGCTTGCCGGCGATGAGCGAGTCCCGTTGGTCATGGACTCGTTTCATCTGTTACGAAACGGCGCACCACAAAATCCCTCGACTGAAACCGAGCGGCGGATTCTCAATAGGGTTCAGGAGACTCGTCTCTTTTCAACCTTGATCCCACTCGGAGGACAATCGGATTCTCTAGGCGAAAAAATTGTGTCCGCACGTATCACGATAGACGAGACCATCGAGCCGCACTCATGGCTGTCAGCATTCAAAGGCATCATCCTCGGCGGTTCCATGTTTCTTCTTTCACCCTTCGTCGACTTTGAGTACGACTATGCCGCGAAGGTCGGGCTTGAGCTCGAACGCTGGGATGGGCAGGTCAAACGGTACGAAGGTGTCTCATCCGGCACGGTCCAGTACAAATTATTCGGCGCGACACCGGTCATGATCGATGAGCTGAAGGGACACGTGACGGAAGCGTGCCTGACAGAGTTGACAACCCAACTTGTCCGCGACACGACGCTCTATATGGCCAGCAGCGCCCCGACCTCTGCCTCCGGTGTTCGTACGGTAACAGTGAGGGCCAAAAGGCCGTCGACCACCTTTCCTACACGGTCAACTGCTCCAACGACAACGCCTTCCCTCCCATAAAGGATATCTGCACCATTTCTTTCACCCACGTTCTCATGTAGCTCATCCTGCCACTCTAGTGCTATAGTACCGTGCGGTTTGAAGGGTAGGTACTATGGACATTGATGCGTTTCGTCAGATGGTCGCCAAGAATCCAAAAGGATTCCTCGGCCGCTATGGACTCGGCAACAAGATCCTTCAAGAAAACGGAAGCCTCGAGGAAGCCGTTGAGCATCTGACGGTGGCCACACAGCTGGACCCCACCCATGCCGCTTCTCATTTGGCTTTAGGACGGACCTTGATCCGACTGGGAAGGGATGCCGAGGCCAAGCCCGTGCTCACAGCAGGCATTGAGGCGGTCCTTTCTGGACGCTCCAACGGCGGAAAGGATCTGGTCCCTGAGATGCAGGATTTACTACGCACGCTCACATGACTCTGCCGCAACCCCACATGGAGGAAACCGTCCGTGAACCTCGACGATGCCAGGAAAAGAATTGACTCCGCTGTTGCACAATATGGTCAGCATGCCGCACCCGCCATTGATTTGGTGATGGCGGAGGTTCGCTCAGATCTCGGAGCCCGAGCCTTCAATGAATTGGTTGACGAGTTTGACCTTGAGCTGACGTACAACATCGCCCCCATGGAATCGGACCACTCCAATAGTTGAGGACATCCGCCCTCACTGGACGTCTCTCATGACCTGCATGCATCCTTTTCTATGCCGCTGATCTGGGCAGCCATCTCTGCGCACGGATTCGGTCACGCCGCCCAGGTGGTGCCGGTACTCAATGCCTTAGGTGGTCTTGTTCCTGACCTCCGAGTGCTCCTACGCACGACCGTTCCTTCAACATTCTTTGTCGATCGACTCAAGGTTCCATGGGAAATCAGTCCCGTCCAACAAGACGTCGGTTGCGTTCAAAGTGGACCTATCACAATCAATGTAGCCGCAACGTGGTATGAGCATGATCGATTCCATCGCACCTGGAGTGAGAGGCTTCAGACGGAGGTCGACGCCATGCGTGCCGCCGCCCCAAAGATCGTCTTGGCTGATACGCCGCACCTTGCCCTTGCTGCGGGAAAGGCCGCGGGGATTCCTTCGATCGCACTCGCGAGTCTTACGTGGGACCTCATCCTGTCTGAATACGAGGCTCCTCCCTCAATCGACAGATTGACAATTACCCAATCGATTCGACAGGCCTATGATCAGGCCGACGCTGCTCTCCTGATCACACCAGCCCCCCCCATAAAGAGCTTTTCTCAAGGTGTCTCTATCGGACCGATCGCCGAACCAGCCGCATCAGCTCGTGAGCAACTGACCACCAGACTCGCTCTCGCCCCTGACGAGCGAATCGTGCTTGTCGGATTCGGAGGAGTTCCCCTGAACTCGCTTCCCTTCGACAAATTGGAAGAACTGACTGGCTATCGATTTCTCTTCGACGGAACGGTACCCTCAACAAGCACACGATTCATCTCGACGAGAATTCTTCCATTTTCATTCAGCACACTACTGGCCTCAGTCGATGCCATCCTGACCAAGCCAGGCTATGGAACTGTGGTCGAAGCCGTCGCCTTACAAGTCCCGACTGTGTACGTTCGTCGACACAACTTCGGAGACGAACAATCTCTCGTGGATTATCTGCACCGCTATGGGAAAGGGATCGAGCTTTCCATGGACGACTTCATGAAGGGCCAATGGGCCGCTACGCTGGAGAACGCCGTCACGCTCCCCACGACAACTCCACCTCCAGAACCCAATGGCGCACACGAAGCAGCAGCCATTCTAGTGCCATACTTCACGCGCAATCGAAGTTGACGGTACGTTTGCCCCCCTCATACGCTGACAGCTCCCTCAGAGGACTGCTCGTGTGGGACGTCGCCTTCTCACCCCAGCACTGGCCATATCGGCTTTCGCCATGAACACGGTCGGATCGTGTAAGAGCCCCTCCACACTGATAGATCCGCGATGGAATAGCCTCCATGGAAATCAACAACTATTCCATTTTCAAGCTTGTGGGAGTCGACATTCTTTTGCGCGTTTTCTTCTTGCGGAAGATTCAGAGTGCTATAGTTGTGACCGGTTGATAGATCGTCGCCCTACTCCAGATCATTATCGTTCTATGGACACTGTCGCCCAGCACGCCGCGTCAACGATTGACCCAAAAGTCGCCATTCGAGCCGGCAAGGGGGACAACCATGCCTTCACCCAACTCTACGATCAATCGAGCACCATCCTCTTCAGCTTAGCGTTGAGGATACTCGGCCGTCGAGAGGAAGCCGCAGACATCCTGCAGGAAGTTTACGTCGATATCTGGAAACGAGTTGTTCGCTATGACGTCGGACGTGGCACACCGATCGCCTGGCTTATCACACTCACCCGCAGTCGAGCCATCGATCGACTACGAGCCTCCGACCCTCAACTGCGCCGTCAGACCTTGCCAACAGACGGCACCGAGTCTGCCGCCCTACCTGGCCGATTTGAGAGTCCAGCGGACCAAGCACTTCGGACCGTGATCAGCAAGACACTCGAAGATCTGCCGAAGGCGCATCGACAGGCGATCGAACTGGCATACTACGAGGGCCTCCTTCCAGCGGAGATTGCAACGCGACTCAATCAGCCGCTCGACGCGGTAATCACGCGCCTCAAGCTCGGCATGTCGCAACTGCATAAGTCCCTACACACCTACTGGGAGCAAGATCTTTCGGCATGACACACCAAGATCTCGAAGACACCGTTCCTTTCTATGCGATCGGCGCGCTCGAAAAGACCGAACGGCAAGCTCTGGAGGCCCATCTGCTTTCGGGATGTGCCCCTTGCCGTACTATCTTGAAGGAATATCAGTCGGTCGCGGTGGCGCTTCCCTTTGAACTCACGCTTGTTCCTCCCCCCCGGCATCTAAAGGCAAAGATCATGGGTGCTCGCACCATGCCTCAATCAACGGAGGAGGCTCTCGATTCACCCGCCAAACCGAGCCTTGAGCCCGGTGAATGGATGAATCACCTCTTCCCACCCTCTACAACCTCCGCACCATCGTTTGGGTGGATACTCAGCATGGTGTTCCTCGT
>CXWJ01025001.1_pt1 | contig 13688 bp, 17 predicted proteins | sample 590841 | NCBI WGS metagenome assembly CXWJ01 (sample SAMEA3498367, study PRJEB10139) | wastewater metagenome | biome: wastewater treatment plant; material: activated sludge | place: Austria | collected 2015-01-21 | reverse complement strand
ATCCCAGACGTGGGCCACCAAGTCCGGCTATCTGTTTACTCAGGATGCTTTAAGCACGGAGGGTGACGAGGAGCGAACTCGCCAAGTGGTCCACCGCCTGCGAGAGATCATCGGCGAATACGACTCAATCAAGAATGGCTGCAAGTCGTATCGACTCAACGGTACGGCCGACTGTCTGAGCGTAGACGAGCAACTCCTCGAAATTTCCGCGGGCATTCTCGACCCGAGGATCGTCAATCGTTTGCAAGCGGCGCGGAAGCATTAACGACTTTGCGTCACGAAGATTTAATGGTGTTGTCACGGATCGGTGGGCTAAGCTGCACGGGTAAATCGGCCTCCCTCTGAATATCCAAATACTGATGCTTCGGACCGTGTGCAACCATGAGTACCTCCCAAGCTTGCCAAAGCGAAGACCTTAGTAAAAAAATCCGCGCGGGTATTCCTCTTCGTCCGGACGACCGAATCCTGCCTCAGCCGGCCGCCCTGAAGTTTCACAAGCTGCCGGCTCACAAGGAGTTGCTCCAGAAGTCGCTCCGCGATCACGGGCAACTGACGGAGGCCACGATCTGGTTTGATGATAATCAGCCGCTATTGTGTGACGGTAATACACGCCGGCAGTTGCTCGCCGAAATGGGCAAACCACTCTTTTATCGAACGCTGACAGCGGAAGAGCTAAATAACAAAACGATCGAAGAGTGGATTCTGGAAAAGAACCTGAACGGTTCGTTGGCGCGGCAACTCACGGATACGCAACGCGCTCTGCAAACAGCAGAGTTCGAACCGGAAGTTCGCGCGGCGTCAAAGACTCGCATGAAATGTGGTAAGCCGGCGACGGAAGGCGACGTCGGACGAACGGAAGAATTGTTGGCCAAAATAGCGGCCTGCAAGCCGAGCAGAGTGCGTCAGGCAATCGAACTCAAAACCAAAGCAGACCGAGCGCTTTATCAAGCCGTGTGGGAGGGTTCCATCTCAATTTCCACAGGACTCGGAATTGTCTCGCTCGTGGACGAGGCCACTCGTCGCACCGCCACGGCAGCCGCTAAGGCAGGTGATAAGAAAACATTGAAGCGGCTGCTTCGCAATCGCACGCATGACGACCTTCGGCAAACCATCCCGACTACGTTGCAGCCGGTGTTTGAAGAAGCGTCGCTATTTGACCAGGCCTGCCGACAAATCCATTCCGCACTAGTGACCCTTCGTCAAACAACGGCCCCTGGTATCGACCTCAATAAGCTCTGTGCCGTAGCCAATACGTTGCAAGATCAAAAACCTTACTGCGTCTGTCCTTATTGCATAGGCACACACGACGATTGTCATGTCTGCGAAAACAATCGCTGGCTCAGCGTCGTCCGTTACGAAACGGTCCGCAACGACGACATCGCACGGCGTCGCAACCGATCCTAAGGTTTGTCCTTTAGGCGGCAGCTCTGATTTGAATGCTGCTCCATTCGTTCTAGGTCGCTACGGATCGCGGTAGCCCACGGCTTCTCATTCTGCGTTTGATCGTACTTTTTCGTTTGTTGAAGAAAGGTCTGAAATATGAATCTGCTTCCCTTTTTCTCTTCCTCGCGAGGCTTGGTTCCCGTTGTCCAACCCAGTCTTCGCGACAGCGCCGGCGCAAGCCAGCTCACCCCGGACCAACTCCAACGTCTCAAATTGGCCCTCCATCCCAGCTGCATCACGAACAAGCGGAACCCGGAATCCCAGCATCCCGTGCTTATAAGCATCGATAACTCGCTCTCGATGCGTGGCAATGCGATCGATGAGCTCAACTGCGCGCTGCAGAACGGCTTCGTGCCAGCAATGCAGAGAGAACCACTCTTAGCCCGCTCCCTCCTAGTGGGCTTGGTAGGTTTTAGCCGGTACGCCAAACCGGCGTGGGAATTCTTGCACCCGTTCGCACCGCCTGCCGAATTCCGCCCCGCCACAATTTTGGCCGAAACCAATACGCCACATTGCGGGCGACTGGCGGAAGTCATCCCCATGTTGGGACAAGTGACTGAGGCGATGCGGCAGACCTTTGAAGTGCCAATGCGGCATGCCTGGTATTTCGATTTCACGGATGGCGAGTCCATGGATTTGGAACTTCATCCAAAAGCCCAACATGCTTCCCGCGTCGTCGCCCGCGACTGCGGCATCGAATGTTTTTTCTTTGGAGTCGGTCCGAAGGCCGACATGCCCTACTTGCGATCGCTGGAGCAACCCGGTAAACCAGCACAACTACTTTCCGGCGTGGGTGGCTGGCAACAGTTTTTTTGCTGGCTATATCAGTCCATTCGCGTGGCTTCTCAAAGCATGGTCGGCGATGAGATCGAACTCCCTAATTTGGGCGGCGACAAGCCGTTCCGTGTAAGAACATAGTCATGATTGTATGCGTCGGCCACGACGACCTAGTGTTGACGACCCAGCTTAGTTCGGGCGGGGAAGCGACCATCTGGCTCCATCCGCACGATCCGCAGTTGGTAGTAAAGGTCTACGACCAGGATAAACGGCCCTTGCCCAAACGACTGGAGCACCTTGTGAGCTGTCCGCCAGTTCCGCTGATGGAACGGGACTTCCTCTGCTTTACGTGGCCACGGGATATAGCCACTGAACCGGGGTCCAAAGAAGTCATCGGATTTACGATGCGGCGCGTCGAGCGGATGATGCCGCTGGGAGGTGTCTGGAATCCGGTCAACCGTATTCCTCAAATTTCCCGACGATGGCTGCTCGAAGTGGCCCATTCGTTCTGCATGCGAGTTTACGTCCTCCATTTGCACAACTATCTGCGGGGTGACATCAACGCGGCCAACGACTTGATTGATCGCCATGGACGTGTCACGAGCATCGACATGGATTCGGTGGAGTTCCGTGCAGGCGACACACTCTATACCACTCCGCGTGTGCGGCCCGAGTTCCAGCCGGCTGAATTGTTGATCGGTTCCAGTCCGCAGGTAGATCGGACACTACAGACAGATGCCTGGAGCGTGGCGATTGTCGTCCACAAGCTGGTCCGAAATGGCGAGCACCCGTTTCAATCGTTTTACGTCGGATCGGGAAAGCCGCCTAGTTTGAGAGACATGATCTGTGATGGACGGTGGATCGATGAGCCCGGCCACAAAGATTTTAAAGCACCGCAGGGCGTGCTCCCTTACCAGGAGCTGCCCGCATCCCTGCAAGAGCTGTTTCGTCGGACGTTTCAAACCGGTCACGCTGTTCCCAAGGCGCGGCCGAGCGTGCTGGAGTATCTCCAGTGCCTCGATGTCTTGAGGCGTACCTGGCGGTAAATGGGTTGGCGATGGGCATCAGCATTTCCAGACGAGCTTGGAACCGGCAGTTTGTGAAACCAGTGGTGCCAAGACTTCGGCCCTATTCCCCGCGACGACGATTCAGGCGCTTCGTGCTTGTCCTTGTTGTCTTGTCAGCCGGCGCCGTGGGCGAAGTGTATGTCGGACCCTACGTAAGAGCAGGTCATTGGACATTTTCAGGAAAGTCCGCGTTACAAAACCTTCTTCGTCGCCGGCCTGTGGCGAACCAACCCACACCCGAATTGTGGCGCGAGGCGGCACTCGGCGGAACCGGCCTGGTTTCGTCTGGTTACATTGAGGAGCATGAAAAATGAAACTAATTTCCGCGATGTTGGCAGGTGTCACGGCGTTCAGCACACTCCCCACCATGCGCGGGGAGGACGTCCCGCCGCAAAATGGAAGTCCGCTCTTGAACCGGGCCGTGGTCGTTAAAGAAGCGGTCGAAACACGTCAACGGGAGTATGTGGCAGCGCGCGACGCGCTTTTCAAGGTCCTCGATGGGGCGGTAGCCCACATTCCGGCAGCGCCGACCGACTTTACTGCCGAACGAGCCGCGCTCGGGAACTTCCGAGAGATCATCCGCAGTCTCCGCGAGGAGGGCGAGCGGGTCCAAGCTGCCCAATCGCAGTTTTTGGAAACGGCGCACGGCTATCATCGCGAGCTGCCGGCTGCAGCCGACGTGTTTGATCAGATTGCGACACAGTTTATCCAATATCAACGCGAGGAACCGTATGAAGACCATCGTCGTGACTATACGCACTCCGCCGTGATTTTCCAGCAACTTGCGGTCCGCTGTCGTGCTGGGATCCAGGAGCTGGAACCGGAGATTGCCAGGGTGACGGTGAATGTGCCCTACCTGGAGCGAAGCCTCTTATTCCTAACGCGGATGGACCAGGCGCTTGAGACCGTGCCGGAATTTCAGGCCGGGGCTGAATACGATCGACTGCTCGCGCAACTCAAAAACTATGTCACGGGTTACGAGCGGATGCGAACCTCTCTGCGAGGATTTCATGATCAGTTGAGCCCGTCTCCGTCAACAACACCAACGGCCACCGCTGCGGCGAACGACAAGGTGGTTTTGCTGCCGGCTCAGCCGGGTTTTAATAGCGAAGCACGCTGGACGTACTCGGCAGTGGAGTCCCCTCCCAGTCACCTCTTGGTGCGGAGAGGCACGGCACAAATTGGAGTCATCGAGATTCATCCAACATCGGCGAGCGACCGACACCGCGCCGCCTATTTGGCCCATTACAAGGGTCTACCGATCAGTACGGGCGATGTAGTTGCCGATCCACGGCATTAAGACTGGTAACGGACAATCGCTGGTAACCAATCCACTTAATCCATGCCAATCCACTGAGGACTAATAACAACACCAACATCTGTACTGCAGTAGCGACGACAATTCGTGGTTTGAGCTGGGTCTTGCGCGGAATCACTCTTCGGAGTGCTTGAGCGAGGAGAACTAGCAAGCGCAGGCCATCCTCATTGGAATACTCCAAATGGAGCGTGCGCATCAAACGTGGAGAAATGTATGTCACTACTAAACGCCAATGATAAGCCGAAGCGAGGCTCTCATTCACCAGATGAGCGGGTGCGTCTAACGCCTTCGCTCGTGGTCGCCCTCTGGAGCTATCGGGACGAACGCGGGAACCGTCGCGTGCGATGGTCGATCGACCGTCACAACGAACAGGATCCTGAGACGCCCTTTCGGATGTGCGAGGAGGGAGATGTGCTCGAGCTGGGGCTGTTCGCGCAGCGGCTTTCCTTGGCCTTAGCCAGGAAAGAGACGCTCGCGCTCCCTCTGAGAAAGAGACTCGCCCAATACGCGAATGCCCTCGCGCAAGCGGACGAGCTGATGAGAGAGGAGCAAGGCAATGGCGCGGCGGAGACGGAAGACTCGGAACGGAACCGCGTGTTGTCGTTCGAGTAGTTGGTTTTGTTCGGCCGGGGTCCGGGAAGCACAATTCCCGGGCCTTCGGCCCCTTTCACAATCTTAATTGCCACACTCAGTCTGCCATGTCAACCAACCCCAGCACTCGCCGAATGATCAATCTGTTGGGCATTGCTTGCCATAATTCTAGGCTGCAACCTTGTCCCGCGACCGTTGCGAACAGCACGCGCATTCAAAATGGTTTGCGGCTTGGGTCGGTTGACGCAACTCCATACGTTTACGAGTCTTGCGGCCGACCACTAACGTCCTCTGATTACACCGCTATACCCACTTCAGTCCGACCACTGTTCAGCGGCAACCTTCGCCGCGATGAGCTCACGCAACTCGTCGTGACGTGCTCGGCGAATCGGATCGTCGAGCGGAATGCGTTCGCCCACTCGAATTCGCTCGCGGGAGGCTCTGGTAGCGAATGGTGCTTTGCGAGGATCCATCGGTCGGTTCGTGTGATCGGGTGCTGCATGCTCCTGGTGAAGAAGGACCGGTTCTGTGTGGCCCGTGCCGTCGTTCACCGTCACGATCGATTGGCCGAACGTGTAGGTCACATCCAGAATCGCATCTCGGTCCAGCATTGGCACCAGCTCCTCCCGCTGCGAGACGCTACTTTGAGCCATGCCGCCCGACGTGCGACCCGTCAAGAACTGGCTCTTGGTGCGGGAGAGAGATTGCAGAACCTCGACGTCGTCACCCAGGCTCGTGAAGTACTGCTTCACGGCCGTCCCCTCGAAGACCTGGTCGGCCAGCGAGAGATCGCGGCTCGTGAGTTGCGAAGTGGATTGATTGGCCAGGATCAAGCTGACTTGAAATTTACGCGATTGAGCGAGAAGCGCAGCGAGCGAGCGGCCGACGATCTCCTGGAACTCATCGACTACGATTCGCACGCGGCGCGGCGGATCCCCGCGTTTGGTCCGCTGCACGGCCGCATTGACGGTGGTGTACAGCCCGAGTCCCGCCACAAGCCGGGCCGTGATCGGCTCAGTCAGCGTGGGACAAAAGAAGTAGACGACTTCGCTATGCTCGATGGCGCGGGCGATATCGATCTCCCGCTCGGGGTCTGCCACGCTTTGAAGCTGCGGGTATTCGAGCAGAAAGTCAAACGTCATGCGAACTTGCTGGGCATCCTTGAACTCCCGCCGATTGGCCGGGTCGTCCAAGTAGCGAGCCACGTCTTCGAGCGACGGGTTGCCGCCGCCGCGTGCCAGTTTACGGGCCACCTGCAGCAGGGCGGCCAGGTTCTGCTGCGAAAAATAGCTCCCGCCATAAGCGAGTCCGAATTCCAGATGAAGCGCGGAGATCAAAAGCTGAGAAATCCGAATGATGTTCGATTCGCCGACCGGAACGGCTTGGAACGGAGGAAAGAAATAGCTGTCGAGATCCGGGTCGAGCGTGAGGAAGCGGAATATTCTTCCTGCGGCATCGGCCTGCTCTTTCGCGTTCCAAAACAAGTTGGCGTCCCCAGCCAAGTCGAACACGAAGATCGGATCGCGGGCCTCGCCGCCTTGGTCTGGGTAAGGTCGCATCAACTGACGTATGAGCGAGATCAACGTGAGAGAAGTTTTTCCAGAGCCGGTCATCCCGCGCACGTGCATGTGCCCGAAGAGGGAGCGCGGAACGAGGAAGCGTTTGCCACTCCGCACGAATTGGGGCCGCTGCGCTTCGAACGGCTCGTCGAGCGCCCGAGATCTTTTTGTGATAGCGATGATTTCACCTAAGTCGATTTGGTCCATCGCATTAACTCTCATATTTGAGGGCCGCGCGAAGAGTCGCGGCGGTGGGACCGGTACCAATGACAACGGCCACTTCGTCCATGAGGCCGGAGCGACTGAACGCCTCGCGAACTCGCGCGATTTTGTCCGGCCATGGCACGAGGATCGCGATACCGTAATCGCCGGCCGTGATCCAGGAACCAATTTCGGGCTGTTTGTCGAGCTGGGCCAAGTCTTTGCGAATGGCCCGCACGACGGCTTCGATATTGGGTCCGATTTGGTAGACCCGAAGTACGGCTGGCCAACCCAACTCGTCGGTGGCGACATGCAACACATTCTCGGGNNACGGGAGGCGTGGCATCACGGAAGAATCGTCGCAGCTCCGCGCGTTCCACGCGATGACGTCGATGCTCGCCTCGACAACAGAAGTAAGAAACACCAATCGCGAGGTTGAGTGCGGCCGTGCCGAGCGGATTGGCCCGTTTGGCCGAGACACCAATCTCCGCACAACCGGCCGTGCGAAGCGTTGCATACGAGAGCTTGCCCGGCAGCGCGCGGCTGTGAAGCTCGACCAACGCGCGACGCTTGCCGCGCGATTCGGCCAGTCGCTTGATCGCGATGCCGCAAGCCGGACCGCTCCCTCCAAAGAACAAATGGCTCAATACCGGATAGAGTCCGACGCGATACAAGCCGACGTGACGCAGCACGGCCAGATCTCGGGGCAACAGTTCTTCGCTCATCGCGGTTCACTCGACGAGATCCGACTCAAAATGGGGCAACTCAAGGTGTGGTCCATTGTACCGGAGCGGTCTCGTGAAAACACTATTTCAAGGATCCAGCTCGGGTGGAAGCGGCAGGACCGAACTACTCGTGGTGCTGACCCACTCCGTCCGTTGCTTGAACTTGAACCAAGTCGCTCACCTCCTACCACACACCAAAAACGCAATGCGGTCAGCTCGCGAACTGATAAGGCGTTTGGCACGCCAGGGATTTATCGAAATTCGGACGGTAATGGTCTATCCACCACTACGGCTAACAAGGCCCATGTATGTCTGTGCATCCAATGCCGAAACTCCCGACCTCGACGCACTGACCTACCAGGCGCAGTCGCGCTGGCAGCTTCCGCCGGAGCGGACGGTTGTGGTGCGGGCGACGCCGCGGGCGGCCGGCGTCACGGGTGGTCCGCTGCCGGTGCGGCGATCAGAGCGCGACACCGAGTTGGCTCATGACTTGACGCTGAGTGAGATTTATCTCGAACACTATTACTGCCAGCACGATGCGACGTGGATTCCGGAAGACGCGCTGCTGACCGAGGGCTGGGCACGTCGCGGCGGACTTGTACCCGATGCGGTGATTCGCTCGTCCGTCGGTGAATTGGTACTTGAACTGGCCGGCCGCAGCTATTCGGCTCGACGATTGGCAGAGATCGATCGCGCGTTTCGCAATGGCGGTTATGAACTATGGTAACTCACGGTGTTGTTTTTCGGCTCTGCGTGGATGAGAAAACGAACAGGAAATCTCCTGTCGTTGGTCCGCCTCGCACCCGCTTTTTGGGAAGGAACCCTTATGGACGACAAGATGCATCGCATGCTTGCCGAGCTACGGATAGCACAACGAATCCTACGACAGGACATGGAGCGCCCCTCGCCTTGGCGATGGTTCTTCATGCTAGCCGGCTCGGCGATCGTGCTGATCGGACTTCGCGACTTGTTGTAGGTCGGCTGAAACTTGCAGTTCTCAGTCGCAGCTCGGAACGCACAGACTGCCCTAGCGGTCTGTGCCTCCGGGCTTTATTGCGACTCCCACGGTAAAGAAGCCAGTACCAAGACAGTAAGGCCCAACATCACGAGCAATTCGGACTGCCATCGCTCTAGCTGTAGTAGTGAGACCAGGGTGACGAGGCCCAGCAACAGAATCATGAGCAATAGGCCAGGCAGACTCTCATGCAATATTCGCTGAAAGTTCCGGCCACGTTTTGCCTTCATGGCACGAGCCTACCACAACCGACATGCCGAATTCCACAAGATTGGAGTAATGGACCATCATGCCCCACCTCGTTATTGAGTTTGACCATGATTCCCATGTCGTTCGAGAAACTGTTTGAAAAGTTGTTAGTTATCCTGGGTACGCCTTTAGATTGGCTTCTCGTGATTGCCGGCAGATTGTACTGGGTGTACTTGATGATGGTTGTTCTCGCATGGTTATCAACGACTCTTTGCCAGACATGGTGGTCCCAATGACGGCGCCCCGACATTACGCCCAGCCCATTCACTGGAGGATGACACTCTTGGAGAGCGGAACTTCGGTGGGTGATGTGCTCTTCTCGACCAATGGGGCAGAAGATTGGGTGAGTTTGGGAGGCCGGACGTTCGCGCCCGGCGAACCCATCGACAACTTTGAATTTGCCGGCGGAACGTGTATCGCTAATCGACATTATCACCGCTATGAGTACGTGGAATGGATGCTCGGGAGTGAGAAACGCTCGTACACGTTCGACCTGAAGCAAATGGTCGGCTGGCGATGGTACGGAATGCGTCCCTATCTGCGGATCACGGATACCATTCCGAGACGAACACGTTATTTTCTGTGCATCCCACGCGGAATGTTCGAATCGCAGTGGGCCGAACTAACACCGACTGCCCATTGTCCGCGCTGGCTAGCAGTGTTCGGTCAGATCGAAATGATTGGCTACCTTCTTCAAGACGCGCTGGTGATCGCTGTCTTGTATTGGCTACCACTGTACGTTGCCGGTCCCAAGTTGATGCCGGTCCTCCGAGAGTTGCTCGCCAACCTTCTTTTGACTAGCTCCGTCTTCTAAGGCAAATTGCCCCTGAAATCATGCTTCACTCTGCTCATCAAGTCTTGCCGTCGATTCTGCCCTCCTGGCCTTGGACAATCTCGCTCGGCGCAGGGCTGGACGCACTCAACCTACCGAGCGCCGATTCACTCTTCCTTGCTGTGCTTCCTCCTCAAGAGCAATTGGCACAGTTCATCGATACACTCTTCGAGCCGAGCGACCTCGTAGAAATCCGCGTTATTGCTTCTCCGGCAAACGGCTCGTCCATGCGTTCGCAGCTTGTGGATCGCAAGTGGGTTGTGGCGGAAGGTATCTCCGAGCACTTCGCGCATCTAAAGGCTCATAACGAAGCGGGTTGTCACGTCTTCTTCGGCGTCAATCCGCGGACGCGGAACGCCGGCACCAAGAACGCGGTCTTGCTCTGTCGGTCGGTGTGGCTCGACTTGGATTGCGTTACGTTTGAAGAGGCTACCGCACGTTGGTCGACAATCCTACCGGAACCGACGATCGTCGTACGGAGTGGTTCGGGCATCCATGCCTATTGGCGTCTGGAATCACCACAAGACGTTAGCACCCTATCCGCCCGAAGCCGGTTTGAGAAAATCGTTAAGGGTTTGTCGCGAGCAGTCGGCGCCGATGCGACCCATGACGTGACTCGACTCCTGAGATTGCCCGGATTTCAGAATCCCAAAACATCGGTTTCCCTCCCTTGCGAGCTACTCGTTTGTGAAGCGCAGCGGCAGTATCCGATTGCGACGTTTGAGGGGCTGCAAGGCACTTTGGAAGCACAAACATCGACTGAGCCGGCGGCAATCGGTTGCATCGACGGTCGCATGCCGCAACGAATTGAAGGCCTCATGCGGCATCTTGACCGAGAGGTAACGGACCGTTCGCGGCGCGATTTCGCCGTCGTGTGTGGGCTGCTTCGATTTGGACTTTGTCCGGACCAGATCCGATCCTTAGTCGCTGGCCACTCGAAGTTTGCTAGTAATGATACCTACTTCGAAACCACCGTCCAGAATGCGCTGCGACAACTCGGAATGAGCAGCAATCGCGGCACTGAAAATCCTAGCTGACCTCCCCGCACTCCAACAGAACAAAGTTTTGAGTAAGAAACCAGTCGGTGATACGCTGGGCTGCTCAGTCCAAATATCGGACGGCCTGGCGGCCACCACTGCGGTGATGTCTGTCAGACCCAAGCGGTGCATCGAGCAAGGGTTATTTTTCCAAGGTTATCGATGCGGTTTTTTGAAAGGAGCCATGCAATGGCAACTGCGAACAAGAAGTCAACGATTGTCCTCTCGAAGCGTTACTTTCCTGTGGAAATAGCAGTCTTCGAACACACCGACGGCGATTCGCGGCCCAGCTACACTGTGAAGCTGACCCGATCGTTCCGGCGTAATGAAGGGAGTGAGTGGGAAACCACGGATTACCTCTCGCCGCAGGATCTGCTGCCAGCCGCTCGTCTTTTGGGCGAAGCGTACGGAGCAATCCAGGCCAAACTGCAGAAGGCCTACGAGGATCGTCGCGAGGCTGCCGCGGAGACTGTCTCCGAGGAAGTCACGTTCTGAAACCATTGCCCCATCGAGTGCACCGCTGGGGCTATCCTACCATTCGAAGTCGCGTAGTCTTCATCTCTACCTTGTGACTTCTTCGACCATCGACACGATGGGAGAAGGACGAACCAACGAGCCTACTTCCATGAGTACTAACATCATTTACCACCAAGACATCGAGCAGCGACCTAAGCTTCTAACTTCCAAAGAGGCGGCCACACTGCTGTCCATCAGTCCCCGAAAACTTTGGTCGCTGACGAACAGTCATGAAGTTCCCCACATTCGCATTGGCCGGAGTGTCCGGTACATCATGGCCGACCTTGGAGAATGGATACAAGAACAGCGATGCGCCGAACCTAAACGAAGCCCGATCATTCGCAATAACGCCCCCAATAAACGACGATCTTCCAGTTCCCGATGAGGGAAGGTTGGCCGCGTCCCGTCGATCGACAAGAATAAATTCAATCCTGCTCACGACTCTCCTACTGATTTAGGAAGCATCCACATGGCAACTGTATTCAAGCGTGGCGGCAAGGCAAACCGCAGCGGTTATTTCTACGCTCAGTGGTTTGACCATTTGGGAAAACGCCGAACCAAATGCACGAACACCTCGGACAAGGCCGCCGCTGAGCGGATTGCCAAGAAATATGAGACCGACGCGGCGCTACGTCGCGAAGGCGTCATTGATGCTGCCGCAGAGTCTGTCAGTGAGCAATCGAGGTTGAGCATCGAAGAGCATTTGGTGGACTATCAAGCAAAACTTGAAACAGCGGCACGATCCGAGCAATACGTTCGGGAAACAATCGGGTACATCCGAGCTATCTCGGATGCAAGTCGCTTCGAGATAGTGGCGGATATCCGTACTGAAGGAGTGCAGCGGTTTGCTCAAGCACTCAAGGAAAAAGAACTTTCGGCGCGGACGATTCAAGCCCATTTGCGAGCGATGAAAGGTTTTACGAAGTGGCTAGCCGCCCACGAGAAATTGCCACGGGATCCGCTCGTCTCCATAAAGCTCCCTAATCCGAAAACAGATCGCCGACTGGAGCGACGGGTTCTACTAACGGACGAATGGGTTTGGCTAGAAGACGCCACCCTGCATGCGCCAGACAATTTTGGAATGAGCGGTATGGCACGCAGCATACTTTACGCTACCGGGATTCAGACCGGGCTCAGATCGGGTGAGCTGCGTAGTCTTACGCGAGGCAAGATTTGTCTCGATGCCGAGAAGCCTTACATCCGCTGTAAGGCCAAGGCGACGAAGAATCGGAAAGATGCGCGGCAGTACATCGATCATAGTTTGGCTAAGCAACTTCGTATTTATCTAGCTGACCGGCCTTCCGGCTCACCGGTGTTTGATCTTCCGGATGAGACCGATATGGCTCAGATGTTGCGTGAGGATTTGGCACGGGCACGCTCAGCCTGGCTTGCGAAGGTTGAACAAGATCCGGAAGAACTTCGGCGACGCGCGGAGAGCGATTTTTTGTTGGTGAAGAATGAAGAGGGCGAGACGCTCGATTTTCACAGCCTGCGGCACACCTGCGGCGCGTGGCTTGCGATGACGGGTGCCCATCCCAAGGTTGTGCAGACGGTGATGCGTCACTCGACGATCACGCTCACGATGGATACTTACGGACATCTCTTTCCATCCACGGAGTCCGACGCCGTGGACCGGTTAGGCGAGATGATGCGTCGACCTGATGCCGCTCCAGCGGAACCGGTAGACAATTGCCCTAAGCCGCGCAGCACCACGCGCAGCAGTCAGGATGCCCAAGGGAGCGAAACGAATCGGCGCTGTGCGACACATTGCGATAGCGATGGGAAGTTTGATGATCCGCGAAGCGAACGAAACGGCTTGAAAACAAGGGCTAGATGCGATGTGGTGCGATCCCGTACAATGCAATGCTTGCCACTGGCTCCCTTAGCTCAACTGGCAGAGCAACTGACTCTTAATCAGTAGGTTGTTGGTTCGAGTCCAACAGGGAGCACTAAGTCATTTTGCACTTACGACTTGCGAACTCTTTTCCTGTAAGAAATACTGCAACGACCTACTGATTCGAATCAGTAGGTCGTTTCTTTGCGCCGGCAATATGTTGAGAGTTCGGCGTGGCCGCTAATTATGTAATTGGACAGGAAACGACGACAGTCGCTTGGAATCAAAGCCGTCTTCCGTCGTCACGCATAGGCTTACCAATAAGCCGATTTTCGACGACTACTCGGCATTTTGGTAGGCGACATAAATTTAGAGATACCCTGAGCCTGAGTGTTAGTAACGACATTGAGGCGGGGCGATGTGTACCGCCAAACGAAGGTAGCGATGCACTGTTTGCGAATAACTGTGGATCCAGTCATTGATGATCGCAACAGGGAGAATCTGTCGACTTGTCTGAAACTCCG
>CXWJ01007385.1_pt1 | contig 13689 bp, 8 predicted proteins | sample 590841 | NCBI WGS metagenome assembly CXWJ01 (sample SAMEA3498367, study PRJEB10139) | wastewater metagenome | biome: wastewater treatment plant; material: activated sludge | place: Austria | collected 2015-01-21 | reverse complement strand
GCGATCGAGCGGCTCGCCGGCCGGGTCACGTATGTCTCCATCATCGTCGGGCTGTGCGTGATCGGCGGGGGGATGCTGGTCGCCCGGCGCCGCGAGATCTCTCTGGTGCGCCTCGTGCCGACCACCGTGCTGCTGTTCATCGCGTGGGCGCTGGTCAGCGTCTTCTGGAGCCAGGACGCGACGGGTTCGTTCTGGAGCTGGATGTACACCGCCGGCCTCGCGTTCCTTGCGGTGACGATCGGGCACGTGCGCGACACGCTGCAGACCGCCCGCGCCCTGGGCGACGTGCTGCGCGTGCTGCTGTCGATCTCGCTCGGAGTGGAGATCGTCGCCGGCATCCTGCTCGACATGCCGTTCCGCTTCCTCGGCATCCAGGGCAACATCGCCCAGCTGGGCCCGATCCAGGGCATCTTCGGCACCCGCAACCTGCTCGGCTTCGTCGCGGTGATCGCGCTGATCACGTTCCTCATCGAGTACCGCACCCAGTCAGTGCGCGTCGGGATCTCGGTGTACTCGGTCGTCCTCGCGGGCGGGCTGGCGGCGATGAGCGACTCCCCCACGGTGCTGGTCCTCGCCGTCGCGGTCGGTCTCGCGGTCGCGGCCCTCGCCCTCGTGCGCCACACCCGCCCGGAAGGACGCTCGGCCCTGCAGTGGACCCTCGGCGGCATCGTGGTGGTGGGCGTGGCGATCGGCTATGCCGCGCGGCATCCGATCATCGCCCTCCTCGGGGCCGGCTCCGACTTCTCGATGCGGGTCGACCTCTGGAACACGATGGTGGACTATCTCCGCTCGAAGCCGGTGCAGGGCTGGGGATGGTCGGGGCCCTGGAACCAGAGCGAGTTCCCCTTCAGCGCGATCAACTACGGTCTGCGCACCAGCCACGCCACGGGGCTCAATGCGTACTTCGACGTGCTGCTGCAGCTCGGCTGGATCGGCCTGCTGCTGTTCACCGCGTTCGCCGGCGTCGCGCTCGTGCGCTCTTGGCTGGACGCGAGCGAGCGCCGCTCCGTCATCTACGCGTGGACGCCTCTGGTGCTGGTCACCCTGCTGGTGGATTCGATGTTCGAGAGCTTCACACTGTTCGGGTTCGGCTGGCTGCTTCTCGTGCTGTGCGCGGTGCGCGCCGGCCAATCGCGGTCGTGGCGGGATCGCCTGGTCGACGACGGGCCGATGCTCCCCCACGTCCAGGAAGGGCCGAGCGGCCCGCGGTAGAATGCTCAGGCCATGCCACGTACAGCCGACAGCCCCCAGATGACGTCGACGACTCCCTTCGATCCCGCATCCGCCACGATCGCGATCGTGACCTACAACCGGTCAGGCCTTTTGACCCGCCTGCTCGAGAGCATCGTGGTCATGGACCCGAAGCCCGGCCATGTCGTGATCATCGACAACGCGTCGATCGACGACACGACCGAACTCGTCGAGTCCTTCCGGGAGCGCTTGGGCACGAAGCTTGTTTACCGCAGGCTCGAGACCAACACCGGCGGATCCGGCGGATTCAGCGAGGGCATGCGCACGGCCTACGACCTCGGCTCCACGTGGATCTGGCTCATGGACGACGACGTCGAGGTCATCCCGAACGGCCTCGCCCGCATGGGCGCCTGGGCACCGCGGTTCAAGAGCATCCAGGGCCGCCGCTACGACTACGACGGCAGCGAGTTCTACTGGCAGTATCGCGTGGCCGAACCCCTCGGCATCCCGATCCCGTTCGCTCCGGCGGGATTCGACGAGTCCGGCTTCAAGCCGATGAACTCGGGCTGCTTCGAGGGCATGTTCATCCACCGCGACATCGTCGAGCAGATCGGCCTTCCGGATCCGCGGTTCTTCATCTACTGGGACGACCAGATGTACGGGTGGCTCGCCTCGCGCAAGACGACCTCGGTCATCGTGAACGAGTTCGTGCTGCGGCGCACGCGCGAGATCAAGCAGTGGGACATGGGCATCCGCCACATGAACGCCTCGAGCAACGCGTACCGGTACTACATCATGCGCAACCGCGGGCATATGAAGAACTACTACCGCTCGCTCGGCGTCTACAACCCGCTGCTGTTCGGCGTGGGAACGGCGCTCACGTTCGGCAAGGAGCTGATCCGGCTGCTGGCCGTCGAGCACACGGTGCGCGGGACGTCGAACCTGTTCCGGGGCATCAGGGATGGCCGGAGGATCGCACGCGACCTCTCGTGGAAGCCGATGCCGCCGCTCCTCGATAAGACGGCATAGCGACATCCGCGCCTCTTCAGGACCCGCCTGGCCGGCACGCTACTAAGCTGGTCACGCCGCGCCCGAACGCGACGCCCGTCAAGGAAGATGCGCCGAGGAACGAGTGACCACCACCTCATCTGTTGAGCGGGTCTCGATCGTCGTCCGCACGAAGAACCGCCCGTTCCTGCTCGCCCGCGCCCTGGATGACATCCTCGGGCAGTCCTACGGCGACTGGCGCATCGTGCTCGTCAACGACGGCGGTGATGCCGCGCCTGTCGATGCCCTCGTGGATTCTCGCCGAGACCGATTCGGCGGACGGATCGACGTGATCCACACATCGCGGTCTCAGGGCATGGAGGCGGCATCCAATCTGGCGCTGGCGAGGACGACAGGCCCCCTCGTCGCCATTCATGACGATGACGACACCTGGGCTCCCGACTTCCTCGCGACGACGGTGGCGGAGCTCGATCACTCACCGGAACTCGTGGGTGTGGCAGTCTCGACCGAGATCGTCTTCGAACGCCAGGATGGCGACCGGGTCCTGGAACTCGGGCGCAGGCACTTCGGTCCGCCCGACGACGTCGTGACCGTCTTCGATCTGCTTCTGTCGAACCGGTTCGTGCCGATCAGCCTGCTCGCTCGTCGGTCGGCGATCGCCGCGGTCGGCGGCTTCGACTCGACTCTGCCGGTCGTGGGTGATTGGGAGCTGCATCTGCGCCTCGCCGCATACGGTTCGATCGCCTACCTCGCTGACCGACCGCGCGCATTCTGGCACCAGCGCCCGACAGCCGAGGGAGACCTGGCCAACAGCGTCAACAGCGTCAGCACGCTCCACTCCCGATACGACAAGCTCGTGCGGGAGCGCGAGCTGCGTGCCTACATCAAGGATCACGGGATGGGGGAGCTCCTCTACATCGCCAAGCACGTACAGCAGGAGGTCCATGCCGCCGAAGCTCGACTGGCCGCTCTGCAGCACACGATCGCCGAGGAACGCGAGCGACGAATCCTCGCGGACATCGACCGCATCGTTCACGGCCACGTGCAGTACCACTCGGTGGCGGCAACGTTCCGACGCGCAGTCACGCGCCTGTCGCCGTTCCGCAAGCGCACATCTTGAGACGCTCCGCCGTCATCCGGCTCGTCTGCTGAGGTCTCAGCCCGCGTTGTAGTCCGCGTTGTAGCGGTCGAGCACGTCCGCGATCCGGGCATCCATCGCCAGCGCCCCCTTGTCGAGGTAGAGCCCCCGCGTGCAGAAGCGTCGCAGATCCTTCTCATTGTGACTGACGAAGAACAGCGTGCGTCCTTCGGCGAGCAACTCGTCGATGCGCGTGTAGCACTTCTCGCGAAAGGCCTTGTCCCCGACGGCGAGCACCTCGTCGACCAGGAGGATCGGCTCCTCCAGCTGCGACACCACCGAGAACGCGAGCCGCACCTTCATCCCGTTCGAAAGATGCTTGTAGGGCGTGTCCACGGAATCCTGCAGCTCGGCGAAGTCGATGATGCCGTCGAATCGTCGTGATACCTCCGCTCGCGACATCCCGTGGAGTCCTGCGGTGAGGCGGACGTTCTCGCGCACGGTCAGATCCCCGACGAAGCCGCCGGTGATCTCGATGAGGGGCGCGACTCCCCCGTGCACCGTGACCCGGCCCTCGTCCGGAAGGAGCACGCCGGCGACCAGCTTGAGCAGCGTCGACTTGCCTTGACCGTTGCGGCCGACCACGCCGATCGATTCGCCCTGCCGCACGTCGAACGAGACGTCTCGCAGCGCCCAGAACTCGCCGGGCTTCGAACGTCGCGACGAGTCCGAGAAGAGGTCTTTGAAACTCCGGCGGCCGCGGCGGTTGCGACGGAAGCGGACGCCGAGGTCGCGCACCTCGATCGCAGGTCCGGTCATCACAGCTCCTTCAGCACGGGGCGCTCGAGCCGGCGGAAGACCAGGATGCCGAGGCCGAGGAACGCGCAGCTCATCAGTGAACCGATCACGACGCTCGCGGTGTCCCACACCTCCGGGAAGAATCCCATCCGGTAAAGGGTGAAGATGCCCGAAAGCGGGTTGAAGGCGGCCAGCTCACGGAACACACCCGGCAGGTCGCTGACGGTGTAGATGATCGGCGAGGCGTAGAACAGAACGCGCAGGATCAGCTTCGTCGTGCGCTCCAGATCGGTGTACAGCACGCACAGCGGACCGATCAGCAGGCCGAGCCCGACGAGCAGGACGGTCTGCAGCAGCACCGCGACAGGGAACCAGAGCAGGCCCCAGCCCACAGGAGCCCCCGCGATGATCGCGAAGACGACGAGTACGGGGATGGAGCACAGGAACTCGATCCCCTTGCTCAGGACGATGCGATTGACCCAGATCGAGCGGGGGATCGAGGTCGAGCGCACGAGCCGGGCGTCCTTCATGAACGCCCGGGTGAAATCCGACACCACGGCGTTGAACCACACCCACGGCAGCAGAGCGGTGATGAGGAAGACGATATAGGGCTCGTGGCCCACGGTGCGCTGGAAGACCTGAGTGAACACGAACCAATAGATGAGGCTCATCACGAGGGGGTCCAGGACCGACCACAGGTAGCCGAGCGCGCTCGTCGCGTAACGGACACGGAGGTCGCGTGCGGAGAGGAGCCACAGCGAATGCAGGTAGCGCCGGGGAGAACCCGGGGCGCCGACGGCGGCTGTGGTCACGCAGTTGAGTCTATGGGCGCGCCGACGTGTCACGACCCTCCCCACGCATCAACCCCTGCGGTTGCGGCCACTACGCTGGGACAGCAGCAGATTCTCGAGGAGCCGCCGGTCGTGACCACCGCCGCGAAAGACATCCGCCGGTCCGCGAGCGGCATCGAGGGCTCCCCTACCCCGGTGCGCCGCGAGATCCAGGCGCTCCGTGCCGTCGCCGTCCTGGGCGTCCTGGTCTTTCACCTGTGGCCGCTGCGGCTGCCAGGCGGCTACGTGGGCGTGGATGTCTTCTTCGTGGTGTCGGGCTTTCTGATCACGGATCACCTCATGCGCGAATACGAGCGACGGGGCCGCATCTCACTCCCGGGATTCTGGGCACGACGGGCACGGAGGCTTCTCCCGGCCTCCCTGTTGGTCCTCACGGTCACGGCGATCGGCGTCTATCAGCTGGTGCCGCTCACTCGCTGGTCGCAGTTCGGCTGCGAGATCATCGCGTCGGCGTTCTACGTGGAGAACTGGGCGCTCGCAGTCCAGTCCGTCGACTACATGGCGCTGTCGAACGTCAAGTCGCCTGTACAGCACTTCTGGACGCTCGGCGTCGAGGAGCAGTTCTACATCGTCTGGCCGTTGCTCCTGCTGGGCGGGGGATACCTGGCCGTTCGTCTCGGCCGCGCCGGCGTTCGGGGCGCGGCCGCGGTGGTCGGCATCGCGACGGCCGCAAGCTTCGGATTCTCCATCTTCTCGACGGCGCTCGCGCCATCGGTCGCGTACTTCTCGACCGCGACGCGCGCATGGGAATTCGGCGCGGGCGCACTGCTCGCTCTCACCCTGCGTCGTGTTCCGACCCCGCTCACCGGCGCGGTCGCGGTCGGGTCATCCTGGCTCGGATGGGGGATGCTCGCCGCCGCCATGCTGCTCTTCACCGCCGACACGCCCTTCCCGTCGTACACCGCGGCGCTGCCTGTCCTCGGCACCGTGCTGGTCATCCTGGCGGGAACACCGTCGACGGCAGGAGCCCCGACGGCGCTGCTGTCCCTGCGTCCCGTGCAGTTCGTCGGCGATGTCTCGTACGGCGTGTATCTGTGGCATTGGCCGCTCATCGTCCTGGTGCCGTACGCGACGCTCGCGCCGCTGAGCACCGGGCAGGCGATCCTCATCGGTGGCGCATCGATCGTCCTGGGCTGGGCATCGAAGCGGTTCATCGAGGATCCCGTGCGTCGACTCCGTTGGATCGCATCCGCGCGACCGCGTCGGTCCCTGTTGGCGACCGCGGGCGGCATGATCATCGTCGCCGGCCTGAGTCTGCCGCTCGCCCTCTCGTCCGTGCCACCCCCGCCCGAGGCGCCGAAAGCCCTTCCGAGCTGCTGGGGAGCCGAGGCGATGACCGATCCGCAGTGCGACGGACCTCTTGCGCAGTCCCTGCGCGCACCCGCGGCCTCCTTCGCCGCAGACCTCCCGACCGCTGAGGTCAAGGCGTGCGAGGTGACCGTCGAGCTCGCGACGTTCCGGCGATGCGATCTCGTTGCGCGGTCCGATCGCAACATCGCGCTCGTCGGAGACTCGCACGCGACGCGCTGGGTCGAAGGGTTCGTACGAGCGGCGCAGGAGGAGGGTTGGGGACTCTCGACGTTCCTCGTCTCAGGCTGCCCCCTGGTGTCTCTCGAACCGATCGGCGGAGCGTGGGGATTCGATCCGGTCGGCTCCCAGCTGTGTCCGCAGCCGACCGCGGGAGTCCTGGAGGCGATCGCCTCTGATCCCACGATCACCGATGTCGTCCTGACCAACCGGACTCGTCTGTACGTGTCCGAAGATCCGGCCAACCATCCCCTCACGTCTGAAGCCGTCGCGACGACGATCCGGACCCTGCAGGCAGCCGGCAAGAACGTCGTCGTGCTCGCTGATCATCCTGAGATCCGTCCGATCCCCCAGCAGGGCGGCGGTGGAGCTCCCGACTGCCTGGCCGTGCGCGATGCGGCCGAGTGCGTCATGCCACGGCAGGGCGCGGAGTTCGATGATCCGATGCGCGCGGCGGCGGCGGCGACCTCGGCACCCGTGGTCGACCTCACCGACAGCTTCTGCGGTCCGGACGTCTGCTATTGGCAGATCGGCGGTCTCGTGGTCTACACCGACGACAACCATATGACGCGCTCGTTCTCCGCGAGCCTCGCACCCGCCATCGCGAGCGGCCTCGACCGCGCCGCCGCCCGCTGAGTCAGCCCGCAGCTCTCAAGAGGCCCACATCCGAGAGATCTCGCGCGAGAACGGGCGCCAACGTCGTCGCGTACATCCTGGTGAGGTGGTTGTCGTCGAGGTACACCGCCACGTTGCCGATCACCGCAGGACAGACCTGCGCGGGACACAGGTAGTCGGACAGATCGATGACGTGGACTGCACCCGATCCGAGGCCGCGAGCCGGATTGGTGGGAGCCAGATGATCTTGCCGGTCACCCCGGCAGGCACCGGAGTCCGGTCCGTATCTGATGACGCACTTGTAGACGTCCCGCGCGAATCGGGGGTTGTCGCGGAAGAGAACGATCTCGGCGCCGGTCGCAGAGAGTCGATCGAGGGTCCGCTCGATTCCATCGAGCGCTCGTTCACCCGACCCGCCGGCTTCCGTCTTGGTCGCCATGCCGAACACGGCGATGGGCTTGATCCGCGCGATGTAGCGCTGGGCGGCTTCGCGCCACTGCGGGCATCCCTCCACTCCGGGCACAGCGGCCTCCTCCGCCGCAAAGGAGCAGCCGCCCTTGAGGAGCGCCACGACATCCCAGCCCTGCTCAGCCGCGATCGGCAGCACCGCCGCCATCCACTGCTGCGCGTGCGAGTCGCCGACCACGACCACGGTCCCGGACGACTCGCCTTCCGTCACGCGCTGCACACACGTCCCGGCGAGTGCCGTGTTGGTCGGCCGATAAGCACCGTCGCAGGCAGAATCGAGCGCGACCCACTCGTCAGTGATCGCCGTGGGATCGGGCATGAGCGGGACGCCCGAGCGCACAACGACGCCCTCTCCGATGGGAAGCGCGGCAGCACCCGGATAGTCGCCGGCGAACTGGGCGGCCGCCTGTTCCACGCGCACACGCTCGGCGACCTGCCAGACCGTCAAGGGGATCGCGACGGCCGCCACGAACGCCACGATCACGGCCGCGCCCAGCATCGGGCGCGCATCCAGCAGCGGGAAACGGCGCGCCGGGTTCTCCACGCTGACGGCCACCAGCCGAGCGAGGACGAACGAGATCGCGATGATCGCCATGCCCGCAAGCGGCCCGACCCTCGTCTGATTCGTCACGATGAGCCATGTGATGAGTACCGGCCAGTGCACTAGATACACGGCATATGCGTCGCGACCGAGGAATCGGACCGGCCTTGACGAAAGCAGTGCCGATGGTCCTCCGGCCGCGGGTTCCGACCCGGCGAGGATCACAGCCGCGGTGCAGAGCACCGGCCAGAGTGCAAGGTACCCGGGGAATCCGCCGCGGACGTCGATCACAATGCCGCATGCCACGATGCCGATCACGCCGAGCCAGCCCAGCAGCGCTCTTGCCCGGGCGGGAGCGCGGAAGATCGGCAGCGCGAGCGCGACGAGCGATCCGGCCGCGAATTCCCAGAGCCGGGTGCGGGTGTCGAAGTAGGCGAAGCTCTGACTCGTGGCCGTCTCGATGATCGAGAACGCCAGCGACGCCGCGAAGATCAGCCCGAACACGACAGCGAGCACCCCGACGGGCCGCAGTCGGGTTCGTCGTACCACGAACCCCACGGCGAGGAAGATCAGAGGCCAGATGATGAATACCTGGCCCTGTACCGAGAGCGACCAGAAATGCTGAAGCGGGCTCGGAGTCGATTCGTCACGGGCGTAGTAGTCGACTTGCCCGAAGGCGAGCTGCCAGTTCTGCACGTAGAACAGAGACGTCCAGGTCTGGCGCCACAGTTCGGGCCACATCGTCGGCGGATAGGCGACGAAAGCCGTGGCCAGCACTCCGAGGAGTGTGACGGCGGCGGCGGGAATCAACCTCCGGAATTTGCGGAGCCAGTATGTTCCGACGCCGACCGAGGCCCCACGGCGCATACGTCGGACGAATGAGGCGGTGAGGAAGAACGCCGAGATCATCAGGAAGACATCGACACCGCCGGAGACCCGACCCAGCCAGACGTGATAGACGACGACGAGCAGAATCGCGAGCGCGCGAAGCCCGTCGATGTCCGAGCGATAGGGCGCGGAGCCGTCGGCGGAGAGTGCGTGTCGGTCTCTGACCGCTCTGCCGCTGGACATGGCAGAGGGAAGGGTCTCAGCGGGCGGAGCGGATCCGCTCACGACTCGGCGTGAGAGGCGAGGTGGTTGTTCCACATGGACAAGGCCGATCCGATTGCCATGTGCATGTCGAGGTACTGGTACGTACCCAGCCGTCCGCCGAAGTGGACGTCCTTCTCGCCCCGCGCGAGCTCCCGGTAGGCGAGCAGTCCAGCGCGATCCCCCGCGGTGTTCACCGGATAATAGGGCTCGTCCTCCGGGGTGGCGAAGCGCGAGAACTCGCGCATGATCACCGTCTTGTCGCTGGGGTAGCGATCTGCGCGTTCGGGATGGAAGTGCTTGAACTCATGGATCCGCGTGTACGGGATGTCAGCATCCGCGTAGTTCATCACGGAGGTTCCTTGGAAGTCTCCGACCGGCAGAACGTCCTCCTCGAAGTCCAGCGTGCGCCAGGAAAGAGGGCCTTCGGCGTCGTCGAAATAGCGATCGATGGGTCCCGTGTAGACGATCGGCACGCGACCGACGGTCGCGGCCTTGTTCAGCGGCTGCTTCTGATCGAAGAAGTCGACGTCGAGCTTCACCTCGATGTTCGGATGATCCGCCATCCGCTCGATCCACGCGGTATAGCCGTCGGTGGGCAGCCCCTCCCACGTGTCGTTGAAGTAGCGGTTGTCATACGTGTATCGGACGGGGAGACGGCTGATGACCTCGGCGGGGAGATTCTTCGGGTCGGTCTGCCACTGTTTCGCGGTGTAGTCCCGAATGAAGGCCTCGTACAGCGGCCGACCGATCAGCGCGATGCCCTTCTCCTCCAGATTCGCCGCATCCTTCACGTCGAACTCGCCGGCGAGTTCCTGGATCACTTCCCTCGCCTGGTCAGGCGAGTACGCGGCGTGGAAGAACTGGTTGATCGTGCCGAGGTTGATCGGCAGCGGGAACACCACGCCTTTGTGGTTCGTGTAGACCCGATGGACGTAATTCGTGAAGGTCGTGAAGCGGTTCACGTACTCCCACACCGCCGGGTTCGACGTGTGGAACAGGTGCGCGCCGTAGCGGTGCACCTCGATTCCCGTCTCGGGCTCATTCTCGCTGTACGCATTGCCGCCGATGTGGTGACGGCGATCGATCACCGTCACCTTGCGGCCGGCGGATGCTGCGCGCTCGGCGATCGTGAGGCCGAAGAAGCCGGAGCCGACGATGAGGAGATCCATGGGAGTTCGCTTCGGGTTCGAGGGGACGATCGCACGGGTTTGTCCGTGGCGTGGGAAATTCTACCGGGCACCGCCCGCCGCAGCCTGATCGATCGCCGCACCGATGGTCGGGGCCAGCATCCGGACGTACTCGCGATTGAGATGATCACCGTCGAAGTACACCGGCATGCCGCCGATCGCCGCATAGCACCGGTCTGCGTCGCAGAATCGATCCGTCAGGTCGATCGCGGCGACGTGCGGATCTGAATTCCTCCCGATCGCGACGGCGAGCGGGTCGGTGGGGAGCGCTTCGGCGCGCGGCCGCGCACACCTGATGGGATCTCGGCTGTTCAGCAGGAGGCAGTCCGGCGCACGCACCTCGGCGTTCAGCGGAGTGTCGATGATCACGAGAACCTCCGAGCCGGCCTGCGACCATCTCGACCAGTCGCGCAGAAGCCCGTCCGCGAACTGATCCATCTCGGGACGGGACGTGCCGTCGTCGACGTGCTGCAAGCGCGCCGCCATCGACGTCAGAACCACGTCGGGGGCAGCGGCCGCGACGGCATCCGCGAGTTCACGCGCCCAGCGCCGGCACTGGTCGATGTCGGCCTGGCCCCAGTCGCCGCGGAAGCCGACGAATGCCACGTCCGCGGGCGGGCACCCGCCGTACAAGCTGAGGGTGAGCTTCCACTTGCGTTCGCGCGCGAGGTCGAAGATCGCGCCCTGCCATTGCTGAGCGTGCGAGTCGCCGATCAGCCAGACCTCTTCGGCATCCGCGGACCCCCCGGAATAGTCGCACACGCGTGTGGTCCTCTTGTCGCCGTACGCCAGCTCATCGTGAAAGTCGCCGCATTCCGGCGGAGTGTAGAAGTATTCGTTCTTCGCCGTCATCATCGGAGAGTCGACGTGGTCGAAACGGTCGGCACATTCACGCGGGCCGGCGATCGCGTCCGGCCCGACACAGGCACCGGACGGCAGAGGCGCCTCCGGCGCCTCGGAGGCCGCGCGTGCCGCAGCGCCGAGCATCAGCGCTGTCGCGGCAACGATCACGATCGCGATCGCCGCGAACATCCCGGCCAGCGACCGGGGCACGGTAGCCCAGCCGTTCCAACGCTGTCCGACGTCCTCGACGAGAACCTTGGTGGCAGCCGCGAGGATCAGAGCAAGGATGAGGATCCCGAGCTTCAGTCCGGCTGAAGGCTCAGCCCCCAGCGCGAGTGGCGCGATGACGATCAGCGGCCAGTGCCAGAGATACAGCGAGTAAGAGACTCCGCCGAGCCATTGGATCGGCCGGCTCGCCGTGACTCTCGCGTGGAACAGGGGCACGTGAGTGCTGCCGGCCGCGATGATCGCCGCGGTGCCGAGGACGGGAACGAGTGCGGCCGCACCCGGAAACGGCGTATGGTCCCCGAATGCGAACAGCGCGATGAAGATGGCTGCGAAACCGCCCGCCGCCAGCACGTTCGCGGACGCTCGACTGAGCGTGAGCCGATGCGCTGCCAGGGCGACGAGGCCGCCGACCGCGAACTCCCACGCGCGGGTGAACGTGACGAAGTAGGCCTGGCTCGGGAACGCATCCGTGTAGAGCACGCTGGCCGCGAAGGACAGGCAGGCGATCAGAGAGAGCGCGAGAAGCACGCGCCGACGACGGGACACGACGCGCGGCGTCCTGACTCTGACGACCACCGCGGCGAGCATCAGGATCGGCCAGATCAGGTAGAACTGCTCCTCGACCGACAGCGACCAGTAGTGCTGCGCGACGCTCGCCGAATCGTTGAGCGCCGAATAGTTCACGGACATCGCCGCGAGGAACCAGTTCTCGACGTAGAGGGCGCTGGACGCGATCTCGATCGCATTCCGCTCCCACCTCGGATAGGGGAGGAACAGCGCCACGAGACCTGCGCCGACCAGCAGCACGAGGAGTGCGGCAGGAAGCAGGCGCCGTATGCGACGCGCGTAGAAGGCCCCCAGGCCAACCCTGCCCGTCCGCCCGATCTCGCCGAACAGATGGCCTGTGATCAGAAAGCCCGAGATCACGAAGAACACGTCGACGCCGACGTATCCGCCGGTCATTCGCAGTGGCCACAGATGATTCAGTACGACGGCGGCGATGGCCAATGCCCGCAGCGACTGGATGTCGGTGCGAAAGGGGCCGTGTCCGGCGCGGGAGCTTCGTCGCTGGGCCGTGAGCGAGGTGGTGACTGCTTCGTGGCTCATGGGAAGCAGACGCGACCGCATGTCGTCACACGCTGAGATATCGCAGAAGCGCTTCGGCCGCGTCGGCGGGGGTGTATCCGGCGGCCCGGATCTTGGCGAGGTTGAGGGTGCTGTTGTGGGGGCGGGGTGCGACGGGTGCGGTGGAGCCGGCGAAATAATCGGCTGTGGTGACGCCGGTGATGCGGTCCGGGTTGTGGCCGGTGAGTTCGAACACGGTCCGGGCGATGTCGGCCCAGGTGGTGGGGGTGCCGGTGCTGGTGAGGTTGTAGGTGCCGTATTCGGGGCGGGTGTCCAGGAGGTGGTGGATGCCGGCGGCGATGTCGGGGGTGAAGGTGAGTCGTCCTACCTGGTCGTCCACGACGGTGGGGTCGATGCCGCGTTCGGCGAGGGAGCCCATGGTGCGGACGAAGTTGTTGCCGTCGCCGATGACCCAGGACGTGCGGATGATGTAGTGGCGGGGGACGGTGGAGATGATCGCGTCGCCGGCTGCTTTGGTCCGCCCGTAGACCCCGAGGGGTGAGATCGGATCGGTCTCGGTGTATTTACCTCCTTTCGTGCCGTCGTAGACGTAGTCGGAGGAGACGTGCACGAGCGTGATGCCGTTCGCGGTGGCGATCCGGGCGAGGGCGGCGAGGGCGGTGGCGTTGGCGGCCCAGGCGGCGGTGCGTCCTTCGGGGGTTTCTGCTCTGTCGACCGCGGTGTACGCGGACGCGTTGATGATCGTGTCGTAGTCGCGCCAACGCCGCGCCGTCTCCAGGCCGGGGGCGGTGATGTCCAGGTCGGTCCGGGTGGCGTATTCGACGTGACCGGGCTCGCCGTAGTGGGCGTGCAGGGCGCGGCCGAGCTGCCCGCCCGCGCCGAGGATCAGGGTCTTACGGGGTGTGACCGGGGTCACGTCACGCAGGCGGGGGTGGGCGAGGTCTTTTCCGGAGATCTCGACCTGGTCCAGCGGGATGGGCCAGGGGATGTCGACGGTCTCATCGGCGAGGTTGAGGAACGAGTACCCCCGCCCGTCGGGCGACCAGTGGTCGTTGACGAGGTACGTGTATGCGGTGTCCGCCTCGAGGGTCTGGTAGGAGTTGCCGACGCCCCGGGGGACGTAGATCGCCCGCGATGGGTCCAGTTCGGTCGTGTAGACGGCGCCGAAGGTGGGGC